>Ga0123357_10011972_pt1 | contig 11159 bp, 1 predicted proteins | sample TergutEmb28metaG_FD_89873 | JGI IMG/M metagenome (GOLD analysis project Ga0123357, IMG submission 89873) | Embiratermes neotenicus P4 segment gut microbial communities from Petit-Saut dam, French Guiana - Emb289 P4 | ecosystem: Host-associated > Arthropoda: Insects > Digestive system > Gut ... | reverse complement strand
GTGAGTGCGGTAATGAACCTTCGGGTTCCGTGAAATGCGGGGAATTTCTTGACTAGCTGCAAACCAGTTAACTTCTCAAGAAGGACTCTGCACCATGGAGTAAGTAAGTAAGTAAGTAAGTAATATATACCGAAGCTATCTATATGGTTAATTCTTCTATCTTTATGTGTGTTAGGAAACTGATGTGAAAAAAGAAGGATACAGCAGCAGTCAGTATGCTCGACTCCATGTTATAGAATTTACTTTTACGAAAAATTCGTTAGAGATCAACACCTTCTTCACTGTTACAACCCGTGGACATGTTCCATTCTCAGGCGTTTATCTAAACTACTTGAATGTTTCTTTGGTAACCAGTAACTGAGATTAGCTCAATCTAAGGGTTACATCGGATTACATGCGTCTTTCCTGAAGACGGAAGCACAGTCGACCTCCGAAATGTTGTGTTGTGAAGTGCTTTAATAATTTTAGATGACGGACAGGGTCAAAAAGAGGAGCCTGCGACAATAAGTACTGCTAATGCACATTTTTCTTCCTAATCAGTTTAGTGTCTTAACTACACACACTCAATTGTCTCTCCAGATCTATTGCAGTTCTTCAGCTTAAGAATTGCAATGGAATTTGCTTTCAATAATTTTGCGTCGAAATTTGAAATTACTTTGTACTGATAAGTAACAGTAGGTGTTGAACAATGACAGATACAGATGGGTAAATATATAAAACAAACGTTCATCCTTACTTTTAGAGAAACATTGCTGGGTCTGCTACTTAAACTAAGTAGACGTTAGGACTTGTCAGTAGATCCAGGATTGTTGCCACATTAACCTCAGATTTCAATTCGAAATGTCCAATATAGGCAGTACGTCTTTGAGAAGCTGTAACTTCATCTGCCTTGGTCACAAAATTGATATGTGTCTATATATTAAATAGTTTTTATTGACAACATGCTCCATTACACAGTAATATTATATGTTTTGTTTTTCTTATATTAAAGTATATTATTGTTTAGAGAAAAGCAATTGTAAACTTAATAATTTATTTATCTAACAATTGGCTGTTGTTCATAGCTATTACTACTTATTAAATTATGTAATTACAATGTTTGTGGTCGAAACTATTTTGTCTTCCCAGTCTTTAGTTCTAGTAATCTGTCACTAAAACATGCTTACATAAATTCTCGAAATTAAACATTCCATGTTGTGTATCCCGGTATATACAATTGAGGGTCATTATATATTCGGTTGCAGTTTATTGAAACCTATCGATTTGATAAATCTTGAAAATGCGTGTGAGTATTTTGCTGTCAAGTCGCTGTTGTTGGTGGGCCAGGTTCCTCCGCTGGACTTTATTTGATGCTTCAAAGTAATCCTTTGGAATTCTAATATTTTTCAGTCATATATTAAATGTCCTGATGACTGAGCCCCCTCATCGCAGGGGCACATTGGATTATCTATTAATTTGAACCTGTGGAGATATGATTTTTTTCCCATGGCCAGAGACAATAGCTGTGAACTCCGATGTTATTGGTATTTTCAGTTTTAGTCTCTGTTCTATTGTCGGGAAGAAAGATCTGCATAGCTCTCCTTTGTCGGTGCTTTCCCATTGTCTCTGCCACTTTGTGAGCCCTTCCTTCTTTAGTTCAGTGGCAATCGTTGTTATTGATATCCTATTGTATACTATGTTTAGTTCACCGTTATTCTTGACTGCTTCTTTGGCGAGTTTGTCTGCCAGCTCATTCCTCTCGATTCCATTATGTGCCTTCATCCATCCGAAGTGGATCGACCAATTCTGCGTCATGAGTTGTCGAACCTTGTGTCGTATTTCTTCTATTAAGGGGCTGTGTATAAAATCGTTTCTCACTGAGGCTAAGGTCACTTTGCTGTCGATGTAGATGGCTACTGTTCTGACGTTGTGGTCTGAAAGAGAGGTTAGGTCTTCCAGTGACTTCAAAATTGCTATTTGTTCGGCTTGATTGTTTGAACAATAGTTTTGTAGCTTATATTTGCACTGTTTTTTCAGCACTTGGTCCACGTACATGGCCGCTCCTGCTCCGACTTTGCCTCCTATTTTACTTCCGTCTGTGTAAATCTCTATGGAGTACGGTGTTGAGTCACGTATTTCCATTATAGTCAGTCGCCGTGCAGGATGAGACCATTCCTTAATCGGCAATGGTATGTCACAATCATGTTCATTTCGTTCTGCGTTGTTCTTTATTTTGTACAGCCTCGCCTTCTCCTCTATTACATTTCATATAGGTGGAAATTCAGCCATCATGCATGAAGCTTCGAAAGAAATAATTCTGTACGCCTTCGAGATTTTAATATTTATCAGTCTCTGTACACTTTGCAATACGCGTAGGTTTCTTTGTTTTACTAGATCCTCATCCCAAACAGGGGCTCCCCTGATATATATGTAGTTTATAATTATTAACACATAACAAATTTCTAATGAACCACCTACATAACTTTATGCTGAATACAGGTGGATCTGCAACTTGTAACACATTCTGTAACAGTTTTAAAGAACGCGGCTTCATTCCTACTGGATAAAGAATATGTTTATAATGATTTAATTAAGTTTTAATGACATACCTGAAGATGGCTTCACTTATGCCCCAAAACATGTCGTCATAATCTGTATAATATCAATAAAGTCAAAGAAAGTGGCTTCAACTTAAACACATTTCCTGCTGGTTATTTATTCTAAAGGGATTTTCTTTCTCATTTCCCTCTTGTATCCTAAGCGGCACTGCTGACACAACTGTTGGTCCATACATTATGACTTGCATCCAGCACGAAGATAAAAGCTGCTAATAAGTTCTTCCCAGCACTGAAGTTAACAAAATGCTGTTAAAAAATATGGGGAATAGAATTACCGTTCCACACATGCTTCACCTCGACTCGGGGAAAAGGAGAGCGTTCAACTTCACCTTACGACCATTTGACCATTTAACCTCTAGTGTAAGCGCCTGAGAATATGAAGGTTGATAGTTGATATAGCGGAAGTGAAAAATAGCCTGAATTACTGGACACAGAACCGAGGTCTTCAATCTCCGAAATCCCCACTAATGCCAAAGTATAGAGTATCCGTAAAGTTTACATCTATTATGGTCTTGTTCAAATCAATAAGCAGTTTCCCATGTTTCGATCTGCCGATCCAAACGGATGAAATTTTGATAGTTGAAGAATAAGAGACCAATTTGATGTCACTAGTTATTAAGTTTTATTTCACGTCTGCTATGCTCAACATGTTTCGGACATTAATACATCCATCATCAGGAGCTTGTGACTTTTCTATTGTATCACCACATTGGTCGTGTGTTCTTGTTTCGACGTGTGTTGGAGTTTTGGTGTGGCTGAGTTGGGGTGGTATCCATGTAGCAGGCTGAAACCTGCTACACGGATACCACCCCAACCAAGCCACACCGAAACTCCAACACACGTCGAAACAAGAACACACGACCAATGTGGTGATACAATAGAAAAGTCGCAAGCTCCTGATGATGGATGTATTATTGTCCGAAACATGTCGAGCATAGAAAAAGTGAAATAAAACTTAATAAACTGTGACATCAAGTTGGTCTCTTATTCTTCAACTATCACAATGATGCATGGTCCAATATACATTAGATTTACATGACATATATTTTATCATATATTCACTGTTCTGTATTACTTGTGAATACATAATATTAACACAGGTCATTGTATTACAAGTTACTATGAGGAAATGAGGGGATGAATGAGAAAGTGCAACAGAGTGTGTGTGTGTGTGTGCCATGTGTGTGCGCACAAGTGCATGCGCACGCTCATACATGCATGTGTGCAGTCTAGTGAGTCTGTACCACCCACCCAAACTAAGCACAACAAACAGTTATTTACAGTAACTCTATACCCATTATACACAACTCATCTGACCAGTGTAAGGCCTCATGCCCATACTCATCAAATGTGTATGCTCTGTATCACTTAATGGCAGCACACACAAGGACAATTCACAGAAGCAGCCACCTTACAAATTCAAATCATCTCCTCTTCAAGTGGTTTTATGTTAGAAAACATTGTCACTTGTAGGCAAATACTGATAACTCAATTTCCGATTTATACCCTGAGAAGTTCACTGAGTTTCACAACTGCTTAACAAACACATGGGCAATTATTTGCTTATGACCTAACAATCAGCCTGATTCATGGGCATATTGGAACATTGTAAGAGCTATACCACAGACAAGACTCTTGACCATTTCCAGACAGGTACACCCTTATTCTGTGATCTAAATAGACAATGATGTACGTGTATCTCAATCAAATATGACCTCAGGAAGAAGATCAGTCCATACATCATGTGACTTGTTTTATTGATAGTATCAAGTCTAATGTAACCACATCCTGCATCATGCATGAAAACAAAGGTGTTATTACTAATAATGTCCCAAAAAATTGAGTGGAATAATTACTGATCTTTTTGAAAACAGATTAAGACATCAGTCATAACAAAGATATCCCTGACCTCCTGAATTTGAACAGATATGGCCATGAATAGCAAAATATGTGAACAGTTCAAAATTTCTTGTGTGTATTACTTGCTCATACTGTCAGGCAAATATTGAGACAAAATTAACTATGCATTTACATTAGTTTATGTCACAAGCCAAGTACATCTTCTGATAAACACCACATCACAGTACTTTCTCATTAGCTAGATTATACACACTAATTGCATTATCTGTACAAAGGGGATGTTAAAGGCTGTTTGGTCTGGCATCTGTGGGCATGCCTGGGTGTTCCAGCATCTCATATATAGGGATAGGATGAGGGAAGGTAAGTATTTGAGTCACTCAGCAACAAGGCAGAAAAATGTTATCTGCTGTTACTTCAGTAAATGTCTTCCATGGGTGTGGTCAAGTTGTGTACAGACCTACATTATTTCTAATATGGATGGGTAACATGCTCTTCACTTATACCAGTCCCTCTGGAATCCATGCTATATCCACCCATGGCCATCTTGATTTTCTGCTACAAATTCAACCATGTCTGCAATTGCATACAGTAATGCAGTGAACTACACCCCATGTTTCAAATCTTACTTCACATGTATCACATACTGTATTTAAATTACAGAATTAATAAGTGCTAAAACAAAAATGAAATTAGGCAACACTGGATAGCCATACCAAAACAGTTTGGCATGCCTCCTATTTGCATTTGTACCTTAACCACCCCCAAAAAAATGTAACTAGTTTTATGTACTATGGACTTCGTCAATTAATTTACATTTATTAGGCCCCTCATATGACAACGCCCGGGACAAAGAACACGTTATGTGTAAGCAGTACAATGCTAATGTCCATGCATGAATGAGTAATACAATTTTACACTACAGTCCATATGGGTGTCAATTTGAATAACTAAAATTCATCTTGTTGGCACATTACACTATCCTGTGTTTTACCACCGCCAGTTATACAATAATATAAGCCTTTCCTGAAATATGCCCCACCTACTATTTATGGATTGTGACAGTCACCGTAATAAGTACCCTTCTCTAATCTGGGAATCTTGCAGGTTTTAATGTCAGGACTTTCGCATGAGTTAATTGCCTCAATATGTTATGTGAATATCTGCTAAGGAACTGAAATGTGCATGGCATAAACAAGTATGAGATGCACTGCATTAGAAAGGGTGTACCTGAGAATGATTTGGCATTGATCCCATAGCCAGCGTACGGGAATGAGATCCTCCATGATGAGCTGCAGAATCTGAAGTTTCTTCAGATTTTCCTTGATTCACCTTCTTTTTTGAAAGAATAGTCATATTTGGTTAATAATACATTCACCACAGAACTGTAATTCTCACGTATGTACAAAACGTTAAATTACGAAGAAGCAACAACTGACTTCTCAAACTCAACAAAATGTTCTTACTCTCACCCCACGTACTTATGATCGAATCGGCAGTGACGTGTTTTCGTGTTCTAGAACATTCCACACTTGATTGTAATGCTCGCACAGTTTGTGTAGCTTTGCAGTTAAAGACTGCTGTCTGCTGAAAAGGAAGTGGAAGTTAGGGGATACTAGTAGTCCAACGGTAAAAATTATGAGGAGCGTGTAAGGAAATCGTGTAATGTCTGACGTTTCGCGAAACAGGAAGTAGAGTAACGTCACAGTATTCCACAGTGTCTTGTATCAAAAAGCAAAACATACATAGAAAGGATGACAACTCGCATACACCCAATTACAGGCCAATTTTATTAACAGCATTACCTAAAATATTGTACAAAATTATATATAAACATAAACTTCTGGACAAAAAATTACTCTTAGTTGTACAGGCGATATGTTCGCGTTTGGTTGGTGCGATATGATGTTGAATAGAATAAAAATTGCTTTACGCGCCTTACATCATTTCTATTACAAGGATGTGTAATATGTCATAGTATGAGTACAGTATGACACAAAACACGACATACTTGTATTGTGAAGTTTGTAACTCTCTCGTGACAGCATAATGTATGTACCAACAATGATGCGGTATGCCCCAATCTGCCTATACCTATGTTACGGGGCAGGAGCACTGACTTTGTGCAGGGGTGAAAGCTTTTCCCTCCAAAGTGTCCAGTTTGGCTGGGTGGCCCACTTATCCTCCAGTGTTTAATGGAGGTTCATCTTTTGTGGGGTTATAGTGGCTGTGGCTCGCCACCATCTAAGAATAGTTGGAGCTATTCCTCCATCCTTCAGTGTGGTTTCATGGTGCACACAAGTACAACTTTATTTTACCTTTACAGACCAAAATTGTAGAATGATTTGTATCCAGTTTACATACTAATATATGCACTATGTACAAACTTCAAGTAGAAAAATTTTGTGGAGTATGAAGAGTGAGCTAGGAGTCAAGTCTTTCAGTACTGGTTTAATACCTGTATATCGATTTAAGATTTTAATGCTGGGTGGAAGAACACTTGACCCTGATTCCTGCATAGTACTGCTGTTAACTAGTGAGAGTAGTATTTGGCTTGTGGGAGTCTTGTTTATTTCTCGTATTTATACTGTGTATGTAATTTCTCAATTTGTTTGGAATTTTTCATGTTCTCAACAAAACAAGTATTTTATAGTAAGCGTAATATTAAATTTCTTAAATAGTTTTTACACTCCCTACCAATTTTCTTTTGGATGGTGAATAATTTTTTGCTGTGTCAAATTTCCCCAGAAGATGCCTACATTAGATACAATGGAATGGAAATATGCATAGTAAACTAATTTTGAAGGATGTGTTGTCATTGAGTGGTATGAGTTCCATCATGGCAAAGTATGCTGAACAAAGTGTGATGCATTTTTTCACCCATTTAAGTTAATATCCATTTGCAGACCAGGGAATTTAGTTGTAGCTGCTTCAGTGAGTGTATCATTACCGTAATCCTTTTTTAAATTAATGTGTTTTACTGTTAGTTGAAAATTTCGTAGTTTGTTTTGTCAGAATTTAATGGGAAATTTATTTTCTTTAAACCATTTGTTCAACTTGGCAAAGGCGGCACTAACCCAGTTTTGAAAGGGTCATTTTCAGAGTGATATGTAAGTGTAATTATATTAGGGACATCAGCAAACAATGTAGGCTAAAGCATTTAAGTTTGTTAATCATGATCTAAGAACTAAGTTTTGTGGAATTTGAGGTAAACTTGAACTAAAGTTTCATGATAGAAAGCAAAAAGTGGAAATGAAACAACAGATTCAAGTTATAGCTAATGCTCAGACTGGTGTACTATAAAGACTGAGTTAATCAAAATTCAGTACTAGGTACTCTAATTTTTCTTATATACAAAATATCACTTTCTCAATATACACTTACAATTGTTGTGGATGATACCAGTGTTATTGTTGCAGATCCAAAAATTCACTTCAAAAATTGCACGAATGATGTCTTCACTAGCTTAACGAGATGGTTTACACTTTACCTTCTGGCAAAATAAATGTCATAAAATTCCGTTCACTGCAATTGTGTTTTATTACCCTATGGGCTGAAGTGTTCTGTTATATAAATTGAATATACGTCATCATAAATTTGAGCAGCAGCTTATGGCATGTTCACTCTTTGGAGTCCTCTTAGTGGTATAGCATGTTCGAAACGTGATGGCACACGCGCAGAAACCAGATTTGGTATTTCAGCGAAACGGACGAGTCCATTTAAATCGGCGGTGGTGTCAGTTCAGTTGACTACTGGCAGTCGAGGAGTGCGGATCAGCGGACAGCGATTGTATAGACCGTGTTCCGACGTACAGTGCAAGACTACTTGCTACCCACTCCATTCGCATCTTTCCCCTTTACTTCCCCTCCCGTGCGTCACTGTGTGCCATCAGGTTCCGAACGCGCTATACTGCATTTTATTTTAGATTGCTGTCAAACAGGTGCATATGAAACTTAATGGAAATATGATCGAGAGAAGTTGAGGTACTTCAAAATCAAATCAGCATGTGATGTGATGTGAAAAGTCACACTTTTTGGCGTATGTGTTTTTATAAAAAATTGAAATGATAACACATATTTATGTAAAAGACTCCAGTGTCCATCATTTTGTAAAATCTGTTGGGCAAGAATTGAGATTTTTTTTTTATGTTTTGCTGACCGTGCATCTCAGCATAATCTTAGTAATTAACCAACTTAATGCACAAATTCTTGTTTTGTAATAAGTTTGTTATATGCCTCTACATGTTTCGAGAACTGTTGTGCTCATCATCAGGAGGTCAAAATTGTATTACACAGCATCTGGCATCATCACATTTGTAGGTGATTACTGAATCAATAATCCCATGCATTCCTACCAGTCCTCTCTCAACCTGTGCACTGGACGGCCACCCACAGATGTGACGATACCAGATGCTGTATAATACAATTTTGACCCCCTGATGATGATCACATACTGCTTGAAACATGTAGAGGCATATAACAAACTTACTATAAAACAATAACTTGTGCATTAACCCCCTGACGCCTATAGACCCCTATAGTGGTCATACTGCACCGCTAACCTCTAAATGTTGCATTTTATATATTTATTCAACAAATAGAGGTACTGAATATTTTAAACATGGTATATACTGTCCGTTTTTTTCTCTTCAAAATACAGTTTGTTTCATAATTCTAACTTACTTGGTTCCTGTTTTATTCACATTTTATATACAGGTGTGCTAAAATTTAAAAAAATAATTCCGGCACCAAACGGTTAAGTTGGTTAATTACTAAGATTAGAAGAACTAAGATGTTACTGTGGACAGACAGATGGCGGTGAAGGTAACAGGAGCTTTTTGTAATTCTTGTTGTGAACATGCCTATTTAAAAAGATAAGGAAATGGCCATGCAACAAAGAAAATGTTGTGCAAATGCTAGATATCAGCTGAGGGTTGTTGGTGCATTATTATACAGGTCCTATTGACAGCTGTAAGACAGACTGGTTCAATAATAAGGAAAATTATATAGGAGGTATACATAGAATTTTATTAGTATTAAAGCAAAAAAATAAAATAAGTCACTCAGTATTAAATATTTAGTGCTATTACTTTCAGTGACAGTTACTCAAGAATCCCTTCCTTGCTTCTTTCAAATATCATTAAAAAATATTCCAAGTTCCATCGGAAAGAAGAGAAAACAACTAAACTATTCTATTTTTAACATGAAATTCAGTTCATTTAAATATACATAGGTAAAGAATGCATAGTAAAATTGAATGCTCCCATTTAGATTTCCCACCACCTTTCATTTTTATATACAGACTACAATATGACACACATGAAATTAACTAACAACATTTCTTCTCATTATTTATATCAGTTAAGTACTGATGATCTTGTCAAATAGGTACCAGGTCTTTCCCTGCGGTAAAGTGCGGCCGGGGCGTGCTGCTGACCACTCACCACCTTCTAGTGCCACGGTCACGGAAGAGTAGAGCTATACCTCTTCCCACCCTCTGGGCCACACCGGGCCTGTAACGGGATCACTTTACCTTTAAGTACTGATGAACATGTTACATCCCAGACAATTTACATTTCATGTCCACAAAATGCCAGAATGGCAATACTTTTTTGGACAATACTGAATCTCTGAAGTAATGAGGGCAGTACTGGATTTCTTCAGTGTTTTGTAACCCCTTATATATGCCATTTTAAATATATGCATTTAATTCTTAACCTGCTGTTTAATAGAGACAGTAAACTGCTAGTAAGACCACAAGTTTCGGTAGCTCTGTGTTGTGTACTGTGTGTAAAGATCAAAGATGAAGCTGTCCCAGTCCACACCATGAAGCCATACAGACGGGAGCAGAGGTATAGTTCCACTCATTCTTAACCTTGGCACTAGATGGAGGTGAGTGGCCAACATCATGCCCCAGCTGCTTTACCCCTCGGGGAGGGAATATTATTACCCATTGAATCAGAGGCTGGGTGGGCCCCAGAGCCGGTCTGGACATTTTGGAGAAGAGAAAAAAATATCTCTTGATCCTGCCAAGATTTGAACCCCAGATCGTCCAGCCTGTAATGTAGCCACTATACTGACCACAAAATCCTGGCTCCCAGATGCATCAAAACTTGGTTAAAACTGAAAGGAAAAGCAGAAACATTATATGTTCTGCTGTGTAGGAGATAGACATAAAGAGAAAACTGAGTTCTCTACAATTTTTCTTGCCCCGAACACTGTTTAGAGGATGTTCTAAAGAGTAGTCAGTCACACACCAGATAGTGTGACATACAGAAATGTTTCATGTGAGTATATTGTGAATCCTGGTGAAGAGGAAGGGATACTGGTGTAACTAAGTACATGACAATAAAAGTATCAAAACATGACAGTTATCAGGCTCATCTGTTTATGTTACAACATACATCACGGGACAGAAATTGAACACAGTTTCTTCCAGAAACTCTGCACCCCTTCACACACGCACATGCTGTTTCTTCACACCATCTTCTTTATCATGGGGTTTGCTGAAGATTAGTCATCACCTGACGCTATCTAAGCAAGATGAACATTGTCTTAGTATTTCTGAGCATAAAATCCTCCAGAGAATTTATGGCCCAGTGATTGATGGGGGAAGATGGCGAATTAGAACTAACCAAGAACTCTATCAATTGTGTGGTGAGAATGACATTGTGAAATTCTGCAAATTGAGCAGATTGAGATGGGC
>Ga0123357_10011971_pt1 | contig 11160 bp, 11 predicted proteins | sample TergutEmb28metaG_FD_89873 | JGI IMG/M metagenome (GOLD analysis project Ga0123357, IMG submission 89873) | Embiratermes neotenicus P4 segment gut microbial communities from Petit-Saut dam, French Guiana - Emb289 P4 | ecosystem: Host-associated > Arthropoda: Insects > Digestive system > Gut ... | reverse complement strand
TGTGTGTGTGTGTGTGTGTGTGGCAGAAAGACTAGTGAAGCAATCCCATGCAACATAGCCACACTGGAATATTCCGAAGGTCACTTCTGTAAGGCCTACTCTTACACAGCATATATCCTGAAGGAAATATGGTAGAAAATGAAACATATATGCATACACTGGTTCCAAAGCAAGGCATTTTGGCTGCAGTAAAATACAATGTCACTGCATACCAGGAAAATATCTCCATTCCTTAATGTGCTACAACCTACAAGAATCTTTACTTCAGCTTTTGTACAATATCTGTAACATGAGGTACCATTTTACTGGTGATGTTTATGACACCAGAAATTCAGTGTGAAGAAATCATTAATGAATAGCTGTTTCAGTTTGTTTAATGACAGTTTCTGCATAGGAGACACTGGGAGAGTGACTGCAAATGTTTATCCATATTCTGAACAAAATACAATAAATTTCACTCACACATGGAAACTTTTAAAAGCAGTAGATTAACCTCACTGAACAATCAATTCTTAAAACTAATGTCATTCAAGATAAAACATAAAAATAACTTTTGAGCTGAGACTCAACAACATCAAACTAGTAGTTCTGGGAACAAGTCTTTCAGATACATCAGCCTGTATGATCCTAAGATGAAATATAAATTAATAACTATGCATTCAATTTAGCATTAACTGCTATGCAGTTTCTATTATCATCAATTCTTTATGTGTTGAATTGGCACAACATAATATCAACACTTCAAATGCAAGTTTCCTTTCAACAAGTTGTTGGTGTGCTCATGACCTGCCCTCACACAAAATTTCACACATTTATCTCCTATGGTTAGTCATCAAAACAGCTCAGTACAGATTTTGCAGTACCGTCCCATCTCTGTTACAATTTAATTTAAATTCCTTTGTTGTTAGTGAACTTTTTGATATAATTTTCTGTATGGCACAACATTTACTTATGGTTTATACGATGCTGTCAGTAGCTCATGTTACATGCTGTTGAATTACAGGACGATTAGTGAATGGTGAATATGGCAAAGATGTGGCAGGAAGCAGCCATGGTCTAATTTGTTTGATGTACTGCTAATACTGCAGCATTTTCCTGGGGCATATGAGTAAAACCACAATAAATTTCAAATTAAGGGAAGCACCCAGGCTAAACGTGTTTTGAGAACAGTGTGCTGAGGAGAATATCAGAACTCATAAAACAGTAAGAGAAATGTGGAGAAAACTGTATGAGGAACTTCACGACCTTCCCCTCAACATACATCAGCATGAGAAAATCAAGGAGGATGAGAAAGGTGGACCACGTTGCCAGCTTGGTAGGATCAAAAATGCATGCTGCTAGTGGGTAGGAAAGAGGCCACTGGGATAACTTGGCTATGGACAGGAGAATAATAATAAAATACAACTTGAATAGAATAAGGTGGGGAATGTGGGCTCCATCTATCTGGCCCTGATAGTGATTAGTGGAGGCTTTTCAAATGTGGTAATGGAGTCTTTGGCTTTCACAAAATGCAAGGAATTTCTTGATCAGCTCAAGTGTCTTGTCAGCTTCTCAAGAAGGGTTGTGCTCCATGTAGCTGCGTACTTCAAAGACACACAGATAAAATCACAGCAGTCTGCATGTAATAAAGGTTGATTACAGTCTTTTATGATTAACAAGACAGGATATGACTAACCCTTCTCATTCACTTTTTCATTCTGCATGCCATCTAGCCAACTAGCTAGCTCAGGCTATGGGTGCTGGGTGTTTTCCCCCACACACACAGTGACAATACTGCAAATATTTCATTAATGGTTTACTTAAATCACGTCATTATCTCAGAATACATTTGAACAAATGGTGAATGATAAACTGGAAAGAAATTGGAAGAATGCAAATATGGTCTATCTGATGCGTTACCGCATCATTTAAACTGAAGGACTGGGGAAAACTGCAAAAATCCTAAGTCACAATAGTTAGTGCCCCAAAAGAAACTGAAAACAGTGGGCCTCCTGAATACAACTGGAAGCATTACTGTTTCTGACAAATGTTCTGTGCCATAGCATGAATACCAGAGTCACTTTAATCCAGAGCCAAAGATCAACAACGTACAGGCCCCCACATCTAAGAAACACAACAAAATTCTGTATGAACTCTCTACTCAAATCAGGAATCTTGTTACAAAATTCACACGAAAAACATATGCTTGCACAGGAGACATGTATGTATAATGCTGCTATAAATGAACTGTATTTGGTGCAAATGACTAGGATCATTAGGATCACTGGATAGTGCTATGTGGGGTCATGAATTCAAACACGTTTCTATTTGTGTAATGAAAGTGCCAAATTCTTCAAAAGTCAATAACGCCCTACCAACAGTTCTCTTCCAATGATACTTTCAAGACTTGACACCTGCTTCCCACAGTCCTCCAAAATGTGGTGAATTCAGAGGAATGAAGTGCCAGTGAAATTGTGTCTTTGCTGTATAGCTACGAACCTGCCTTAAAAACTCCTCAGACTTAAAGAATGCATTCAATTCTCTATTGGCTCCTACAAAGTTACTGCCATTGTCACTGTAGAGGTGATCTATTAACCCCCTTCTAGCTACGAAGCATTTCAGTGCTGCAATGAATGCTTCAGACGTAAGATCAGACACCAATTCTAAGCGTATAGCTTTAGTGGCCATGCAAATAAACACTGTTATATAACATTTACTTATAAATTTGCTTCTAGTATTGCCACCATTTATCTCAAATGGACCCACATACAGAAGCCTCAAATGTTCATTCATTACAATCAGTTCTGTAAGATGATGTGCAGGAGACGATATTAGTTGACGTTTGGAATCATATGGAAGATGCGAATGCTGTAATCTTCCACCAACTCAAAGATAACCTTCATTGTCAAAAAATGGGTGCAGAAGTTGCAATTGGCTCTTTGACAAAACCTAACTCTTCTTGAAGAGGTCATTAATTTCTTGAGCGCAGATCTCCTGCTGTGCTATCTTAATGCAGGCATGCCGTGCATCTCTTAATTCTGTGCTGGTAAGATAACCTGTCCTTCTTAACAATGGGTTTCTTGCATTGCGACAGAATCTCATACAATAAGCTGATATTCTATGTAATCTTGACAACGTTACAAAGCTGGTGATGAACTCTGCTGGGGAACTCTTGAAAACCGCGTGATGTGGAAGGTAATACCATTCCTCTGTGCTGCCTGCATCTTCATTAATCTGATTCATATAACCAAGATCTTCATATTCTTGCATAAATTCAGAATATGCCTGATGCAAAATTGGATATTCCTGGAACCGTTGCTCTAGATGATGAAATTGTCGCCTTGTTTGTTCATACAACTCTCCTAGACGGCCTTGACCTCCGCACTGAGGAAGTCTCACAATGTAATGCCCTGTACCATCTTGTGTGGTATGCTTCTTGAAATGTTATTCATACAAAATTTCTTCAGCTGTCTATGTCTGATTAGGCAGTTCTTCAACTTCCCAAAATCTCTGCAGTAGCTGATCTAAGTTGTCATTATTGTGAATGAAGAAATTTTTCCTTGAAACTTCTTCAGGCACTGCCAAAGGTATCTTGCCTGAAATAATCCATCCTACCTCTGTATCCTGTAAAACTGGGTAATTTCCTGGCCGCGTCTTCTTAACATGGTGAAGAACTTCAGAGCACATCGGTTCCTAACAGGATGTCAATGGAGTTTGGTCTGTTGAAGTTCTCATCTGCTAACATCAAGCCTTCTGGGATACCCCAGTCACTACTATCTACATATGTGGGGGGAATCATTCCTGTTATCTTAGTACGGCACAATCTATTTTGGTTTTCCAATTGCTAAATCTGGATTTTATCTCCAGTGAAGCTGCATAAAGAATTGTTTTTGTAACTTCAATAATGCTTTGAATAGCTACATGTGCCTTAAATTTTCTCAAATGAAGCTGCTGAACTAAACGTTCTGTTACAAAATGACCTTGTGATGCTGAATCCAACAATGCTCTGCACTTCACTAATTGTCCATATTTATCCCTAACATAAATTATCCCTGTAGCAATCAGTATCTGTGAAGATGGCCTTCCCTTAGATGTATGACAAACTGTTACACCTGATTGGCTGTTGTTATTTTGTTCAGTTCTGGTTGACGTTCACCGTTACAATCGTTACAATTGTTTTTCTGCACTGGCTTAGATTCACATGGCGACAGTGAATTATGCTTCCTACCGCAAAATTTACACCTCCATTCTACATTACATTATGCTGTCCTATAACTGTTACCCAAACAATTGAAACACAATTGATTCTGCTTAATTAAATTCAACCTCTGCTGTGAGCTTGCTTTCCTAACTGCTTACATCTATACAAGGGATGGTTGCCTCTACACAAAACACAAGCTGTGTGTGGGTACATATGCATGCTTGGTTTGCTTGCTAAAGCCACTGCTGTTATTATTCCTAGGGTGCTGACTTGCATGAATTAGTTCAAGAGCCTGACATTTACCTTCTAGGAATTTAAATATTGCTTCAAGCTCAGTCACTCCTTGGGAAACTGCCTTCATTTCCCTTTGTTTTCTGGTTACTTCATCCACATGCTCTATCAATATCTGAGACAACAACACTTCATGCAAGGATATGCTCAAGCCTAAGCCTTAATAGCAATCAAACTGCTTTGAAACTGATTTATTAATGCTCTTATGTCTGTGGCTGATTCCTTGGTGATAACCAGCAGTGACAATATAATGACTTCACGAGGTACAGCTATTTAATGCTCATTACTGTACCTATCACATAACAAATTCCAGGGTACATAAAAGTTCTGCTGTGTAACTGGAAGATTGTGAATTAGTTGGTGCGCTTCACTGGTTACAGAAGACAACAAATAGTGAAATTTCTGAACATTGTCTAGTGCTTGGTTACTCGTTATCAAACTGTTTAAAGTGTCATGAAAATGCTTAAACTCTGTTATATGAACTCCTAATTTTGGAATTTCAATAGTGGGTAATTTAATCTTAGGCACTAAAAAGTTGCTATTTTATGAGGTGCTCTAGGCATCTGTGATTCTGCTGAACTAACATCTCTTGCTCGCCTGTCTTATGAAACTATTCTATCAATCCTAGCTCTCAATTCACAATATGTTTCTGTGAATGCTTCCCTATCTAGCTCATGCTGTTGCGTTTCATCATTATTATATTCCAACTGATCCTGTACAGCGTTGTATTCTTCCCATAACTTTCCTAACAACTGTAGTCTAACATTTACATTACGCACGTCTACACTATCTTGCAATGTATCTCTTGATGTGCGTCATTCTTGCATTGACTGCAGCTCTTTTTCTAACTAATGCTTGTCATGTTTGGGAATCCATGGTGCTAAGGATTGGAAAGTAAAGAGCCAACTGACCAAAATGTGCTGCTATGATCCAGGGTTCTGTCTACGTACGTTGGCAATACTGCTGCTTGGAAGCTGTCTTTCGTTCTGCTTACACTGTCACTTGTTGCTATGCTGTGTTGTGATCTTCTTGCTTCAAATTATTTTGCTTGCAATGCTTAATGGAACTGATGCTAACCCACAATCCGGCTTATAATGTATAATGGTGCTATAAGTGAACTGTATTTGGTTCAAATCTCTGGATTGTGGGGCACATGCTCACTATTAAACACTCACTGCTCTTCCAGTTACATTAAAACGATACTGCTCAAGACACTGCTGCTGACTGTTGCACAATGCAACTACCAGAGGCAAGCTACTGTTCATTCCAACCCACACAATGCTCCAGCGATAACAAGTCAGCATGAACAAATTACAACAAAGAAAGAGAAGGAAGATACCCTCCTAGTCGCCAAGTCTGCTTACAAAATAATGAAAGCTTAAACAATGTACACCCCATCAATGTTTTCACATATTGGTTTAAAAAGGAACCTTAGAAAACTACTGTTCACATATCACAGTGTAAGTCAATAATAAACAGCGAAGATTTTGTACATGCAGACTTACTTGTCCAGTCGACGGCACTGAAAGTGTATGGAAGAAAGCAGCAGCAAAACACCAGTATTATTTGTTTCCTGGCGCCATAACTGCATACAGTGGCGTTCAGCATTTTCATAGTCACCTGCCTGATATTCACGATGAGCTAGTTCCAAAAGCCCTAGAACAAGACACATGTGTGAAAGACCTGTATTTAAAGATCTGCTCTTCTCAGCTCTACAGGGCTCTGACAATGGTATATGATTTACTGAAGTAATCTTCTTTCTTTGGACTTTGTCCACTGACTAACTTTCTAATCTGTGAAATCTTGTCTTGATCCAGACTATTCAATGATCCTCTTCAAAGGCATGAGTTGCTACAGATCTCTACTGATGACTTCTTCCAAATTCCACCTGTGTTTTGAGTTGTACAACTAACAGCCTACCTGTTTCTCCAGTGTTGCTGCTGCCACATGCAAAAGGAATTCCTTATTGGGCTGGTTATCATAAGAGAATTTCTAGGGGCATGTTTCCTTTGGATACAGTTCTCACGTCCTCCCTATCTGCTACATGTTTAAACTGCTCAGAAACTTCCCTCATATACAGTCTAGATGTGAAACCAAGTGGTTTAACCTCTTTCTTCACATGAATATTTCCCTTCAATCTGTTAGCAACTTAATCAACAAATCCCTGGGGTAGGCACCAAGCTGTAGGGTGCATCTAAGAATATGAGTTTCATCACAGCAGTGTTTTGCCCTTGGCATATGGTAGTAGCTCTGTGGTGTACACTCTGTATGACTCCTTTCCTCACATGTGATGGATGATTTAATTGGAAATAGAGGTAACCACTAGTGTATGTAAGTGTTCCGCAGACTGTGGTGTCCAGTGTGCACCCCTTTCTCATGACCAACATGTCCAAAAACTAAGGTGACAGGCAGAATTTGGAAGGTCATCTGAGGAGATTAGACTAGCTCAACATGTCTTTGAAGAGGATCATTAAATAGCCTGGAACCAAGCCAAGATCCCACAGACTGGAACAAAATGTGTACACAGGAAATATAAGGAAGTGACCTAAACGTAACATTTAAAAAATCACATCAACATAGCCTTGAAATTTTGTCTTATCTAGTTTCTCTGATTAGTAAGGAAATGACTAAATAATACATTTATATTTATTCTTTTATTAACTTATTTAAACTCGTGAAGATTCATAATTTTCTCCACAGATGGTGATAGTTGGGTTAAGAATTGTAAATAGTATATGTTCTGGCTTTTATGTTGTGTCTACAGTATGCTCAATCTGAGTACATGGCTCTTTTTATGGTCTTTAATTTGTGGTTGGTCCAGGTATTATATGAGTCTTTTAATTTTTAATTTTTATTTTCCTGTTACTACACATGGACACCATCTGGTCTCAGGTGTATATCTTGACAAATTCAATGAACTACGGCCACAGTGACTAGAAAGAGCTCTAAGTGGTCCAACAGATCAGGTGCTTTCTTGTGCCTGAAGACAGATGCAGAGCCAGCTTCCATAACATAGCATATCATTAAAAATTAGAGGATGGATAAAAGTCCAAAGAGGAAGGTTAATTCTTCTGTTCAGTAGATGCCATCTGCAATATACAAGAGTGTTAATTTATCATCCCTGAATTTTCTGCATGCAAAACTGCACATCACCACTTTACAACATATTGGAGTAAACATGTATGATCACTAAACTGTAAGTTGTCCCACACATTTGTTTTGTCTCAGTAACCATTTTAGCCTGGACAATATTTAGAATGCAGACTGCCAGCTTTCAATCAGATCCCATAACTCCAAAAATGTTAGAGGAAATAAAATAAACAAACACATACAGGACACAGACTCCAGTCAAGCCACTTCAACACTGCTGCTACTGAAAATTCAACAAACAAAAAATACTACAGACTATTTAATCCAAGCCTATTATCTAATTTTGATCACATACTATTACCTATAAAAGAAGTGGATACAAAATAAAGTGTGTTTTCACAGCAGCACAGGTGAGGATTCCATTCTTCTGGGATATAACACTGTCTCATGAAGTAATAAGAACCAAAAATTTTGAAGGACCATAATGCCTTCATCTTCAAATGGTCCAAAAGATTACTGTATGTTTCTCCAAAATGTAGGGGTGTTGAAATGTTTCTTTGGAACATTCTGAATCTACATCACCCCATAACACACTGTTTGGGAATATAGAATCCAAAACAACAGCTACACTGTGGAAATCATAATTAGTTAATGGACATATATCAATACAATTAAAGACATGGATTGTATTCCACATAATAATAGAGTCTAGGCACATGAAATCAAGTATTGAAACAAATATGTAATTTTTGTCAAGGTTACATTATTTTAAAAGGCCCTACTACCCACTTCCTGACACAGTTCTGCATCAAAATAAATGTGGTACAGATTAACAGGTTGCCCTGTCATACCAAACACACAGTACAATAACCACTATTTACACACATTAAATAACAACAATTTTTCATACAGTTTTTCGGTACTTGCTCTCTGTCCAACACTGACATGGTTGGGGATCAGTTACAAACCAGCAGTGGCAAGAATATGGTCAAAATTGGTTCTCTGGGAGGAAAAACAGCCATAAGCTCTCAAAAACAAAAATCATTCTAAATACCGAAAATACATCTAAACCGTGCAATGTGCTGCTGTTACGTGTGTGATTCTACACTTTAATATGAACGCGATGTCCATCTTAACGTTGTTTTGTTCTGATAATTGTAACGAAACATTCCTCGCGGTGAAAGTCTTTTCGACAAATGCCGGTTAAAACTCCGTCCCAAAGAGCGGCTATCCTGACTTTCGTGGTATTCTTTAGTTTCTCGAACAAAATTCCGAACAGCATGTCAACCTAGCCCAGGACCACTTATTTCCAAATTCTTTCAAATTCATTATTCCGTAGTCCCTTAATCATTAGATGCCATACAATTTGAACCAACGAAAACGCACTTAATAAAATAAAATGACTTATTCACTAGGCCTTCTGTTTCACTAACAAAAAAAATGTCACAGAATTCGTCGACCTGTCTAGAAATTAAATTATGGACACATTCTTAAAATTTAATGACACCTACCGACAGTAGAGAGCTGCTGAATATCATTCATTTTGAGGATGACATTCGCTCCTGTAATCTGCTGATGCTGGGCTTGCTGCTGAACTTGCTGCGCCTGCATCGAAGATGCCCACAACTCCGGAGCGTTTATAAAGAATATTGTGGCTGCAACTGCATAAAATAATTCAGTTCACTGCTTAAATAATGCTTCCTTTATCAGTAACCATTCCACGTTGTAATCGACCAATCAAGATGGATGCGAATTTTGGTTGCATAACCACCGAAATAGATGGCGTGCTGAGATGATAATGACGGTGATTGGCCAGATGTTATGACATTCATGTGAATGAAACAAAATACAAAAGTACAGTAATGTAGTACAATTAATATATAAAAGAATGCTATAATTCAGTATCATGTGTGGGTCATTACACAATTCAAAATTTACAATTTTATAGTGGCGTGTTACATTCCATTACCAATTTTGAACGGAAGATGTCACTAGCTTAGTGACCGTATGTGACATCTGGCGGCAACCTTGAAAATGCCTTCGTTATTAACAGAGAGATAGACGTGTGGGTGTAAAAAGGATAACGAAAACTTCTACCATCTAAGTACTTTTTTAATTAATGCTCCTTGTTTCTTTATTTAACAACGTTTGTAGTGGCTCAGATTTAATTCAGCCGAATGCTCGGGCCATTACTGAACAGTAATGTGGAGAAATGTGGATGGAAACAATAGTCAAGGTCCTCTTTTTGAGACATTTATATTTCGCGCGGAAGTTTTTTGAAGCACAAAACTGCCCGGGGTTTTAACCATCGATCTTTCAAAACAAAATTTTATTATATTTTTATTGATGAATACACCGAGTAACCAGCCTGACAGCCAATTACAGAAATAATAATAATAATAATAATAATAATAATGAAAGTACAATAGATTCAACACTGGAACTAATGATATAAGCACCATGAATAGTAATAACAGAATACCTACAACACTGTATTCCCTAGGGACATAGTTTGTCTCAGGAATATAAGTATAAATACCCTTCATAAAGGAGATGATGATAATAATAATTATAATAATTATTATTCAGATTATTATTGCTAATAAGCGAAAATGTTCTGTAATGGGTTTTTAATGCGGAGTACAAGATTCGAACTTACACGAAAACACACTCAAGGTTTTGGTGAAAATAAAATCACCTTGCTACTACCTGGAATCGAACCACGATTCCTCGGCCGTCCAGCCCGTAGCCTAGTATTTATTCCAGATCTTGACTGGCTCTTTTTTTAGACAAATGTCAGTGCTAGGCAAACCGTTTAAATGAGCAGCACGATCAATTAAAAAAATCCCGTTAACTGGCATGTTTATAAACACTACAGCGCCATAGCTGACAGCAGCCACCAATTTCTAAGGGTTCAATCACAGGTAAGATTCCTCTTTCCTGTTTGGAAGGCCAGGGGTTAAGGCACTGATCCTGAGACCGGCTGTCCTGACTGAGGTATTTCGTCCCCTTCCGCAGGCCGTCAGAAAAATGACGAAATAGTACCTCAAATAGTACCTCACATTAGGTCACGACTGCCCTTTATAATTCTTTATTCTCACCTAGTCATCCTGTCATTCCACGTTGCATGGTCTAAGCTACTGACAGCGTCTTTGACTAACTACCTAACCAAGTGACTAATTAATTATCTGACTGGCTGAGTCAGTCACTAATTAACTAAGAAGAAGAGAGGAAGTATACAAGCCAATTACAACGATATGTTTCAGCTGAGAAAGTATCATTTTAAGGTGTTTTACCTAAGCTGTCTTTCTTCTGTATGTCTTTAATTACCTGATGGCGGCTTTTCCAAAGGCCGAAACATGCAGCAAGCAATATAATTTATAAAAAGGGAAGTTTTGACTGACGTTTTATATTTCCTTGCTGCTGTTCATATATATCACAACGGGATGCCATCGATAAAGATAACTGACTGACCGACTAACTAACTAACTAACTAACTAACTAACTAACTAACTAACTAACTAACTAACTAACTAACTAACTAACTAACTAACTAACTAACTAACTAACTAACTAACTAACCAACTAACTAACTAACT
>Ga0123357_10011970_pt1 | contig 11161 bp, 3 predicted proteins | sample TergutEmb28metaG_FD_89873 | JGI IMG/M metagenome (GOLD analysis project Ga0123357, IMG submission 89873) | Embiratermes neotenicus P4 segment gut microbial communities from Petit-Saut dam, French Guiana - Emb289 P4 | ecosystem: Host-associated > Arthropoda: Insects > Digestive system > Gut ... | reverse complement strand
TCAACACGGTTGATGTAGGTTAAGTTCAACACGGTTGATGTAGGTTCAGTTCAACACGGTTGATGTAGGTTCAGTTCAACACGGTTGATGTAGGTTCAGTTCAACACTTTTTATGTAGGTTCAGTTCAACACTTTTTATGTAGGTTCAGTTCAACACGGTTGATGTAGGTTAAGTTCAACACGGTTGATGTAGGTTAAGTTCAACACGGTTGATGTAGGTTCAGTTCAACACGGTTGATGTAGGTTCAGTTCAACACGGTTGATGTAGGTTCAGTTCGGCCGCGTCCTCCTACTCTACTTAGCATGCACGTCTCCTCTCCATCAACCCGAACATATAAACAGATACTTAATAAAGACAAAGGGAGAGAGTTCGGAATGATTCCCCAATAAAAATGACAACTGGACAGCGGAAGACAGAAACTAAGTTTTTGACACGAAATTCGAATGTGCAGCCGGCTGACCCACAGTCCGTCACTCCACTGGCTGAGCTGTATCGCCTTATTGCAAATGGCTTCCAGTGTTTGAAAGATTCGTATTGAGAGACGGTGTTTAAAGCATGCAATGTCGTAAATGTGCTAAATGTGTTCGAGATCCGGCAGCTGCCGTATAATTAAGAGTTCACAGGCTTGGGGGGAAAACTTGCAGTCTGTAGGAAAAAGTTTAATGCCATTGACTTTAGTGGTGTTTACTCTACAATAATTATTGGGCCCTTGGTTTGTTTTATAGACCATAAATCCATAGGGGTACTTCAGACCTCACCCGAATTGCGGGGCGGTTACATAGAAACAGTCAAATTATTCAGTTTCAGATGTCCGCTCTTTTTTCCTTTCCTGAATTTATTTCCTTCTCCTCCATTCGCGTTCTTTTATGTTTCTCCTTTCCTACACTTTTATGTGTACAAAGCAGAGAGGTGCCCATACTACGCCAACATCAAACGATCAAGTAATGCCCTACCTGCTGTGGAAATGTGAACTCCATACTGAGCAGACCAAGCCTATCCACATCCACATATCTTATATGTTTACGACTCTATTCAATATTATCTTCCTAACCATCTCGAATTCTCCCAAATGGGATCTTTCTTCCCTTCCCTTTAGGCTTTCCTTCTAAAATTTTATGCAGTTCTTCTCTGTTCTATGCTTGCTACACGGTCATATTTCCTTCTTCTTCTTCCTTCTTCTTCTTCTTTCTTCTTCCTTCTTCTTCTTTCTTCTTTCTTCTTCCTTCTTCTTCTTTCTTCTTCTTTCTTCTTCCTCCTCCTCCTCCTCCTCCTCCTCCTCCTTCTTCTTCTTCTTCTTCTTCTTCTTCTTGATTTGACCGGTCTAAATATTGGTTCAAATATTTAATTTTCCTCAACAATATTCAGTTAATTAAAATTAACATACTACGTTCTCTATTTACCTTAAACAAATTGCAGTTGTCTCATTTTAGTCCAGACGGAAATTCGTAGTGACTTTGTTAACGGAGAATAAGCAACTCAGTTTCGTAAACGAATCGCCTGGCAAATCATATGGTTGCTCTGATATAACATTTTTGTATTCGAGAGACTTGGGTTTGTGGTTCATAAGTGTGGTCGAGCTTCATACGGTCCGCAGGCGGTTCCTCCTGGGACACAGCAGACAGATAACAGGATCTCATATTAACCTTCGTGTACCTTTGGGATAGATCAATCCGGGTCCAAACACAAAACTCGCTGACCACACTTGCCTTACAAGACTTGGCTTTTCCTCTTCTATTGGAAGGGAAGGATTGGGGTCAGATCTGAAGGCTCTAGAGTTGCCATCCGTAGCAATTTGATCGTCTTGAGAAGATTTGGAGAAGACCCTTAGTTCAGGAAAGAAGGCTTAAGAAGACCGACGTCCTGTCTTTTCCCCCTATCCTTTCCATCCCCTTTCCCTTGTCGTCTTCTGGAAACCAAGGTCCACTTCAGTTGCTTTCCCGGTCAGGAAGATGTGCTTTGGCTTACGAATGCCGAACTTATACTGCAGAATTACACGCTGCAGAAATCGTTGTTATCCATAATAAACGAAGATAAGACAGCACCAATTGAAATTTAGAAGGAAGTCAGAAATACGATGGTCGGTTAGAAACTATGGATAAATGGCGTGTAATTTCGTAACTAAAGAAACTACGATGATTGTGATTATGTCAGGGAAATTCGTCGCGGAGTGACTGTCGTCTGTTTCCAGCACTGAATGGAAAATGTCGGCAGCCACAATTTTGAAAACTTCGCGAGGTGGAAAGAGTTGTGACGCAATGGCTGATACCACCGGACACAGACTGCAGGGAACAAAGGTTCGTCGCACTATGCGGTGAATGACTGACTTGTGGCGGTGAATGTATGGAAAATAGCGGAATAGTACAATTAAATGTGAACTGTCATCGGAGTTGAAAAGAACCCGAAATGCATGAAATTTAAAATTATTTTATGCCCGGCTTTCATACAGTATTTCCTCATTTTTATGCAGAGGATACGCATAAACTGGCGCTGCCGTTGGTGATACAAGGTAGAATAAATATAGACCTAACCTGTTCGGCGTAGGGACTGGGGAAAAGCGAATGTGCTTCGGGAAACAAACGGGCTTTTCACGTTCAAATTTAGTTCGTATAAATGAAATCAAGTGTTAGGCTAAAGAAAGAGAAAACCCATCTGAAAGGAATGCTAGTGCGAGTATGTGTATTCGCTGAGATGATGGCCTCATCATATCACGCGCCGGTGGCTTCCCGCCCCCCGACCCCCCTCCCCGGCTGGCCGTAGCCGTTCATTGCGATCCGATCAATGAGCTGCTCCAGCTGGTCCATTGCCCCAACCTCGCGCAGCATCCCACATAATACGTCCCAACACCGCTACTCCAGTCCTCTGGTGTCAGTACACCGAACTACGTACAGGACTTGAACTCAGTTTAGTGCTGCCTGCGGGGCTTTTGCGGTGTCTTCTCGAACTTTGCGATGTCCTAAAGGCGAAAAACCGGAGGAAGTGAGTGTGCTTGTCTTAAGTTCACAACCTGATTTTACGTCCCTCATGTGCCCCGATGTTCACGTGGTGTAGGTATCAATCGTCCGAGACTGTTGTCTTCCGGGATATCGCTGTGTAGTCTGGCAGATACGTACCGACGTTTCAGACGAACCTGCTGCCCCCGTCACTAGGTCCTGACTGCACGAAGTCACATCCAATAAGACAGTCATGTGTCATATTAAAATAAAGTGTTTACAGTCTGCATACTACGCTGGGACCTACGGAATCAGAATTTGAGTGCTGGACAAAGTTACGAGTAAAGGAGGATAGAAAAATTTCAGTTACTTTTTGGGGGGAAATAATCACTGTTTTTACTAAGAAACGTTCAAAATACTTATAGAGTGTATGGCGAAGACTGCAAAGTAAAAATGAGTTTGTTCTTAGCAATGTTAGTAATTAATGTGCTGTTGAGGGTTAATGGGACTAATAAGTCTGATAATAAACGAGTTGGTAATGGAACCCAAAGGTTCAGCGCTGTTAATATTAAAGACCACAACCGTACCCGGCCCTGAGGCACAGTTAACACTCTGATAACTTCTTTCTAAGATTTATAGATTATGAGATTTGCATAACAGTAATGCTAATGATTTACTGTGCGTTTTTTTCTGCTAATGGTGTCGTATCGAGTATATAGGGGGAGAAAATCGGAAAAAAAGAATGATGCTTAGAATTTTGGCGGAGAAATATCATGGACAATACGAACATTTTAAGGGAGTGATAAAGATATAATATAAAAATTGAATTTAGGTAGATGTATTATATTACATGGAGTCAGCTGAAACGGTGCTAATTATGAAGAACAGGAATGCGAAGGAAAGTGAGATCGAAGATTGTTTTATACGGAGAGGTAGGGATTGTGTGGTGTAATGCACTTCTGTTATCGCAAATTGGCCAGATGTGGTGGCACCCAGAGACATGCGTCTCGTTAATTGGTGCAGCACACTGCATCTGTAGCTGTGAACTGTGAATATTCGCTTTTTTTTTAGAGGATCCTATGGTAAATGGGCCAGACTTGCGCTCCGTAAGCTACAACTAAGAAATTGCAAAAGGAGATGTCAAGAAGTCATTGTATCGAAGTATAATCAGGAAGAGTGTCGATTAAATTATTGTAATCTTGAACTAATATGACTTCTTTTCAATTGGAGCACCACGATGTGCTTATAAACGTAATATAACACTAAATAGTGTACGTCAGCACAACTGCTTTATTACTCAAGGTGCTTACATAGGCTACATGTTTCGACTAAAGTTTAGTTATCTTAGCAAAAAGCTAACGTCAATTTCCATTTCTATTCTTTAGACGTCAGGAGAAAATCTTAACGGGAAGCTTATTTGTCCCTTACAACAAAACAACAGAAACAAGCAGTGAACCTTACCAGACAGTACTATCAACTATTCTACAAGACAATTTCATCGTACGAGACCATTTGATAATACGCCCACTCCTGCGGAGCAGCAACAAAAGACGTGCTCCGACGTCACCAGTAAATATACACGTACAGTATCCCATAGCTCCAAAAATAACCAGACGGTAACGGCACTTACATTTGTAAAATGGTGAACACCAATATACCGTTTTAAGAATTTTATATATTTTAACTTTTTATTACACAATATGCATAACACATTTTACGAGACAAATGATCCAATTTATGTATACCACTGTTGTAAACACAATTTACATATCACACACTTTAAGACATTTGATTTAATTTTATATATTCCATGGATGTAAACACGATGTGATCCCAAAGTGTGCGTAGCATCTTATGACTCAATAACAAAAATAGGCCTGAAGATGACTAGTCTTTAGTCGAAACATGTAGCCTATGTAAGTACCTTGAGCAATAAAGTGACTGTGCTGACGTACACTATTTAATATTATATTATGATATGAATTCGTTTACGAAATATAACTACAAAATGTAAGATCTGATATTCTCAGTGTGGTGTATATTAAGCCTATGGTCTTCCAATATGTTCTGCCGTGTAGTCTGTTACAGACCAGCGTTTCGAAAGGAATCAGCTGGCACAGCGTCTGCAGGGTGAAAGGGCTCTAACATGAAGTTAGAGGTAGCACGTTTCTTCGAAACTCTAGTTAGTCCATATGACGTTAGATCCGAAAATCTGGAACATATCCATGGAGCATTATTTTCCTAAGATTGTCATGCTATATTAAAGTGTATTTGTCGAAGAGACAAATATCCTTTTCTTATGGAGGAACATACTGGTTACACACAAAATCATAAGGAACGTTCATTCACAAAGAAAGCATTTATAACTTCCCCACTTGCTAATTTTGACGACTTAAAACTATATAGTTGCTACAGAGTTAATATTTGATTTGTGTTCATATTAAATCCATAATTAGAGTCTCTGTTTACGGATGACATACAGAGAATCGCTGCACTAAGGGGTGAAACGTTCTGTGGTTTTATGTGCGTGTAATTCTTACGTGACACGCCTCTGATGCGTAGTGAAAACCGCACTTTACGAGCTTGGGCATGCCATAAAATTGTGTACACGTGTTTATGGGTAAACATAATCGTCCTTACCAAGGTTATTTGAGATTGAAAGGCCAGTAAATATTCCACACACACACATAATTTAGTTCTGTTGATAGTCAGGTTCGTGTGTCTAACATTTTCACAGCACATAAACATAATTTAATCACTTGGATACTTTATGGCTATTCTCTTAAACCTCTAAAGAGCCGGGGGTTATTTTATGTACGCCTACCACCGGATTTAACATTCAGCACTTATACGTTCTGTCGACAGATTGCCTTTGTGTGTTTTGTAAGGATCTCAGAACAAGCGGTGATTATTTCCTTACATGGCATTAACTGACCAGTTTGTGTAACGGAGAAAGAGTGTGTTTACTGTCCGGCACGAATCCAGTCTTGGAATGTAATTCACATTTATTTTATCTTCAGGTACGTGTTATTGTTCTTACCACAACGACAAACGGACGAAGCCTGGAAACCTTAAAAATGCATTGCTTTTTCGAAAATGTGAGAGCTATGGATAGAAAAGTACAGTCGAACCCGGATATAACGACATCGGTTCATGCGACACCTCGTCTATAACTTAAGACACTCTGTGGTATCAATTAATTCCTCATTGCTGACCATAACGTTATATTCCTCGGTTATAACAACACTCATTTATGTTCAGTCCCTTTCATGACGTTATATCCGAGTTCGACTGTACTTTCACTTTTTTTCCGTCTTTAATTCTTGCCATGGCTTAGACAGTCAGTCGCAAGTTTGTCACCGCTGAGGCCCGGATTCCACCTCAGGTCAGTCCGTGTGGTGTCTGTTTTGGACAGAATGGCACTGGGACAGATTTTCCACCGAGTAGGTACATATTTGGGCCGAGGAAGGACGAAGTGACGGGGGAGTGGAAGAGTTTGCATAACGAGGAGCTAAATGATTTGTACTCCTCACCTAATATTGTGCGGGTGATAAAATCGAGAAGAATGAGATGGGCTGGGCATGTGGCACGTATGGGTGAGGAGAGGTGGGTGTATAGGGTATTGGTGGGGAAACCGGAGGGAAAGAGACCACTGGGGAGACCTAGGCGTAGATGGGTGGATAATATTAGTATGGATCTCCAGGAGGTGGGATGTGGGTATATGGACTGGATTGGGCTGGCCCAGGATGGAGACAGGTGGCGGACGCTTGTGAGTGCGGTAATGAACCTTCGGGTTCCGTGAAATGTGGAGAATTTCTTGACTAGCTGCAAACCAGTTAGCTTCTCAAGAAGGACTCTGCACCTTGGAGTAAGTAAGTAAGGTACTTCGATGTTCCCCTGTCAGTATCATTCCGCCAATGCTCTATCCTCATCCTCACCTACCTGTTGCTGTAACCAGAAGAACAAACGGTGGAACCTCAGAACCTTCCAAAAGGAAAATTCTTTCGGAATTCGGGAAGCATAGGATAGAAGACTGCCTTCACTTTTCACGTAATTAAGGTGTCCATGTAGTAGTGGCTGTCCTCCAGCAGACAGGTTCATCGCCCCAACAGTGGAATATTTTCCGCAGCAGCTGCTTTCTTTTGTGGTTGGGTAGGTCAAAGCAGTCGGTTACCTTGTTCTTTCAACAGTCAGTTCTTTTAATTAAGCACCTAACCGTGAAGACATATGGGGAGTGGAACCTGTACCTTCATGCATGTTTAATCGCGGGTCTAGATAGAGGTGATAGGTCAGCGTCGCGGAACAGCCGCTTTGCCTTCGTGTAAACAGCCGACTTCGCGTATTTATGCCATAAAGGGTCCAATACTCGGTGTGGAGGTGGTCGTGAAGAGACAAACTTGTCGTCGTGTGGATGATCTAATCCCCATTATCCAGTTCGTGGTTACTTACTATACTGATTGAGTTACTGCAACTCACCAATTTAGTTTTAAGAAAGGAAGTTTTGGATACAGCAGTCTTGATTTTGGAAGTAGATAGCACATGACAAAGTTAAACTATGGCAGATAATCCTCCTGAATGCAGAATAAATTATGTCACCGGCCTTTAATATTGACATAAGCCCTGAATGCACATATTTGCAATTCTCTTTATAGTCAGTTTAATGATGCTGTCCGTATTTCGGTTTTTTACCATCAGTATCATTCCACCAATGCTCAGTACTCATATTTAATTCCTCTACAACAAACATTCCGCGGATCGAATCCTGCCGGGGCGAGATTTTCCGCACACGTCCACACCAGCTAAGGTGCCCATCCAGCCTCCTGCACGATGGGTACCGGGTCTCTTTGCCGGGAGTAAGGCGGCCTGTGCGTGACGTTGATCACCCACCCCCTTTTAGCGTCGATGTTGAAGAAAGAGTAGCGCTATGACTCTACTCCCCCTTGGGGCTTTAGTGGCCTGTTACAAGTTAAAGTTTATCTTCTTTACCCTTACCACTGACGCTGCACAGTCTAGCAAGTGGCAGCGTCCGCAAACAAAACACATACTCTCAGTAGCTCAGAATGTGTGGCAACGGGTGGTAGTGTGATTGATGAATTGCGAAGGATTTGGAAGGAAGATATCGCCACATATTTTGAGGTCCTATCCTGCCGTTATCAGGGGCGACTGAGACAACCAGCAGGCGATGTATATTCTGTCGTCTTCGTAATATAGTAAGAGTCTGAGGGAGTTTTTCGCCCTTAAGAAACAAAAGACAAGACTGTGGGTTTGTGCTTTTTGTGTGGTGTCCTAGACATTAACCCTTTAAACTCCTAGTTAAATCCCATCTGCCCTTTGCTAGCATTATTTGGAACTGACCATATTCTTCACGTTAACAGGTAAAGGGTTAATGTTTATGTCGGCTAGTAGTAGAAAAAAAAATGGAACTGCCTGGTAGCAGGAATTCTCCGAATGTAATCTGCTGTTTTTTTTTTTCATGAACGCATTTTGATTTGTATTTATTGTCATTACACCATACTGTATAATGATAAAGTGGCGTATATTCCGTACTTGATAAGGTATTCGAAAAATGTAATATTTCTTTAACTAGCTTGTGACTTAAATTAATACAATGGAACGGCACAGGTATAAATTTTCTTGCTGTGTGTTAGATGTTGAAATGATATCCGAATTTTGTCGGAAGCCTACCTACAAGTGGAGCCGGTTGAGCATCGTCGGTGTAGCGATGAACCTACACGTTGGACGAGCGAAGAATAGTGGCTTGATTCGCGGAAGTTGAACGGACGTTTGTTTTGTAGAAGGCTTCCCAGCCACCTCCGAGATCCGCCCATCCTCCATGGACACCAGGGCTCTTTAAGCCAGGGTGAGATATAAAGTGGCCCGTTCTTGCAGCTGACCACTCACGTGTATCTAGTGGTTAGGTTAAGAATGAGTGGAACTATACGTACATTCCTCCGTCTGTACCTTTATGACGTGTACAGGGACACGTTCCTTGACCTACGCGAAGTTTCAGGCCATTCTATAGTGTGTGCCTGACAGTCGATTAAATTTGGTCAGATGTACCTTAGCGTTTGGTGATAAGCACAAAACGTGAGCACTGCCTGCTTAGTTTCATCAAAATCTGACAGGACTGTGAGTGTACACTTCGGCTATGAAGGGAAGTGAAATTTATAATTATCCAGCAAGCAAATCAATCCCTTTGCATGCCTGAATAGGCCCAGAGGGTTCCAGGAGGCTGAGGCTCCCAGATTTCAAGACATTCGGCACGTGAAGGTGGTAAGGTTGTCAGCCCTACGCACCGGCCGCCTTTACCCCCCAGGAAATATTCCTGGTACTCATTTCTGTTAGCGGCTGAGTCAACCCCAGGGCAATATTGCGACCAGAAGGATTGTCAATGAAAAATTCCAATGACACCATCTGGAATCGAACCCGCGACCTTCCGACTTGTAGCGCAGTGCCTCAACCAACTGCGCCTTCGCGTACCCCTGTAATTATCCAGACTGAACCGAAATCAAAATGGATCGACAAATTTAATATAGACTTGCCATATTCAGTTCAGCTAAAGACGACGAAGTAGTAAATTGCTCGAGGTCTGCGCTCTTCTGATATATTACGCAGCGTACAGTGGTAATTCCGTACCGACGTTTCGGAACAACCTATCGGTACCTTCTTCAAGGGTCGAGAAATTTTCTTGGTATTCTACTTGAACTTCTTGACCCTTGAAAATGGGACCTATAGTTGTATCGAAACGTCATTACGGAGTTACCACTCTACGCTGCGTGATATATCAGAAGAGCGCAGACCTCATTTAAATCGCGGCGGGAGCCTGAAATCACGCACGGTAATTTGGTCTCTGTTGCGTGCGGACAGACAGACAGATATGACGAAACACTATTTATTTAGTGCAGGAATGGGCCACTGAAACTATGGCGCGTGTTAGCAATGGCCGCGGTTCACCTAACCCCCAGTTTTCAATAGTGCCTTTTGTCTTATTAACCACGGTATTTTTCAGGAACATGGATCCTTAGAATTTGAAGGGGTATATCTGTGTAAACTGCTTGTCGTGCTTGTATGCCGTCAGTGATGGATATGACAGTGTTAAAGCTTGTTATAACGTAATGTGGGACATTGGGGCGCGATTTGTATGCAATAGTCCATGTGGAACATCCACATATCTTGTAATCCTGTTTATTGGTTCATTATTAGTATTCTTGTAACAAAAGTATCAGGAATTGTCAATATTCCGGCGTGTACCTCGCCGTGTCCGCATGCTATATGCTAGCTGTGTAATTCCTTTGACTCTACGAAACGCCGTTTGACGAAGTGGAGCTACGAACGCTGTCGCACTCGCTGGACTCCAGACACAAGATTGAGAGACACCTTTCCATCAAAGTCACATATCTTCCGACCTGCGACTCTGGTCCTTTGCACTCCGTAAAGGCGCCGAGTTCCGTTTTATCTCCAGAGCTTTCTGGCATGCTTTTACTTCACGAATAATTCTTCATCATCCTCAATGGCAAATAGAAATACCAAGGAAGTGAGCTCAAGCTGATAGTGCCTTGTGCGCATTATGACTCAAATCCCGCGTATATTGCCTTCTGGTTTTCCTCGGCCGCTCCAGGAACGTGTCCTCTTAGTACCTGAAATGTTGGCCCCTCTCAAAGAAGGATGGAAATAAGCTCGAAATCTGTGAAAGAAGAATATTAAGAACGATTTACAGACCTGTTAAAGATTATGGTAAGTGGAAAACAAGATACAATAATGAGCTGTATATGCTGTCTACGATGAACTGGTCATAGTTAAGGTGATAAAAACAGGAAGACTGAAGTGGCTGGGACAGCTCTTGAGAACACAAGAAATGGATCCTTGCAGAAAGCTTACTGTTCTTAAACCGGAAGGCACTCGACGTGTAGGAAAACCTAAGTTGAAGTGGTGGTTTGAGTCAGTTGAGGGAGAACTGAAGAACTTCTTGAGCAACTGGAGGCGTAAGTAGCAGGACCGAGAACAGTGGAGGGCAATTTTGGAAGAGGCTAAGTTCCGCCAAGGACTGGAACGTCAAAAGAAGAAGAAGAAGAAGAAGAAGAAGAAGAAGAAGAAGAAGAAGAAGAAGAAGAAGAAGAAGGAGGAGGAGGAGGATGATGATGATGATGATGATGATGATGATGAAACCGAGATACGGGAGGCGTAAGTCGCAGGACCGAGAACAGTGGAGGACAATTTTGGAAGAGGCTAC
>Ga0123357_10011969_pt1 | contig 11161 bp, 9 predicted proteins | sample TergutEmb28metaG_FD_89873 | JGI IMG/M metagenome (GOLD analysis project Ga0123357, IMG submission 89873) | Embiratermes neotenicus P4 segment gut microbial communities from Petit-Saut dam, French Guiana - Emb289 P4 | ecosystem: Host-associated > Arthropoda: Insects > Digestive system > Gut ... | reverse complement strand
ATCCTCTCAGCTCATTTGAAAGTAACATTCATGGCTAATATTTTAGTTTCAATGTGTGAACTATAAAATTCACAGATGGCATTGTGCTCTCAAAAGTTTTCAGCCATATGGGCCTACAAATACTATGATAATAGGACAATGCATCAGCTCTTAACATCGTAACAGATGCAAAGCTCCAGAAAAAAATGACTGCAAATTAACCGATCTCACTAGTTCCATGTGTGCAAAACCAGACATAAAAATATACATCAACAACCACCACACAAAAGTCATCTCAAAATGTGACTCACCTCAGGTTTCCATTCTTGTGTTACAGAAACTTCATTAGTTTCAATGCCAATGACATCCTCTTGATTATGAATGCTCATATCTGTTTCTACTTTGATGGTCTCAATCCTCTGTTTTATAATTATAAACACCAATTAATACCAATACATGACACAATTCTTATGCTTTCAGTACATAAACAAATTAGACTAAAACACATCTCATTCCACAATGGAACTTATAACATTCTGATCTCAAAAATGCAGCACTTCACTAATATGCGGCAGAATTCTGGTGCTTTTTCATGCTGATGTGTTTGGTGAGAAAACTGCTTAACACAGAATGTCTTAAGTGAGTTTCATTGTACACACTGGTTCAGGCGATGTTCCATACATAACCATTACACAGCACAGCACACCTGCATGGACTTGATATAACATGCTGCCACACTACCGCATACTCAATAATGACATATTGTTAATGACCATTTTATAAATGTGACTGTAACTAGGCTCAAGTGTAAGCTCCAACAATGATCGTAAACCAAAACATGCAGGAGCAGTTTTAATATATGTTTTAATGTAAATTTTAATTATCTATAAAGCTGATACAAAGTGCAATGGTTGGTAAATAAAAGAATTTGATGGTATCAAGATGCATGGTGCAACAATACAAAAAAATATCAAAATTGCATTCAGAAAGGAATCAAAAGCAGCAGAATGCACTTACTGTTATTTGGTTCAGAATCATTTGCCATCCAGTTTGTTACCAAAAAATGTAAAGATTAAAATACACAGAATTCTAACCTTGCATGTTGTTTTATATGGGTGTGAAACCTGGACTCTCACAAGGAGGGAGGAACACAGGCTGAGGGTGTTTGATATTGGGGTGCTGAGGATGATATCTGGGCATAAAGGGAACTGTAACACAGAAATGAAGAAGACTATATTATGACCAGGTTCATAAACTCTACTCTTCACAAAATATTGTTTGAGGAATCAAACAAACAATTAGATATGTGGGGTAAGTAGCATGCATGAGGAAATTAATAATGCATAGTTTTGCTGGGGAAACCTGAACAGAAATACCATTTGGAAGACCCAGGCATAGAAGGGTGGATAACATTAAAATTAATCTTCAAGAAACAGGATGGCAGACATGGATTAGACTGGTCTGGCTCAGGGAAGGGACATGTGATTGGCTCTTGCAAACATGGCAAACCTTTGGGTTCGATAAAATGTGGAGAGTTTGTCAGTTAGCCAAGGAACTATTAGTTTCTCAAGAAGGACTGTACTCCATGGAGTTAAGCTGTCAGTCAGTCAGTTGGCTACCTATCATTTGATATTTAGTTTCTTTTCCTTGTATTTACTGAAGAAGTCTTGTTCTTGTGTACACACAAGCACAGAACACTCACCATGCTTTGCTCCATAATGCAAAATACTTCTTCAAGTGTCCGTACTACAATTCTGGAACTCTGACTGCCAGGAGCTGCAGAATCTTCAGTAAGTGTAACAAAGGGGCTGACAAGAACATGACACAGCTCTAGACTTTTGATAAGAGTACCTGAAAGAAAACATACTGATCACATACATGTGATTAAACATGCCACATTATACAGAGTAACACACACAGATTTCTATCAAGCACTAACTCTCAACAATGCTACAATAAAATGTGAATAGCAATGCAAACCCAAACCTGTCTGCTACAGTAATCAGGCAAAATTCACTTAAATGAAATTTCATTTATAACAGATCTTGTTTATCTGTGCACATAACTGGCAAAGTAAGAACAATAGAGTATGCCATCTTACCACATGCATACTTCTAATGATGATCAAGAGATGTACATAGGTAAACAAGTGGAACTAATTGTATCACAGGGGGCATCCACAGAAACAGCACACGTCATTACAAAACAGGAAAATTACCTTCTTCCACACTGACATTTAAAGGGGACCTGACAGCTCATTGTGCCAAAAGGCGTACCAGAAACACAAACAACCTCTACGTTAACTTTGGCCCACACAAACACCGTTCCAAAAAGCAGACTACCATCCAGTATGACTCTCCAGTATACTGTATATAGAGGTACCCCAATTTATGGGCAGTCTTAATACGTGCATAATATGCACACATTATCTGGCACAATGCTGAGAAGTTTCCCAGAATTCGCAATTACGCTTATAGTGATGGAGGGACTAGAACAGGTGGAAATTTTCGACTTTCACATGCCGCGCCACGGCACATTCGCACGGGGCACGTTATAATACAGCCACAGAAACTACATCCACAATTAGTGGGGCTCCTGACAGCAGTACCAAGTGACCGGTTTAACGTGTAGTTTCCTTGAATGCAAAAGTTTCCAACCTTTTCGGTGTGCTTCCGCTACCACCAAACACCACGGATGTAACTTGGGCGCGGATTACTTGCCGCTACGGCCATATTTGCACTCCTTTCGATAGTATATACTTCTATATAGTATATACTTCCAACTCATGCAACGTTGTTTTATGAGCTTATTGAGGTCTGTGATACTTTATCAGAATTTGCACGCGTTAACATGCTCATTTGAGAGCACGATGTCTGGACCAAATTGTAGTAGAGGAGCCCTTATAGTCTTTGAAGGTTGTGACAGAGCGGGAAAATCGACCCAGTGCAGGAAACTTGTTCAAATTCTGAACGAGAGAAACATAAAAGCCGAATACATGGGGTTTCCTGGTAAGTGTTCAAGAATTTGCTGAACCAAAAACAGGAATAAAGTTTACAGTTTTCATTTAGAATTGTATGGATCAGAATAGGCCGTAAGTTGTAAGTTCAGAGGTACATTTTTATTAGTAGAATATCTGCCCCATTTCAACATTTTAATTGACTTAGTGTGATAACATACGAAACAGCTCTCTTGAATATGATTGTATGTACCTGGTACTGCACTTCATGTTGTATACGGTTACTATACATAATGCAAATAGTCATAACCTTACCTAACTAACTAATGTTGCAATTTTATTCAAGGCAATGGTTCCTTCATTGTGCAGGTCAGGGGCAGGTATGAACATGAGAATAATGTGAAGAGTGTTTTAGAGGAAAGTGGTTGGTCAGTTTTGTTTATTTACGTATATGTATGTTGGTTTTATTGGGTCACTAATCTTGCCTGAGAGTATGCAATCTCAGTACTTTTTGTGGATACCAGATGTATCTTAGAACATAAGTCTGTGAGCTGACGATGTAACATCCCATGAAGAAGTTTGTAATATATTAGAGCATGATCTGAAAACATAGTAACAAGAAGGGAGTGTGTCAGGTCGGGGACCAACAAAAGAAAATACATGAGGAGGAAGACATCAGATGGAAACTATCAATCTTGGGAAATACCAGTTGAAGTAGTGTCAGCATTTCCATATCTGGGCTGCTGTCTGATGCATAACAGTGATGAAAGAGAAGAGGTAAAATGCTGAATTAGTGCAGCATATAGAGCATATTTCTCTTTAGTGCCGGTACTTGAAATAAAAGATGCCAGTCATGAGGGCAGGGTTATTATTTACAAAACACTCATCCACCCAGTTGTTCTGGATGTGAGTGAAACATGGATGCTTTCCCAGTATGCCACACAGATGATTGGTTGCTTTGAGGGAAAAATGCTTTGGAAAATATCTGGACCATTACAAGTTAATGACACATGGAAATATGGTGCAGTGAAGAACTGTACAGATATGAATAAGTATAGATTCTATAAAGACACTGACTTGGTAATGTACACACATGTTAAAAGGCTGCAGTGCGCTGAGCATGTAGTATGGTTGTTCAACAGTGAAATCCAAAAATGAACTCTGGTAGGAGGTCTCAGAGGATGAAGGCCCACCAGAAAGCCAAGGAATGGAAGGAAAAATGGAGTAAAGTAGAATGCCACCAAATTGCTCAGTACAAAAAACAGGCATGCAGCAGCAAGGCATAGGAATAATAGGAGCAACAAAACAGGTGACCAAGTCCAGGAAATGGGCCACAGAACTATAGAGAGATATCAGTTTCAAAGGCTCATAGATTTAAAGTGGACAAATACAAATTTGTCTTTGGAATTTTATATATATTGAAATACATTTTCTCATATTCCATCATGAATGTTGATGAAGCTGTACAATTTTCTTTTGTGCAATGATTTCTGAAAACATACAAAGCAAGTAGCAGTAGTAGGAGTAGTAGTAGTAGTAGTAGTAGTAGTAACAGCCCTATTCTTTTGTAACAAATTTTGAAGTGTCTTTCTTTTTACAGATCGTTCTACTCCAGTTGGGCAGTTGATAAATGATTATTTAACAAAAAATATTGATTTGACAGATAATGCTGTTCACCTTCTCTTCTCAGCAAATAGGTGGGAATTAGAGTAAGTTGAGCAATTTTGCACCATATTTTTTCTGCCATTTGCTTGCTTGGCACTGAACATCATAATGTAGAAGACAGCATCTTGTTTTTGAAGGCTCCAGAATTTCAGTGTCAGTGAGGTGGCTGACCTTCCACCATGATCATTTCTTCAAACATGATTTTCAATTAAAAAACAGTAATGGAGTATAAGACTGTTAGTCACAATGCAAAATGTTTATTATATGCACATAACTTTGCACTTCAATCAGAATTCTTATCCACCATATAAGTTTCTCAGCCAGTCAGGCTATTTACTTACAAAAACTGAAGTACCTATAAACCAACATTTCTTATATAACTCCAGCTTCCTGCAAAATAATCATTATCCAGACAATAATTAACCTCAATACCACATCTCTTATCTACAGACTGCTTACATCTTATCTACAGACTGCTCACAACATAAGAACCCTCAACTAATTTCCTTTTAAGACCACTTAGAACCCAAGCTGCTTCCAATATATTTGTCATCTCATCAGCATTTAACCTGATTATCATGATTCACTGTCTGCAGAATGCCCGAAGACAAGATGCCTTAGCTACTTTGCATCCAAGTCTCCAACATAACCTAGATCTGTAAATGCGCACAGTTATTCTTTATAATAAAATGCTAGTATTACATGACAACTCGACATCACTTATCCACATACATATTATATATCTTTGGAGATATTAGTCCCATTTACTTTTCAATAATGTAAAGGTTATGTAACGCTCTTAAATCATACTTCCATTGTAAAATAAAATGTCATTTTGTTTCAAAGCACCTATAGTTGCATTTATCCTTCTTAATGTTTTTGGTATCCTGTATAACCTGATGATGGCCTGTTCTGGCTGAAACATGTTATTACAAAATTGTTGTACATATACTATATATGCTTAGTTGTGACTGACCGTCTTATTCTCTGTTATTGTTTATTATCACAACAGTATGAATTCAGTTAAGATTAAAAAGCAATAACAGTGTTTTAATTTCCATGCTTATTCTAATTATCAAAGATCATCTGATTGAACCTGATTTGCATGTACTTCTCCCACACCTAAGCCAAGTACTATATAAAAATCATGTTAGGAGACTGTAATTGGGAACTGGAGAGAGAAGTTATTTTCAAACCAACAATTGGAAATGGGAGTCTACATGAAATATGGCTCTAGTGATAATTTGTTAGAATAATAGTGTTTTTCACATATCAAGTTATAATTGTGAAGAGCACAATGTTCAAACATTTAACCATTCATACTTACACTTTGATCTGTCCTGATGGGAAGATTCATAATTAGGTTGGTCACATCCTTGTAGGAAGGAGATGGTATTCATGTGTGCTGCAAAGGATGTTGCAGCAGGACTGACAGCAGTACTAATCACTCTGGTGGTTGCAGAAATTAGGCAAAGATTGTCAGTAAGGAAATGAGAAGTGGAGAAGTTCAATATGGAGACATTTGATCTTAAGAAGGTAAATGATGTGGAAGTTAGGGAACAATCATGATCACATAGTCGTGAATTACATCAGGTCCATTGTTACCTCCGAAGCATTTTCGCCACAGAGTGCGATCTGGTGCTTCCTGTTTCGGTTTCCAGTATCTCTACTTTCCTTAAGGTCCTCCAGTAGCTATTCATATCTTCTTCCTCATCTTCTTGTCACTTGTGTCTTTCCTTCAGTAACATGTTGTATAAGGCAGTCCTACACAAGATGTGCCCAATCCAGTCAGCTTTCATTCTTTTTATAGTTTGTAGGATATTCCACTCCTCCTGGACTCTTTGTAATACTGCTTCATTTTTCACATAATCAGTCCAGTTGATATTCTGCATCCTCCAGCACCACATTTCAAAAAGTTCCAGGTATTTCTGATCTAATTTCCGAAGTATTCAAGATTCAGCATCATACCAATCTGTGCTCCAGATGTAGCACTTTACTGGTTTCTTCCTTAAATTTAAACTCAGGTTCCTGGAGAAAAGAGCCCTCTCCTTTTTGAATGGTGATTTTGTCATGGCAGTCTTTGTTTTAATCTCACTTGTATGTCTTGTATCATTTGTGATCAGGCTACTCAAATAGTTGCATCTGCTATATTCTACAGTTGTTTTTGATTTATCATAATCTGTACTGGAACTAGGTGCCTTGAGATTCTTAATACCTTAGTTCTTTCCACATTCATTTCCATTCATAGCACCCTCCAATTTCAATTAGTATATCAGTAGTGTCCTGCAGTACCATTTCTTCCTTAGCTGGTAGTACAAGGGACTCTGCATGTTTCACTTTGCAAACAACTTGTCCTCCTGTTCTGAAATCTCCAAACCCTTCACCAGCTTCCATGGTAAGGTACTGGCTCTGTAAGTTGAATAGAGTGGGTGAGAAACAGCATCCTTGTCTAACTCCTTTGCCAGTCTTCACACTTCTTGTGTCCCTTTGGTCCAATTTTAGTTTAACGCTCTGATCCATGTACAGTCTTCTTTCATTCCAGTCATTAACTTTAGAATCTGCATTAATTTGGTCCAGTTTACACAGTCAAATGCCTTCTGCCAGTCTATGAAGCAAGCACATAATTCTTCATATGTGTTCCAATTTTGTCCTAATATTATCCTTATCATCCCAGTTGCATCCCTTTTCCTTTTCCTCTTGTAAGTCCAAACTGAACTTCTCCAAGCATATCCTCAGTTTTCCTACCAATGCTTCTTCTCAGGTCCCACTGCTTTCTTTGCTAATTGTGCGATAGTTGCTGCATTTTATAACTTTTGGCTTCTTCTTTAAGGCAGTCCACGTCAGTGTCATCGATGTTGTTGATCATTTGTGCCATTAGTTTGAAACCAACTTGTCCCAAAAATTTTGGTAGATTCCTAGGTGCACCATCATATCCTTTAGCCTTCTTACCTTTCCCCCACCTTATAATCTGAAAAATGTGTGCAGCTTTGGAGACGTCAGGTGATAATTTGGTTTGGGGAAATGTAAGAGAGAATGTCTACATCTCAGCTAAAGAATATCTGAGTCAGTACAAATGGAAGTTGCATTAACCAGGGCCTGATGAAAAATGTTCAAAATTTGTACACTGAAGTTAGCATGCTACATTGCAATGGTTACAGGATTCAAGTCAAATTAACCCAGATGATCTGAACATTGTCAGTCACGAAAGTGGTAGGCGTTACAGGAACAAAGTATGGGCTATTTGAAAGGCAAAATTAGTAGCTTGACACTGATAGTAAGAAGAAGATATTGGAGACATGTATGTAGATATGCATGGATTGAAGAAGGGGTACTAGCCTCGAACTAACTTGGTAAAGGATGAGAAGGGTTATCTGCAGTCACTTCAGTGAGTTAACGAATGTCTGTGGGTTTCATGATGTTGGGCAGACTGAAATACGTACAGCTGAGACACCAGTACCAAGCCTGGTACCCTTGAGCTTGAGAGGGCTGTTGAAAAGTTTAAAGGGTATAAGTCGCCAGGCAATGTTCAAACTCCAGCAGAATTGACTCAGTTGAGATGCAGAACAGTTTGGTCTGAAATCCATGAGCTTCAGTACTTAATTGTGTTTGGAACAAGGAAGAATTGCCTCATTGGTGGAAGGAGTCAATTAGTATATGTTTATATGATTGGTGGTAAAACTGGCTATAGTAATTTTGGAGGTGTATCACTGTTATTATGTACATAGAAATTTTTATCTATCATTCATCTGCAAAGTTTAACTCTGTCTGTAGACAAAGTTATTACAGATCATCAATAAGAATTTCAGCCACCAATCATGCATGTGCATTTATCAAATTATGGAGAAAAAATGGGAATACGGCAGGGAGGTTTATCTTTTATATATAGACTTCAAGAAAGTCTATGATTCGGTTGAGGAGATAAGTTTTTTTATAATGCTCTCAATGAATGTGGTGTTCATGTGAAACTAGTTCAGTTAAAGAAAATGTGTTTAAATGAAATCTGTTATAAAATTGGATAGGCAGACATTTATCTGATACATTTGCCATTCAAAATGATCTAAAAAAAAAAAAAAAGGATATATTTCATCATCATTGCTTTAGAGTATGGCTTTAGGAATATCCAAGTAAACCAGGCTGGATTGACACTGACTGGGATCCATTAGCTTCTGATCTACATTGGTTATGTTCATGTACTGGGCAAAAACTTGCATGCTTTGAAGACAACCATGGAACCTTTATTAGACAGTAAGGATACTGGTGTAGAAGTAAATACTAAGATTACTAAGTACATGTTTATATCTCATGAATGGAATGCGGGACAAACTCATAACTTCAAGATAGCTAAAAAAGGTTTTGAAAATTTGGTAAAATTTAAGTACTCGGGAATGACACTAGCATATGAAAACTGCCTGCATGAAGAAATTCAGGAAATGCCTACTACCATTCAGTCCAGAATCTTTTATCTTCTGGCTTTCTGTCAAGGAATGTAAGGATTAAAGTAAATAGAGCTGTTTGTCCTGTTATTTTGTTATGGCTGTGAAGCTTGGTCTTATACAGAGGGAAGGACATAGGCTGAGGGTATTTGAGAATAAAGTGCCTAATAACATTGTTGGGCCTCAGATTGAGGAAGTAATGTGAGACTGGAGAAAACTGAATTATGAGAAGCCTTATGACATGTACTCCTCACCAGATATTACTCAGGTGATCAAATCAATGGGATGAGATGGGCAGCTCATGTGGTGGGGAAGAGGAATGCATACAAGGTTTTGATGGGGAAACCTGAAGGAAAGGGTCCACTTGCAAGAGCTAAGCATAGATGGGAGGATAATATTAAAATGAACTCTAAAGAAGTAGGATGGGTGGGCATGTGCGGGCTTAATTGGGCCGAGGATAGGACCCTGTGATAAGATGTTGGAGACATGGCAGTGGACCATCCAGTTCCATAAAATGAGGGGAATTTCTTGACTAGTTGAGTATCTGTTATCTTCCCCGAAAGGCATTTGCTTCATGAAGTTAGTTTGTGTAATTTGATTGTTTGTAATTAATGAATTCTGTTTTCAGACCCAAAATGAAGGCGTGTATTAATAAAGGCATTACGTTGATTGTAGACAGGTACGTGTACTCAGGAGTTGCATTTTCAGCAGCTAAGGAGGTTAGTGTCTTGTTCTATTCATTATGTGCTGCTCTTAGTTCATAAATGACTTATATGAACATGATATGTGTTAAGATTTATGTATACATATATAAGAATAATTCTGTGGGTAAACTTGCTCAGAAATGGATGTCATGTAAGTGATGCAGATCTGTAACGTTTACCAGTTCTAGTGATGTTTTTGTGACAATATACCCATTATCTCTCTCACTGCCAAACTCTAGAAGACAATTTGATGGCAGTGTATAATGTATGTTTAATGTAGAGAAAATGCTGCTACCAAATTTTAGTTCTTTAGTTTAAATGCATAGGTTTGATTTGTTTGGTATGATGATAGTCGTAAATAATAAGTGCAGTGTAGTTGACTTCATGGGCTGTTGGGAACACAGAAATGAATCTTTGGTCTTACAAATTCCTTGATTAATTGAGAGACAGGTGACTTTCAGAAAAGGACTCTGCTCCATGAAATTAATTTAATTGATGACCATATGATTAATTAGATGTGAATAAGAAGGTCAGTAAAACCTATTTCATCAAATGCAGGGAATCCTGCATTGTATATAAAAGTTCAAGCTGTGAAGTAGAGGGAAGTCTGTTTCTTTACTCCTAAGAATGACAGTTTGTTATGCAGTCATGAAATAACAATGTGAAATTGGTGTAATATATGTTTATAGCAGGTCTATGCTTTGTGTTGTGAATTCTGTGTGGTTTTAGGAAGTCATACAGTACAGTGTCGATTATCCAAACTAATTGGACCGAGATAGTTTGATTAATCAGATTGTTCAGATAATGAACATGCATCAGAATATTATCACCATGTACTGTAATTAATTTAGGAAATGTATTGTAAGTGATAAGCAACAAATATTGACTAAATTATGTATGCAAAATTTATTTTTGGCTTAGCTGATTGTTTTACATAGTTTCAGCAGTAAATCCACACATATGAAGGTGTATCCAAAAGTCCCAGGACAATGCTCATAACATGCAAGTCGCTTGTAGTTCACGAGTTTCCCGCTAGGGTATGTTGCGATGGTGTCTTGTGAGTGAGTGTGCCGAGTGGCGTGGTTGGATGTAGAAGCGTGTGATTGTTGCACGTGTCTTTATGTGTGTATTGCATCAGCCATCTGTGATTTTCTTATATTGGCGGTATGGCGGAAGTTGACAAACAAAGGGTGTGCATCAAGTTCTGTGTGAGATTGGGTAAAACAGGAAGTGATACTTTTGAAATGTTGAAACAGACTTTTGGTGATTCGTGCATGAGCCATAGCCAAACTTTTGAGTGGTTTGGATGTTTCAAGAATGGCAGAACTTCGACTGCTAATGATGATCGATCAGGTCGGCCAAGCACGGCAACAACCCCCTCAAAAGTGGAACAGGTACGGGCGGCTGTCAACCAGGATCGTCGT
>Ga0123357_10011968_pt1 | contig 11161 bp, 5 predicted proteins | sample TergutEmb28metaG_FD_89873 | JGI IMG/M metagenome (GOLD analysis project Ga0123357, IMG submission 89873) | Embiratermes neotenicus P4 segment gut microbial communities from Petit-Saut dam, French Guiana - Emb289 P4 | ecosystem: Host-associated > Arthropoda: Insects > Digestive system > Gut ... | reverse complement strand
TAAATCACAACGGGATGGCCTCTGCAAAAAAAAAAAAAAAAAAGTTTCAACTCCGTCTTCCATGTAGTGCTTAACGACGCTGTCTGTATCTAAGAACCTAAACCGCTAAACAGTACAATTTATTAATCGAAAAAGATGTGAAGGAAAGGGATCTTGACATATTTAAGGGCTATATCCCTGTAAGGGTCTGGAGAAAAGGACGAAAATAACGAAATTTCGTTCAAAATAGCCGGGCTCTTGGCCAAGATTCGAAGTAATTGCCTCCAGAATACAAACCAGAAGTTTTATGTCTGAGGTGCAATTTTTTTTCTTTTAGCAAAGTCGTGTTTAGAACTGAATGCAACAAATCTTTCTACTCACCAGCTTCAATTACCACACGTGGCAAGTAAAGATTTTCAGCATACGTAGAAAAGTTCAGTGTAAAAATTTACTGATATTCGGTCATGGAGTGCAAAGATTGGATTTAAAAATAGCAGAATATTTAACAACGCTGTTTCAGTTACATTGGCTGCGTTCAGTGCTAAAGATGGTCATCACGTTCGGCGAATAAATGGTGTGAAAAACATCATGTTCAGTGTCAAAGTCATATTCTGGCAGTCATTTTGGCGAACCGAGGAAAATCACACGTGCCCTCACACACTTTAGCAGGTGTCATCGCCAAGAACTGAACAGGACACTTTTCAAATGCGTTTAAGGACAAGTCGAAATTCATTCAAACAATCGTAAAAGAAAGAAGGAAGAATAATTAAGACGTGAATCATACAGCCCATTTAACTGCACGAAGCATCAAAATTTTCACGCTCAACTCGTCAAGAAATTCCTCGCATTTTATGGACCATGAAGATTCGTGACTGTTCAAAACAGTCCGCCGCTTTTGAATTGTGTTTTGAACCAGACCATATTTAGTACTATTTCTGTTTAAATTATTTTTAAAAATTATCCTTACCCGTTTTTTAACCAAGTGAATTCTTGCCTTCAGGGTTTTCTGCTGAAATTATTTACAATATTCTGATTCCTTCTTGCTCTTTTCGTTTTTCCTAATTTCACCCCAATAAATATAATCTTAAGAGTTTAATTGAAATTATTATTTCTACCCCCAAGGTATGGATATATATAAGTAAATTCTTTCATCTGGAAACCCATCTCTTATGCTACAGCCACTTACATTCTGAAAAATATATGTAAGAATTTTAATAATTTTAACATAAATCCATACCGCAACATTGTTGATCCAAGCTCATAACAAGAGCATGTTAGCCATAACACAGAAAACCTAATAAAGTGTATCAAAAGATAAAAATGCCCTTGTGCACGCGATGAAGGCATATGGAGGGAGTAGAATTACAGCCCGTCACTAGATGAATTTATGTTGTCAACTTCACGCCCGGGCCGCTTTAACCCTGCAGGAAGAATCATCTTTACCCACTGAACAAGAGGCTGGGTGGACCTTAGAGCCGGTCTGGACGTTTCGGAGAAGAGAAATATCTCTTGCCCCTGCCGGGACCAGTGCACCGCGTCGTCTAGCCCAGTAAAGAATATGTGAAACCCTACATTTCGGAAACTGCAAATTACGTAGCACACCTCGTTCAGTTATTTTCTGCTTTTTGCATCGAGACGTTTTCCAGTGAATTTTACCTCCTCAGTGAGCTGGCTAATCTTGGCATATTCCCTGTCTTCTGTCTATGGTTAGCTAACCCCGCATGTTCTATTCCGCACTTCCTTAGCTGCAGCAAGTGATGCTAATCTTGATCATCTCACAACGCAGAGATAATGGCAGGCCCTCTCTAACTGAGGATGTCACTTCGAGTGACAATGGAGATGTTCTAGGAGGAAGTCGTTATTGGCCATTGAACTTGATAGCTCCCACAAAGGAAATTCAAACTTTAGTTATGTGTTACGTCGATTACAGAAGCCAGTTATCCATATCGATATGTTTTATGTTCTTGTCAGCCACTGAGGTCCGTCTCATCAATACCTTATTATCCTTAGGAGATTCGTCTTAAAAACACCGAATACTTTCAGAATTTGAATAAAGATAGACCAACTTGATGTCACTTGCTTTATTATTTCATTATTTAATGCACAACATGTTTCGAATGTTAGTACATCCATCCTCAGTAGCTTGCGACTTATTTGTTGAGTTATTTCATGGGTTGTATTGCTCTGGTTCGATGTGTGTTGGTGTTACGTTGTGGTTTGGCTGGGGTGGTGTGGTATCCGTATGCAGGCTGCAGCAGGTTTGGCTGGGATGGTGTGGTATCCTTATACAGGCTTCAGCTTGCATAAGGATACCATTACTGAGTACTAGTTCTACCAGCGGCATATAAGCTTTCATTCTTGTGTGTCTTTGAACGTTAGTTGTTTTGAATAGTTAATTATTCTAAATTACTTCAGACATCACACAGCCTATTCTGTGTCTAAGTCTACACTTTCCTTCCTATTATTTACATATGTGTGAAAATCATAGACAGGACTACTAAATTTGCGTCATAAACTGTAAAAATTAGGATTAATTTCCAGAAGCTACGAGACCAAACATCGTAAATAACAATTAAATTCAGTACGTTCACCAGAATAAAATTTCTTAAAATGTGATAAGTAACGGGAAAGCGTGTTTTTTTGCGGCTTTAAAAAAGAAGAACCTGCGCAGAGTAAGGTTTGGGCGTTTGAGGAATCGTGATTCTCTTTCCGGCAGCATCAAGGAATGTTATCTTTTCCCAAAGCATCAGGATCTGCTCGGGGGCCGACAAAGCCTTACATTTCAGTGGGTAACGGGGTATTTTTCTTCAGGGTAAAAAGGCCGGCACGTGAAACTGACCACTCGTCTATTGCCGAGGTTAAGAATGAGTGTTTAAATCATTGCTCCACTCTTCCCTATTCCTTCTTGATGCACACAGCGGGAACTTCACTATCCAAAATGCAAAAATCATGGTTTCTGAGGACAGATGAATTACCGTAACACACATTGGGATCACTTGCGGTCTTTGCCCCAAAGAAATCAACTAATCTGAAGCTGTATGGAATTAAAGCCTTTCAAACTACAGAAAGATATTCAAGCGTGACCGTGGCTTCTATAAGAATAAGCCATTCTGAGAAATTTTAGCTCAATGCCTTTCCAGCACTTTCATTTGAATTTCTTCATAAAAAAGGCAAGAAAATGAAAAACAGTGGTAATAATTTGAAAGTCGTGGGCTTAGAAGACGGAACAACATGTGCTACGCCGGACTTGATTACAGAGCAGTAACAAGCTCCGTTATGATACGAATCAACATAATTACACCTTTGCGTTAGGAATATCAGAATGTTTGGAAACGACACTTTCCATTGCTCCTGAGACCAAACTTCACAATTTATTAGAGTGAACCAAAACTTCATAATCGACATTTTACATAGGCTATAGAAAATTAACCCTCTAAAGACGAAGTGCAGACTGCTTTATTTAAAAACCCAGTTCGTACATCAGTAAACACTTTTCATCTCTGTTATGAAAACCAATAAGTTTATTTTGTAAGTGGCACAAGTCGCTGTTTGTTCTGAGATAAATACAAAACACATAAATACACTGTGGTCACAGCGTAAAATTCTTGAATGCTAAACTTGTTGGTGCATCACGTAACCAATAGGCTTTAAAAGGTTAATAAAATTCGTTAATATGCTGAACTGAAAAATGATGTGTAACCCTTCACAATCCTCCAGACTTAGAATTTGTAATTCTGCATTTTGCCTTAATATTTGCATGTTTCGTACATATGATTCTTGCAGTAAAGAGGAATTTATTCTCGACACAGCATTCATGGCTTGGTCTTTCTACAGAAAGGACTTCATCTGACAGACAAACATAAGGTAAAGTTCTCCTTGTAACGTGCCATGACGGCACAGAAGACGAGTACGTGTGGCTCTACTCTGTGCTACCCTTGGCGCTAGACAGTGGTAGGTAGGAACGCCACATCCCCGTCATTTTGCCTGATACCCACTGAAGGAGGCTGGATGAACCCCGGGACTGGTCTGGACGGGTTCTAGCGAAGAGAAAATTCTTTGCCCCCACTGGGTATTGAACCCCGGACAGTCCACCCAGTAAAGAGTCGCTATACCGACTACGCCTTTCCGGTCGTTCTGTCACGCAATAAATGAATAGGTATGTAAAGTTAATGAGTTCTGTTCTTCAAGGCTGTGCTATGGCTCAGGAGGCTAATCGCCGGCTTTCATTGCGAAGGCCTGGGCTTAGTCCCGATCTGTCTTTTTGGCATGCATATTGTAGGAAGAAATCTTGAATGTTTTAATTTGTAAGCGACCGTATTTATTTGATTTTTATTCTTTTGATGTGGTAGTTTTTGGGTAGTATTACGTGTTCTAAAATGTACTTTTATATTGGTACATGTAAAGAAGGAGAGACGAGATTCATAAAAAGCATCTCGAAAGGCCCCAATAACAAAAAACAGCCTCAAATACGGATATCATTATTAAAAAATTATCACCTAAAATTTCCAAAAATAAAAAATATATGAAATATTGCACAACATAAATAAAGGTTCTTTATGACTAATGTATGGCGGTTTCATACGTACGTGGCAGTGAAAAAAAAAAACTGAATTAAATGAAAACCTATATAGATAGATACAAGCTGATTTGCGTAGCGTTGATCCTACATACACAATACGAGTAACAGCATATATACATACACGCACACATATAGCGAGAGTGATTATCTGACTGACATAAACCTATGCAACTTAAAGTAGGTCACTCCAGTACAACAGACGCGAACAGCGGCACGATTTGATCGAGTATTGGACATACACAGCGTAGTGTACCTACTTGAGGTATTACTTTTACTTACTTGTTTGCTAACTCCATGGACCAGAGTCCTTCGTGAGAAGCTAACTGGGTTTAAGCTACTCAAGAAATTCCCCGCATTTTATGGAATCCGTGGAATTTTATGGAATTCATTACCGCATTCACAGGTACCGGCCACCTGTCCCTATCCTGAACCAGCACGGTCCAGTCCTTAACCCCACATCCCTTTTCCTGAAGATCCATCTTATTATTATCCTCCCATCTACGCCTGGGTCTCCCAAGTGGTCTCTTTCCCACAGGTTTCCCCACCGAAACCATGTATACAACTATCCTCTCTCCCATACGTGTTACATGTCTCGCTCATCTCATTCTTCTCGATTTGATCACCCGAATAATATTTGGTGAGGAGTAAGCTACTCATTATGTGTTTTTCTTCACTCCCCTGTTACCTCGTCCCTCTTAGATGCAAATATTCTCCTCTGCACCCGATTCTCAAACACCCTCAGCCTAGGTTCCTCCCTCAATGTGAGCGACGAGGTATTGTGTTTACGGAATATTTAGTCTCAAATACAAACAGAACTACTACGCATATAAAAGAGAACTGTAATATAATTCACAAAAAAAGACAACGTATAAGACCCAAAACAACAGAAGTTCCGCCCTTCTCTCTCTCTCTCTCTCTCTCTCTCTCTCTCTCTCTCTCACACACACACACACAGGATCAGTATTACAAAGAATAATTTGGATATCAAATCACTGAACAGTGCTGTGGTCGTGTGGTGTGACTCAGCAAGTAAAATGGACCGTGTGTTGACTACATTACATGACGACAACGAAGAATCCACACAAAAACAGCAGTCCTATTGATATATTTGTTTTCTTGTCATTCACTTGTCATTAATATACTATATCTATTTTAAGAAAAGTCATACATGCTACTAGGGCAATTTGGAACAAGATATTCGCCTATTGATCCACCCATTGTCTAAACATAAGGCGAAATCGGGACGTAAATAACATAAACGTAGTAGCTGTATTCGACTACAGCACTTGGTGTAATTAATTATGTTCTCTCGTGCATTAAAATTTTATTAAGTGACTAGAAATCGTACTTTCTTTGGTTAATTGATGAAAAAATTACAGACGATTAAGATTTACAAATGAACCTAGCGAATTATTTTGTTCGAAATTGTGACATCTCCAAATTTCGGGCACGTAGAGTGTAACGCTGGTCCTGCATAAACGCACAAATATCAGTCTCATTATACTCAAATGAAAAGCATAACAAATGTTTACCAATTTAATAGGCAGATATTTAGGAAACTAAAACTCATATATGTTTGGCAGATATAAAGCCTTTTCTACGCCAGAATCAAGTCTTCAAACTAGTCTCAGTCGATCCTGAAGGAAAATTAGCAGAGCATATGGAATAAGAAGGTACAGTTACAGTGGCAGTAGACTATTTATAGCTGAACCATTTTCCAAATTAGCATTTCATTGTAGGGAATGGAAAATCCAGTGTCTGAAACCGATAAGTGTTGGAGAATTTTCAGGTCTCCAAAACTGCTCCGGTGCCCACCCAAACTCCTAAAGCACGTGTAGCGAGAACGCTTTACCAAACGGCAAAGTAAAGCGGGTTGGGCATAAGACTGACCACTTATTTTTATCTAATGCCAGAGTTAAGAATGGTAGGTTTTCACCCTTTTTATACGCCACGCAGGCCCTTAGGGTGAGTAGAGGTACAGCTCTACTCTTTCTAGGACCTCGGCATTCTAGATGGGGGTGGGGGTCAGCCCCACGCCCCGGCCGCCAGAGTTAAGAATGAATGGAGCTCTAAGCCTACATCCTCCCTTATGCTTTCGTAGCTTTTACACGGACAACTTTACATTCTGTATTTCTCGACGCATTTAGGTCCCATTTCTAACACAGCAAATATTATAATGTACAAAGCTATAATGTTTATTTCGTAATGCATGGACGAGAGAGATGGCGTCTGCTTATAGGAAGAGTAGTGGTTAAGTGTGTTTGTGGACTTAGCACTCAGAAAAATGTTTGGACATGTGGGATAGAACAAAACAAGAGGATGGCGAAAAAACGTGTAACTAGAAGCTTCATTATCTGCATTCGTCACAAAATATTCGTATTATTTGGGTTATCAAATCACAAATTAAGGACGTTTGGATGAACAGGATGATAAATTAGCATAGGGAGTTCTCACACCGGCCACTACTTAAGCTACAATGGTGATAAGATGGCGGCACGACTTTCTTACGATACCCTTTCGTTAGAAATGGAACTCGAAATCTGAAAACGATACGATATAGATACGTTCACGACGGGCAGATACAATTCCATGAAGATTCAGCAAGATGTGTTGTCCATCGCTCGGTCGTAAACGTGTCACCACACAGACCTGACTATCACGGGTTTTTACAGTGTTTTACTGGTTCATGCAAGTACACGTGAGAAAGTGAATATTAAACGCGTGCAGCTTGTTGGGACATTTCATTTTTACGACTGCCAAGATAATGGTTATTCAAGAAAGGACTAGATTTTAAACTTCTGATGACATCCTATAGCGTGATCTAAATCCTTCGCAGATCTGCTCTAGCACTCTGGCTGAAAGGAAACTCTCGGTGTCACTACTTAAGTTGAATGAAGGATCAACGCAGTAGGCTACTTCCTTCTTGTTATCTTCTTCTTCTATCCTCTTCTCATCCGCCAAAAAATAAATATGTCCTATTTCTTGACGATATCTTCAAAATAATTAATATCGTCTAAGTGGATCGCCTCCAGAGTGCGAGTCGTGTGAATCGTATCGTCATCGCATTGACATCGCATTGACATCGCATCGCAATGATGTCTTTTTTGACAGCAGCCATAAATTTTATTCGGGAAGCACGAAGGCAAGAGACCATCTGTGAGACTTACCTGAGGCTTAGGTCTATCCGAGAGTATGATATTAAAATGGGTGTTAAAAATACACTAAATTGTTACGTTCTGGACTGAAATTATATGGGCTACTATATGGAGCAGGGGATGACTCTGGTAAACACGATACGAATGTTTTGCTCATCTGAGCGACTGTCTCCTTTTCACAAAGAGCCTTGTTCCGTGGAGCTGGTTGTTTGATTGATTAGTTAGTTTGTTACATACATCACGGTTGTGATAAATCCTTCCGATTGTAGAAGCGAACGAACAACTGTAACACGCAGACGTCTGCAACCACAAGATGGTTCAGGAAACAAAATAAGACCGCAAAGGATGCTAAACAATAAAAAGATACCAAACGAACTTGAACAGTAAAAGTACAACAATAAAAATTATTTCATCTGTAACAAATATGGTTAGTAAATTTACTCAAACCAACGGTCTTGCTGCTGCACGACCACACAAGCGTAAGCAAAAATAGAGGCTTAGCTAATCATAATGCAGAGAAAATCCAAAAAAAAAAAAATTTGCAGTTGCTTCAACAGTTAAATATCTACACTGTAAGACCGTGAAGCAAAACAAGTAACATTTGTTCTTAAAATATTTCACAAGAAAATAAAATGAACATAAGGTGAGTTAAAACAAATTGTGTCTTCTAATAACATACATGAAAAAAACTTCACATAATTTATCTCTTGTCATTTCACTTAATCTCTTTTTCTTTGTAAAATGAAGCACAACTCTGTTATAAAGAGTGCATATGCTATAAAACATTGAGTTTATTAACACCTATAAAGTTTCTTGTTAGACGTTTAATAATATAAGAGAAAATGTGTTCTCAGTTTTTCATATATAACTCCGCAGAAAAATGTTTTTCTTGAGAAACTCAGAACCGTATAACTAGTCACGAAATTCTCCGCCCTTTATGGAATTCGTCTTTAAAAAACAAAACTCTTTATTAGATCTTGTCCTGGGCTAGATGCGTCTAATCACGATCCTCGTAACGCACCTATTTTGACATTTAACAATTCTGCACTTCGCCGATATACCGCATTTCTGTGTTTCGTATGATTATTAGCAAAAACATTGATCATTTATTTCCCCCAGACAACATTAACCGGATGGATTCTCCCAAGAATATGCAGTGTGTCTTCTGAGAATAAAGAATCGCTGTTTAAAAACTTCCAAAAGGTATTCAAATTTCACAATGTTAGATCTCATTTTAACATGGTTCTTCCATCTACGCCTAGTCTTCCAGGTAGTCTTTTCCCTTGACGAGATTAGTTTCTCAACGTGATTTTACACTGTCTTATTAGAAGTCACGTGGCCTATAATATTGTTACTTTCTTGTATCACCTTCATGGAAATTGCGTGACGTTGTAGAGCTCTTTACAAAAATATCTTCCTGCAACAGATGTATTAATGCCATCCTCACTGAAAAGACAGTCGTTTCAAAACATCAGCACAGTGTAACGCTCATGAGTTGTATGGACGGCATGGCGCCAGCATGTGTGAAAGACCAAGAAAACAGATGCTTCTAGCGCGTATGTGAACTTGGCATGATGCTGAATATTTATTTAGAGGGTATAAGGCGGCGTTATGCACATGTTTTGTGTGAAGAATGTCTAATAACAAACGGTAAGGGCTGGCGGGTTTACTCCAATCCGAAATACAGATTTTCAAAATGAATTCTTCTAAGAATTCATAAATCATTAGCCTTTTATCTATTTATTATGGATAATGATATCTCATTGCAGATTCAATTTTACTACAGAAAAACTAATATTACTCCACATGGCACATTTATTATTGCTATCATCATTATCACCATCATGTTTTTACCAATTAGGTCCTCCGTCCTGCTTCAGTTCATAATTAACGCAAACAGTCATAAATTATTTTTCCTGCAAATTGTTTATTCTTCCGCAATAAAAGATTTTAAACCTAGGCTAATGGGTACACAAACAATGTGCTGACTTTCGAAAGACGAGCACCTTTTGAGAAAATGTGTCAAGACCTCTTTGAGATAAGTCTTAATTATGGGTCACGCCGAAAAGATGCGAACCAAAATTAGGAATTCCTACAAGCTTTCGGCAGACTTCCCAATGCCAAAGTCTTCAAATTCTACTGAATATTTTCAGAAACAAAACACGTGTACGGAAAAGTATACCTCGACATTCTTTGTAAATTTTCGAAGTTTTTTAATAAACAACGTGTAACTTTTTTGTCTAATGTTCATTTGTTTCGCATATTCCAAGAAAGAAATACTACGAACACATCCTACATTAAAAGGAAGGAATCTCTTGTGATGTGGTGTTTGCCCGAAACATTTTGCTGTACAATGAAGAAGTCCTATAGAGCAGTTTGGCATATTTTTACTAAAGCAAATTTTTTGTTCTAGTCGATATAATATTCAGGTCATTTACTGATTATATTCCGTCAGTTGTTTCTCCTTATCTTTGGATGCTGCAAGCGTTCCTTGAAGTAAATAATGAGAAGAGCCAATAAACAACGAAGCCGCCCTGAAATTTCAGGTGATATGTTTAATGGGTGCCTAATCTTGACGGAGATTGCTGTTGGCGTAAATCATACGTGTTTTAAGCCACTTAAGTACATTAACTTATGCCGGACAGAGTTAATAGTAGCCTATAGGTAGAACGTGCAGTCTGGTTACAATTTACATTGAAGTTATTAGGAAAATTAAAATTGAGAATTAGTGAATGGTGATTGAATGTGTTAGTTGAGCATGTTTGCGAAGTGAAAAGTGATAAAATGAAAGGAAGATATTACACAGCAGAAGAATCACAAACTCTATGGGTGAGTACAAGGAGCGGGCTCTATCTCGAGAAGCTGATAATATATCAACCAGCAAATATTTTTCCACTTTTTGGGAACCACAGAATTCATTGCTCTTTCTACAGTTGTCAGCTTTGAATTAGTAGAAGGCACGCCACTCTCTGGCCTCATACTTCCTGATGACATATTTTAATGTTTCTCCCAGCTACGCAAAGCGCAATCAGTATAGTGACTAGGATAAGGGCTGGACGATCGGAGGTTCGAATCCCTTCTCAAAAATGTCCAGACCAGCTGTGGGGCCCACCCAGCCGTTTACACAATGGGTAAAGAGGGTTCTTTCCTTGGAGTTAAAGCGGTCGGCTCGTGAGGCTGACCATTTACAACCATCTGGTGTCGATGATAATAATGAGTATAGCAACAACTCCACTTACTCTATTTGTCTTATTCGCGTGCATAATGAAAACTGCAAATTTTAACATCTCAACAACATTATACACTGAAGAATAAAAAGCCAACCAGATGCCACTTATTTTATTTTATTGTTCTTCTTATAGACTCAATATTTTTCGGGCATAACTATGCCCATCATCAGGAGCTCGTGACTATGATGTTGATTACCACATTGGTCATTTCGTTCTTG
>Ga0123357_10011967_pt1 | contig 11161 bp, 5 predicted proteins | sample TergutEmb28metaG_FD_89873 | JGI IMG/M metagenome (GOLD analysis project Ga0123357, IMG submission 89873) | Embiratermes neotenicus P4 segment gut microbial communities from Petit-Saut dam, French Guiana - Emb289 P4 | ecosystem: Host-associated > Arthropoda: Insects > Digestive system > Gut ... | reverse complement strand
CCAACATCTGGGTCTGAGTTTTTCGACATATTCACGAATATTTTTCTCCTCAGAATATTTCCACTATAAAACATTTATTCATGAAAATTGCTTAGAAAACTAAAATGACAAATTCCATGAGACTCTCTCGCGGCCCGGTATAATTGATGCCAGGGCCCGGTACCGGGCCGCGGCTCGGCGGTTGAGAAACACTGCGCCAAACAACAGCGGGCGGAATATTTAATTTTATGTCTTAAGTGATCAAACAAAAAAATACACAGTATGTAATTAAATCCCTTCCTTGTCGTATTATACCACCTCCCATACACAGCGCATTTTGTTGGTCTGATCATTTAAACCTTCGAATATAAATACACGGAAATGGGCAATAGGAGAATATGTCATTTCATTTACAGTAATAACGTTGGCGAAGTGTACTGGTTAAAACATGCAATACATTTCATTAACATTTTCAGACGCAATTACTGGGATGTAGGCAGTACGCCGCCGGCTGTGGCGAGGAAATTGAGTCACCATCCGGAAGTAAGCAATGATACCAACCCAGAAATCAACCCTTTGCACCAGGAAGAAAATTCAACAAATATACTTGGTTGCGAGTTGTAAAAAATTCACGCCACCACCCACCTCCACGTACTACTCCAAGCCCCCGTGTTTGTAAAAAATAAAACCAGAAACTTGCATGATTGAAATAACCAAGCACGCGATCTAATCACGTAAATCCGCCTACTGTGATAACCCTTAAGAACTCAAATCACCAATGACGTGCAATAAAACCTTCTAGTAAGAGTCCTTGTATTCTTACTGCCAAGGTTATCACATCCTTAAGAACATACGTCGGTATGAAAAAAACCTACTCTAAACCGAATGCCAGCTACTAGCTGACGGTTGCATTATGGGTGCCAGTAGGTTTAAATATGGCGATCAAAACTTTCTTTCTAGTAATATCGGGCCTAATCAAGGCTCACGGCTCCAGCCACTACACCCTGGATCCACTTTAATATCATCAGCGTCAGGCCACGTTCCACACATTCATAACGCGTTTCGTGGTATCAACCCCTTCAACTTCTGACCCGCTCGGTACTAACAGACACTCATATCTTATCCTCAAGTCTTATGTTTTCTCCCAGACTTCTCTTGCCACATGTTCAAACAGCTGTGTTAACCAACAAGTGCAGCAAACAACGACAGTAATCGACCATGTTACATAACACGTGCTAAAAGCCAAGTGAACACAAGTTCCTCCAGTCATCTAAATTCGAAAGGCTGAGCAGGGATTTTCAAAACTTCGCTCTGGATTTCTAATATGAAGCTAATAAACTTTTCAAATTTCTACGAATTGATGAAAGAGGTAAGTACTCGTACGTCTTTTAACCAGTTCGCAAAAAACTCTGTAAGTTAATGTATAGTCGTTTGGATGTGCGAATATAAAAACCCATTACAAACTCAAAGGTAAGACTTTTAAACATTTCCCAATACACTTTATTCACGCTTGTCAGAACAGACGCACTTTTAGATTTTCTTGGAAATCAAGGATCAACAGAAGTTGAAGAGCAAAACACATTTAACACTCCCACCAACAAGCTAACAGATGCACAGTGGTTTTTGCTGATCCTTATGTTTGCTTCCCGATGCGCCAAAGGTTTTACAGTTTCATACGATCGATACTAATCGTTTCTCCAGCGCTGTACCATGTTCTAATGCTTTACTGCAACCCACCAAAGTAACGGCCATCTTGTAACCGACGCTGACATTAGACCAGGTCTACTCAACCTTTCATTTGGTGCGGGCAACTCCAGCAAAATTTGGTCTACATGCGGGCAACATAAAATTTAATACGCAGACTGAAAAACGAATAAGTAAACGTACACGTACAATTACTTGTACAATTTAAATGTGTATATTTATATATACATCATTTGCAATAACACATACTGATAATAATAGGAAACATTTATAAACTTACAATTAACAACAACTAGTGTATCGCAATTTTTAGCAAATTTTCACAAAATGAATTAGTAAAACAATATAAGACTCTATAAACAAAGAGCTCATAAATTTTCAAAATTTCTTCTGCGTTCTACGTCGGCTTTACCAGCGAAGGGGTTAAAAGACTTTCTTATTTAAAACGTCCCCGCGGGAAACATAACACTAACAGCTAGCAGGCCTGTATTAGAGTACTATGGACCCTGAAAATACAGTACTGTGATAAAATACAACACCTACAACTATTCTAACATAAATATTGTTCTATGGATGACTTCAACTAGTCAAATAGGCCTTACTTCTTGCAGCTGGTATTCTGAATTTACAAAAGGCATGGATAAATAACGAACTATATAATTAAAAGACAGTAATTAAACCAGTTTATTTACGATTTTAAAAGCTATAAGAAACGGAAATAAGTTGCTCAGTATGGGACAAAATGATGGTCTAGGCTTCGCAGAAATATGAGATCACTTTCCGGTAGAACAGTGAGGTATCGTGTTCATGAATCAACCCTTTTTCCACAGCGCCCAGAGTCATTCTGGGGTCCAACACGCTTTCTATCCGATAGGTGCCGGAGGTTCTTTCTCTGGGGTAAGGCGACCGAGGCGTAAAGCTCCTCACTGACGTCCACGCAATGTCGAAGTTAAGAATAGGCCACCTCAAACCATCCCACCGCCGCCCGAATGCATTCCTGTCGTCATTCACAGTCAAGTTCGGTGACACCTCTACCTTTACTAAGAACTCTAAAAATAAAATACATCCCACAAATGTCAGTGCGGCGTCCTATATACTTTCACATTCAACAAAATTATTTATCGACCTACAGTCTGACGTGCGAGATTTGACGTGAACAGATGTCGTGCCATGTCATATGGTCCACAGTTACCAATAAAGGAAAATCAGTCTCATTACAGGCCTGGAGTGGCCCAGAGGGTTCCAGGAAGTTAAGGTTCCCAGATTACATGACAACGGCACAGGGTGGTGGTAAGGTTGTCAGGCTTACGCACCGGCCGCCTGGTACTCATTTCTGTTAGAGGCTGATTCGACCCCAAGACCATAGTGCGATCAGAAAGATTTTATGTCAACGAAAAATTCCAATGACACCAGCTGGGATCGAACCAGCGACCTTCCGATTTGTAGCACAGTAACTTAACCACTGTGCCACCGCGGTCCCCAAACAGTTACCAGTAGCACACATATTTAACAGTAAAAACTTACCAGCAATCACTGCGTAATATCCCGAAAACTTTTACCTTTAATGCATTAACTAATTTCATTAATTACATTAAAATCACGTCATTTCAGTTAAAAACTTTCGGGTGGTAATAAAAATTATTATACAAGCTTCAACAGGAAATAAAGTAGAATCAACTTCACAAGGGCGGTGATTCCTTACACCGGCATCTTTAGATCTTCGTCTACTCTGGCGACGAAGTCTCCAAGCACCCACTGCGGAACTTCCACTTATGTGAAACTCATCTGTTCTTGTTTTACATCCCTAGGCCAGGTATAATCACAGATTTGTTAGTAAAGTTAGAATCTATGACATGCACAGCCGAGGTTTCGATTCCGAGCAAGGAAAACGCTTTCTTCTTCAACAAATTCGCAACACCTCTGAAGGCCACAGAAACTAGTGTGCTGTTGAAATCAGCGGGTCATTCCTAAACGTAAAGCGGACAGCCAGTCTTCACGTATGACTGAAGTTCAAAAGGCACGGGTCTTTAACACACGTGCTGCTAGCCGTCACGTGTATTCGAACAGTGCACGGTGCAAATCTTGACTGGAAAGACCCTATATTCTAAGGTTCGCATGATTTTTCTTACTCCCGTCCTGTAAATACCGGCAGAATATCCTAAGACAGGCCAAAACAACTTCCATATTCTTTCCACTTAATTTTTAACTACAGTTCGGTTATCTGACGATATACTCTACACTCGGACATACTGATGTTCTCTTTTAATGCATATAACATTATGCAGTTACTACTGATTGTGGGAAATTACAAAGTAAAATACTGAAATGTCTTCAGGTGGAGTATAGTTCATGCCAAATTTCGTTAAATTTTTCAGATGGTTCCCAAGCAGAATAGGAGGCCACAATGAAATACCATAGTGATCACATAAGCCTGCATGTTTTATTCTCTTTTATGAAAGAAAGTACTGTTATTATTCAATATTATGCTAACGTCATTAACACACTGTATGGGCAAAATGCAGAGGTTTCTTGAATATTAGTACGTAATGCATACAACAACCGCTGTGCATTAACGGGTTAACATAAACACTTTATTATATGCACAAACAATTAAAGACCACAAAATTAATCACTTCCCTTACAACAGCTGCCCAACAGTACGACCAAGTAAATACAGCTGACAAATGATTTTACTATCCGGAACACACAAGCTTGTGTATTGTTTGAACTGCGCCATGTTCTGCTATAGGCCACATGTTAACAAACAGCAGACGAAAACATTCATTCACTAAAGTACAGAGAACTTTGTTAGGCAACAAAACAGAAATGCTTTGTTACGTAACAACGAAAAGCGTTAATCAATATATATTGTTGGACAGTCCAGGAACAGTCACACTCATAGCAGAAATTGGGGTCATAGCTAAAACTGCAGCGTAAAAGTAATTCGAACCTACTACAATACAAAATCACTGCTGTAGCAGATATTACATCATATCTCTCTTAGACCATTATATTTCCCAGGCGAAAAAAAAAGGAATGTTTTCAAGAAGATTTAAAAAAGCTTAAAATCCATAAAGAACAATAACAGGACCAGTTAAAAACAATGCCCAACACATACTGAAGACAAACAATACGGTAGGAACAATAAGAAATAAGCATATTACACTTCAGAAACAAAGAAAAGTATAAGGAAATCATGGAGACAAATTACATACACAACCTCAGTAACAAAACCAACACTTAAACGACAGTCACACTAACAAATCCGTTTATCATATGACAATCACACACACGCAGAAAAAAAACATAAACCTTGAGAAACACAAACCGAACAGGCAAAACAGCCCAGCACACACAATTTGCGCCGCCGACAGATATCATGTAGTACAGTAGCAACCAACCGGAACATCAGCACGCTTTAGTCACCTGAAGATGACCTACACAGGTGGAAACATTTCGTACTAGGAGAAAATTTGTCCTTATAATTAAAATATTTGCGTACAACAATGTAACACGACAAAAATATTGTTTTTGCAGGTAAGAGGTCATTTTTTGTTTTTGGCGCGACAGCCCCCCAGTGGGCCAGGGACTCCTCATTCACGACGTCTTTAGACCACATAAAACGACGCACCACAGTCGGTAGGAATTCTCTGGGCGAGTGATGAGCTCGTCGCAAGGACCTCTACCTGACAGCACTCAAAAATGACCACTCACAACAGACAGACATCCATAACTCCGGTGGGATTCGAACGCACAATCTCACCAGGCGAGCGGCTGCAGAACTACGCCTTAGACCGCGCGGCCACTAGGACCGGCAAGAGACCATTACCTACACTAAATACCCAATCAGAGACAGAGTTTGTGTAAATATAGAGTTGAGTGAGCTTAACCGCTGTACGGTCCAGTGAGAGCTTCGGTCAATAAGCAATGAACCTTCCGATCCTATTGAAGGGGAAAATTTCTTAACCTACCAAGAGGCTGCAACTAAGAACTTGCACCATTAAATTACTCTGAGGTGTCCCGCGTGCTGTTATGTAGCTCACGCGGTTAGGCGAGGGCTCCTCAGGCCAGAGTTCCGGTTCAATCCCAGGGAAGTTCGTGAGGATTTTGTGGTGGGCAATGCGGCAAGAAGGCGTGATTTTCTCTATTAATATTTCGATTTACTCCCGATACTTATCATTCCATATTTATCAATAACTATGAACTGGCCTATTTGGCAGCTATTTTATTCTAACTATTTACACATGTGGTAACAAACATACATTTTATCATTTCATAGTATATAATTCTACGTTTTTCGGCTTTGTTTCGCCGTCTTCAGAAAGAATCCAATTACAAAGGAAATAATATGCTAATGTCGATACGGATCTTCGTCTAATGCTCAGTATAAATGGGAGTTGGAAATTACAACCTAATATTAGTATATCAATTAATTAAAATGCAGATATTTGATGTTGGATATACAGGTGACACAAAAAACGGGAACTTTTGAAAAATCTTCCAAACTATCATTGTTTTTGTAAAACATTTTTATGGCGAAAGCACGCTGTTGACCGTTCCACTGATCCATGATTACGAAAATGATGGCGAGGTTGTCTGTAGCTCAAGATCCCTGTTCCGCAGTGCTGCCAATTGTACATGGCTGCCACTACGCATTTCAAAAGTTCCCGTTTTTTTGTGTCACTCTGTATAATGCCAAAACTTAGTGTAAATGTTATTTTAATGCTTACGCCCTTTTCATCCAAACACCAATATATGAATAATCAACAATCCCGAATGGAATTTAATCCGTATGTTGATAAAAAGGTTTTCATTGCGTAATAAAACACTCTGTATGGTATTAGGTATGATATAGCTTAATTGGGGTTGCGGTATTAAAGGACTCAGTCTCAAAACCACACAAGAATAAAAAATAGGTTACTCTACCTTCCCTGGAACAGAGCTGTGACTTTGATCAGTGTGCAGTTACGATGTTGGGGTATCAGGTTAGTGAAATTCTCCTGGCTTAAAGAAAGTTGCGTGTAAATAATTCTGGGATTCACGAATGAACATCTACAGCTTCGCACACACAATTAAACCCTACGTTTTGCCTTGGCATTTTCCAAGTTCATTTCCTATAAATTCCTTTATATATAATATGATACAAAACGCAACCTAAGATGTAGAATAAGATCGATTTCAGAAGTAATTAAACGCAGAAAAGATTCCAATCAAAAATAAACTAGTAGATGAAGTCAGACAGAAATTCTAACCCCTTTCCTCTGTTCTTGCTTGTACAATTTCAGTGTGTGAACGCACAAGTCCGTTTTTATCTCTACAAAGAATAAAAATAGGTGGAAAGACAGGCAAGGACCTCAAATATTACATTTCACTTCAATGAGATTTGAAATATAAAATACTTTCTGTTTTCGTTATTTCAAAAGCCGCGAGACGAAAGGAAAATATACATAGCATGAAATACTAACTTCATTTCTCTCTGCAGAAATGGATCACATTCGATGCTTTTTCGATTCGATCAACATGTAGAAGATGAACGGAAAATGCATGTACGTTTTCGTCTTCGTATACAGTGTCCGTTTAGAATTCCAGACAAGACCGAGCTGCGTTGGAAAAGTGCAGTTTTTCTACTCATAATCAAAATCGACATAAATCCATGGTACAAGTATCGAGTTGTACATGCGAAAAGACGGGCGGACAGGAATGGCGCAGCTAATAGGCATATTCTTTCAACTTTTCTTTGCGAACGCGCTACAAATGATACAACACCTACCAATAGGGGTTTTGACACAGGCAAAGCAAGAGGGAAAAGCAATCCCGCATTTCAGGGAATTGTGTATGCTAATGATGCAGAATAAGAGGTTTTTCCAGGACATAAGCTCAAGAGATAGGCAGGCACAGTTGTTTGGAGCGCTACACTAGATAAACTCGCGCTGTCTCAAGATAGATGTGCGGGACATTTGTTTTCCCTTACAAGAATAAAAAGTCCAGAAGCCTGGAAGTGCTGCAACGCTACTTGCCCAAGACCGCAAGCTTCCTTGCGACTGATATGAGATAAGACATTTCTCTGATGTATATCCTGCCTTCCTCCGCTGACGTTCCAAACTTCGCAACACCATTAACTTAGATATAAGTTTACTGTACCAAGCCGTAAGGCATACGATTTTCTTTGATGAATCATCACTGCCCCTATACCCAAGCACCAAGTTACGATGGCGTGTATGGGACGCAAGGAAAGCTCCACATACACTAGATATCGGAAACGGAGTGTTTGGTCCGCTCTCCCTCCACTAAAGAATCCTCGGTATCCGTTGGATATGCTCCAGAGCCAGTCTGAATATTTGCGTTCGTCCAAAGTCTCTATAGGGAATCTAGCCATCCAGTCACCTTACTGATTCAGCTAACATGGATAATAGGTGTTTTTCACCTTAGTCACATTAAACGTCCAAGGAAGAGACCAGCTACCCATGTAGAGGTTCTTTTGTGTTGATTTTGGCACTCTACAACACTACCGAGAGGACAAGATATATGGGTGGCTCAAATCTCGACAGATGCCCTGATCAAGGTGAAGTTACTGGTGGGTTTCTTCACTTTCTTGAGGTAATTTCCAGGACAGTTACATGATTAGGACAAACCGCTTCCTTTGAAAATCGTTCTGAATTTACCAATAATCCGAGCATTCAAATCCTGCAATATAAACATCATCCTCAAAGAAACTCACCGGTACAACATGTAAGAACAGAGCAGAAGAATGTTCTTGTTCATATGTGCAAAAACCAAACGTAATAATTATTATAAATAATAATAATAACAACAAATTATCTTATGGAGATGAAAGGGTTTTGCAGTCCCAACAAGATGTTTGTCGAATACCTAGATAGCGTCATAGGATGAATTGCCTTACTCAATAGAGTAATTAATCATCCGACTAAAAATTATTTAAATAGCTAGAATTATAAAACGAAGTAACCGATGGTCCGACCTAACAAAGAAACAACGAACCAACAAAAGAATCAAAAACCAACCGACCAACAAAAGAAGCAAACAAGCAAACAATCAACCAACCAATCACGTGATCGACCAACCGACCGACCAGCTACGTAATAGCAGTATAGAAAACTGAATATTAATAGAAGCATATTGCATTTCTTTACCTTCTACGTACTTCAATATTGATTTGATTATTAGACATAATTAGACTAGGTTTGGGTGATTTAATTAAAATTTCCTGCGTTGTAATACATAATCGGTATATGACGAGCTACAATGCCGGTATATGCTTATTCAGTAAGCGGTTTCAATAACCTGGCAAAGAATTTCTCTTCACATTTGCATACTTAATTCACCGAGTAAGATGGTTCCGCTGTTACAGGCACAAAGGGCTCAGGCAGCCACTGGATACTAACCGCAAGGGGTCCAGTACAAATCTTCGGAAATTACTGCTGCAAGATACAGTTCAATAGCATCCACATATTTCGAACTAAGTCACCACAATCTCACGACGGCACAAAGAAATTTCATGTAAGTAATTGAGCAATTTCAGTGCAACATGCAGGCAGACTGGATGTACGCCTTTATTAGTAATTGCTGTGTTCTAGCAGAAATGTCACTAACCAATATAGAGGTAGAGGATCTAACCTGAAAATCCGAAAACCGCTCGGATTCTTAGGCTATTCTTGTGTTTGAACCTGTAAGGTCACTTCTGTCTATATAAGATCTCACCCCCAAATGCCACCATGAGACTACCAGACAGTGTCCACAGTTTCACATTCCTTAAGGCAGTGTTCCAAAAACAAATTTTCTTCATGTGTTCCATTAAGCCAATCAGTGGCCATGTGGTCGAAAGTTTGGATATGAGGCAGTTTGCTTTCTGGGATTGTGGGTTCGAATCCCATCGGGTCATAAATATTTGTCCCCCGTGAGTGTTATGTGTCGTTCGGTAAGAGGTCTCTGCGTCGGGATTATCACCCATTTAGAGAAGCCCTACTTAGTGTGAAGTGTCCAGCAGTGTGACGGCGAAACATCTTAAGAGGAGGCAACGACCTGGAATCGAACCGAAGCGCCACAAGAAAAATATGTTTAATGAAACACCACGTCTTACAGACAGCTTGAACAGGTTAGGTACCTGGGTATTAAAACTGAATAGCCTGCAGGTTCCAGCAAATTTATTTCCGGTATCCACTAGACACAAAGCTGGAGGGGTTCAGAGCAGGATCGGGCGTGGATAGCAGAAGAAACTCCTCGTCTGACGGGAATCAAATTCTGTTTCCAAGGATGTTCCAAACGTTGCCCGCTTAATGTAGCTATCCCGGATATTTTTAAGAATAACCTTAATTACAAATAGAACACAATAAACAGACTGATATGCATACGTCATGTCGCTATCATACAAAAAGAATACGTTACACAGAAAGTAAGACAGCTCTTCATATCATTACGCTATTTCAAACTGGTCATACTCCAGCAGCTTACACTCACAGTTGCTGAGCCACACACATCAGCTGGTTAAACAAATAACTTACTGTAAATATAAGGCAATTCTTACGCGACTTATCACAACAGTTTCTACATGCCGTGATTGTAAGGTCGAAATACAATCCATTTCCTCACGGATACACAACTCTACATACAGCATTTAAGGGTCAGAGGAACTTCGTAACATAAAAAGAGACACAGGTCGTTGTGTTGTGGTTACATTCTTTAGAGCTTGTTTGGAGGGTTAAAATGTGGTGCAGGTTTGTTTGGTGTGAGGTAGGCATTTTATATTTCCGTAATAGAGAGAGTAAAGAGGAAGAGAGTGAGACAGATGGCTGCACTGTCATCAACCATGGCCTACCTCGCATACGTTGCTAAAAAGTTGCGTGATAAATGACCCATTCCCCGGGTTATAAAGCGTGATCCTAGGTTATAGACGAGTTCTCATCGACAGTGATGTTCTGTACAGTCAATTTCTGCAAATGAACGGAACCGGTATGTTGGTACAAAAGTTCATAAATCGGTTTCGGAGCACAGAAAAATCTCCTCCTCTTGCAGGGAATCGAGCCCATAATCCTTACCCGTTCAGCCCGTGTCCCAGTTCCTGTTCCAAATTCAAGATAAGTATGTCTGTACATTTCACCCTCTAAAGCACAAAAGGTAATCTGACAAAGGGCACCTCTGTTATTGGGGTCAATATTCGAGTTTCGGTTTCAAATACCCTACGCCATTGAAACTAAGTTTAATATTATCATTTGTCTCATAAATAAGCAATGATACGAAAAAAGTACAAAGTACGGTTTCAAAAATATTTATACACCTCGTACATTTAAGGAAATGCAACAGAGTTCTCCTCTCTAAGAGTCTATGTCCTATGTGTACTGCTGTATGTATGTATGTATGTATGTATGTATGTATGTATGTATGTATGTATGTATGTATGTATGTATGTATGTATGTATGTATGTATGTATGTATGTATGTATGTATGTATGTATGTATGTAT
>Ga0123357_10011964_pt1 | contig 11163 bp, 6 predicted proteins | sample TergutEmb28metaG_FD_89873 | JGI IMG/M metagenome (GOLD analysis project Ga0123357, IMG submission 89873) | Embiratermes neotenicus P4 segment gut microbial communities from Petit-Saut dam, French Guiana - Emb289 P4 | ecosystem: Host-associated > Arthropoda: Insects > Digestive system > Gut ... | reverse complement strand
GCCATTATCTCCGTAACCGTTCAACTTTGGATATAGGTGTTTTGGGTTATATCGGTATAGTTTAACATAAGGAACACTCTCCCGAAGTCTCGCACATTCCTCCTGGGACACCCTGTATACATATCTATTAAAAAGAAGCTTTACTTCAAAAACAAATAACATTTCTGCAGTCAAGCTATTAGGATTACTTTTGAATACAGGACAGCTGTGTAACCTGACTCAGCTTTCTAAAACAACATAATAAACCACTGAAACAGGGGAGTACTTCACTTGTATGCATTTTCACACCTAAGAAACATACTTTCTGTAGTGGTTTCATAGTTCTGGCTAGGTACTTTCTTTGTAATAGAAATAAATCGCCCAGATAGTTCCAAAGGTTTAAGGATGTTGTTTCAAACACACATCCAATTATGATTCTGCAATTGTGACATGCCGTCCCCTGTTGCAAATTGCGGTGTACTGTGTGGTAAAAAATAATGATAGCTCTTCCTTTAGTTATGGACCAGACACTTCTATGAAGAAGAAGAAGGAAAAAAAAGTGTGTTTATTATGACAGGAATCACTCCACCAGATGTGGTTTCAGCCATGTGTCCAAGAGGATATGGTAAGGTTACATAATTTAGATGACAGATGGTAAGCTGTGGTTGTTATTATGAGAAGTGCTTTCTGCCCCATCCATAAGTAAAGAATTTTAGAGATGCCAAACATTTTGCAGAACATATTCAGTATTCTTGCTAATCTGAAGGGGTTGTGATGAAACATTATGGTTTCATGAAACAACGGATCACAGTATGGCTGTGATGCGCGGAGTTTTGCACTATAAACGAATTAAGACTGTACACTTGCTGATTGGGAAATTTATTACTGTTACAAGAAAAGATCTACCCAGAAATATGAAACAACCTGAAGTTGCTGTACAAATGCAGGCAAATAAAGTGCGCCTGTGAACATTTCAAAATGCTTTACTAAGACGTTGTTCAACAAGTATAAAAAATACAGATAAATAATGTGACCCAACACACATTTCACAAAATTTTAATCAGAAATTACTGAACAGGTATAAAACGAAATACAAACGTAACAAAGTAGTATGAATATGACTGTGTGTTTATACAAAATTTCATTTTTGGTAGACTCAGCTATTGTTTTTGACTAGTGATGGTAATCATCAGCTGGCTGTTTAACCCAAAATCCATGAGGTGCAAAATGATCATGGCCATGAGTTGAAGGTCCACGGTAAACCTTGATCTGCACCCTTCCATAGTGACCTACAGAAATAAAGTTTCATATTAAAGAAAAAAAATACGTGTATTAACTATTATGCTGCCATCAAAATGATTAACCCTTTGGTGCCAGAATTTAGTGCCCAATAGAATTTATGTGACCACACATTACTCTACTTGATTCTGGCTGATCACTTTAGGTGACGTTTGGTTTTGTCGGCATCACAACGCATATCAACTGTAATTGTCTTCCAGTAACTAACGGTTAAGCCAATGAGGCATACACTTCAAGGCCTGCCATGATGTATTCTTCCCAACAATTGGAAAAGCTTATTCTCTTCAGAATATATGAATGTCCATAAATGATCTTATTTTAAACTTGTACAGGAGATAATTTAGTCTGTCCTCAAGGTTCAGAACATACTCTCTTGGATAGTATATGCACCTGAGCTGACACGTTGAGCTCTGAGCCATACTTTTGATGCTTAGTTATCTTTTCTAAGTCATAAAGCGTAGGCAATGTATTCAGTTGAACAAAGGATGTACATCTGTAATACATTTGTAAAGTATGTGTCATAGAAACGTAACATTGAGATTTGTAAAAATTTCAAACATGTTCAGTACTGTACTAAAAGAAATGGGATATGTTGTAACTGCAGGGAAATACGGAAGCATATCATTAAGTCCTTGTGCCTGCTGGATCTCCAAAGTGAGTGCATCAGAAACCTTAGGTCACATGGCAACAAAATGTTTAAAGCTACAGCCATTAAACAACTCTTTTCCTTCTCACTAAGAAGCCAGAAGGTGGTACTGCAGATGGTGTCTAGAATCAATAGCCAATGGAACTTTTAATCTGGATATCATGTTTTTTTTTGGATGAACATGGTTTACTAAATAGTGAAAAAGGCAGGAAATGTATGTATAAACATAACACTGAGGCAAGGCAAAGGTAAAAGTAAAGTTCACCCTAGAACAGGCCACAAAGGCCCAGAGGGGGAGTAGAGGTATAGCTCTACTCTTTCACTAACCTTGGTGCTAGGTGGGGGTGGGTAGTCAACACCACACCTTGGCCACTTTACCCCCAGAAAGACCCAGTACCCATTGTATAGGAGGCTGGGTGGGTCTCAGAACCGATTTGGACAGGTGCAGAAAATCTCACCCCCAATGGGATAAGATCCCTGGACTGTCCAGCCCATAGTGAGTCGCTATAGCAACTCCATGTAACACTTAGGCATATTCACATAACAATTGTTGCCATGGAAAAGCAATAAATATTACCTATTCTGAGTGTGTGTTTGTAATCTTAAACATCCAGTATGCAAAGTGCATGCACTGTATTATATTGTCATCCTTTGCCTGTCTGGTTCTACCAAATTTTTTCACATTATCTCATAAACAACATGATTTTTGGAAAAATGTGACTGAATGTAACTTGTGTGTTTCGATTTTGTCTATAATTTTTGTCTGAAATATTTCTCGGCCTAAGAAGAACTGAGCGAGATGTTATCATATTTGCACATAGGTCATCACGTAAAGCACCCGTTATTCTTGTCAGATTTTAATGAAACTTTAATTTTTATAAGATTGTTGATAAATACTCAAATATCGGATTTCATTACAATCCATCCAATGTGAGACGATCTGTTCCATGCAGACAGACAGATGAACATGATGAAGCTAATAATCACTTCTTGCAGCTTTGCATAACATGCCTAAAAATAGATATTGCTCTTCTAAAAATTCCCCATGCACTTCTTGTGCATGACCTTGACATCACAGTTCTGTGCACAGTGAATGCACACACAATCCTGTGACCCATGTCCTCTGAAGAAAATGATAAATGTATGGTTACTTCTTGCAAAACAATGGTTCAGCCCAAGCAAGACAAATTTCTCAGTGACAAAAAATGGAGAATCCTACAAGACAGAAAGTATTTGAACGATGAACATTTGCAGAAACTACTGATATTTCAGTATGAGCTTTTTCGTGTGTTTGGGAATATAAGAGAGTAGAGGTCTATTGAGAATGGGAAGTGGGCTCATGCACTGTCAGCCTGACAGTCAACCCCCTATCACACTTCACAGAGAATACCATCGTTAGTGTAGAGGGCTTTGATACTTGTCTTAAGTTTATCACCTGTCATCAGTAACAGAAGGATACAATGTCCCTGAAAATGAGAATAAAGAAATCCATGGTTTCAGAATGGTAATCACAGGGGCCATTCATTGGGGCCTCCATATGACCTCACTTTGCTTTGAAAGTGTGATATGGGCTCATCTTGCTGATAACTTAGACTTGGAATGTCTTATTGCAGCCGCAGGAAGACCCAACCCTGTTACATGCACATTTATAAATTTCTATCACTCTTCATCCTGCAGAGAAGAACAGATCATGAATTTTTCCTTCAACACTGCTGCACAGACCTTACGTTTGGGGCCTGCCAACTCACGTGTACAAGCGGCTTTTGGAAATCTTCCCTTTCTCACATTTGGAAATTGTGCCAGTTCAATTGTACCAATAGATGATGTGTTGCCTCATCATGATGATTAACCCTTTGATGCCTAACGACCCCTATAGTGGTTGTACCGCACTGCTAACCTCTAAACGTTTCATTTTATATATTTATTCAACAAATACAGGTACTGAATATTTTAAACATGGTGTATACTCTCCGTTTTTTCCTCTTCAAAATGCAGTTTGTTTCATAATTCTAACATATTTGGTTCCTGTATTATTCACATTTTATATAAAGAGTGTGCTAAAATTTAAAAAAATAATTCTGGCGCCAAAAGGTTAAAATAGTCATAATTGTACCATCAGCCTCTTCTTCTTCTTTTTATTTTATTTTTTTTATTTTTATTTTCATTTAATAACTCTGAACAAAAGTCATACCACTGAATTTTATCAGTTTCAGCTGCTCCACAGTCCGTGACTGACATGCCCAGAGATGGACACACTTTTTAATTATTTCTTTCTTTCGGACATATTAAGTTACCTGATAACATTCCACACAAATTCTGCAGACTGCACTATAATAAATGCCCTATATTCTCAACACATCCTTCAGTCATGCATGGTCTCTTCATACCTTTCCCTTACAGACACAATCATCAACTGCAAAACATATACCAACCACAAAATGGCGGATTACTTGATGGATCTGTTTTGTAATTAAAGCAAATCTGTTGCACTCTCACAGCAGTTTCAGCTTCATGTAACTGATAATACAACACATCTTTTCAGGCCTGGACACTATTTTAAAATATTAATACCTACCAGAATGCACAGCAGGCTGCAGCCTAGGCACCAACTACTGAAACTCTTTTAAGCTGCCTTTTGCAGTTGGTTATATGTTCACTGTACTGTAAATGTAAAAGGTAAAGCAATCCCATTACAGGCCTGGACAGGCCCAGAGGGTTCCGGGAAGTTAAGGCTCCCAGATTTCGTGACAACGGCACAGGATGGTGGTAAGGTTGTCAGCCTTATGCACCGGCCGCCTTTACCCCCAGGAAATACTCCTGGTACTCATTTCTCTTAGAGGCTGAGTCAACTCCACCATAGTGCGATCAGAGGGATTTTATGTTAATGAAAAATTCACTGACACCAGCTGGGATCGAACCAGCGACCTTCCAATTTGTAGCACAGCAACTTTACCACTGTGCTACCATGGTCCCCATACTGTAAATGTACTCCAGGTAATACAAGATTTATGTGTGTAATTTATAGACACTTGTACAAAACATCATCTCCATCTTGTATTACACAACTTGTATTAAGCACTATAACAATTATTCTATAGCCTTTAACACTAGGTCTGGCAGTGAAATAATTACAGTGTAACATAGGAGTGTACAAACCCCAGGTACCAGGTTGCCTTGGGCAACTAAATTTTATAGTGTTGCCTAATATTTATGGGTCCTCAGTGCTGAAATTGCTTCAGGTCACACAAAATTTTTAAGGTGGCCCCTATGGTGGCAAATTTGCGTACCCCTGGGATAACATGTGATGTAATAAAAAGACCAGTGATTTAACATACCATGTCCTGTGGCAGCAGTTTGGAGATCATTGGCTGGAATAACTGTCCTAGGGACAAAGGCAGATTCTTCGACTTGTTGGTCTACTAATGGGATCAGCTGCAGTGTACGAGGATATGGAACAGCTGCACTTACAGCAATGCAGAATGCTCCTACTAGTACACACAGACTTACCTGTAAGCAGTTAAGTATGTTTCCATTAATTAATTACACAACAGTCTTGTATATTTCAAGCCCAAGACCACTATTTAGTGTCTTACCACATGAGTCATGATGATATCAGCTGTACTCCTTGAAACTGAATAAAATATTGTTGGATGGCTGTACATTTATATACCCAACAGTTTTGTGTACTGGCCACTGGGAGATGGCACAGGAAGGCAGTTTCTTTACACACAGTAGAGGAAAAAGTAGCCTCACTGACTGGTAACAGTTGCAAAGATATTTTAAAACTTGAAGTAAAAAAAAACCTTCAGCTCTTAAAGAATCTTACTGTAGCATAAGACTACAGTTTCTACTGTCCCTTATTGTGAGAAATTTATTTCCCATTATAGAAAGTGAAACTGAATTCAGATTATACCAACAAAAAAGACAGTGGCACTGGTGAAAGTTAAACCAATGAGCTATATCACTTCTTCATAGAAAAAAATTTCCTGGTAGAGGAAGCAAGTAAATTGTAATGGATCAGTAAACACTGTCAGCTACAGATTAGTTCATTTTCACCAGCACAGTACCATATGTCTACAACTCATGAATCAGTCATGACACCTTTATTCAATATTTTGTTTCGAATAAGTCTCGGAATGACACAGATTGCCATCAGTCAGTGCCAACTGTTATTGCAGCCTGAGTAAGTCATTTATTTTCTTATGCTGTTTCCAGTGTAAAAAAGTATATAAAAGGGGTGTCCAATCTTTTCAGAAGAGGGCCACAATTTTTTTTTTGTGGGCTGCATAATAACCCAGAAGAGCATAGGTCTCACATATGTTTAACAAGTTTGGAGAGTCTCCTGTTGGCCTCTTGTATCATCATATGACATCCAGTTTCTGTACAAGCAGCAGCAACATTTGGCAGTCTTTAGATTACATTTTATGTTACATATTGATTACTAGGTGAAGCAATGAAGAACAAAATGAATATATGAAATTATCCTAATTCTACTTCTGTAACAGAATAATTATTTATATATTACATTCAGATATCACATAATTGAAATTAATTATATTTTTTGTTCACACACACACACGCATATTAACACTTACTTCAATGGCATTTTCACATCAAACACATCAGAGAAATCAAATTTTACAATAAAATGTTCATAATTAAAATTAATTGCTTCCTTTATGAATAACAAACACAAGATCAATATACTTTTAAACAAATTCACGCATTTCCAGTCATTATATTCTTTACGGTGGTGTCGAAAGTCCTGAAAACAAACGATGTCAATAATTAATAAACAGACATAAATAACGAACAAAAGACAGTACTGCTAAGGTAAAGGATTTAAAGGCCCACAGTTACTTAAATCAAGTATAAATAATGAATGAGTTCACACAAAATTTTCTCGTGTCACTGCAACTGTCTGGAGCCTAGCAAAATGAGCTATTATTAAAATGATTAAATTTACTATCACATCCGGAGTTTGCCATTATTTCGTGTACCAGCAAAATATATTAATGTACGTTGCTGGGGAAACCAGAGGGAAGGAGCCGACTGGGGAGACTTAGGTGTAGACGGGTGGATTATATTAGGATGGATCTCCAGGAGGTGGGATGTGGGTATATGGACTGGATTGGACTGGCCCAGGATAGAGACAGGTGGCGGATGCTTGTGAGTGCGGTAATGAACCTTCGGGTTCCGTGAAATGTGGGGAATTTCTTGACTAGCTGCAAACAACTTAGCTTCTCAAGAAGGACTCTGCACCATGGAGTAAGTAAGTAAGTATACATGTGAACAAAACAACATTTCAAACAGACATACATACTTGGAAACAACTGGATCCCCAGGAATATAGAATGGATTACATACAACATCCGTATATATAGCATGTAGCTTTCGGAACATCTGCAAACATAGCGTGTTAGAAAGGTGAGTCACATTCTTTTACAAATTATTCTCAATCGGTGGACAACTTATTCAGCTGGAAGTTCTTAGAACATCCAAATTCAATTGTGATAGGTTTTAATGATAATGCTCCAAAAGTCATTAATCACAGAAATTTGTCCTGTCAACAAAGTTTCAAATTTTGACATTAACTAGTACAGATAATGACTGTCACACTGAAAAACCTAACAGCTATCTGATCCATTATTTTTTTCAGGGTCATCATTTACATTGTGTGTCATTAAAATCTGGAAACAAAGAAATCAAATCCATTAAAAACTGCATCAAGGACCACCACCACACATAATTTCCTTTTTAGAAAGGTACTTACCATTCTCACTTCATTATCACGAAGTATAGTATTGGATGATTCTACCACTATAATGAACTTTATTTTTGTATTCGTTACATAACCAAATCTACTTTCTGTTAAGGTTACTATGACACTTACTGTCTCAAAAAGTAGAATCTCTGCTTTCTAACTGTAATATAGCACATGTCTTTCCAGTGCTTAAGTTAACATGGTCCTTTCTGTGGCTGCTTACTGCACCATGCACATAATTTCTGACAATTATTCCTGCCGTACATCCCCCACAAAGAAGTCACAAGGACTGCCAAATTACATGGACTCACATCCCAGAAGATTTTCACCTTCATTTTCACAGAACCTCAAGTTTTGCATTCTGTTGTATACAAAGAGTTGTGGGAATTACAGACAGAAATGGCATTTTAACTTTACATGTTTCAAAGAAACTAAGAACCTCTCATAAAATATTAACAAATTTAAAATGAATATCTGTATCAGCAATTGTACGAGCAGGCAAAAAAAAGTAAAACAACATAAATAAATGCATTTCCTTTTGGGGTTTATAGCATGCAACCAATGTGTATAGCAGCCACCAGAGTGAGGCTTGATGTGTGCAAATGACCTTACAGAGATGATCACCTATTTGTATATGAAGGCTGAATGCCAGTTTACTCAAAATAACAGAATTGCATAAAAGCCACTACATAACTCAGGATTGGAAGCTGGCTGGCTCCTCATCATGGGGCCTCAGGTTCAACCCTGAGTTATGTCAAGTGAGATCTGTGGTGGACAAAGCAAATGCAAGTAGGATACCCTCCAAGTTTTCCCATGTTCGTCATCAATGAAATGTTGCTCCGTACTTATCACCGTCTTCAGCAGTGTGGTGATAACACATTGCCAGAGAACATGCTGTCACACCCTCACTCTTTTTAAGACATGGGCTGTAACAATGATTTACCAATCAGCTGGTCACACAGGAAAGATTTCACTGTATGAATTTTGGCTTACTGAAATTTCTTCTGTTTTCCTGTATTTTGTCCAAAACTGGAATTATGATTAATTCCTTTGCAATCTCTATATTTATTTTATAATCCACCCAAGTAAATCCTGCTGTTTTTTCGATAAATCTTTATTGCTGTTATTCTTCTTGTGTTTCTTGCTGTAATGGTCCAATTTTCACCGCCGTATAACAAAGTTGGAAGAGCTAATGTACTGTATAATTTTATTCTTTTTACGTTCAGAGTTTTCTGTGGCCTAAACACATTGTTTATAATGTCTGCTACTTTCAGATAGTTATTTACTTTGTTATCAATGTCTACTTCTTTTTCATAAGATATCAAATTCTCTTAGGGAAAGGAATTTACTTGTTCTATAATTTTGTTGTCTATTAACATTTTACTTCTAATCGGATGTCATCCTTTAAATGCCATCAATTTTGTCTTCTGTACAGATACAGTTTAACCACGTTCTGTTATAATTTTATTTAATTAATATGCAGCTTCCTGTAAGTTACCTTCTGTGTTCAATATTATAACTTGGTCATCAGCAAATAACAGTGTTAATAGTTACTGATGCTTTGAAAGTGGAATTCCTGTTATGTCTTCTTTCTGCCATTTGGTTATTATTTCAACTAACTATATATTAAAAAATGTAGGTGAGACAGGGCAACCTTGGCATACTCATTTATTACTTTTGGCCACTTTTGATAATTTGGAGTTAAATGTTATTAATATTTCATTTTGTGTGTCTGTGTCCACTATTGTCTTTAATAATGAATTTGGAAGATTTCTGGATTTAAAATGTCAAATACAATCTGTCTTTGTATACTATCAAATGCTTTTTTATAATCTATACACAAGAAGCCTGTTTCCAAATTATATTACTGTCACTTTTAAATTAATACTTCAAGGCAAAATTTTGTATCTGTGCATGAATGTCCTTTGAGGAATTTGTTTTGAAATCCGTTTTGGAATACCCTTCCTATCCTATTAATATGCTAAATATTTCTTCATACCATTTGCAAACTGATTTTACTGAAGGATACATTTTATGTTCCTCTGTGGAATACAACAGCCCAAGATACAATTCTCTCACATCACTGCTGGTTTTACCAATGGATGACAATTTTTCTTCAACAACATCAAGAGAAGTGTGCACCTTGTACTGGAACTGTAATTCTAGTTCTGGGTTTAGACATGATATGTACTTGGGAGAATTCTGGAAAGAAATGCAACAAAACCTTACATGGAATTTCAAAATAGAACAAAAAGAATATATTTACTCATACCTCCTATACAGGACTGAACCACGGTCGCAGAACACGTAACTGGCTAGCACAGTACACAAATAGACACATAAATGTTTAGTAAATATCATGAGTCAGTAAAAAAATTGATATTCGAACATCACTACTTTTAATACACGTTTCTGCAGCAAACGAGAATTTTTACTGGAACATATTCTAGTACACTTTAGATGCTGGCTTAAATACTTTTACATCATGCCTTAACTTCTGGTAAATAGAAGAGTTCTAAATTTTGGTTGAACTTCAATTTAACAATTTGTAAATTATTCGTTTTTCCCATCATTCTACATTACCACGTATTACGTCAGTGATAACAACCTGGTCATACCTTTGACTGGCGTACACACAAATACTAAATTTTAATAGCCTACTTCGAAAACAAAACAAAGTAAACTAAACTAAGCCTACCCACCGACAGTTACCACAAAAGGCCCTCTCAAAAATATGCTAACCTAACACAGACAATCAATGTCGATGAACGTTAGGTATATCAGGCAACGTACATCATGTAACTCTGAAGGAAAACGTATCATCTTCCCTTGTCATTAATTATTACCTACAGCTTTCAAGTGTCAAGAACGTCACCCCGAAAATACCTTCAAGAAAACTTACGTCCTTGCCAACCACTGCAACACAGACCGCCATGTTGAAATATGTACATTCACGAGGTGTGATTGTATGAGTTACACCCTAAATAGCATGGATTAGGGTGGAACGGATGTCAAAAACATAGTTGGTTTCAGGATATGTGTCATGTTTGTTGTATGTTATGTGTGACTTTGAAATTGATTCTTGGAAACCAGTGTTAGTTTGCTAAATGTGTTGGTTGTCTCTCTTCACCCTAGCTTCACCGTACTGTGATATCATTACTTCAAATTCTAGGTTAGAATCGAACAATGGTAGAAGATAGTGTGGTTGCAGATAATGATTTAAAGTCAGAACACTGTCGAGATAAATCGTTTGTACGTTTCATTAATAAGAGCAACCGGACAGTGGATGTTATATGGATAAACTTTGAAGGACGTCTTGTGAAGTATAAAACCCTTCAACCAGGTGTTTTCTTGGATGTGAATACATTTGCCACACATCCATGGGTGTTCTTAGATTCAGAAACACACAAAAGACTGGTAGTGAAGTGTAAAGAAGTTTTCCTTCCAGAACCGTGGTATGTTCAGTATCTTCATT
>Ga0123357_10011962_pt1 | contig 11164 bp, 9 predicted proteins | sample TergutEmb28metaG_FD_89873 | JGI IMG/M metagenome (GOLD analysis project Ga0123357, IMG submission 89873) | Embiratermes neotenicus P4 segment gut microbial communities from Petit-Saut dam, French Guiana - Emb289 P4 | ecosystem: Host-associated > Arthropoda: Insects > Digestive system > Gut ... | reverse complement strand
CGGGTTGGCGCCGAAGATGATGGTGTAGCCGCTGGGCAGCAGGGCGTAGGCGTCGTCATGGCCGGCCATGACGTTCAGCGAGTGCTTCGAGACGACGCGGGCGGCCATCTGCAGCACGAAGCCACCGATCTTCTTGCCGGCGGTGACGAAGTGCGACTCCAGGCCGTACAGGATGCCTTGCGCGGACGACGCGTTGCTGACGTAGTTGCCGCCGACGAGGGCCGCGCCTAGGGCGCCGGACTGCGCCGAGTGCTCGCCTTCCGTCTCGACGAAGAAGGGGTGTTTGCCCCACACATTGATCGCGCCTTCGGCCCGGAATGCCTCGAAAGTCTCTGAAATTTCAGTTGAGGGCGTAATCGGGTATCCAATGACCCCACCGCAGACGTTCTTCATGACATAGGCGACCGCGCCATTGCCATTGATGACGTCAGGGACGCCGGGGTACTTGGGTTTGTCTGCCTTTTTGGCCGGGGCGGCGGACTTGGGCAGTTTACTGGTGTTCTCACTCATGGGGCACATCCGAATGCTAGTAGTTACACGACCCTTCTAACTCTAGCCAAGCATCGGGACAGTAGCTAGGCTTTGGGGGTTTCATGGACACGGCTTTCGCTGAAGGCTGTTGGTTGGGGCTTTTTGGGGCGCAGTCCCCGTCGTGGTAATCTCGTGGGGCTGTGCAATAACGCGCGAGTGGCGGAATGGCAGACGCGCTGGCTTCAGGTGCCAGTGCCCGATAAGGGCGTGGAGGTTCAACTCCTCTCTCGCGCACAGGCGATTGAGGCGAGCGAAGGGGAAGCTCGCTTCCACTTCCGAGTCGATTGAAGCCTGTTGACGAGCGCAGCGAGGAACACACGATTGAGCGAGCGCCAAGAGCTTGCTCTTGGGCCGCGAGCGATTGAGTGTTGAGGCAGCGCAGCAACGAACACAGGTAGGAACGGACGCAGTTGTCCGTCATCCCGCGGATGACCATTATGTTGTCCGGCGCGGAGCGCAGCGTGGTTGCAGGATCTCCCGGGAAAGTTCTCAAAAATACTTCCGCTCGAGATGTTATGAATCGCCGTCTGCCACCGTCTTTACTGGTGAGAGAAGAGAACGAGGCTGGCAGACCGCTTGCAAGAGATAGTCGGAGAGGGCTAGGTGTCTTGATGCAAGTGTTGGGGGAGTCGGGAGGTTGGCGCGGGGCGACGGGCGAGGGCCGTCGCCCCTCACCAATTTTTGGGGGAAATTTGAGCGTGCTTCGGGGGTCATAGTTGCCTCTCACGTCTCGAGTCAAAGCTTGTGAACGGCGGTTTGCGTGCGGTTCAGTCCACCCTTTGACCTGGGAATAACCTGAGAATTTCTCAGATTAGGCTTGCTTTCACGCTTAACCCACCTTAAGCTTTCGTAAGTATTCATCTTCTCTCTCGGAAGGTTTTCGGAATCGTTATGGCTCGTAGAGGCTTGACTGATGGCGAGACCATTGAGGTCGACTCCCAACAAGCGATCTATCGACCCGTCAAACCGGCGGCCCGTGGTTGCGTCGATGACGATGTCACCTCTGCCGTAACGGCTGCACCCGCCAGGCGTCAAGCCGCGCGGCGTCTGCTGACGGACGACACGACGACGATCCGTCCGAGCCTTCGCAACTTCGCTTCACCGGTTGTGACGACCATCATCCGCACCAAGCATGCCGCGACGCCTCGCGCGCGAAAGATTCGTGTGCTGGCTGCGCTTGCGCCGGTGGTCGTGGTGGCGGCTATCGCCGGGTTGGCGTTCGTGGTGCCGCAGTCCAGCGGGCAGACAGCCCCGCCGGTCGTGGCCGCCATGACGCAAGCACCATCCGATCAGATCACACCGGCCGCCGGTGACGGCACATCCACCCTGACGCCGGCCTCCGGTGCGGCGGCCGACGCGTTGGCGGCCGACCAGCAAGTCAAGGCTGCCGCCGCCCAGGCTGCGGCGGACAGCGCCATGGACGCTGCCGGGGCCGCTGCTGTGGCCGCCGTGGCGCAGGGTCAGCCCGGGCTGTCGGTGATCGACTGGAACAACTACGGCACTGCCGGCGCGGCTGTGGCGGTACCTGACGGGCAGTTCATCTACCCTGTCAGCGGCTTTGATATTTCATCGCCATTTGGTTGGCGCACTTCTCCGTTCACAGGGTTCCATCCCGGCGTTGATCTGGCCGTCGGTTGTGGCACACCGATTGTCGCCGCGGCCGACGGTGTAGTCACCTACGCGGGGTGGGATGGCGACCTGGGCAATTACACCGAGATCAACCACGGCACACTCAGCACAGGTTATGGACACCAGAGCAGCATTGTTGCGACGGTCGGCGAGAAGGTCAAACAGGGGCAACTCATTGGTTATGTGGGCAGCACTGGCCTGTCCACTGGTTGCCATGTTCACTTCCAGGCACTCAACCCGCAGGGTGGGGTTTTCGACCCGACGACGTTGATCCACTGACGCTTTTCCCGCGGCGGCTATGATTAACTTGCGGCCAATCGGCCGATGAGCTAAGGAGTTGCGATGTCGTCGGTTGACGTGGTTGTGGTCGGTGCTGGGCTATTCGGTTTGACGGTGGCTGATCGTTTGGCCCGTGAGCGGGGGTTGCGGGTAGCCGTCATCGAGAAACGTGATCACGTCGGGGGAAACGCCTTTTCGTCGAAAGACGAGGCTACTGGTATTGAGATTCACCGATACGGAGCACATTTGTTTCATACCTCTAATGAACGGGTGTGGGCCTATGTGAACCGGTTCACATCGTTTACCAAATATGTTCATCGGGTGTACACGGTGCATCGTGGTGTCGTGTTTCCGATGCCGGTCAATTTGGGGACGATAAACCAGTTCTTTGGTTCGGCAATGGGGCCGGATGCAGCCCGTGCGTTGATCGAGGCTCAGGCCGATGAATTGCATGGTAAAGAGCCGTCCAATTTCGTCGAGAAGGGTATTTCGCTTGTTGGACGGCCCTTGTATGAGGCATTCTTCATGAATTACACGGCGAAGCAATGGCAGACGGCTCCGGAGGATTTGCCGGCGTCGGTGATATCGAGGTTGCCTGTGCGTTACTCTTACGACAATCGCTATTTCAACGATAAATATGAAGGGCTGCCGGTGGACGGCTATGGCGCGTGGGCGGAGCGCATGGCAGATGATGACCGGATCGAAGTTCATTTGGGTGAGGATTTTTTCGGCGATGGTCCGTTCTCAAAGTCGGCGGTGGTGGGACAGGTGCCGGTTGTCTACACCGGCGCGGTTGATCGTTATTTCGGCTGTGACCGGGGTGAACTGGGTTGGCGGACTGTGGCTTTCGCATATGAGACATTGCCGGTTGGTGATTTCCAGGGAACCGCTGTCATGAATTACGCGGACTTGGACGTGCCATACACGCGGGTCATTGAATTTCGCCATTTCCATCCCGAGCGTGACTACCGCAAAGACGCCACGGTGATCGCACGTGAGTTCAGCCACTTCGCCTGCCGCGACGACGAGCCGTATTATCCCGTGAATTCGCCGGTCGACAGGGAACGCCTGGCCGAGTATCGCGAGGCAGTTGCGGATGAGCAGGCCAAAAAGGTGTATTTCGGCGGGCGTCTGGGCACCTATCAGTATCTCGACATGCACATGGCGATCGCTTCGGCCTTGACACTGGCGGACGGACCGCTGGCGGCAGCATGGTAAAGTGTGTTGTCAACGTGAGGTTTCCACAAGAAGACCGGGGCGAGGGGTAGCAATGGTCGAATCTGTCGAAGACACGCCATCGCCTGCTGTGGCTATTTGTGCGGGCGTGGTGTTGCATAACCCCGAGATCGATCTGCTGAGACGAAATCTTGAGGCAATCAATCCTCAGGTCAATGCGCTGATAGCCGTGGACAATGGTTCCGATAACTTTGATCAAATTCGCCAAGCGTTGGCGGGCATGAAGGTTCATTGGGTGATCAACGATGTCAACCAGGGTCTTGCAAAAGCATTGAACCAGGTAGTCGACGCGGCGGGGTCTTTGGGTTTCGAGTGGGTAATCACGCTTGACCAGGACAGCGTTTGCGACGACCGTATGGTGACGGAGATGCTACCGGCCGTCGAGGATGGGGTGATGATGGTGGCGCCGCGGGTGATCGACCGCGGTTTCATCGGCAAAGATGCGCCGGCGGCGGTTCCGACGGACGATTTCGAGAATATCCGGCGATGCATCACGTCCGGTGCTTTGACGCGGGTGTCGGCGGTCAAAGCTTTGGGTGGTTTCGACAACCGTCTGTTTGTCGACCAAATCGATAATGACGTCAGCCTGCGGGGGATTGAACGGGGCTACAGAATTGTTCGTGCCAATAAGGCTGTGCTCAATCAGCAATATGGCCAAACCAGCATCAAACGACGGGTCTTGTGGCGTACTGTCCGATATCATCATTACGACGCTGCACGGATCTATTACCAACAGCGCAACCTGGTGTATGTCTGTCGCCGCTTTGGCACTTTGTATGTTCCGCACCCGGTGTTCTTTGCTACGTTGCGCCAACCGGCGGCTTTCGCCATCAAGGTGTTCTTCCAACCGGATCAGCGTTTACGGCGCATCGGCAGTTTCTTCCGTGGGTTTTTCGACGGGGTTCGTATGAGCAAGAATTGGCCGGAGCTGGCATCATGACCAATTCACAGTTTACGGTGTTGATGCCCGTCTATCACGGCGACAATGTGGCCTTTGTGCGGGATGCCTTCCGGTCGGCGACAACCGATCAGCAACTTCGGCCGGACCATGTCGTAATCGTGGTCGATGGGCCGGTTGTCGGCGCCGTCGACAAGTGGGTGGACGAGGTGGGTGCCAAGGATGACGTCACTGTAATCCGGTTGCCCCAGCAGACTGGTTTGGCCAATGCGCTCAACGTCGGCCTGAAGTATGTCACGACGCCGCTGGTGGCGCGGATGGACGCCGACGATATCAGCCTGCCGCGACGGTTTGCCGTCCAGATCCCGATGCTTGACAGTGGCCTGGACGTCGTCGGCAGTGCCATTGCGGAATTTGAGGACGATCCCAACCAGGTGCGCGCCATTCGGCCTGTTTGTGTGACATCCGAAGAAATTGCACGACGCGCACGGTTTGCTTGTCCACTATTCCATCCCAGCGTGGCCTTCAGAAGGGACGCAGTTCTACGCGAGGGCGGTTACCCGTCGCTGCCGCGCATGGAGGACTACCTGTTGTGGGCCAAGATGATCATGCATGGCGCCAAGTTTGGCAACTCGCCCGAGGCGCTGGTGCGCTATCGGGTGGGTAGTGGTGCCTATGCCCGTCGCGGCGGCCATGACATGGCGCGCTCCGAGGTTCAGTTGCAGCGTGAGTTCCTCGATATGGGCTTCGTGACGCGTGGCCAGTACCGGCGAAACCGGATCATTCGCGGCGGTGCCTATCGGTTGATGCCGGCGGGGTTGCGTCGCTTGGGTTACAGGGTGTGGATGAGCCTGCTTCGCCTGCGTGGGGCGAAGTTGCGGAATCTGGCAGAATAGTCTCATGCATGGGATTATTTTGGCGGGCGGGTCCGGCACCCGTTTGCATCCGATAACGATGGCGACAAGCAAGCAGTTGGTGCCCGTATACGACAAACCGATGGTCTACTACCCGCTGGCGACGTTGATCTGGGCGGGCATCGAGGACATTCTGATCATCACGACGCCTGACGACGCGCCCAATTTTCACCGTCTGCTGGGCGACGGAGGCCAGTTCGGCATTGAAATCACCTACGCGACGCAGCCCGAACCCAAGGGGTTGGCGCAGGCGTTCACCATCGGCGCCGACTTCATTGGCGGTGACGAGGCGGCATTGGTGCTGGGGGACAATATTTTCTACGGCCAGGGCCTTGGCCAAACGCTGACACGTTTTCGGGGGTTGGACGGCGCGGCGGTGTTCGCGTATTGGGTCAGCGACCCGCAGGCGTATGGTGTGGTTGAGATCGGCCCGGATGGCAAGGCGGTGTCGCTTGAGGAAAAGCCGGCTCAGCCGAAGTCGCATTATGCTGTGCCGGGGCTGTACTTTTACGACAACGACGTTGTGGGGATTGCTCGCGAACTCAAACCGTCGGCGCGCGGCGAGTACGAGATCACAGATGTCAATCGAGCATATATGGAACAAGGAAGGCTGGCCGTCGAGGTGTTGCCGCGCGGTGTTGCCTGGCTGGACACGGGGACGTTCGACTCCCTGAATGACGCCAGCGATTTCGTCCGCACCATCCAGGCTCGTCAGGGTTTGCAGGTGGGTTGCCCGGAGGAGGCCGCGTGGCGAAGGGGTTTCTTGGGGGACGATGCGCTGGCCAGCCGGGCTGACGCGTTGGCCAAGTCTGGCTATGGCGCATATCTGCGTCAGTTGCTCGAAAACTAGTCTCTTCGCTGGCGCCGTCGGGTAGTCTTGAGGAGTACTCAGGAAAGGTTTGAGCATGAAGGTGCTTGTCACAGGCGGTGCTGGTTTCATCGGTGCGAACTTCGTCCACCAGACGCTGGATGAGCGCCCGGATGCCCAAGTAACGGTACTCGACAAGCTGACTTATGCCGGCAATCCGGCGTCGCTGGACGATGTGCGCGACAGCATCAAATTCGTCCAGGGTGACGTGGCCGATGCCGATATTGTCGATCCGTTGGTGGCTGATGCGGATTTGGTGGTGCATTTCGCCGCTGAATCGCATAACGACAATTCGCTGCTGGATCCGTCGCCGTTTATTCAAACCAATCTTGTCGGAACATTCACGTTGCTTGAGGCAGTGAGGCGCCATCATGTGCGTTATCACCACATCAGCACGGACGAGGTGTATGGCGATCTCGAATTGGACGATCCGTCGAAGTTCACGCCTGCCACGCCCTACAACCCGTCTAGCCCCTATTCGTCCAGCAAGGCCGGCAGCGATTTGCTGGTGCGTGCATGGGTGCGCTCATTCGGTGTCGAGGCGACCATTTCGAATTGTTCGAATAATTACGGGCCGTATCAGCACGTCGAAAAGTTCATTCCCCGTCAGATCACGAATCTGATCGACGGTGTTCATCCGAAACTTTACGGTGCAGGGCAGAACGTGAGGGACTGGATTCATGTGCGCGATCACAACCGGGCCGTTTGGGCGATCATCGACAAGGGGCGTATCGGCGAGACGTATTTGATTGGCGCCGATGGTGAAATGGACAACAAGCATGTGGTGGAGATGATTCTGGAGTTGATGGGCTTTTCGCCTGACGACTACGAGCATGTCAACGACAGGCCCGGTCACGACATGCGTTATGCGATCGATTCATCGAAGTTGCGGGCTGAGACGGGTTGGCGGCCTGAATTCACGAACTTCCGTGACGGTTTGGCCGACACCATTGATTGGTACACGCAACATGAGGACTGGTGGCGTCCGCAGAAGGCGGCCACCGAGGCCAAATACAGCAAGCAAGGACAGTGACGCATGGCGCTCAGCATTGAAACAACGCCGATACCCGGTTTGCTGGTGGTGCACCTTGAGGTGCATGGCGACAACCGCGGTTGGTTCAAAGAGAATTGGCAACGCGCCAAGATGGTCGGTTTGGGTTTGCCGGATTTCGAACCGGTGCAAAACAATATGTCGTTCAATGCCGAGCGCGGCACAACACGTGGTATTCACGCGGAGCCGTGGGACAAGATGGTGTCGTCGGCGCGAGGCCGCTATTTTGGTGCCTGGGTTGACCTGCGCGAGGGGTCGACGTATGGCACGGTGTTTACGACCGTTGTCGACGAGTCGATCGCTGTGTTCGTGCCGCGCGGTGTCGCGAATGCCTATCAGACTCTGGAGGACAACGTCGCCTATTCGTATCTTGTCAATGACCACTGGAGCGCCGATAGCCTTGGCTCTTATGCCTACGTGAATGTGGCGGACGAGACGCTGAATATCGATTGGCCGATTCCGTTGAGTGAGGCCGTTTTGTCCGACAAGGATCTGGCTCACCCGCGTCTGGCTGATGCCAAGGCTGTGTTGCCGAGGCGTACCTTGATTTTGGGTGCGAATGGCCAGTTGGGCCGGGCGCTCGGCGCTATCATGCCGGATGCCGGGAAATTCGATATCGATACACTGAACCTGACAGATCCGGCGCAGGTGGCGGCTTTCCCGTGGCATGAATACGGCGTTGTCATCAACGCCGCCGGTTGGACCAATGTTGACGGTGCGGAAACGGCTGACGGCCGCATCGGTGCCTGGAAGGCCAACGCGGCTGTGCCGGCGCTGCTAGCGCAGCTTTCGATCGAACACCGCCAGGTCTTGGTGCACATTTCCACCGATTATGTCTTTGACGGTACCCACGATCAGTGGTTCGAAGACGACGAAATGGCGCCGCTGAGCGTGTATGGCGAGTCGAAGGCGGCTGGTGACATGGCTGTTGCGGTGGCGCCGAGACACTATTTGGTTCGTACCAGCTGGGTGGTCGGCGACGGCAAGAACTTCATCAAGACAATGGGCGAGTTAGCCGACAAGGGCGTCAATCCGTCGGTTGTCGGCGACCAGATCGGACGGCTGACGCACACCTCAAATCTGGCGGCGGCGATCAAACATCTGTTGGACGTACAGGCGCCGTACGGCACATACAACTGCACCGACGGCGGAGAGCCAATCAGTTGGGCCGATATTGCGAAGGCGGTGTTCGCGGCGCACGGCCGCAGCGCTGACGACGTGACGGCGGTGACCACTGAGCAGTACTACGCGGGCAAAGAAGGCATAGCCCCCCGCCCGCTACACAGCGTGCTGAATCTGGCCAAACTGGAGGCAACAGGCTATAAGGTGCCGCAGTACTCGGTAGGCGTGGTCTGAGGGCTTTGATGACGATGGCAGCGGTGGTTGGCGACCAGGGGAAACCTGCAGCCAGACGAACAGTAAGGGCCATACTTTTGGGTGCGCTGGTGGTTGTCGGCGGAGCACTCACCGCGGGCGCCTGGGTTGTTGCCTCACCCACGGGGGGAAGCCCTGACGATGTGTTGCACCAGACGAGCATTCTTTGCCCGGAGCCAGTAGGGCATTTCTGTACAATCCTTGGTTATGTCGACGATGGCAAGACACAACCGATCGTGGAAGTTCCGGCAAGAATCGAACAGACGTCGTGCTACGCGTTTCAGCCAGCCACTTCCGCTGCTTGCCTGAATGAGGTTCCTGCGGATGCTATCGGTCGATCATCTATGGTCAATGTCGGGGCTTATCCGGGTGTCTATTACCGCATTATGCATGTATTCGCATCATCTGATCCTTCTCGTCTCGGAGCGATGGACTTGATGGTTCGGTCCGCCAACGCGTTGATCGCGGCTTTGTTTTTCGGCGTCTTGGGGTGGCTGTTGCCTTGGTCAATGAAGCGGCTGCTTGTGTATGTGATGCTTGGCTTCAGTGTGCCGTTGGCTGTCTATTTTGTGACTTCGATCAACCCGACGGCCTGGGCGATAATTAGTGTTCCGGCCGCGTGGTTTGCGATGACGGGGCTTTTCGCAACGAGGTCCGGTGGAGTTCCTCGGTGGAGACGGATCGTTCTCGCGGCGGTGGCGGTGGCTGCCAGTCTGCTCGCCGCTGCTGCCCGTGCTGATGCGGCGACATATTGTTTCGTCGCGGTGTTGGCGGTGGGTGCTGCGCACCTTCCAGAGATGCGACCATCTCGTTGGCGTTCGAACCGCTTGATCTGGTTAACCATGATCCTGGTGAGCGTGATAGGGATCGTTGGAACATTCGGCGGTTATCAAAGCGCAGGGTTGGTGGGCATGGCCGGTTCCAACCCAGGCGACTTGCGGCTGCTCGTGTATAACATTGCTGAGGTTCCAGGGCTGATAGCTGGTTTCTGGACAGGCCAATTGGGGTGGCTGGACGCTCCCATGGCGCCCACGACGACGGTTCTAAGCCTGGCGGTTGGCGCCGGTCTCCTATTCGGTGGGCTACGAAGAATGTCCTGGACAAAGGCGGTGGCCGCGGCCGGGGTGACCATTCTGATAGTTGCCCTGCCTCTGTTCACTTTGCAGATGAGCAGCTACACCGTTGGTCTCGGCATTCAACCCCGATACCTCGCTCCGCTTATCCTCATATTGGCGGCCGTCCTCATTAGCCGGCGGCAGAAGGATGGTGCACCGCGTTTATCGCTGGTGCAGACCGCCCTCGCGTGGGTGTTTTTGGTGGCCTCGCAGTCTTGGGCGTTGCATGAGATAATCAGGCGTTATGTAAGTGGGGTCGACGGCCCGGCGTTGGATCTGAACAAGCAAGTGGAGTGGTGGCGTGCCGGGTTACCATCCCCGATGGCGGTGTGGCTGATCGGTAGCCTCGGGTTCGCCTGCTTGGCGCTGCTCTTCTTCATCGTGCGTGGACGGCGCAGCGTTGGCTCTCGATCGTCAGCCAGAGACGTGAGCGATGAGTGAGGCGTCGACGGGCCAGGGTGGCCTGATCTCACCAAGTCGGTCAGCCGGCATGTTGGCTGCCAACATCTGGGGCGCAATCTCGATGGTTGCGGCAACGGTGGTGGCGGTTCGCGTATTGAATGAATCCGACTACACACAGTTCTTGGTCTATTGGTCGTTGCTGTTCGGAGCCCTTCAAGTGGTCACTGGCATGCAAAATGAAGCAACCCGTGCGGTGAGCGAAGCCGAGCTGGTGGTCGGCAGTCAGGCAAGTTCTGGGCGGGCGCGCGTGATCGCAATGCCGCTGATTCTTGGCGGCGTGCTTGCCGTGCTTGTTTTGGCTCTTGGGCCGGTCTGGGCAGTTCACGTCGGCGTCGGCACGCTCGTCCTTTTGGTGAGCGCTTTTGTGGTGGTCAACTACGGCTGCGAGTTTGCGGTCTATGGAGTTTTGGCGGGTAGACATCAGTGGGGCAATGTCGCTTTGGTGAGTGCGTTGGAATCGACCGGTCGGATTGGCCTGGTCGTGCTGTTCGCTTTGCTGATCCCGAGCCTGAGGTCGATGCAGTTGGCGGCGGCACTTCCGGCGCTTGTGTGGCTCATTACCATCATGTTTTTGCCGCAGGTGCGCCGTGCGACGGTCGCCCGCGGTGACGTCGCATTGCGTCGGCTGTTGTCCAACGGCATGTGGGCGATGCTTGCCGCAGCGGCGAGCGCTGTCCTTCTGAATGCGTTTCCGGCGATTGTCCGGGCTGCCTTCGGCAGTGACGCGGTTGGACTGGCGAGCTTATTGCTCGGCATCCAGTTGACCAGGGCGCCCCTGATGATGCCTATCGCGGCATTTCAAGGTGT
>Ga0123357_10011961_pt1 | contig 11164 bp, 8 predicted proteins | sample TergutEmb28metaG_FD_89873 | JGI IMG/M metagenome (GOLD analysis project Ga0123357, IMG submission 89873) | Embiratermes neotenicus P4 segment gut microbial communities from Petit-Saut dam, French Guiana - Emb289 P4 | ecosystem: Host-associated > Arthropoda: Insects > Digestive system > Gut ... | reverse complement strand
CCAAGGTCACTGCATTACCATGTCTCTTTGATCGGGCAGGCGCATTGGACAAGTATGACGTCACGGACGGCGTACAGTATTTTGACACCTATGACGCCCACACTTTTCTCTGGCCATTATCTCTGTAACCGTTCTACTTTGGACATAGGTGTTTTGGGTTATATCAGTATAGGTTAACATAAGGAACACTCTCCCGAAGTCTCGCACATTCCTCCTGGGACACCCCGTATATACAGACATACTTTCTCAGAACCTTCTAACAGCCGGTACAAGGGCAGTCACACAGTGTTAAGAATGCATTTCAAGAATGAAAATCAACTTCATAATTCATGACTAATTTCACCAAAACACACACATATTAATAGAATTTTATAAAAGAAATTATGATTCAGTGTTCCAAAAAATACACAAATACACATGGTTTATCTCGTCTTTACATTACAATATTATTACCTTAAGCACAAATCTCACAGAAAGTCAATGAAATCCCCAAACCTCAACCACTGTAATAGAGCCACTAAAACTTTTTCAAACAAAATAGGGAGAATCTGATATCATCTAAAATGTTCTACCCTAACACTTAACCTGTTACTGAATTAAGATTTTACAGCTCATGGATGGACATGGACAAAGACACAGAGATGGACAAGAACACAAACACACGCCACTTACATGCACATGTGCTTATCTAATTCCACATTTTCCAAAGAATTCTGATAATATAAGTCACTAGAGTTTTCACCATCAACAAACATGTCAAGAAATCCCTGTGTTAATATCATGAGAACTGTAATTCATTTTTAATTTAATTACTTACATACTTGTATTTTATCTAACAATGCTATCAGTAGATTGTATTACACTGTGTCAAATGGTAGGATTAATGTCGAATCAATATGAAAGAATGTCGAAATAAGTGGCAATGGCCTAACGTAAGGTACTATCCTGGCATTTGCCTGGACGGGCTGAATGGTGCCATAAAAACTCTCAATGAGGGTAGCCATTCCCTACATTTGAAACCAAGATCACTCACAACACGAAACACAGTACTAACCACACATGTGCAAGTAGAAATTCAAGGGATTAAAAGTGACTGTAATTAAATGTCTTCAGAGTTTAGATTAGCCAGCCCTTAATTACAAATACATACCCAAATTACAGAATAGTAACTAACTTACGTGTATCTCTCCAATATGCTGGAAGACATTTACCTCTACCATGAAATCCTACAGCCTTAGAATCCCAAAATTCATCTGAATAATAACTAATACTGGAAGCCATCAGCACGGGGCACCCCTACAGATCACACACTATAGCACAGACAATCATTTTATAAGCTAACATGTAAAACACATTCACAGTGCTCAAGCTGAATAAGTAAAGGAGAAGATCTGAGTATGACAATGCAATGCAATATGAATACAAAGAACTGGGTCAGGAAGTTCCCAGCCAGTGAAAGTTGCTGCCATTGCATTCCAAGCAGAAATGGGCTACTACAAGTGAAAAAGGAATTATTCATACGGATTGAGGTGGAGGTAGGAGAGAAGGAACAGTCAGGGTGAAAGCAAGATGTGGGGAATCTGATCACAAGGTAAGGTAACTTCCTGAATTATACAGAAAATGGGAGTAGATCACAATGTAAGGTGACTTACTGAATTTTATGGCACATGTGATTAGGTCACAAGGTAAGGTGACTTCCTGAATTTTACAGAAAATGGAATCTGATCACAAGAAAATGTGACCTCCTGACTTTCACAGAAAATGGGTTAGATCACAAGGTCACATATTACAGAAAATTGGTTAGATCACAAGGTGACTTCCTGAATTTTACAGAAAATGGAATTTGATCACAAGGAAAGGTGACTTCCTGAATTTTACAGAAAATGAGATTAGGTAACAAGGTAAGGTATCATCCTTAATTTAACAGAAAATGGGATTCGATTCCAAGGTTAGGCCACTTCCTGCATTTTACAGAAAATGGGATTAGATCACAAGGTAAGGTCACTTCCTGAATTTTACAGAAAAATGAATCAGATCACAAGGTATGGTGACTTCCTCAATTTCACAGAAAATGGGATTCAATCAAAAGTTCACTTCTTGAATTTTACAGAGTATGGGATAGAATCACAGGGTAAGGTGACATCCTGAATTTCACAGAAATGGGATTAGATCACAAGGTAAGCTATCCAGCAACCCTCTGGACCCTGAGGTGTCAGCTGTCACAACTTCTACTGTATTGACTTTCCTCCTATAACAGAAATTTTGAGCATCCCTCACATATTTAAGCATGAAGCACTAAAATGTAAGGCTTCCCAGCTCCTATGAATTCAAATTTGTATGTTCCAGAACAATGATTCCAAAACTAAGTTTCAAACAACAATGATATGATCATGAACACTATAAAACTGAAAGATCACCATGTATGGTTCAGAAAACTATGGAATAACAACATGGATGATTAACGCACGGAGTAATTCAAAGTCTTCTACAAAACCAGAATGAAATGGCAATAAAACTGATGGTAATGCAGCCCACTGGGGAGGCTGGTCATAATTTAAGTAGGAAACATGTACATGCAAGAACAAACAGGTAAGTAAACAAGAGTAATGGAAACTGCATATTACTGCACATGGACAAAGAGACCAAGTTTTCCCTCAATCAGCTGTCAGGGCACTGGGTACTTGAAGGACACACATACAGTAAAATTCATTTAAGGTGACACAAATTACAGAGTTTTCTACATTAGAATAAAACAGAATGAAATTTTATCAAACGACTGAAGCATTAGTTCTCAATTTAAAAGGATTTTCTGCCTAAAAACTACCAATCATTAGACAGAATGAACTTTTCACCCTTCCCACATCAAAATCTTTAACAATTTCCCTAGCTTCCTGTTCATTCAATTTGTTCAAAACACAGTGACAAAATGATGCTCTCAGTTCCTAAAGGCTGATCTTCAAGGTTGTTTCCACACACTTGCGTTTCAAACAATATGACACATGGTTATTTTGATGTGTCAACATACTGCTAATAGAGTGGGCTGTGTTTGGGAAGCCTGGTAGTGACAGACACTAATTATTTTCACAATGTTCATAACAGACCAATGTACTAGTACATGCTTCCGTCAACCATTTTTGTGTTTGTGTTATCAACCAGTAAGCAAACACAGGTCCAAAGGTGTCAGTATCTTGTTAAAACACTTTAAGAAAAATTTAAAATCTGAAAGATACAACCTCATGGCATCTGGACAACCAACACGGTGAAAGATTTACAACAGATCACCACTGTCAAACATTTCTTTACAGTACCAACAGCCACTCAGGGAATTCATGTCCAAAACAATTAGCATCTCGTCAATGCACTTTAAAAGAACCTTAAACTACAAGAGACATAATCTCGCTAAGCATGGGCAATGTACAAGGTGAATACACACAGGGTATAATGGAGCGTGTTGTGTTTATGTACACAGGTTGCCCAAAAAGTAAATGCCCCACAATTTTTTTCTCAGTGAGTGAAGAGCTAGAAAGCTGTTATTTCATGTAGGCAAAAAATTGAACTTCCCTCATTCTACGTACAAATTTGCAAGGGTACCGACAGTTGACACCTCGAGGATGAAGTCTAGCAGTGATAATTGTTACAAACAATGAGCTGTGAAAAGAGTTCCTTGTTGCAGAGAAAGTAACAGTCAGGAGCATCAATAAACTGCTTAGCAATGTTTATGCAAATGCTGCAGTCAACAGCAGCACTGTAGGTTGCTCAGCAAAAAGAGTGAGGGATGGCGAAGTAGGAAAAGCGCAGCTCCATGGGTGCCCCACTCTGGCTGACCCATCACAGCTGTTGGCCTGGCAATGTTGCTATGTGCTGACACAATAATTCACGAGTATCGAAGCATCACAACCCAAGAAATGACATTCCTTCTATCCGTAAGCAAAGGAAGTACTCAAGCCATCATCCATGAACTTGAATATTCTGAGTATGCATAAAATGGGTTCCGAGGAATCTCACACTACAGCACAAAACTGAAAGCCATTACAGCCATTTCTTCTAAGGTATCAGAGTGCTCTGAGGCTCAGGCGGAAATCTTTTTATGACAGATGAAAGCTAGGTTCATTATTTTGAACCCCAGATGAAAAGGCAGTCCGTGTAATGGCACCATGCTCTCTCCACACACACACACACACACACACACACACAAAATCTCTCTCTCTCTCTCTCTCTCCACCAGCTGTAAAGGTGATGATTATGGCATTCAGGAACTGTGAAAGGAGTGATTTTCCTTGAGGTGATGCTGACAGGAACAAAACTCAGATGCATATATCAGCACACTGAAAAAAATGTGGAAGCATTTCCATCGTGTTTGGTCTGACAAGAACCTACGCGAAATGTTGCTTCAGCATGATGATGCAAGGCCTCACACCAGCATCAAGACTCAGTACTCTATCACACAACTTGGACAGATGGTGTTACTGCATCCACTCTGCAGCCCTGACTTAGTACCTTCATATTTTCACCTCTTCAGACCCCTGAAAGACGCCATCCACGGAAGAAAGTTTTAGGCAGATGATGGTGTGGTTAGCACCGTAAGAAATTGGCTGCATCAACAGGACTAGGAATGGTACCAGTCAGGCATACTTGCCCTCATTCAGCACTGGCACAAAGCTACAGAACTGCATGGAGACTTCATAGAAAATTAGAATATATACGTAAGATTCAGTCAATGTTATGTATTATTTTCCAGATTCTTGAATACACATTTGGTGAAAAAAAAAGTAGGGTGTTACTTTTTCAACATCCCTCATAATTTTTCCTATAATTTTAATAATATTATTGACTATATGCAAAATTTAATAAACAACATGTCCACTTCACAATGTGTACATGTACAGTTTTCATCCTGCACACTACTTAATTACTGAACACATGATCTGCATGGCTACTACATCAAATACCAGCATTAAACACTAGCTGCTCCTAATCCAAGAAAAAATGGTCAGTACTAACAAGGCTGCTGTTACTCCAAATGTACTCCACACAGAAGTCTCTGAAAATTTGACAATTGTGTCAACTTTAAACACAGCTAAATCAACGCACAACATTCAGTCTTTTCATGAACAGTCAAGCCAAAAAAGACATAAACAGCAAATAAGAAGGTATAAATACGTGTATAACATGAGGCAAAAAGAGGCTCTTCATCTACCTGATGGTACAATTCCAAAACAGAAGACAGAAAACACTGCACAGAATTCCAATGTTGAGTTCAAACCATCTAATGGATGGACAGTCAGTTTAACCCATGGGTGTCAGAATTAAATGCCCAGTGTGATGTGCAAGTGACCCAAATTTAAGTGACAGCTGCATAAGAAGACCATTAAATTGCCACAACCTATACCTAACATTTGGCATATTGAGGATCAAACTGCAAAATGGGTATACATGATATCATGTGCCAAAGGGTTAACACATTCTGATATTGCTCTGATAAAGATGAGCCCAACAGCATTAATTCAGAATCAGCAGCAGTCTGGAAAGACAAAATTCCTCCACACCTGATGTCCAAGCAAACACCAAATAACATCTTCAGTGCTGATCTAAGAGTGGTTCATTTTACAACATTCTTCCTAAAAAAACCTACATATTCAAATGGAAATGCAACCAGACATGGATGTACACAAGAAAGGAATCACCGTTCTGGTGTGTGCTAAACACAGATGGTTCTGAGGATCTTCCAATGTGCATTATAGTACAGGCAACATAAAACCACACAAACATCTAAAAAAATGTGCTACTGGACTACTAAGTGATAAAGTAAAACATTTCTTATCAGACACATAAGAAATGATCTCTCAGTAAATGAGTCAAAGATACTTACGGTGAGCTGTTGCGTTAAATACTGACACTTGTTCTCGAACATTAATTCCATTTCCTGGAGGTTCTGGTGGAGGCGTGGCTGGTGGAGGTGGTATACGCCGTGAACGTTGGCGGGCTGGAGCTTTCCCAGCTCGCAACAACTGCAAGTCTTCAACCAAATCCTGGGCTGAAATGCTCTGGCACTGTATGAAAATTAGGTTACACACCAATAAAAGTCTTTCATGGTAAAGGGTAAATGAAAAATAATACACAGTAAAACAATGTCACAGAATGTACATTTCCCTTTTTTTAATATATATATATATATATATATATATATATATATATATATATATATACACACATTTATTTTTTTCCTTGCATGCTCCATTACAATGGAGTAATACTACATGCATTGTTTACAGTTTTACATGTTGTTTCTTTCTATACTATATACATTTGATATCCTACTTTCCGTATATTGTGCTTTAGTTGTTGTCCCAGATTACTGTGTCTATAAATTCTTTAAAGTTTTTGTAGTATGTTGTTCTTAGTTTGTTAAAACTCACTGGCCAGTTTTCTGTCCTCATCACCACTGCTTTTAGTTTATCCCTTTCTTGATCAAAAATTGTGCACTTGAATATTATGTGTTCCACCGTTTGATCACCATTTTTACGCTGGCACTGCAGGTTATCTATTATTTTACACTTGTATAAATATGACTCTATGTTGCCATGTCCTGTTGTTATGGTTGTAAATTTAGGTGTTGTATTTATTCTTATTTTTAATCTGTCCTCTATTTTAGGAAAAAAGAGTTTTGTTGTTGCTCCCTTTGTAGTGTTTTCCCATTCACTTTGCTACTGCTTCATACTATTCTCTTTTAATTCATTTAGTATTGCACATTTCCCTTCTAATAGTATCTGGCACAGTAATACGATAAATATCCTTGCCTTTATTTTATTTAATCTAATGTAACATGAAACATGTAAAACTGAACCCATACTTTAATCATGCACCACACCATAAAAGTACATGTGGAAGCGGAGGTACAGCTCCATGGATTCTTAACCTGAACAAAGGCAGACAAGCAGTCAGTTTCACACTCTTGCAACTGTACCACCAGCACCCACTGAACAGAAGGCTTGGTGGCTTAATCAGTCTTCATGCCATGCCACGAATCAAACCACAATTCCTTCATCATGCAGCCTGTAGACTGGTCACTAAGCCAGCTGAACTGAATGTAATTTGATGCTTTTTACATGTCTAAATCTTACACATAACACCAGTTATGTAAACATGAAAATAAAATCAACATATCCTGAACAGATATAATCCAGAAATAATTAAAAAAAAAAGTGCAGCTCAAATATTTCTACAAAAGTATGCCTATTCTGCACCTAAGTCAGAACTTTCAACACTGGCCAAACAAAATTTATTACTTTTGCTTGTAACACACTTGCCTGGAAAATGTGCATTTCAGAGCGCGAACCCGAACGTTGTGACCGTTCTTCACCACCCACGATGAAAACAAGAATGTTGTTGTACATCTCCATGGGATCATGACTCGTGAAGGACGTAGGTTCACGGATCAAAGGTACTGGAAATCTCTCCATCACGGCCTGTGTATCAGATTGGAAGACCACAATATGAAGTGGGCAGGTTTTTGTGAAAATGTGCAATTTTTTGCATGATACCGCAAAAGGTACAATTATATCACACAGGTGGACTAAGAAATCTCATGCCCATAATGAAAACAAAATGTATGACAACCATGAAATCAGCAAATATGTACATCAAAGGGTACTAACCGAATATAACAACTCCTGAAAAATTAAAAACTTGACAATCATGAGTACCACTTTTTGTATATTGGAGATAACAAGTGAGCCACAGGCAGTACAACCATTTATTGAAATATATGATACTACTGCTGTACAATGCACATCTTACCCCAGTTTCATAATCCATGATAAGAACCCATGAAACATCAAGTCTCAGCTGCATTTTCTGTGACCAGATTCCATTAGACTTTTCAAGCTGAAGAAGTCTACGCATTCCATCTGATGGGTACAAAATGCCATTTTCTTTGCCAACTGTAAATGTTGCCAGATGCTCTAAGAGATATGTGGGTGCTTCTTCACCAACGCCACCAAAAGAGCCATCTGCCAACATATCAACTCAAACATTAGTACCAAAATAAAGCATAAAATACAATACCAATAAAACACTAAATGTAAAACAGGCTTCCACTCACAAAATGTAATTGTTAGTCACCAATCATATTGTGGCAGTGATTTCCAGGACACAGCCAGTGTTAAGTCAATGGGAATGGTCACACATTAGCCACCTGTACTGTGCCACAATGGGATTGCCCATTTAGATTACTAATATAAGCTTTATTCAGAATAATTAAATCCTACTCTATCAACAGTAAGAATGAAGAGCAAATAGTTGTACCAAATAATGTAAATGACCTGATTATTTATAACCGATAAACTGGACAACAGGGTCAACAACCAACTCTTTGAAGGCATTCGATCCCATATACTGTAACTGAAATTTGTCTGGAACAGACTTGAAAATGACTAGCACTAGCTGAAACATGTAGCCACAGTCCTGCTAATAAACATTACTTGATTGTATTAAAACAGCCATGTAATTGGGTTTTTACAAATCTGCTGAATGTCATAAACACAGCGAAGTGCACCATACCAATATTAAGACTACTCACAACAGCTAACCATCCAGTGCCCTGCAGGGGGAGGGGAGTATTATGCAATAATTCAAACATGTGACAAAGCCCGGACCTTACAACTCTGTATGTATAAAACCTACAACAGGCTATCCTGAGGGTTTTTCCTGGTTTTCTCAGCCCCTCAACACCAATTCCAGTGCAGTACATTGAAGCAGGCCATAAAGGTTTCCTTCCACATCCTTTGCACTTCATTATTCACTAAAAACCACATCACTATACTAGACATACTAAAATGTCAGCTAAATAAATCATGAATAAATTACCTGGTGAATAGCCATTTGACTGTACACTTGAGCGATGGTAAGACATCATAGCAGTGCGGTCTTGGGAATGTGAGGAGCTGAAATAAGAAGGTGCAAAACTGAAAAAACATTCAGCTTCACAGAAGAGATTACAGAGATAAATGGAGTATCATATTTAGGCATGTCACTTTAATGTGTTTCTGTTCAGACTGATCCATATACAATTGTTACTTCTATCAAGATTAAGAAAGTGAGTCTGCATGCCTAAACTCTATCAAAACTGATAAGACATTAAGATACTGATAAACAACGAAGGATTCTATCATAAAATACCAAATGTGTGAAACATACACAAAAATAGCCATTCATTTAACCTCTTATTTCACATAAATCAAGTACCACATTTTGCTGATGTGGTAGATAATATCACCCAAGCGCTTGCATTTTGATCTCAAATTATCATTAAAGAGACCCACCAAATTTAATTCGCAACTACTTTGTATGAGATCTCATCAAATGATATGAGACCAACAATCATGTGAATTCACACCCAGAGCTGGAACAGACACTATATGTGAGCAAAATTTTAGTACCATGTGCAGTGTCAAGTTATGACAACTTTCATCGCCATGATTAACCTTTTGGCGCCGGAATTATTTTTTTTAATTTGAGCACACCTGTATATAAAATGTGAATAACACAGGAACCAAATACGTTAGATTTATGAAACAAACTGCATTTTGAAGAGGAAAAAACGGAGGGTATATACCGTGTTTAAAATATTCAGTACCTATATTTGTTGAATAAATATATAAAATGCAACGTTTAGAGGTTAGCGGTGCGGTACGACCACTACAGTCGTCATTAGGCGTCAAAAGGTTAATTAAACCCTTTACTCAAAAACAGAATACAAACCTGTGTAAAAAATCATTTAAATTCATTTACAGAAACCAGTAACTGGAAATTACAAAACAAAGGTGGGTGGGGAGGGGAGCTCATATGGCTCTATATACCCATACAATATGGGATTTTAGAGTGTTAGTTCCCATATTCGTGAACATGAAGACTGCCTCAACCTTGTCATTCTTCCATCCTAAAGATAGACAGACAGCATATTCCATTGACATGCTTACACATATCTGACAAAGTACTTGACATCACATCCCTGGTGACAGCAAACTTCAACCCAGTCTTTTGAATATATGGAATCAGAAAAATGGATTTTGTTCTAAATGTAATAGACACATAAATGCACATATCACAAATATGCAATGTAAAGTAATGCTAGTATTTGCAATGCCAGCTACAAGTCTACAAATGTGCATACAGCTGATGCACACACACTCTAACCAAACATAAAATGAAGAATGTGTTGTCTGGAAGGTAACACTGCCTTCTTTGACAGATAGGCAACAATGTTTTGGAGGAGCCTATTGCCTCCATCTCACAGCATTAAACTGTTAGCCTTGTGCGGAAAAACATGGTTCCGCATCTTCCTCCACAACACTGGCAAGTATCACAGTGTCCCATTGCAAAGTAAAGTGCAGTCTTTACAGGCACTAGAAACCTCAAATCTCACAACTAGAAAATAAATAATTGGTGACAGTAAAGATGTCCCTTTGCATGCCATGAAGCATATGGGGGAGGTATAAAGGTACAGCTCCATGCATTCTTAAACCAGGTACTACATGGAAGTCAGCAGTCACCCGTACATCCTGGACACTTCACTCCCAAGCCCCTTGTACCCACTAAGCAGAAGCCTGGGTATGTCCCACAGCAATCCAGAAATTCTGCAGACATGAAAATATCTTGTACCTACCATGAGTAAAACCATGATTTCCAACTTGTCCAATCTGTTGCCTGATGCTACAATGACTACACTATTCAGGTTCCCAGAAACAGGTTCAAGATCTTGGATTGGTGTTTGCACTGCATTAAACACGGGCCTGCTCATATGCACTGGTATACTTTCCAGTTACAACATGGCAATACAGGGGCATTTTCTGATTATCAGTTTCAATAAGAAAAATTTAGTAGTATACTATGGGTATATTACATGTACTGGAGAATTCATGAAAGTATATGTACAGATGTTTTATTACAACTCTGGCAACAGATACAAAGAATCATTACCCAATATCACACATGCCTACCATCTGTAATTAGATGTATAAATAGCTTCTGTTAACATGATGTTATGATAGTTGAATAAAGAGAAACCAACTTGATGCCACTTATTTTATTATATATTCAATACTCATTGAATGCTCAACATGTTTCGGCCGTTAATACGACCATCCTCAGGAGCCTGCGACTAACT
>Ga0123357_10011960_pt1 | contig 11165 bp, 12 predicted proteins | sample TergutEmb28metaG_FD_89873 | JGI IMG/M metagenome (GOLD analysis project Ga0123357, IMG submission 89873) | Embiratermes neotenicus P4 segment gut microbial communities from Petit-Saut dam, French Guiana - Emb289 P4 | ecosystem: Host-associated > Arthropoda: Insects > Digestive system > Gut ... | reverse complement strand
CTTTTTTCCTAAAGTAGAGGACAGATTAAAAATAAGAATAAATACAACACCTAAATTTACAACAATAACAACAGGATATGGCAACATAAAGTCATATTTATACAAGTGTAAAATAATAGATAATCCGCAGTGTCAGTGCAAAAATGGTGACCAAACGGTGCAACACATAATATTCGAGTGCATAAATCTTGACCAAGAAAGGGACAAACTAAAAGCAGTGGTGATGAGGACAGAAAACTGGCCAGTGAGTTTTAACAAACTAAGCACAATATACTATAAAAAATGTAAAGAATACATAGACTCAATAATATGGGACAATGACTAAAGCACAATATATGGAAAGTATTATATTAAATGTATATAGTATAGAAAGAAACAACATGTAATTTGTAAACAATGCATGTAGTATTGCTGCATGGTAATGGAGCATGCAGGGAAAATAAATGTATTAAAAAAAAACCCACTCACCTACCTACACACACATGCACACACACACACACACCCACACTCACACACATACAATACATACAAACATAAAAAAATACATACAAACATACATATTCATTTTTTAAACCCACAAAAATGTCATAAGATAAGTGAATATGAAACAAGTCAAAGACACAATAGATTACACAATAACAGCACTAACACACAGCACAAATAATAGAAATTATAATATGTACAAACACAAAATATAAAAAGAGAGTATGAAAATTGTTACAAGTTACATACATTTATGATATACAAAATCCCACTAGACACAAGGGTAAAACTAGTCTATATAAGAACACGTTAAGAGATTAAAACATCAATTATGTACATTACTCGTATCATTTTCAAAGAATTTCAGTCAGTGAATAAAATGAATGAGTAATAAAATATTTATGTAGCTCAATTCTAAATTTGTATATTAAGTGTATGAATTTAACAGTAAAATATTTTTTCTTAAGCAGACATTTTATTTTTAGGGGTCATCTTAGATTTAGAGTCATCTTTCATTTCGGTAAATGTGGCATTTCATAGTGTTTCAGACAAACGTGTGTCAGATTATAGTAACAGTTACATCATGTATTGTTCAGTATATAGTCATTCTAATGCACTTGGACATAATAAGAACAGCCAGCAGTGGACAAATCTTGGGAAGTGTCTCTAAGCAGTACCTGGTACATGTATTTTATCACGCTCACAGAAGAAACCGAACTGTTGAGCAGAAGACACACCTAAACATAAAAATACAGTACACACACTCACATACAAGTCATTAACAGCACAATGAAGTAAATTTGCCTTTCATCCCATATTGCACTGACCAATTCAATAAATGCCCATCTTGTGTTCTTTTTCCCCTTCCATTGACCTGAAGAAGCAAGATGAACTTATTCAAGACCACCCAGACAAGCCACATTTCCTGGCAACACAAACAACTCGCTGACCCTAAATAACATGGCGCACTCATATACAGTTGGTTTCAAATTTTGTTATGCTGTGTACCAAATTTACAGAAGCAGACATTTTAAATGAATGGTTCCAAAAACTACAATTTAAAGTGAACATGAACAATTCTAAAAAGGATCCTACAACTATGCTGCATAAAAATAAGTGAACTATTATGAAACTTTGGGAATAGGTAGATGGAACAATCCTTAAGAATACACTTTGTGTTTGAAGTTTTTAGGTTTAAAAATGTACGAAATACAATGAATAATATCAGCAGGCACAGAAACTGGCAAGTAAAATGGAAAGAATACCCATGAGCAGCTGGATTGGTATTTAAATTTCTCGTATGACAGAGATTACCAAACAAAATAATGTGCATGATAGATGCTATGACAGTACTGTTTTGGCTCAAAGGAATAAGCTGATCAACAACAAAATTTAAGGTATAACAAATTTATACCAACCAGCTCCTCAGAGCAGAGACTTGCTGGTCACATGGTCGGTCAGAAAATTCCATACCATTTATGAAGATCTATCATCCATTACTGTGTTCTTGAGAGGTTGCCACTGGCATTATCCTCAGCCAGCTAATTCCTTTTCAAACACTCCACCTATTTCTTTTAAGATCCATTTTGATTTCTGTGCTACTGATTTGCCTTGGTCTTTTCATTTTGCTTAGGGTGTGCACAAAAATCTGTAAATGCCTGAGGTCTTCTCTAACATTCCATAACATATAACATGTTGGTTGACTTACAGTGGAGTTTGTCAGTCCCAAACCAAAAACTCAAGCTGAAAGACTGGCTGCCCACAACTGCTGGCTTATTCAACATACGTGCAATATCCTTCTATATTTGAAGGTCACCACCTCACGATGTGCCAAGCCAATCTAATATGAAAACCATTTTGCATGGGAATTAAAATGTTCGATAATATTTCCACATACATGCATAATTAAAGCACTATACTCACATTCCTTCATGATGGAAGCATAAGATGAGTGAAAGAATCAATACCAATATAATCATCACAAACATTGGTATCATAATTGTGTAAACAAACTCGCTCATGTAACTTCGTTGTGGCAACTGAGACTTTGAGGGACGGGCCCATAGGTCTTCATGGCCAAGGCTGAATGGTCTATAATCAACTGGAAATTCTGAAGTAGGCCCAGCTGCAGAATGCTGATATAAGGAAGATGAACTTGCCTCAACCTGAATGTAGATTGAAGTATATGTGAAACTTTAGTCAAACTATCACTGCTCTAATCTGGAGGCAAAATTACTTGGGGTTGTTAAAAACTGATATACCACAAGCACTAGTAATATGTACTTTATAAAAGGCAGAACTTTAACTTAAAGACAAAAATCCTTTCCATGTGTTGTTTCAGTTAAACTTTCATTCATCTACAAATGTTTTCAACTAATAAAGAATCACTTTTACAACATGGTCACTCATTCAGTGATGACTAACCATTTTTGGTAACTAAATTTCACCCCCCCTCCATTGTAACTGTATGGCATCATACAAGTAAAGGACAGGGCTATGTGATGCACAGCACAGATTTGTGTGAGTATAATTAATTACAGTCATTTGTTGTGTTTATGATCAGATTGCCTGGGGTTTAGTTACTATACATAGCCTGGTTAATAATCAAACTGCACGTCACTGCTGTCAAGCATTCAGTACAAGTTACAAATGAAACTTGCCTCAATGTCTGCCATTGCTGCTGTTGCAACATTCTTGCTGGTGTGTGTAACAATGTTAAGCTACAAATAAAAAAAGTGATGTACTGCATGACATTTTCATTTTCACTTCATTACGGTGCTCCATCGATAACCAACTAAATGATCAACACTGCAATCACCTATAATCATATGACCCTCAGTGGATGCAAGCTGCAAGAAACATGCCAAACATACCTACAAAAACAGCCCATCCCAGCCCCTTGATGAAGCATTCTCCATTGTATGTTGGCATGCTGGAGGACTCAATTCTCCAAAAGGTTTAGAGCTTAAACTAAATGTGTTAAGAGGAATTCTGATGTTTACATTATTACTAAAGCCAGATTATATACTGATAACATCCAATTCTACGAGGTGTGTCTAAAAATTACTGAGATTGAACACGTGGCTCGAGAACTAGTAACACTGTAGCCATGCCTCTGACACCAGCCAAGACGTACATTCCTACTTGATGTTCAGTGCAAGTTTCAACTCAATAGCTTTAACAAGTCTGACTTGATAGCGAGTTGTGTAAGTGTGTGTAGTAGTGATGTGTTATGAAAATGGAGAAACGAAAGCTTGAGCAGCATTTGCAATCAAATTTTGCGTCAAACTTAAAGAAAAAGCAAAAGGACCTTAATGGGCTTATGGAGAGCATGCTCTATCGACTGTACAGGTTTTTAGGTGGCATAAAGTATTTTTGGATGGCCGTGAGTGTGTGGAAGACGAACCTTGTTCTGGAAGACCTTGCACATCAAAAACGGACGAAAATGTGACCAAAGTGAGGGTTCTCATGAGGTCTGATTGACATTTGACAGAATGATTGGTAGTGAGTTGAATTTGAATCACCCAACCATCCATTACATTTTGACCAAGAAATTGGGCATTCAGAAAATTTGTGCAAAGCTGGTTCCAAAAAACCTCACCAACGAACAGAAGGAAGACTGTAGGAATGTATGCCTGGACCTTCTTGAACACATCGAAAATGACGAAAATGTTTTCAAACATGTCATAACAGGTGATGAATCATGGATTTTCAAGTATGATCCTGAAAACAAACAACAAAGTTCTGAGTGGCATACAAGCAACTCACTATTCCTGAAGAAAACAAGAATGACTAAATCGAAAACCAAATCCATGCTAATTTGTTTTTTTGACAGTCAAGGTGTTGTTCATAAGGGATTTGTGCTTCAAGCACAAACAGTTAATAAACAGTACTATCATGAGGTCCTTGAATGACTCAGAAAAACGGTTGTGTCCGGCCAGAGATTGTGGACACTTGGATGCTGCATTGCGACAATGCTCCCTGTCACACAGCCATCTCCGTGAACAAATTTTTGAACAAAAAGGGTATTCCAATGATTCTGCAGCCCCCATAATTGCCTGATCTGAGTCCATGTGATTTCTTACTTTTCCCAAAACAAAATTCCTCCTCAAAGGTCGTCATATTGGAACTGTGGACAACATCCAAAAGGTCATGACAGACCAGCTTAGGGCACTTCCACATGAAGACTTCCAGCACTGCTACCGGGAATGGGAGCAACATCTCTGGCAGTGTGTGGCTTCCTAAGGGAATTACTTTGAAGGGGATAATGTTGATGTGTAGTTCAGGTGTTAATAAAAAATTTTATAGCACCAGCCTCGTTACATTTTAGACACACCTCGTAAAACCCAACAGGTGAACAAATTCTTCCTGAGATCAAGATATTTTGTTTGGGATCATAGTTGGAATGATAAGTGCTGTCAGGGGTAGCTCAAAACCCCCAATGCAATGATGGAAAAAAACATGCTACTAGCTGTTCAATTTCATGTATGGAAATATAATACAAAAAGTAACATAATGGCACTTACAATCCTCCAAACACCAAGACAGATTTTTCTGTATGTACCGTGCATCTTGTATATAGTTTTTATTTCAACCAACAATGCACAATATAAAAAATATACATATTTTTTATTTTAATAATATTTATATTGTAATCACTCCTACATGCTTCAATACATTTGCATCATCCTCAGGGAGTGCCAAAGTTGTACATCGCTACAGTTACATAGTTTCTACATTACTTACTATAGTACTCACCACCTCAGCACACAAGCAACATTCACACAGGAATATCCAGATGTATATACTGCCACGTAAATATACTGCTGATACAAATTAAATTGTAAAACTCATATAGACTACATTTTATAAAGAACCACATAAATATTTTAATGCAATAATTTTAAATGAAGTTGTACTATAGAAACTAAGTAACTTTAACAATGTACAACTTTGGAACACCCTGATGATGATACAAATGTATTGAAACATGTAGGAGTGATTATAATATAAATATTGTTAAAATAAAAACATATACAATGTGCATTATTGGTTGAAATAAAAACCAGAACAGATTTTACTTTGTCCATGAACATACAGCCACCACACTACTGACGTCCGGGAATTCAATGTCCCCTCCACTCAATGGGGCTAGGCAAGGATCACATCCACAGTACAGGTCACAGATGCAAACCAACTAGAAGTCTTGTTGAGCAACATTACCCTATTGTCCTTGCTGGCCAAATAACCAGACAAGACTGGGAAATGGATTATTATGTGTGTCACATGCTGCTATGAAGGGAGCTTTGATAGAAGCACCTATCAAGTGTTGGCATTGCATGGTATTAAAGCTGACCTACACAAATCTGCAGCATTGCAACACCATTTACTAAGACAGACTATCTGCTTGTAGGCTCCATGATGGGCAACAAGGCAGAATCCATGATTGCAAGGGGCAGGTGAGGCTCTCATTTCCTGGGAGCAACACCTATCCCCTAGGAAGAGGAGGAGGCTGAATTGGACATGGTAAGTACCATATCATTTATTCAAGCCAACCTGCAGCACAGCATTACATCTGCTAGGGTTCTCTCTAGGATGGTGAGCGTTAAAGGAATAGACATGGCACTAGTACAGAAACCGTGGTATTGCGAGGACCGTATTATTGGCCTGAATATTCCAGGATATACCCTGTATTCTGCGGGAGGAACAAACAGACCTAGGGCTTGTATCCTTGTGAGGAGCACGACCATTTGGATGCTGCTTGGATTCTCTTGTAGGGACCTAGTAGCAGTTTTAGCAAAGTACATTGAAGATAGGGCAGAAAGACGGTTTGTTATTTGTTCCGCTTATCTGCAGTATGATTCCGGGGATCCTCCCCCGTCAAAGGAATTTGAGGAACTCATGCGATATTGTGAGAATGAAAATCTCTATCTAGTCATGAGGTGCAACTCCAATGCACATCATACTGCATGGGGCAGCACCAACTGTAATGACAGAGAGGAGGCCCTGGTGGAATTTCTTAATTCTTCAAATTTGGAGATTCTTAATCAGGGAAATGAGCCACCTTTTGCTGTGGTTATAGGCAAGAGGTGACTGATATTACTCTAGGGTCCTTTGGACTTCTAGAAAACATCACAAGCTGGGAGGTTTCTTCAGAGCCCTCCCTGTCATATCTCACACATGCACACACAAACACACATTCTGTTCACTCTATGGGGCTCTGTACCGGTATGCCTGATGGATAGACTGGAGAGGGGCCCTGAGATGAACAAGAAAGAAGAGGCTGGATTGGGGCTTGCAGTTCAATGGGTTCAGCAGGCCCTAATCTCAGCCTATGAGGACAACTGTCCTCTTAGACGTGTTAAAACAGGTAGACAAACTCTGAAGTGGACATCGGAGCTAGAGTCCCTCAGAAGAGGAGTGGGATGGCTTTTTAACAAGGGCCAAACAGACAATAAACCGCATAGTTGGGAAATCTATAGAGAGGCTCAGCAGATATAGAAAGGAGGTACAGAAGGCTTCCAAAGCAACTTGGACGACTTTCTGTAGCTCCATTAACGACCCACCTAGGTCAGCTAGGTTACACAGGGCTCTATCCAGGGACCCTAAGATCAGGCTGGGATCTTTGGTGGCTCCTTCTGGAGGGCGTATGCAATCCAAAGCGGAAACCTCAGATCTCTTACTTGCTTGCTACCCACTTCCCCAACCCAGTAGCTATAGAGAGGGAAGCGCTACCCACCGTGCCAAACGTTTGGACTGGCACGTGGCTGCGAGGGTTGTCACTTATGCGTGAGTGGTATGGGTGATTGATTCACTTGCCCCATACAAAAGTCCACGTATGGACGGAATATTCCTGGCTCTGCTACAAGAGGGATGCGAGGTCCTTATCCCTTTCCTGGTCAAGAATTTCCGTGCCTGCATGTTGAATGGATGTGTTCTAATCATATGGCGCCATGTCAAGGTAGTGTTTATACCTAAGCCCGGGAGGGATTCCTATGGTGGATCTAAGGATTTCAGACCTATCAGTCTCACATCGTTCTTATTCAAGACCATGGACAGACTGGTAGATAGATTTTTAAGGAATGAAACTTTGGCGCTCAAGCCATTACAGCCCAACCAATGTTCATACCAGGCTGGGAAATCTGTGGAAATGGCCCTTCATCAGCTTGTGGTTTGGGTTGAGAAGGCGCTTGACCAACAAGAGACAGCCTTGGGTGTTTTTCTTGACACAGAAGTGGTGTTTAATAACACCTCCTATGATTCCATGTGTGCTGCACTTGTTAAACATGGGGTCAATTACACCATCATACGATGAATTAGGGCTACCCTGGAGGGCTGGCTGGCCATGGTGACTCTTGGTGGATTTTCAAGGAGCATCAGGGTCACTAGGGGGCTGCCCACAGGGAGGTGTGCTGTCACTGCTCCTATGGTGCCTTGTTGTTGATGAATTGATAGCAGGGCTCAATGGGGGTGATGTCTATACTCAAGGATATGTGGATGACATTTGTCTTCCAGCGGTGGGAAAATATGGTATCAGGACTCATACAATGGGCCCTTCATACTGTAGAAACATGGTGTGACCAGCTCGGGTTGTAGGTTAATCCTGACAAGACTGGACTTTTTGCATTCGTGAGAAGAAGGAAACTCCCAGGGTTCTTTGTGCCACATCTTTTTGGGATGATCTTACACCACTCTATGTTGGTCAAGTATCTTGGAGTAATCCTGGATTCATGGCTGACCTGGAGGGAGCACGTGGATGTTAAGGTAAGGAAGGCTCACAATCTGCTGTGGGCCTGTAGGAGGGCTTATGGTGTGACGTGGGGCCTGGGACCCAGGGTGGTTCATTAGCTCTACACCTCTATCATTAGGCCATCTGTCAATTTTATATCCTTGGTATGGTGGCCTGGTTGTCAGATGGCCAGTGCCAAGAAAAAACTACACAGAGTTGAAAGACTAGCATGCTTAGAGATAACAGGAGCAATGTGCACCACTCCCACTAATACTGTGGAAGCACTTATTTGCCTCCCTCCACTGCAGCTAGTGGTACAGAGTGAGGCGAGGTCAGCTGCGCAACGTCTCTGGAGTCTGGTCTTACTTACATCCCAATTGAGGACACAGCAGTATTTTGATGCGGCTTCAGCAGTCAGATCCCATATTGAATACAGGGGTAGATGTTATGAGGCCAGCATTCAATACTGAACTCAAATACAGGGTTACTAAGTTGACTAGGGAAGACTGGATTAAAGGAACTGGCACTCCTCCTGCAGTCAAAGGGATTGTCTGGTTTGCAGATGGGTCCAAGATGAAGGAGGGGACTGGGGCTGGAGTCTATGGGCAATCTGTGGGAAGAAGGCTCAGTTTTTCTCTAGGAAGATATGCCACAGTCTTTCAGGCTGAGATATATGTTACCTTGGCCTGTGTTTATGAAATTCAATTTCAGAGTAGACCAGAGAAGTGAGTGAGTATCTGCTGTGATAGTCAGGCAGCTTTGAAAGCTCTTCAGGCCGTCAGAACAACGTCTCCATTGGTCCAACAGTGCCAAAAGGCATTGAATGATATCTGTATCTCGCATGCGGTGGGGCTGTATTGGGTCCCTGGACATGCTGGGGTACGAGGTAATGAGATTGCCGATGAGCTCACAAGGGACGTTTCTGTTCTAAAGTTTGTCAGACCTGAGCTGGCCTTGGGAGTCTCTAGACAAGATATATGAAGAAGGATTAGACACTGGCTAGTTAACCAGCATTGGATATGTTGGTAACACCCAAAGACAGGCTCGAGAGTTAATTCCGGGACCCTGTCTGGGTGCCAAGGCTAGGTTTTTGTCCTTTAACAGGACACAATCCAGGGCTGTTACGGGCCTTCTCACTGGACATAATACACTGAGGAGACATCTTCACCTGATGGGGCTGTTAGACAGTCCATTGTGTAGGAGGTGTGGAGCAAAGAATGAAACATCTGCCCACATTCTTGGAAAGTGTGAAGCTTTGGCTTCACTCAGACATGTGAATCTGGGCTCCTTCTTCTTGGAGCCAGAGGACATTAACAGTACAAGTCTGGGGGCCATCTGGAACTTTAGTAAAGCAACAGGGCTCCCATAAATTGATATAAGGCACAATGCACCTGTTAATTAAGGCCAAGGTGCATCAGGACCATAAACTCTCAAACCCAATCACAAATCAATCAACCGGGCAGAAGGAAATGAAATGCAAATAAATCCGAATATAAGTAAGGCACTAAGATTCACGAAAGCCCGGGTGAAGGATCCGCTAAATTATTCCCTTCGGGACCAAAAGATTCCTGAAGGTGGCTGTTCAAATATTTGGGAATCATCATATCTAGTGATTTAAGCTGGGCTGATCAGGCAAATTACTCGGTTCAAAAAGCCTGGAGGGCACTACATTTGGTAACGCATATTGTAAAAAAAGGGAAATAAAAATACGAAAAGTTTAGCCTATATGTCACTAGTACGTCCCATTCTCGGATATGGGGCAGCGTGCTATGATCCACACACAGAATGTCAGATTAGTGTTTTAGACCATGTACAAAATAAAACTGCTAAATTTGCGCATCATTTGGGAGACTCAGACTGGGAATCTTTGGCGCAGCGTAGGAAGATAGCACACATGTGTGCACTCTACAAAGCGTATACCGCTGAGAGGGCATGGAAAGTGATAGGGGATAGGTCACAGGTGCCAAGCTACTTAACTAGAGTTGACCATTATTGGAAAATCAGAGCCAGAAAACAAAGAACAGACATCGGGAAATACTCCTTTGTGAATAGGTCTATTACTGACTGGAACAAGCTACCTGAAGGGGTGTTAGGGACTTCCCATGGTAAAACGCTTATTTTCAAAACGAGGGTTAGGAAAGTGAAAACCAGTAAGGGGAATTGAAGGTGATAAAAAGTAAAAAGTGAAGGGAAATGAAGTGAAGAGAAGTGAGTTGCAGATATGTATAGCGAAGTGAAGTGAAATGGTGAGAGGTTCTTTAGGGCAGTGAAGGGGTTCATTATTTTGGAAATAAGTTTGGAGATGAGAACTACACTGTATCTAGTTTAGTGATGTGAGGTGAAAATGAACAATAGGAAATTAATTGGGTTAAGCCAAATGAGAATGTAGTGAAGTGTAAATGAGAGGAAGTGAAGTGTTGATAAGTGTAGTGAAGTGTAGTTGGATGAAGTGTGGTAAAGTGTAGCGAAGTGTTGCAGTATAATGATGGTCTTAGTAATAAGGTGTCCAACATTATTCGAAGACATACAGACAATACAAAGTTGCCGCTTATATGTATTTTACTATTATAACATTCTTTCATATTCTTCAGGTTCTATTTTCTATCAATGCATATATGGTTGTATTCCTGTTAAATACTGTAATTTATGTATTTTTATCCTTATGTCTATGTATTCTTATTGTATGTTTATGTATCTTCATCGTGCCAGCTAGCACTCTTCGGCTACCCTTGACTGAGGTTTTTCTGTGCTTTTTCCCCAGTTGTAAGGCAAATGCCAAGGTAAAACCCACAAAGACAGGGCATGGCCCCCATTCTTCCAAAATTTTTGTGTTGTTCTATGTATCGTTTGTTTTGTGTCATTCTGTGTATTGTGTGTGTGTGTGTGTGTGTGTGTGTGTAAATGTGTACTGTACTACTGCCACTAGGTGCCTACCCAATTGCGGTTAACAAAT
>Ga0123357_10011959_pt1 | contig 11166 bp, 9 predicted proteins | sample TergutEmb28metaG_FD_89873 | JGI IMG/M metagenome (GOLD analysis project Ga0123357, IMG submission 89873) | Embiratermes neotenicus P4 segment gut microbial communities from Petit-Saut dam, French Guiana - Emb289 P4 | ecosystem: Host-associated > Arthropoda: Insects > Digestive system > Gut ... | reverse complement strand
GGAGCTTTCTGCGCTCCAATCGTTACTTGCGCCTTGAGCGGCAAGGCGAAAAATGCGGCTATCGCCACAAAAATTGACAATTGATAATTGACAATTGATAATTTTAAGTTCATAAATTTTTAATGTTTAAAGGATTAATTAATTTTTTAATTCACATTTTTGTCCTCTGAAGTACTTCACATACGCACATAAAAAAGCGTGGACAAAATTCCTTTATTTGCTACACGAGGTTCTCGACTACCCGAAAGATCAAATAAAAAAATAATGCTCACGCCTATATAAAGAAACGTGAGCGTTTACTTTTTTGTTCTTATCTTTCTGAAATTGTCGAGATTTCGTGTATAAGAATAAAAGCAAACGCCTTTTCCAATATTTCTACAATGTGCGTATTATTACGCAGTTTTTATATCATAGGCAACTGTTTTTGTTTTAACGGGGCAAAGATATGAATAATATCTCAGATATGAAAATAAAAAATTGGGAAAATCTCTTTTTTAGATACTTTTTTATTAAGGGTAGTATTTGGGGAAGTGTAATTTTTCACTCCCCCCGCTTCGGAAACCACCCTTTCTCAACTCGCTTCTTCTGCTGAAAAAGCTCGCCAATCGACCAAAGCGCCGAAAAAGCAAAAACGCCGCAGGAAGTCGAGAGAATAACGTTGTGCAGTAGCAATGCTGCAACAATTCCGCCGATTCCCAGCAGAAGAAAAACCCACCAGCATTTTACGCCAAAATAATATTCGCCTTTGACGACTAAAGGATGAAAAAGCCCGATAATCAAGAACGTAATCAAACCGATGACGATTCCCGATAAATTGTAAGTTTCAATAAATTGCATCATAAAAGTATAGTTTAATAATTTATTCGTCAATAATCACTCCGCTGCCAAGACACAAACGGCAATCTCGGTCATAGACCACGCCGAATTGTCCGGCGGCGATTCCCTGTATTTTATCGTCCGATTCGATGCGGTAAACATCGCCAATTCGCCGGATTGTTCCGAAAGTAAACTCAGGAGTATGCCGGATTTTAAAAGCTATTTCTTTCTCACCGGAAAAATCGCCCCAGGGATCTTCGGTAATGAACCCGAATCCTTGCAAGTTCACTGTTTTTCCGTACTGTGTTTCCGGATCGTATCCGTTGGAAACGTAGATAATGTTCTGTTCAACATCCTTTTTGATAACAAACCATGGACCGCCGCTCAGGTACAAACCTTTACGCTGACCAATGGTATGAAACCAATAACCTTTATGCGTCCCCAGCGCTTTACCTGTTTCCCATTCGACGATTTTACCCGGGCGTTCGCCCAGATAACGGCGAATAAAATCGTTGTAGTTGATTTTTCCAAGAAAACAAATTCCCTGACTGTCTTTGCGGGTAGCGCTCGGAAGTCCCTGCGCCATAGCAAGATCTCGCACTTCTTTTTTTTGCAGACGACCAATGGGAAACATCAGTTTGGAAACCTGCAAATAGTTTACCTGACCAAGAAAGTAGGTCTGGTCTTTGACTTTGTCGGCTGCGGTGGAAAGATATATTTTATTATTTATTTCGATGGTTGTTGCGTAGTGACCGGTTGCAATCCGGTCGAAAGCGCTTCCCCATTTTTGCTCAAACACGCCGAACTTAATCAGCTTGTTGCACATCATATCCGGATTGGGCGTCAGTCCGCGCCGGACGGCATCGATGGTATAACTGATCACATTGTCCCAATATTCTTTGTGCAGTGAAACGATCTCCATCTTGCAGCCATACTTCCGGGCAATGTAAGTGGTCATTTCTATATCTTCTTCCGACGGACAGTCGATAAATCCCTCCTTATCTTCCATTCCGATTTTTATGTAGAAGATAACAGGCTCATATCCAGCTTCTTTCAAAAGATGAACGACTACCGAACTGTCAACGCCTCCCGACACCAATGCAGCTATATTCATTTCCGTTCTTGCTTAATCCTGTGATTAATATAAGGAATTTTCCGTAAGGGCAAATCCCGATTAATTAACAAAGATACGTAAATTCCTAATAAAAAAGTTCTGAATCCCAGCCGAAGCGCTAAATTTTCTATCGGAACAAAGACGGCAAAGCAATACAACAGCATGGTAACGCCTAAATAAAGGAAGATGCTTTTTAAATCGTATTTTACCGGAAAATATTTTTGTCCGATGAAATAGGATAGCAGCATAATCAAACCGTTGCCGGCGAAAGAAGCCCATGCGCAAGCCATGTAACTGTATTTCGGGATAAAAACGATGTTTAACGCAATGATCAAAACAAAACCGATGGACGAAAAAACAGCGCCCCACCACGTTTTATCCTTTAGCTTATACCAGATAGATAAATTGAAAAATACGGCAAAAAACAATTCGCCCATCAATACGACGGGAACGACCGGCAGCGCTGCAAAATACGCAGGGTTGACGAAGTATTTGATAATATCTAAATAAAACGCAGTTCCCAGAAAAATCAATAATCCGAGAATGACAAAATATTTCATAGTGTCGGCATACGCTTGAATGGCGTTTTTCTCTTTGCTTTTCTCGAAAACGAAAGGCTCGTAAGCATAGCGAAAGGCTTGAGTAAAAATCATCATAATCAATGCAATTTTGAAACATGCGCTGTAAACGCCCAATTCGTCAAATGTTTTGCCCGTATCGGGATAAACCGCCGGAAATACCAATTTATCAACGACTTGATTACTCATTCCGGCGATACCCATAAGCATTAGCGGAAAACAATACCTGAACATTCCTTTTGCCAATTTCCAATCGAATGTATATTTGAATCCTGTTACATCGGGCAAAAGGCAAACCGTTTGTATGCCGACAGCAAGTAAATTGGATACAAATACGTAACCAAGATTGAAATTATCCCGCCAAAACCAGGAAATTAAATCCGGATTATACTTATTAATACGGGGGCATAAAACTAAAAAAAAGAAACAAAATAGCGCATAAAGGATAACATTTAAAATATTCAGGAGCCCAAAGCGCAGAGATCTTTTTTTATAACGCAAATATGCAAGAGGAACCGCGCAGATTGTATCGAGACATAAAATACCGATTATTAACAGGATGTAAACATTCGGAACTTCGGCGCTCCAGAGGATTGGTCGTAACTGATTGAAAAATCCCAGAATGACAATCAAAAATAAGCCTACAATTGCCGTTACATTTATCAGGCTTGTTGCATATACCATATCAGGCTTGTATTTATCCGTCTGAAAAACGAAGCGGAAAAAACCGGTTTCCATTCCGAAAGTCAGGATAACGAGGAATATGGCGACATATACGTAAAGATAGGTCATCATGCCGTATTCGCTTTTGGCAAGCGTGTAAGTTAAAAGCGGGGTTAACAGCCAGGCGACCATTTTTACAAGTATCGTGCTGCCGCCGTAAATGGCGCTGTCTTTTATAAGTGAGCGAGTTTCAGTCATCAGGTCGTTTTTTATGGGTGATACTTGGCAATAATTTTCATTGTTTTCACGCTGCCGGACATAATTTATTGAATATTAATCCATAAATGATTTAAACGAATATCTTTTTTAGACACTCGATGAGCAATTGATTGTAAAATTACAAAATCTTTTCTGCTTTCAATTTTTACAAGAATTTCATCTGTTTTCCAAATATCAGGCATGCAGGATGATAGATCTGAAATCCAAGTATTAATACATTGTTGCCAGAAAGGGAAAGTCTCCTCTTGAACAAACCCGATCATTCCACATTCATTAAGACCTTTTCCGTGTTTTTCCATTTTGAAACGTTCTATTCCTCCATTATTTTTATTGCCGGCAACATATTCTCTTTCCCGCTTTTTTTTATCAGGTGAAGGTAAAAGTTTAGATTCTACGACTAACAGCGGTTTGTGGTGTATGCCTTCCTCTACTATGTGAAAATAAAAGTCGGGTATTCCTTTTGAGCCAAAAAAAGTGTCAGAATATTGATTTTTAACGCCTAAATTTGGAATTGGCTTAACAAATACTTCTACCTGTTCTACGTAAATTTCAGTTAATTTATTTTCGTTCAATGGGCGATGTAAATTTGTTTGACGACATGCGTTTTTAAATGGCAAAACAGCTTGTTTCATACAGCCGATAATTTTTGCTATCGTCGCTCCTTTGCTGCCGGTCAGTTCAGGTATTTGTTGTATGACTTTATTACTTTCGTCGGTTATCATATTTTAAAAACCTGCCTCCGCAAAATCAGCAAAACAAGCATCGGCATCGCGATAAGCAATGAGCGAAAGCCAATACCTGTATTGATTGGGTTTAACAAAAATAACTGTATCTTTTTGCGGATACAATTTGATTATTCGCTTTACGGAAAGTTCCGATGAAATTTGATTATCGGTTAGTCCTTCAATATTTAATTCTAATAAATTTTTTAGGAGTTTAATTTCTTCATCCCTATCATCGTATCTAAAAACAACAGCAAGCAAAGAATTTTTTAATTCAATAACATCGCTTAATCGAAATTTTCGGTTGTCATTTTCATAAATACTGTTCAATGCTCTCGAAAATTCTATACCGTAGTTTGTTAGTACTGCTTTAATTTCGCTTCTCTTGATTGGTTGTACTGCTTTTGAGTTTTCGCCATTTCTCAAAAATAATTGCATTATATCATTTACATCACTAATAACATTGTAATCAAAATCAGACAATAGTGTTGATAAATTTTGTTCTAAATCAAAAGGTAATGATAAAATGTTTTTTTGAGTACAAGCTGTATTTAAATTTATTAACATTTGTCCACTTGTGCATACATTGTAAAATTTCAAAATATCTTTGTTTTCATTAAAATAAGAAGCGATATTTTCCAACAATTTATTGTCAGTAGAATATATTCCAACAGTCTCTTCATTATATTTTATATATTTCTCATTTAAAGAAGCCGGTAAATCAATATTCGTTTTTATTAAAAAATTGGGAGGTTGAAAGATTTTTTTATCTTTTTTTCCCTCAAATGAGGCATAGTATTGTGTTGTTAAATATGAATCATCTATTTTTTTCAGATGAAATGCTTTGTTTGGTAGCGATTTGCCCTGTAATACTCCTTCGCCATAAATGGCATTATTATTTTCAAGCAACTCCTTTAATTTTTGAATACTTCGTAGTTTTTCAATGGTATTTTTAATTCTTCCACCTCCGAGCAAATTATTTTTCCAAATAAATTCATTGTTAATAGCTGTATGCCTGTTTACAAAATGTAAATCATAATCATCTATTTCAAAAACAAGGCGTTCTTTTGTGCTTTTTGTTCGTTTAAAAGTTAAATGAAGGATGTTTTTTGTAAAATCAGGTTCTTGGTTCCTGACAAAAATAGCTGCAGAAGCAACATCAGCTCCATTGTCCCATAAAGATTTATTTCTTGCTAATGCCGTAAAATCAAAAATTTGTATAACATTGTAATTTGAAAATAACGCTTTTTTATATTCTTTCGATGAAAAATTATACAAAAGAGACGCTGATTTTATAAGAAGACAAGATAAAGCGTTAAATTTCATATATTCAAAAGATTCTGCAAGAAATTTTAATGCCAACTGTTTTTGTGGTATTTTGACATTCTCATTCTTGGATTTCCAAACATATTTATAATCTTTAATATTTTTAGCTACATACGGTGGATTTCCTATAACCAAATCAAACTTCTTACCTCTGATTTTTTCACAGGTAAAAAAATCATGATTAATTAAATTTTCTTTCCGTAAATCATCAAATATCAATTCATTAATAATTTTTTTCGGTTCCAGTTCATCACAAAGCGCCAAACTTAAACTAAAAGCAGATAACCGGATCGCTTGTTCTTCCTTATCTACGCCAAATAAATTTCGCAGAATTGGTTTTAAATCTTCTTCTATTCGTGGTTTTGGAAGCGTTTCGGAATCTTTATCTCTGTTTTGCAGCTTCCATATTTGCACTAAACGCTTAAATACAATAACGAGGAAAATTCCCGAACCACATGCCGGGTCAAGTACCTTAAAATCAGAGAGATTTATTTCATTGTATTTTTTAAGCGGAAGACATTCATCCACTAACAATTTTGCTAAATGGGACGGGGTGTAAAAAAGTCCATTATCTTGTTTGTTTTCTCCAAGAAATTCTTCGTATAGCCGGCTAATCAGTTCAACAGGAATGTAATTAAATTCAAAATACCGCCAACGGTCAAAAAAATCAATTTCTCGTTGTGATGAAAATAAATTAGCTTTATCTGTTGCCAATAATTGGGCAACAATGGATAAATCAAGCTCTTTTAATTGTTCCTTTTCCGAATTTTCCCATTTGAAAACATTGCCGTTAAAATCCGTATTCAAATCATCTAATAATTCAACAAATTTGCCTTTTCTTAAAACATCGCCAAATGTTGAAGCATTGTTATACTTTTGGAAGTATTTTTCAGACAATAATTTATGCTCTTCATTATCAATATTATCAACACGTTCTTCCAAATATTTAATCAATACCGATTGAACAATAATTTTTGTAATAATTTTTTTATCGGATATATTTGTCAGGCTCTTTTTTAATTCATCTTCAACAAATTTGATATTTTCAATCAATTTGTCATAAGCAGAATTTTGAAACTTGAACTTTTTTTTGTTTTCTTCTTCGTCCCAAAAAACGCCGGACTTTATTTTTACGGCAAATTGCTCGTTGTATAAACGATGCGCTTTTCCGGCTTCGTTAAGACTTTTAACTAAATATTCAGGCTTATAATCTTCAGTAATGTGTTTCGTGCAATCCAGTATGGTCAAATTTGTATCATAAAAAATACACGCTAAAGGAACTTCACCACTTGTCCAGATTTTCTTTTGAATTTCCGTAAGCTCATTTTCATTTCGGTTATTAAAATGTTCGCCGGTCTTATCAAAAAGATAAACCTGTGGTTTGTAGCTTCCGTTCAATTGTTTCCGTAGATATACAGCAGTTGCGCCAAAATCTTTGGCTCTATAAAGATGAAACAATATTTCAATATAAGGAAGTTCTTTCGGTTTAGTATCTACCAAAAACAATACATCATCATTCGCAAAGCCCAATTTATTTAGACCTTGTCGAAAACTGATGCTTATGTTTTCTTCGTTTATCATGTTAAATTATAACGTAAAATAATAACACTTTATTTTCTCAGTCATTACCTTCCTTACACATTATTTTTACACATTATTCGACAAAGATACAAAATTTTTTACCATGATAAAACAGTATATCAAAAAAGGATTTATTCCATTTTTTATTTTCATATCTGAGATATTATTCATACCTTTGCCAAAAATAACACAAAAATAGTTGCCTATGATATAAAAACAGCGTAATAATACGCACATTGTAGAAATATTGGAAAAAGCGTTTAGCTTTTATTCTTGTCGTATGAAACTTACACAATTTCAAACACAGTCAAGAATAGAGTGTAAACGTTCACGTTGAAGCGTGGACGTTGCTCATTTATTTGACTGGTTGGGTAGTGTAAGACCTCATACGACAGATAATCGAGTTTTGTCCGCGCTTTTTTTATGGGCGTATGTGAAATATTTTAGAGGACAAAAAATGAATTAAAAATTTACTTAATCCTTTAAAAATTAAAAATTTATGAACTTAAAATTATCAATTGCCAATTATCAATTGTCAATTCTTCTGATATTATTTTTTTCCTTGCCTGTTAAGGCTCAAGTAACGATTGGATCTCAAAAAGCTCCGCATAGCTATTCTGTGCTGGAATTGATGAGTGCAAAAGGACTTCGTTTGCCTGTGTTGAACAACAGCGAACGCGATGCGCTCAAACTTACTCCCGATTCGACGGAAGCCGGCGGATTGGTTATCTACAATACCGATATCGATTGTGTAGAACTATTTTCGAACGGCAGTTGGATAGACCTTTGTTCCAGCGCTCTGCCGCTCTCCCAGCTCACTCCAACTATCATCTCTACCCTTGTTCCGGGAAGCGGTACTTTGAGCGGACGTACCTTCTTCGACATTGTCTCTACCGACGGCGGCGCTTCAAGTTGCGGTACAGTGGCAGATCGTGCAGCAAATAAAGCCGACTTTACTACAACCGCTACATACGATTATATTTTTACCGCTTCTGCAACGGGAACGGTTCAAAACGTACGTTACGTGATACAGGATTCCGAAGGCGTTCTTCAAGCTTCACAGTCGCTTTCGGGCACGCTGGTACTCGGTACGCTGGCAAACGGTACTTCTGCTCCTGCTCTGACGTTGAACTTCAAGACCGACCTGAACAGTACAAGCTCCGTTCCGCTGATTGTCGGACGCGACCGCAATTCTGCCGCTCATGTGGTCATTAATATTATTTACAACAATGGTTTAGCAGACGTGAAAGTAATTGAGACATTGAGCATTCAGGACTGCGCTTGCGGAAATTCCGTTCAAACGATTTCCGGCGCTTGGCTCACTTTCATGTGTTACAACCTTGGCGCCGCAACAACTGTACAGTCCCTGTCTCCTGCTCAACAGGCTGCTTACTCTACTCCTGCAGATAATTATGGCGACTTGTATCAATGGGGGCGACAAGCTGATGGACATCAAGTACCTAATTCTGCAACTGTAGCTGGGCCTATTACAACCTTTGACAGTAACGGTCAACCCACAGGAGATAATGTTGGTAAGTTTATAACAAATGCCACTTCGCCTAACGATTGGCGCACTCCACAATTAAATACTCTGTGGTACAATAATGGTAAAACGGTTAATGATCCTTGTCCCTCCGGTTGGCGCGTTCCTACTATGATTGAATGGGGAAGTATATTCCGAGGCACCGCTATAGCCGGCAATCCAGCTAATGCAGCTGTTAACACATGGACATGGAACAGTTCGGGTACAGCTGGCTACTTGATTAAACCTTCTGGCAGTAGTGAACCTACGTTCTTCCTGCCTATGACTGGTAGGTATCGTGCCAACAATGCAGCTATTGCCACTTTATCGGTTGGGTACTATTGGACTAGTTCGAATTATAACACGGACGGCTACACCGTGGCTTTCAGGAATGATTTCATAAGTACGGCAGACGCCTACAACCGTGCAGACGGCTTTAACATCCGTTGTGTGGCAGATAAATAATCTGAACAAGGATTCACTTTTTGGCATATTGATTTATACATAAATCCAAAAATCGGAAAATCGCCCCATTTGAAAGGGTTTTTGGGGCAGGATTCCGTGTAGAGACGTTGCGCGCAACGTCTCTACTGTTTTCTTGTAAAAATACTGATACCGGCAAATTATTCAAACCAAATTCGGTGTATGTAATAAATAAACGCTACCTTTGACGACCAAAAAGAACATTTAAAATAAACAAACATGAATTGGTTTGAATGTAAAATTTCGTACGAGAAAATGATGGAAAATGGCGTCCAGAAGAAAGTAACCGAACCGTATTTAGTCGATGCGCTTTCTTTTACGGAGGCTGAAGCCCGGATAATCGAAGAAATGAAGCCTTATGTCAGCGGCGAATTGATAGTGGCGGATATTAAGCGGGCGCGGTTGGCAGAATTGTTTTTTAATGAAAGCGGCGACCGGTACTACAAATTCAAAGTTTTTTTCATTACGCTGGACGAAGCGAGCGGCTCGGAAAAAAGAACGGCTGCGCAAATGCTGGCGCAGGCGTCGGATGTTAAAGATGCTATTGCCGTTTTGGAAAACGGAATGAAAGGAACATTAGCCGACTATGCCATTGCTTCCGTTTCCGAAACGCAGATTATGGATGTTTTTCCATTTTCGCCTCAATCAACAAAGTAAACAATGAATTTTGCAGAACGATTTCACCGGTTGAAAAGTGAATTGCCCGAAAACGTCCGTTTGCTTGCCGTTTCCAAATATCATTCCGAATCCGTAATCATGGAAGCCTACGAAGCCGGACAACGGATTTTCGGGGAAAACCGCGTGCAGGAACTGCTTCCTAAATACGAACATTTGCCCAAAGATATCGAATGGCATTTTATCGGACATCTGCAAGCCAATAAGGTTAAATACATTGTCCCTTTTATCCACGCCATTCAAAGTATCGACAGCTTGAAATTAGCGGAAACAGTGGATAAAGAGGCGGGTAAATGCCGGCGAAAAATGCGGGCGCTGCTTCAGATTCATATTGCACAGGAAAAACAAAAATTCGGATTTTCGTACGATGAGGTGGAAAATTTACTGAAGAAAAACGCCTTTTCTTCGATGAAAAATCTTGATATATCCGGTTTGATGGGTATGGCTACGTTGACGGACAATCGAACGCAGATTCGCAGTGAATTTCACCGGATTCACTGTTTTTTTCAACAGGTAAAAAAAGACTATTTTGCGGATAGCGATTCGTTCAACGAACTGTCTATCGGCATGAGCGATGATTATCCGGTTGCCATAGAGGAGGGGAGTACGATGATACGGATTGGAAGTAAATTGTTTGGATTGTATTAGAAAAACTCTAAAAATGATATGGACTTGTAAAAACAGAACAAAATGGACAAAATTTGAAATTGGTCAACCTGTCAGACCGTAAAAAAAATAAAAAATTAACAAAAAAAATTAATTTATTTCTGTAAATTTTAATAGTTTTGTACTTAATAATCATTCACTCGAACAATATGATGAATTTTTTTAAGACGCCATTTGCCGGTTTGAACCTACAAAACCCGATTATTATTGCAAGTTCGGGCTTGACCAGTACGGCAGAGAAAAACAAAGAGCTCGAAAAAGCTGGAGCGGGAGCAATTGTCTTACAATCAATATATGAAGACCAGATCGAAGTGCAAACGAACCCAACGGCGCGGGTCTCTTTTCAGGAAATCAGCGATACGAACCCGAATATTGAAAAAAGTATTCGAATTAACGATTACTTGAAATTAATTCAAGAAACAAAAAAACGATGTCATATCCCTGTAATTGCCAGTATCATTTGCTATAAAGTAGGCAACTGGATTAATTTTGTCAGGCAAATCGAAATGGCCGGCGCAGATGCAATCGAATTAAACATTTTCGCATTATGCGATGAAAATAAAGGCTATGACAATTCCCTCGAACATCTGTATTTAAAGATTACCGAAAAAGTAAAAGCGCTGGTTTCGATGCCGGTCATCGTAAAAATCAGTAAATATTTCAGCCACATTGTGCAATTAACGGCTGATTTGCAAGCGGCAGGCGCGAATGGAGTCGTTTTGTTCAGCCGGTTCTACCAGC
>Ga0123357_10011958_pt1 | contig 11166 bp, 8 predicted proteins | sample TergutEmb28metaG_FD_89873 | JGI IMG/M metagenome (GOLD analysis project Ga0123357, IMG submission 89873) | Embiratermes neotenicus P4 segment gut microbial communities from Petit-Saut dam, French Guiana - Emb289 P4 | ecosystem: Host-associated > Arthropoda: Insects > Digestive system > Gut ... | reverse complement strand
TGGGTTTGGGTGTGTGGGGGGGGGGGGGGGGGGGGGGGGTGCATGTTCTGTGTACTCGTTCTTTCAGATCTCCCCACAGAGAAAAGTCTGGTACTGTGATGTCTGGCGACCTTGCTGACTACGGGATTCCTTCAGAATGTGAAATAAGCTTATGGTGGAGATGGCAGGCCACAGCCATACTGCTGCCACTCCATCTTGTTGGAAATGAAGGTAGTTGGGGTTATCACGAAGTGCTTCCAACTATGGAAGCAAGACTTTTGCAGTTTGACTACATAGTGCTCAGCTGTAACTGTAGTGCCTTCACCATGATCATATTGAAACAAAAATGGTCCAACAATCTCAAAAGTTCCTCCTTCACACCACACGGTCTTAAGGCGAATGCTGTGATTCGTTAAATTCTCTAGCATTCACTGAAGCCCAGTAGTGCATATTTTGCTTATTCATGAAACCTGTAACATGAAAATGGGCTTCATCGCTCACTAAGAGAAGGCTCAAAACCTAGCGGTCTTCATTGATGTTTCTGAGCATGGCGTAACAAAACTATACTCGAGACACCTGACGGTGAGAAAAAGCTTTTGGGTTATCTGTATGTTTTTGGGGTTCAACCTGATAACTTGTATGATTTGTCCCAACTTATCCTGCTTATATCCAGGGTGTGTTAATTTTGCTGAGCTGAGCAACATAGACTATGCTGAAAAGACTCCTTTGCTCTGCGAACGTTTTCTTAGTATGCACATTTCTTGGAGCACCATGGGGACTGTCTGTTACACTGCCATTGTCTTCAAAGTTATGATCCACAGCAAAATCCTGCTGCGTGAAAGTATTGCATGCCTAGGAACATTAAACTGCTGCCTCAAAAGCCGCTGTGTCCAAGTGATGGACTTTGTTTCATAATGGAAACAGAGAGCTGCAGTTCTGTGCAGCTACACTCCACCTCCCCATTGTGACTGCACCGGTTTTGGACTCCTCTCTTGCGTGATTTCAAGCTTCTGCTGCGAAATAGATGAAACCTGTGTTCCTCTGTGTTATTATGCAGCGAGTAGTTGTAAGAGGCCCTCAAGAATTGGACCGATACATTGCCCCGAAACGTCGGTAAGCAATTGCCACTATTCGCTGCGTAATGACCCAGAGGAGCGCAGTTCTCAACTCCTCTCTCGATTGCCGTGTTGTTGCACACCCTAAACCCCACCACTCAAGCTGGGGGAAATTCTTAAATGTGTCCGTCGGCACTGCATCAGCCTGGATGTACTGTAGTTTAATTCATTTTTAACTGCCTTCTTTGTTGTCTGTTTATGTAATGGTCTTGAGAAGTTTCTGATGATATTAGAGGTACCCTTATTTCAGTCAATGAGTCAAAATGTGTTGGATTTTAAATAAATAACTTGTGTATATCATTGACGTACCCAAGGAGAGGGGGATGTCCGGCTGCAGCCCCAACCCCAGACGAAGTTAAAAAAACATAGGTTTTGTAGGTTTTACATGGTATATGCTTCATCCTAAGTCAGCCATTGAAGTTGACTGATGACTAGTACATTGAAATATTGAAAAATACAATAAAAATTATGAATATATAGTTATTTTCTTTTTCAGTTTTAATTTTACCCTGTAACCTAATTAAATGCCCACTTGGAGATTTTGACATAATTTTGATAACCTAGTTTTTAAACTCAAACATATTTTATATATAGCCATATGCCCCCCCCCCCCCACAGAAAACGTCTTGGTGCACCTATTGTGTGTCTATATAAAGTCACTTGGTTGGATGTATATTATTTTATTGTATTGGTTATATGGAAATAATGTATTACAGATCTCCAGTGCTGGTTTCAGTTCTGTTGCACTGAGTTTTACCTAATATCGAGGCAAATATTTTAAAGTTGTCTATTTCATGCAGAAGACCACTGGCACTAATACATGACACAGTACAAACACAGGTATCCGATTGACTTTGGATTGAAATTCACACTGAAGACCTGAACAAATGGTGCCACATGACTAGACGTTTCCACTACCAAATTCAACAATAATAATTTTACTTTGTATGTAAGTGGGTCACTGTAGGTTAGCCTCTTATGAATTAACAACTACAGTAAACACAAACATACTTGTTAAAAGTCTTACTTATACAGAAGTCGTTATCTAAGCCTGTCTTTGTGTTGCGGCCTAGGACCCGGGATTGTAGTTTTACCAACGGCAGGATACACTCCTCTGGTGTGGTCTGTCGACAGCAGGCGAGTGAATGCTGCCTATGCAGCCAGTTGACCGGAGATACGCAGTAGGATGCATAGCGGAGAGCTGGACAGAGGACAGCTCTGTCAGGACCACTTCACAGTGCCAGCTCAATCAGGGCAGGAAGCTGCTAGCTAAACTAGATGATCTGTGCTGCCAGCTGATATTCCTAAGGTTAAGCAATGAATGAAAAGTGTTGCGCTGCGTCACTACTCCTTCTGGTACCGGCTAGTGAACATATTACTGCTGGAAGATGTACTACTTTTGATAGGCATCGTTTTTGTACTGCCAGTCGTTGATACTCCTTTTGATTAGCAGTGAATGCTATTACTCCTTTCGATTAACAGGGAATGGTCTTACTCCTTTCGATGTACAGAGAATGCTGCTAGAAGCTAATCCAACCAACCAAATAGCTAATTGATGGGTAGAGACTTGTGCGAAAGCGCAAGACGAACTCCCACGATCTGTTTAGCCTTTCTTGGATTACCGCATCACTGATTCAATACCAGACACCAACTATAACTGGGATTCTGCTTACGCTAACGATTTTCCGTCGCGGTTGAAAACCCCGACGTGGGCAAATTGAGGACCATTGCTCAAGCGGCACTAGGCCTTATGCTGGATCTTAACTTTGGCTGGAAGGCTTTCTGGGATTCGAGCCCACAATGGTTAGGTTTAAAGTTAACGGTAGACTAATCAGGGAAAAATTTAGCCGCTTTACGTGGGAAGAGTGCGGGCCGTGTCCCGTCTTTGCGTGTTATACGCTGGCAATTGCCTTAAAACTAAGGGAAAAGCATGGAAAAAACCTCAGTCAGGGTAGTCGAAAAGATCTAGAGGGCACGATTCCTTGTGTCGACATGGCCGCCTTGAGGGGTAGCCAGAAAAAAGTTGTCGATTCCGGTTTCCCTGCCTTAGGGTACCGGGCCAACGTTCGGTCAGCTTAGATATCTGCCGAGCTGCGTAACAAAAGGGTTCCTAACATCAGCTAACTTTGAGTCGAATCTCTCAGAGATCTGATGTCGGTAAAAAAAAAGGGAATCCCAAATCATCGCGAATTTCCGTGTTACCAATGTAGCAATGCGAAGACACTAGAATAGTTTCCTGATAATGGAGCGAGCGGCGGACCCCAGACCAGGCACGCGTCGTCAATTGCAGCAGAACTCCATTCTTGATGGAGAGGACCATTTCTGTTTAGGAGAGGCCCCAGAACCCCCAGTCTCTGTGCCTCTTAACTGGTCAGTATGAGTCGCCCAGTTGAGCCTTGTATGAAGAGGCATTCCAAGATAACGGGCTGTATCGACCCATTGAATTGGCTCACAGAAAGGTGAACTCGTCGGGTGTCAGTATGCGCCTACCGGTCTTAATGAAAAACATAACAGAGGTCTTCGAGAAATTGATGGCGATCGTCTGTTCTCTCAGCCACAGCTCTGGGTCACTGAGATATGTCTCCAAGTGTTTGACGAGCAGCGCTGGCTGACGGGACGTGGCTGTGACGGCCGTGTCGTCCGCGTAGAGAACTAACCCGACGTGGCAGGAAGGCGAAGGCATGTCGCCCGCCAGCAGCCGGTAGCTCGGACCGACCATAGGTGGGCTGGCGTACGCTGCGGTGGTAGCCGAGCATGCCGGTCCGTTACAGCCAATTGGACCTACATGCCCCTAGCCCAGGATTCAGACCACTTTATGAGGCAGCCACTAGGCGCATGTCTCTCGGAGACGTTAGGGCTTCTGTGTGGTATGACTGTTGGTACCGCTTCAAGTACCCAAGTGGCCACTATTAATTTCGCTCCCGCAGTCGAGCGGCTAAATAAGACCCCTAATTACGTCTGAGGGGTCAAGGACACGCGTGGCTTTCTGATGTGAATACGGGCATCGTGTCACGGCGGGATCTCAGCGTAGATTAAGGGGAAAGTCTGATGCTTGTGCCTATAACCGCTGAGGGCTTCAGAGCTACGGTCATCGAACTGTGATCCCATTATAGTAGGAACGGTGTGAGTTTTCACACCTCTCTCCCGGAGAATCTTTGTGTACGTCTGTTGAATAAGCATCATGGCAGACAAATTCCTGAGGACGCAGTCCGGGAGGAGTTGGAGACCTTGGGCATTTGTGTCCAGGAAGTCTTGCAGCTCCGCTCCGGATGCCATGATTAGGAAGTCTCCAAAGCCCGCCCCCTAACCCCGCACTTGTGTCGGTAGCGTTGGGACCAGAGGTGGCGAATTGCTTTCTTTGACCGAGGTCTGCGGCCTGCGAGTCTCGAAGGAGTCTACATCGTCCCGAAAGGCTATACAGGGCAAGCGCTGCCAACCCTTACGTCATACGCAGCAATACGCGGTTACGTACCCCGGTGTTTGCTTATGGCGCGCTCGCCTCTCCGGGGAGTGCTCTACCTCACAGCATCAGCTTACATGCTGCAGTTGTGGAGGAAACCACACAGCCAACTACTCTTAAGTGGAAGGAGGCGAAGGCGGAACCTGTAATCGGACTGATCCGGAAGTCCAGTCATTGTGGAAGATAACTAGATGGATGTCGAGTATCCCTACTCCACCCGTTTTGCTTGCACCAGGGGAACTTGCACTCTCGGATTCTGAGAAAGCTGAAGCCCTTACAGGCAGTATGGAGGCATATTTCAGCCGGTAAACGACCCTCAGAACCGGCAGTCATTGAGGTGATTAATGAGGCAATGCTAGCGTACTCTTTTGCTCCCGCAAGTGAGCCTAAGCTAACGAACCCGGCGGAGGTTCAGGCCGCCATTCGGGGTCTCAAAGGCGGCAAGGCACCAGGTCCGAACGATATACCAAATAGGGTCTTGAAGTATCTATCTTCCTCGTCGTGTTATTTAACGCGATTTTTCCAACCCAGTACTTTCCGGCAGCTTGGAAACACGCTCGCGTTTTTTCGATCCTGAACTCTGGGAAGAATCTGGCGCTTCTCTCTTATCGACCTATAAGTTCAATGGACACGATTGGCAAACTGTACAAAAGGATCGTACAAGGATTCTCTGCAAAGTAGCTGGGCGTGGGCAACTGCGCAATGAGCAGTTTGGGTTCAGAGCCAAACACAGCACTACGCTACAGTTCACCCGCCTCATAGAAAGAATGTCTAGGAACTTGGGCAAGAAGTGGCTACCAGGCGCTTCTTTCCTCAATGTGGCTAAGGCCTTCGATTCTGTATGGGTCTTCGGTCTCTTCTACAAACAGTCCTTTATTTACTTTCGTGAATTTTTCAAAAAAATTTCTTCATACTTTAATAGTTGGACATTTGAAGTGTCCTTCCAAACAGCTATGCCCATTTCTCATCGATTGCAGGCTGGCGTAGCTCAGGGTGGAATAATTTCCCCTGTCCTTTTCAGGCTGTATGTCAACAGCATGCCTTTGCCTTTCCGCCACGTCGAGTTAGCTCTCTACGCGGACGACATGGCCGTTAGCCAGCGTTGCTCGTTCAATATCTGGAGACATCTCAGTGACGTAGAGAGTGGCTGAGAGGATGTGGGATCACCATCAATCTCTCGACAAGTTCTGTGATGCCCTTCGGTAAGACCGGTAGGCCCATCCTGAAAACCCGACCAGTTCAGCTCTTCGGGGAGCCAATGCAAATGTTCGATATCGCACATTATCATTGTTTCATTACCACAATCCTGACAATATAATGGTAGCCCTTCATCCAGAACATCCTGGACAGGAAAGTGGACAGCTACAGTCTTCTGATACAAAGAGAGCTTCCTGATTGTGGAATTGCTACCCTGGCAACACCAGTGAGTAGCATTTACTGTAGCATCCTTGTACATTTTCTGTGGGAAATCCTGCACTGAGCAAATGGCCATGGAAAGTGTTGAAGCTGCATGCCAATTGCAGGCTGAACACCAGCCATCAAGCCATGCCAGCACTGGTGACCCTTAGCTTCACTGTCCCACCACATTCACCAGACTTGGTCATGTCAAAATAGTGTAGCCAGTATGGTGATTAAGTATGAACATTCTAGACATTGGGTACTGGAGAAACTTTCCTTAAGGGTAAGGCGGCTGCAGCATGAAGCTGGTCACTTGCATCAGTCTAGTGCCGAGATTAGGAATAAGTGGAACTATACTTCCACTCTCCCATTTGCCTTTGTGATGGTATTCACAGGGACTATTTTACCTCTGTCTTTGACCAGACAGACCCACTGTAGAGACAAAACAAAAAAGTAATTATGACAAGAACAAGAACAATAATGACGATGATGACAACGATGACAACAACAACAACAACAACAACAACTTACAGGATGGAGTTTGTGGGATGATGTGACTATCCCAAAGTCATCACAAAGTTACCAGAAAGATGGCAATGTTGCACTGCCATCCATGGGGAGTATTTGGGATGTGCTGATGTGCAATTTTTCAGCTATAATTTCTCGTCATAAGGTGGCTCATCTGCATTGTGTTTTTTATATAATCAGAAGTATAATAAATTCAAACACAAAAATTTATTTCCAGAATCAGGTCAGCTACATGTTTGGGCTAATATTTAACCATCATCAGGCCAAACTACGAAACTAGAAGAAATGTTCGCAGCTGCATGGATTTGAGATTTAAAACTCTTCAATGTAATCTTATACAGTATACACAACATACAAGTGCAGCCTCAGGAATAAAATGGAGGCTGTAAGATTATATGTTTGTAAAAGATTTTAAAAATAACTGAAAAACATATTAAATATATGATGAAATGTGGTATTTGAAAGTTTAAAATAGTGTGGAAGCAAAGGTTTTCATTTGGAGAGAAGGCTTGTATGTATTAGATTCCTTGTTTATGGTAATATCATGGGATGTGGATGCTTGCCCATATTATTTGGTGTTAAGTTATTCTTATTATGTATTTATAATGTGTATTGAAATCTTCATCAATGTTATGTATAACTTGTAAGATAATTTATTCTTATTATCACTTACAGCACATTTTTATGCATATTTATATATATTATAAAATTCACACTGCATAAAATATTCTAGACAGTCTTGGGAATTTCTCTTCCTGGTGTTGTCTGCAGGCTTCAAACACCACAAGGAAAAGCCGTACCAACACGATATTACCATAAACAATGAATTTTATACATACAGGTGATCTCTCCAAAAGAATGCTTATACTTCCACCCCATTTTTAAATTTTAAATACCACATTTCACTATACATTCAATATTTTTCAGTCATTTTTAATATCTTATGAAACAAAATAATCTTATAACCTTCATTTTATTCCCACAGCTGCACATTTATGTTACATTTGTTATTTAACATTACATTGTAAGGTTTTTGATCTCAAACCCATGCCACTGTGAACATCTCTTCTGGTTCTGTAGTTCAGCCTGATGATGGCTCAGTATTGGCTGACACATGTAGCTGATCTGGTTTTCGAAATAAATTGTATGAATTAATATACTTCTGATTTCATTTCTCATCTTCTATTTCATGTGAGCCCCACCAATTCGGAATGACCTTTATATTACTAATTTCAGCAGTGTTTATAGTTTCCATATATTCCTACGAAAATGTATTACACTTTTACAGCAACAGAAGATGCAAAGAAGAGTAAAGAGAGATTGAAGAATATTAAATTCCAGTCAGATATAAAGGAAAATGTGCCTTCATTGTACAAGGTAAGTACAAACTATACTTTCGATACAACTATGTGGAATTTTACATAAATGATAAACAACTGATATGTTTTCATACTTTGTGCTGAACTCACTTCAGTGCTTTCTTGGAAGCATGACCAGGCAATAAACACTAATGCATAGAATTTCCATCCTTTAATTCATTTTTAAAATACTACTGTTTTGTGGTGGAACAGTGTTGTGTGTTGTTAATGTAGGCTTACAGTTAGCAAAATGGCGGACAATAAGATGCTTGAAGATTGACAATTATGTTGTATATTGGTGAATACTTGGTCTGTCACATTAAGGAAAATATGTACATTGGTTAGAAGCAAGGTAGTGAGGAGAATATTTGGAGCTAAAGGGAGGAAGTAACAGGGGGCTGGGTGTAACTGCACAATGAGGAGCTGCATTATTTGTATTCTTCACCATACAGTATTAGCATGACAAAACCAGGAAGTATGAACTGCATGAGGCATGTAACACACGTAGGCATTATCAGGAATCTTGAAAGGAAGAGACATCTTTGAAGCCTTAGGGATGAAAGGGAGGCTAACATTAAAACTGATTTTTAAATTGGGTGGGAGGATGGGGATATAGGCTGGATTCATGTGCCTCAGGATAGTGGCCAGTGATTTACTGTTTTGAACATGGTAATGAACCTACAGATCCACAAAAGGAGAGGAATTTGAGTAGCCACATGGCTGTTAGCTTCTGAAGGGTTCTGTGTTCCATGCAGTTACTGTACATTCAGTGTTTGTAACATCGGTTAATTCCTTTGGATTGTGTGTAATGTTTCAGTGGGTTACTGTTTTGTGCAGTGCTTTGTGTTCTTTCTCCCTTTGCAAATAAAATGTATATAAATAGTAACTTCATATTTCCGTTGTCAAATATTCACTGTTTTTGTCCCTCCAGGATATTGGCATAATGATTGGGGCCCTGCTGCTGCTCTGCATCTGTGTATACTGCATTTTCTATGCCCTTCTTTCTACCCAGTAAGTCATGTAAAATGAGTGCACATTTATAACTGAATAAATCCATTCATCTGCTCATTTGTAGTGAATAAAAAATCTTACAGCTTTTCTTTTAATCTGTTCTGCTCTCTCTTTTATTTCTCCAGTGAACTTCAACAATAAATTTCATCAGTAACTCATACTTTCGTCCTGTCTACAAAATTTTATGTCCTGTATGCTACATGAAATAGCCTGGCAAACAGCAATTACAACAGCCTGGCTAAGTGTACCTTCAATCACAAAAAAAGTCTGGCAAACAGAATTTTTGTCTAACTGGTGAACTGAGCCAAAATATTTTTGACTCCTGCATATGGATTGTAATCAGAAATATTGGTTTATTTTACAGATTCTTGCATCATTTCATTCTTACATCAGGGTTTTACAAATCTGTATTTCTGAAATGTTAGTTCAGTTCAGCAACAGTGCATTGCCATTATTCTAGGAGCTTGAGGTTGCTGAGTGCAGCACTTGGTTTGGTTCCCAAAATATAAAATGCAGTTTCTGTTTCCGAAGGGGATCTGGATCCTGCTCAAATATTTGGCTTCATTCACACATGGTACACCCTTTTATATAAGAGTTGTTTGCTTGATTACTGAAACACAGAAATTTTAACCTACCAAATATTTTGTTTGTTAGCAATGTTCATATCAAGTAATCTGAAAATGTGAAGAGAAAGTGGCTGTCTTACAAGCCAAGACACTACATTTACATTTACATTTACACAGTAGCGTTTATAAATCCAAGATCTGTCATGGCAGAAGGATACAAAACTTGTCATAATAATATTACAATTCACACAGAAAATATAATAAGATAAAATTAAATATAACAGGATTAAAATTAAACTACAATTAATCAAAAAGCTAGTGTAGTAACTAGTATAATAACTAGTGTGATACCCAGGATTGGTAATTTACTTATTTATATATCTTACGAGACCCAGAAAAGAATTCTTCCAGTGAATAAAATGCATGTGTAGCAAGATATTCTTACATTGCATGTTTCAATTGTTGCTTATTTTTCAGCCATTTTATAATGTGAGGTGGTAAGCTATTAAAAAATTATCATGGAATACATCACCCCTTTTTGAATGGAGGAGAAACAAACTGTTGGTCTATGCAGGTGATTCTGCTATCTGGTGTTCAAAGAATGCACAGGTAGGTTAGTTTGAAACTTGTCAGGGTTATTGACAACAAAATTCATCAAAGATAATATGTATAAACAAGGAATTGATAGTACGTCAGGTTGTTTAAATCAAGTTGCTACATGAAGATCTGTAACCCAGTCCTAACATTGTAATCTTCTTTTGTGTGAAAAACAGCATGTGCACATTAGCAGAAGTAACCCAATAATTTTACCATAATTAACCCTTGAAAGAAAATGGGCAAAATAAATTAATCATAAGGAAGCAATATATAGAGTATAATATAAGTGTCTCAGAATAAAACATGTTGAACTCACATTACTAACTAACATTTGAATGTGATTTTTCCACGAGAGCCGAGTATGTAATTATAATCCGAGATATTTTATGCAGGGCCCTGGCAATTTTTAGCGGGTTCCTTTCCACCCCCTTGTTGGCACATTTTGAAGCTGGGAAGGGACCTTCCTGTGCCAGATTGTCACAGCAGATGAAACCTGGATCTTTCATTTTAAACTGGGCACCAAAAAGGATATCTGTGGAATGGCACCACCCTCAATCTCCCCAAAAGCAAAAATTCAAAAAGTCTCTCAGTGAGGAAGGTAATGATTACTGTCTTCTGGGACTGTGAAGGCATGATTCTTGTGAATGCAATGCAGAGAGGGGAGACAGTCACACCTAGCGCCTACATCAGGACACTGACATGACTCAGAAAGCATTTCAGAGGAATTAAGCCTGACAAGAATCCAACAGAAATCTTGCTTCAGCATGACAATGCTAGGTCACACACAAGTTTGAAGACCCGGGCAGCCATCACAAAACTTGGTTGGGCGGTATTACCCCATCCACCCTACAGCCATGATCTATCACCCTCAGATTTCCAACTATCTGGAGCCCAGAATGATGCAATACACGGTATGAAGTTTAGGACTGATAAAGATATCATTCACGCAATGAGTACTTGGCTGCGTCAGCAAGGCCCTAGAAGTAGACGGAGACTTTGGTATGAAGTAAACCCATCACTCTTCATAATGTGCAGTTTTCATGATCTAGGAACAAATGCTTGTATTTACTGAGAAAAAAATAAGGGTTGTTACTTTCAGGGCAAACCTCGTACACTGTGTGCTCACGAGCATCATTTTGGGGGGGGGGGGGGGG
>Ga0123357_10011954_pt1 | contig 11167 bp, 11 predicted proteins | sample TergutEmb28metaG_FD_89873 | JGI IMG/M metagenome (GOLD analysis project Ga0123357, IMG submission 89873) | Embiratermes neotenicus P4 segment gut microbial communities from Petit-Saut dam, French Guiana - Emb289 P4 | ecosystem: Host-associated > Arthropoda: Insects > Digestive system > Gut ... | reverse complement strand
CCACTGTAAATAGTAGTGGAACTCTGATCCATGGTATGTTGAATTCTCAGATCGTATAGTATACTCTGATCTATGGTATAGTGCTACTGTGAACTATGGTATATATGATCTGTGTATGGTATAGTGTAAGCATGGCATAAGGAGAAACATCGTTGAGAAGTATGATGGTGTTAAACTTGCAGGAGGCACACGGTGGGCTAATTTAGGTTGTGCGATAATAGTACTTTGTTGTAGGTATGAATGGTGTAATAAAACTGAATATTTCTCGTACTGTCCTTGTTATGTATCCGGTTGTACTGCAGCAGTATAGCGTTCATTTATTACAGTTACTTGCTGAAACAGTATTACTATTAAAGTTTATAATGTAATTATTTATTATAATTTTGTACCACTTTCCTTACCCTGTGAGCTCATATATGTGCCTAAAGGAGATTTTGGTGTGCAGACTTTAAGGTTAGGTTAGTATAGGTCCCTTTTAAACGAAGCTTTATAATTTTCACGTACATAGTGTAGTCTTCTGGCTTGTCACCATGTGGTGTTGCAGGTGGATGCAAGCATTTCGGAGTAATATGTCACTTCCATTTTAAAGAATGGAAGTGCCTGAGGTGAGAGTGCTGCCAGATATATTTGCAGGTGGTTACTTTCAGACCGGCGGAGTGGGAGAGGTGGCATTGTTACCTACCACACTACACGTTGTTTCATCCCAGAAGACCATAATCTGAACATACACTGCTTTGAAAACCTAACACACTGATGACCAGTCTGATTTTTCATATGGAATTAGAATGTTTACCATTATTTATGTCCAGCACTTAAGGAAGTAATGTTTGTTTGTGCAAGTACATCATTGTTTATGAGAGAATATAGTAATGTAGTGGAAATACCTTTTGTTTGAATGTACCAGTGTTTTTGTGTATGATGTAATGGATTGCCAATGTACTTACAGAGAGTAAGAGAATCATGCTTGTCATTGTTTGTGTTGGTGACTCTGGTGTCATAACTTGTGTGTTTTATGTCTATTGGCAGAGTTTCTGTCACGAAAATTAAACCCCATTGCCAAACCTCGTTTTATGTGTATGTTGGCAACAGTGACATCTAAGAAATTAAAATAGCATAAAGGCAAAAGGAAGGCAGGAGGGAAGAAGCCATTTATGAAGGTATTTATTTTGTTTGTATTGGTATGTTAACCCATTAATATTGTTTTTCTTACAGAAATATATTATTTTCAGCTGGAATCCCCAACATAAATAGTTTAAGTTTACTTATAATGCAACTGGTCGCTGTGCTGTGTGTCGTGGTTCAGGAAGCATAATGTAGAAGAGGTTAATTGCTATTTGTGTTGGATACCACTCATACACTGCTACCCTAATTTGTCTTTCAGTTTGTTCTATTGCAGTTCTGTGATGCTTTCCTTGTTCTCACGGTTTCCTTGAAAATGTTAATATAGATTTGCTGTGAGTGAAGTAAAAAGCATTCTGGACAAGAATGGACACCTAATAGCTGTATGCCTTTAGACTGAATACCTATAAATTAACAGTCAAAGTCAGTGTGTATTATTTGTTTCCCCGGATTGCTTTTTAGACATATGAAATTACATATAGGCTCAAAAGACTTTCATTGCTAATACCCCAAATCCCATACAAGATGAGTATGATTTTGTGATTTGAGTGGACTGGGTACAGTTTTTGACAGTCACTGTTCGCTACTGAAATCTTGAAAATGACCAAACCAAAGCAAAGTAACATTACATTCATATTCCAAATAGTGTCATTTTCATTTTCACATGAAAAGTGAGGTTTCTGAATTTGACTTTAATTTTTTTAATTCACTTATAAAAAGTTTTAAGCAAAAATGGTTTGTGTTTGAACATTATGCACATGTAATGCAGAAGTCCATGGTTGCTCCCAGTTGGGAACCAAGCCAACCATTTCATAATCCCACAGTCTATTTTTATAAATTCCATTTCATTGTTGTCCTCAATCCTTCATCTTCTTTCTGGCTACCATTGAGAGTTTTCCTTAGCAAACTACTGTGGAAACAACCACATGTTATCACATCTCTTTCCTCTATTCGGTCCTCCATTTTGCCTCACGGCTCTCCTTCCTCCTTCTGCTCAACAGTCTACGCACCAAACCAGACAACACTCACTTAACCGTCACAGCACATTCAGTCCTCCGTTTTTCTTCCCATCAAAATCCCCTTCCAACTAGTCTTGAATCCAAGCGCCAAATTTGACCACAACTATTTCTCCATTACACATCAGAGCAACACTCTCCTCTCTCTAACTCTCTGTCTAACTCCAGTCTCTGTTCCCCGCTCCAAAACCGAGCACTGCTTCCCATCACAGCAGTGTTCTCTCTTTCCCCCTATCTCTGTCTCCCATCACCCATCTCAAAGCAGCTTAATGGCGTTAGCAAAACGGCCCATTAGTGCCCAGGCAAGTGGGACTACATTCAACAAGGGCCTTGAAGCATCTTCCCCATTGAGCGGTTCCCATCCTGGCCAAGATTTTCAATGCGGTTCTCCTCACCCAACGCATTCCTTCGGTGTGGAAGCATGTTCAAGAGATATCTATCCTCAAACCAGGGAAGAATCTATCACTGCCCTCGTTTTATTGAACCATTAATCTCTTGGACACGATTGGTGAACTATTTCAAAAGATCCTATTAGCTAGGGTCTTACATGTAGTAAGCAAGCGCGTTTTGATGTGTGACAAGCTGTTTGGGTTCAAACCCAGGCATGGCATGTCCTTGCAGCTGGCCACCTTGTTGAAAGAATAACTAGGAACATGGGTAAAAAGAGGCTAACTGGCGCAGTTTTCCTCGACATGGACAAAGCCTTCGATACCGTCTGGATAGATGGCCTCCTCTACAAGCTAACACTCCTAAACTTCCCGTCTTACATAGCCCATACAGTCTCATCCTACTTCAAGTGTCGGATGTTCAAAGCGTCCTTCCAGATGGCCACAACATCTCTTCGGGGCATGTGGGCTGCGTTCGCTCAGGGTGGATTAATCTCCCCTCTCCTCTTCAGTCTGTATGTCAACAACATGCCCTCACTCTTACACCACGTTGAGTTGGCCCTCCACGCAGACGACACGGCCATCATAGCCACGTCCCGCAAGCCGACGCTCCTTGTCAGCTACCTGGAGTCATACCTCAACGATCTTCAACAGTGGTTGAGTGAATGGAAAATCACCATTAATGTGTCTAAGAGCATCGCAATAATCTTCACGTGTGCCGAACGGTGCTTCATCCAGCCCCGACCCTCAGGGAACCAATCCAATGGGTCGAGACAACTCATTATCTGGGCGTGACCCTAGATACAAGACTCACTTGATCGCCTAATATTGATCAGCTTAGGAAGAGGGCTGCTCAAAGGATGGGTATGCTGGGTCCCCTCCTGAATAGGAAGAGTGATCTATCCGTTAGGAACGGAGTCCTGCTAGATAAGCAGCTCATCCGCCCCATTATGGACTATCCGTGCCCCGCGTGGAGGTACGCTGCCTGCCCCCAAGTCCGGAGGCTACAGGTGTTACAATCCAAGTGTCTTCGCCTCGCTACTGGTACCCCCTGGTACGTAAGTAACAGGCAGATATATGAGAATCTGGGCGTTCTGCTGTTTGCCAACCACATGAGGGCCCTGACTGAGAGTTTTGACTCAAATTTAGCTGATGGGGGGAACCCTCTAATACAGCAGCTCGGCAGATACACTGACCGAGGATTGACCCCGTCACATGACGCGAAAGCCAAGGGCAGCAGGGGACAGCAGGCCAGTCGATGCCGTCGCCTACGATGGCCAAGTCGACTAAACAAATCGCATTTGGCGCTGATCAGCAAAGCGCTTTTCAGTCACCCTGACTGAGGTTTTTCCGTGATTTTTCCTCAGTTGTTAGGCAAATGCCAGGGTATTCGATGCAAAGTCAGGGCACGGCCCGCACTCCCCTCCCCCAGGTGCGGCGGCTTCACCTAAGCGCCGGACAAACGTCGCATACCTCCATTTTGCGACAGCCAGTCTGGACTCGGAATCCAGACAGCCAACCAACCAAAGTTTATCCCTCCCATACTTAGTCCAGGGCAACCTAGGCCCTAGTCTTTGGCATGGTCAGTCAATACCCTTAGCCTGACTTCAAAATCGTTAGCAAAAGCATATTCGCCTGTTAGAGTTTACGTGTCTGTTACTGAGCCCAGCGATGCGGTCAAACGCAGGAATGGCTAACAGAAAGGGGGACGTCGAATTGCACTTCACGCAAGTCTCCATCCCCTAGTTACCATTTTGGCTTGGCTTAGCTTGGCAATGTATTCATTAGAAGGGCGGCTGGGAGGTGGAGATTGAGTTTTGGATTCTGGTGGTGACTGTCTTGGAGGGAGGATCCTGCTTAGACTTCAGCATAACTTCACCAAGGAGTGACAGGACAATATTTCGGAGTGCCCATGCCTAAGCATCATGCTGAGGCACGAAGAGTTAGCCTTTATTAAGGCTAGTTCCACTTTACAGCTTTCGCGGTCCCTTCTCAAGGAGCTCAGGCTGGCTGTGTTTCAGAGGAAGAAGAAGCCAGCGGTGCCTGCTGGGAGACGTAGCACCACATCTGGAAGCGGTGCCAGAGCCTCCCAACAGCTTGAAGGCAATCGCAAAGCCAACGAGCTAGCACGCTTGGGCGACTTGATGGAGCCCGCCAACAGGCACCCAGCACCTGGTGCTGGGTCCGCGCCTCTGCCTGCAACCTCATCAGTCAGGGGCGAACAGGCTGCCGTTAGCAGCCGGCAACTCGGGCCATCTGAGGGACGGGTGACGTACAGGGCTCTACTGGACAGGCCTGTCGCCCCGCTTCAGCCAAGTGGGTCGCTCAAGCCTACAGCCATGGATTCTGACCCATCCGAACCCGTTGTCTTATCCGAGACAACGAATAGGCGCATGTCAAGCAACATGTTCGGGCCTGTGAGCGACAAGCCGGATGGCACCACTGCATACGCCCATGTAGCCAACACCTGTCTACCAGCAGGACAGCGTCCTAATAAGACACCCATTTTTATTTCAGGTTTTGGTGACGTCCGTTCCTTCCTGGCCTGGTTTCGGGCATCCTGTCCTGGTGGTCTGACGGCCCAAATAAAGAGCGAGTAGTTGATGGTCTTCCCATCAACCACTGACGGGTTCAGAGCTTCGTTCAGCGCACTGTGTTCCCTTGACAGTAAGGACGGTGTGAGTTTCCACACCTTCACGCTCCTGGGAGAATGCTGTGTGCGGCTTGTGGTTAAAAAAACTATAGGGTATGCCTGAGAGCGTCGTCCGAGAGGAGCTCGAATGCCTGAATTTTTGAGTCCAGGGAGTCACGCAGCTGCGATTCGGCCATCGTGATTAGGACCCCGCGATGGACCGCCCTCCCATCCCCCACTTCATTGTATCAGTAGCACAGGGGCCTGAGGTTTCGAAAGTGCAATAGCTCACCGAACTCTGCGTCTTGCGAGCGTCGGTGGAGTCTTACACGGCTCCAAAAGGCCCACTGCAATGCAAGCGCTGCCAACGCTTTGGCCACACGCAGCGTAACTGTGGATCCGTTCCCCGGTGCGTCGCATGTGGGGACGCCCACCTCTCGGCTGGATGCTCTACCCCACAGGAAATGCGTCTGTGTTGTGGCTGCGGGGAAACCACACAGCGAACTACCGTGGCTGTGTGAAGTGGAAGGAAACGAAGGCGGCTCTTGCAAAGCAGGCACCCGAGCAAGGCCATAATAGCATTGCAACAGGCCAAACTGCCGCTCCTAAAGCTCAGGGAGCCGGGCCCTGTGCCAAGCAGAGGGACCTGGGCGAGGGATGGAATCACATCGTCGGAGGGGGCGTGATGTCAAAGCTACCTCCACACCAGCACCTAATCCAAATCCCTCTCCACAACTGGTCACGGAGGCGCCTGAGCAGCCTTTAGTGACTGCCACCAGGAATTCGGCCAGACCTCAGAAGCCTGAGCCATAACCCACAGTAGCCCCTAAGCCGGCTACTGGAAAGTCCAACAGGATAGCAGCCGCAAGTGTCAAAGCCGCGGCTGCCAAATCCACAACACAACCTGGTGGTCCCCACCCAAAATTCCACCTCTCCACCTTGGGAAATGTCGATCACCTTACCCTCCGATTGTGTGTGGAGCTGTCTCGTTGGCTTCTCACGTCTCTCTCCTTCCTTCCTATAGGGGCAGCTTGCCTGTGGGCTGTCCTGAACACCGTTATTCTGTTTGTGGCCGAATATGGCTGCATGCCGTAGGAGAATGGAGCAGTGTAAAACCCTGGCCCTCGCCTGCTGCAATGCGGACGGAGTGCGCGGCAAGAAGCTTGAACTGGAGCATTTTCTCAACCAGCACGGTGTCCATATTTGTCTCTTAAGTGAGACATTCCTGAACCCTGTTCAAGCCTACCGTCTTGCCAATTATATCTGCCACCGCACAGAAAGAATAACCAGGAATTTCAGCAAAAAGAGGCTCAGTTTTCCTCGACGTGAACAAAGCCTTCGATACCGTCCGGATAGATGGCCTCCTCTACAAGCTAACGCTCCTAAACTTCCCGTCTTACATAGCCCATACAGTCTCATCCTACTTCAAGTGTCGGATGTTCAAAGCGTCCTTCCAGATGGCCACATCATCTCTTCGGGGCATGCAGGCTGCGTTCGCTTAGGGTGGATTAATCTCCCCTGTCCTCTTCAGTCTGTATGTCAACAACATGCCTTCACTCTTACACCACATCGAGTTGGCCCTCCACGCGGACGACACGGCCATCATAGCCACGTCCCGCAAGCCGACGCTCCTTGTCAGCTACCTGGAGTCATACCTCAGCGATCTTCAACAGTGGTTGAGTGAATGGAAAATCGCCATTAATGTGTCTAAGAGCACCGCAATAATCTTCACGCATGCCGAACGGTGCTTCATCCAGCCCCGACCAGTAACACTCCTCGGGGAACCATTCCAATGGGTCAAGACAACTCATTATCTGGGCGTGACCCTAGATACAAGACTCACCTGATCGCCTAATATTGATCAGGTTAGGAAGAGGGCTGCTCAAAGGATGGGTATGTTGGGTCACCTCCTGAATAGGAAGAGTGATCTATCCGTCAGGAACGGAGTCCTGCTATATAAGCAGCTCATCCGCCCCATGATGGACTATCCGTGCCCCGCGTGGAGGTACGCTGCCTGCCCCCAAGTCCGGAGGCTACAGGTGTTACAATCCAATTGTCTTCGCCTCGCTGCTGGTGCCCCCTGGTATGTAAGTAACAGGCAGATACATGAGAATCTGGGTGTTCCACTGTTTGCCGACCACATAAGAGCCCTGACCAAGAGCTTTGACTCAAAGTTAGCTGATGGGAGGGAAACCCCTAGTACGGCAACTCAACAGATACTTACGCTGACCGAGGGTTGACCCCGTCGCATGACGCAAAAGCCAATGGTGGCAGGGGACAGCAGGCCAGTCAAGGTCATCACCCGCAATGGCCTAGTCGACTAAACGAATCTCATTTGATGCTGATCAGCCAAGCGCTTTTCAGTTACCCTGACTGAGGTTTTTCCGTGATTTTTCCTCAGTTGTAAGGCAAATGCCAGGGTATTCGATGCAAAGTCAGGGCACGGCCCGCACTCCCCTCCCCCAGGTGCGGCGGCTTCACCTAAGCGCCTGACAAATGTCAAATACCTCCAGTTTGCGACAGAGCCAGTCTGGGCTTGGAACCCAGGCAGCCAACCAACCAACCAACCAAAGTTTATCCCTCCCATACTTCGTCCAGGGCAACCTAGGCCCTCATCTTTGTCATGATCAGTCTAGGCTCTCAGCCTGACTTCAAAATCATTAGCATATGCATATTCCCCTGTTAGAGTTTAGGTGTCTGTTACTGAGCCCAGCGATGCGGTCAAACACAGGAATGGCTAACAGACAGGGGGATGTCGACTTACGCTTCGCACAAGTCTCCACCCCCAATTAACACTTTGGCTTGGCTTGAACAAATTCATTAGGAAGGAGTAAATTGCCTGTGACACATCAAGAAGAAAGCCAACTCCAAGACTTCAAGAAGGAAGGAACATTACCTGACTGCCTGGCCACGATGCCTCTTGGACTGTGCACGCTTCCCAGCCGCCTTCGGCTTGCAGCTGTACCTATCACTAGCTGCTAAAGTTCACCGTGGCCCTCCGGCGAAGCCCAACTACGCATCCAGTGGTACATCATTGCTTGCGGCCCACCAGAGGTCACTTCACTATACAGCAACGCGGCTCGACACTGCAGTCATCATCGCTGGGGAAAACCCAGTGGCAGACCCACAAGACTAAATCATGTCAATTAAGTGGCCAATCTTACGATGGCAGACTGTACAACAACTTGAGACCACAATAAATATTGTTACATGTGTTATACTGTGATTGTCACTGTGAACAGTCCCATGGTATTCCACACTACTATACCCATTACCAAAATCATGTTTGACTCTAATTAATCTTTTTGTGATTTAACAAGTTCCATATTCAGTTCACTAGTCTAAGTGAAAAGCTTTGCATGTTACCTAAATTCCTCTGGGTAAGTCATGGATATTACTAGAAAATAATTAATGATAGCTTAATTATTGTTTCAAACTATTCAACAGTTTTCTCACCTGCAATTCCACATAATTTACACTTCTGGCAAATTACAGAGAAATAAATTCAGAAAGAAATAGACAGTGTTACCAGTTTCTTGCTTCTCATTTTGTGTGCACGTTCTATTTATCTTAACCTGCTTAAATTAGTTGCTTGAATGCTCTTGGGCATGTTTACAGCCCTTTGTAGCATCTATTATCTTTGCTGCATCTGTTAAAGTGTTTGTACAGGTGAAAGAGCTAGAGAAGGAATAATAAGCCAGTTACAGTAAAATTTCATTTTGCGAAAGTTTACAAGAAGTTATCAAGTCATTTCAGTTTTCATGTAGATCATATTGTTTTAATAGTCACTTCATGTATGAGCTTAATTTCTTGTTGTTTTAACTTATCTCAGTAAATACTTGATGCAGATGAGGAAGGTGCATAAATTGTTTTATTTTAACTCTCTTGGATAAGAATACATCATATCAGCTACATTTTCTTTTCTTGTAGGTAAACAGATGATCATGTATGTTAGCATGTCATTTGTAATTACTCGCACTTGGCTGTTAGGCATATTGTATACTGTTCTGTCATGTTGAAAGTAGCAGTTTTTGGACTGAATAATTACATTAATGTAATCCATGGAGCAGAGTCCTTCTTGAGAAGTTATGGTTTTCAGCTAGTCAAGAAATTCCCCACATATTATGGAACCCAGAAATTCATTTCCATATTCACAAGTGCCACCTGTCCCTATCCAGAGCCAGTTCAATCCAGTCCATGCCCCCACATCCCACTTCCTGAAGATCCATCTTAATATTATCGTCCCATCTATGCCTGGGTCTTCAACACCCTATTCTCAAACACCCTCAGCCTACGTTCCTCCCTCAATGTCAGGGACCAAGTTTCACACCCATACAAAATAACAGGCAAAATTATAGTTCAGTATATCTCAATCTTAATATTTTTGGATAGCAAACTGGAAGACAAATAATTCTGCACCGAATGAAAGCAAACAATCCCTGATATCAATCTGCTCTTAATTTCTTCCTGAATAGACGTTAGAATTTTGAAGGTTATTCTCAAATATTTGAATTCTTTCACCCTACTAAAGGAACTCATCATTCTTTCTACTGTGACTTAATCCTGCATCCCATCTTGACACATGACCATGTACTTAGTCTTATCAGCATTACATTAATGTAATGCAAACATTAACATAATAGAAATGTGTCTATGTATTACAGGGACATAGGCATTTATATCTGTGTACTGTATATGATTTCTGTGGGAATGAATGTGTTTTATGTTGCATCATAATTCAAGAAATATACAGGAACATTTGGTAAACTCTCATAGTGCAACCACATTTTATGTGAATTTGAAATAGTGTGATATAAAAATGTGAATAAAACCCCAATTTATGCCCAAAATTTGAAATATTTAAAATCCAGAATTTCAAAAGTTTTGTCAGGCTAGTCTTCAACATCAAGTGGGAGGATAGTGCATCCTAATTAGGCACCTGTTTCATCTCCTGTTCTTTCAGTGTTGTCAGAGTTTGATAACTATTTCCCATTTTTTTCTGGGAATATACTGCGTTAATATAATTGTTATTAAATTAACTTGTTTTTTTGTTTGTTTATATTATACTTAAAAGTGCATTTTGAAGCACCCCCTCCTTTACATTTATTCATATGGGAAAACTAGACTTGACTTGTGAGACATCTTGTAAATGCTTCCATTGCATAAAATGTGACTGCACTGTATTTTCTTTGAATGTCTCCAGTTCAGTGCTTGCTTCTGCAAAGTGTTTACAGATATATTTATTTTACATGTGAAATTATACCTCACTATAAGTTTGAACTTTATGATGTCACATGGAAGTTCCAGTGTAGATGCTGCAGAAAATCTGAAATTTCTGTAAATGCGAGATCCATTTCATTTGAACTAGTTAAGCCTTACAGCTGTGGAGTTGGTATGAGTTGGAACAATGTAATTTTGTGGCACCTGAGATATGTAATGTTACAACACAGTTCATATATGATATCTATGCACTTTGCACTGGCCAAACTTTGATAAGATATGATATGATATGATGTGATTATCTCAAAATGATTGTTATACCACAGGTCACTACGCAAACAAGAGTCATTTCACAGCAACATGCTGAGCTGCAGCATTGGTCTGGTCTTTCCACTGTAACCAGGTTTGATGCAGGTAATACTGGGAATAATGTAAGGGCAGTTCAACTGACTCTATAATTATGCTCTGATTTGTAATTGCGAAGGCCAGGAGGCAGTATATAATGCCAACAAAAGTAGAGCAGTCTGTCTGAGTGGTATTTTTAAGGTCTGAAGTTTCAGAAAAGCAGTTCAAATCATCACACCGATATTTGCATTTTAATATTGCACTCATAATTTGTCCTAAATGATTTCATCCTATAAAGTTTTTCAGTGATTTTTTTTTGGGGAGGGGGGGGGGGGGGGTTCTTTTTTTTTATTTTCTTTATTGGGTTGGGTCACCTTTTTTTTTTTATCCTTTTAGAGATGCTATTTAGTTTTTTTTTTATGTAAATTTTTTTCTTTTTTTTTTTTATT
>Ga0123357_10011953_pt1 | contig 11167 bp, 7 predicted proteins | sample TergutEmb28metaG_FD_89873 | JGI IMG/M metagenome (GOLD analysis project Ga0123357, IMG submission 89873) | Embiratermes neotenicus P4 segment gut microbial communities from Petit-Saut dam, French Guiana - Emb289 P4 | ecosystem: Host-associated > Arthropoda: Insects > Digestive system > Gut ... | reverse complement strand
CTTGGAAGTCTAAGGACAACTATGACACGAGTGCGAGTGTTTTTGTAGTTCAATTTAATGGCTTTATGTCACTCACAAGTGACTTTGATGTTACGTACAGCTATTAACAATACAGAAATCACACATTGCTGCCAGTTTCAATATGTATTTGGTAATCAATAAGTGAGTAACAGCTGTCAAAGTTTCAAAATTCTCTGGCCATTATCTCCGTGACCGTTTAACTTTGGATATAGGTGTTTTGGGTTATATCGGTATAGTTTAACATAAGGAACACTCTCCCGAAGACTCGCACATTACTCCTGGGACACCCTGTGTATGCACCCTTTGTGATTGTACAAGCATCAAAACTATAATCGAGTTCGTTCTGCATATCAGGGGTGATGGTTTCAATGACGGTTCTGATTCGTTCCTTCAGTTCCGGGATACTTGCCGGAAGACGAGGAACATAAACCTGATCCTTGACGTAACCCCATACAAAGGAAGCACATAGGGTTGCATGTGGAGGATGAGTATGAAAAGTTGTTAAAGCCCCGACAATAATTTCGAATAACCTGTATTTTCGAAAAAAATCCGAAATATTAAATTATGAAAATCTGTACAGTGGGAGCCGAGTTTTTTGAAGTGTACTGACAGACAAATAGATAGACAGAGAGACAGACAGAAAAACAAAAAATTCACAGAGTGGCAAATAGACATTCGTGACGAAATTAAGTTCGCATTTTGAAGTTATACGAACAGGCCTAAAAATTTACAGTGCTGTCTCAAGCCGAGATCAAGTGTAGCTGACATATTAATGTACTTCCCTTAGCCTCCGCTTGAGTCAGGGCTGTCGAGTTAAACGTGTTGTTTTATATTTAAACACGTTGTTTCTCGTCCTTTGACCTTCGACAGCAATGATCCATAATCAAACATTAGTAATTATTCTTCATGTTTGTACCGTGCATCAATGACGATTAAAACACTTTATTATCCAACAGATGCAAAAATATATAATTCGTAGATAAAATTAAACTTTTAAAAATGTTTAAAATTGCTCCAAATTGTTTCTGATCACAAGGGATCCATCAACATGGAGCTTTATATTAATTTGATTCTAAATCAGACCCCTAATTTATCTAATTACAGCAAATATGCTGTCATAACACCGACTACGTCCATATCAACGGACACGATAGAACCATTACTGTAATTTTAGCCAAGTACTGTACAAGGCTCCCTGATGATGGATCCCTTGTTATCCGAAATATGTTGGAGCAATTTTAAATAATTTTAAATATTTTATAAATTGTATCTACGAATTATATATTTGTGCATCTATTGGATAATAAAGTGTTTTAATTAGTAAGTAATTTTTTTGTATTTGTTACAAATTAAATGCAGTAATTTTTGTTAATTAAATTTTTACGGTTTCTACGTGCAATTTTTCACACTCGCTCGTGTACAACCAGTGTAGACCCTATACATAACTATGATTCTTTTGCAAGTTATAGGTTTTTCACAGCTGTAATTGCTCAAATACAGAGTTCAAGGCCGTTACCTACTTGTATTTCTGCAGGTGGATACCAAAGTTTCCAAGATGTATGTCGTCTCCATTTTCAGGAACAAGGCAACATATTTATTTTAAAAAGTTTTTACTAAGATACCAGACTGTATGTTATCACATCTAATAAATTCTAAGCCTCAATTTATGTGATTCTTTCATTGAAATATTTTAATTTCAATCGCTCTACAAATATGCCTGATATTTACATTTCCGTTTGGGACAAATGAAGTAGAGAAATTCTGTGGAGTGTTACTGTCATGGAGAGAGGCGCAAAGTAGCGAGTAATTGATACGTATGCTGCGTCTTGGCGCTGCGTTCGAGTGGAATGCTGCACATGTATCGGTGCAGTGATGCACTTTGACGTTTCACTGCTCATTGTGATACTGGAGCGTTTTCAGGGTTTCGCACCATTCGTTCTACTTATATCATTAACTACAGAACGCTTCACTTTTTGCGCTGTTATTTGTTGAGCAAATTGTTGTAATAAAACCAACGAGATGCACTAACTTCTGAAATTTATATTTTGGAATAGAACTCCTCATGTTTCGGACAGGTTTTCTCTCCATCATCAGGAGTCTAGTACTGTATACACAGCAATGGTATATGTCATACAATATTTGACTCCTGATGATGGACAGAAAACCTGTCCGAAACAAGTAGAATTCAATTCCAAAAAATAAATTTGAGAAATTAGTGCATCTCGTTGGTTTTATTATAAGAATATATCACGATGCACGGTCCTCTGAATGTACAATTTGTTGATCAAACTCAATACAAATTATTATATATTTTATTTGTCCCTTATTATTTACGAATCTATTACTTCTACTCACACGAAAAGTTTTCCTGTGGCAGCCCAATTCCCCCTTTCCCAATATGTTAATAGTTTCATTCTTAAAGGGTGCTTACATCTTTATAAATTCTACTCACCTCTATACGGGGTGCTGATAATTCCTTAGCCCTACGAGAAAGGAAACAAGCTAATATTTCTGTCATAGTAGCGTCAATTTCCTTCGGCGTCTTGCCTTGCAGGAAAAAAACGTTGATAACAGCTAGTGTCTCGATATTGTTGAAATCGCGCGCGTCCCTAACATGCTTCCGAACTTGTTTCCTTTCTGGTCGGCCTAGGATTTATCAGCACTCCGGTAAATTTAAACAATTTTTACTCTTCACTCTATTAGAAAACCAACAAAACGTACGTATCATTCATAAAATATTACAATCTCTCGTTTCTTCCACATTCCTTGGGCATTTAATTTTGCCATCATCAATTATTCCGCATACAAACTTAATAAAAGGTAAAAAAGGTAAAGTGTCCCCGTTACCGGCCCGGTGTGGCCCAGGCGGGTGGGTAGAGGTATAGCTCTACTCTTGCGTGACCGCGGCACTAGAAGGGGGTGAGTGGTCAGCAGCACGCCCTGGCCGCACTTTACCCCCGGGAAAGACCCGGTACCCATTTTACAGAAGGCTGGGTGGGCCATAGGGCCGGTCTGGACGGGCGGAAAATCTCGTCCCTACCGGAATTCGTTCCCGGACCGTCCAGCTCATAGCTCGGTCGCTATACCGACCGAGCTACCGGGCCCCCACAAGTTTAATACTTTCTAAAATATAATAGATTACAGCATCACAATACATTATTTTCAATATGCCGCAGGTAGATTCAAGGTGCAAATTGGTCGACGTCCAAAGACGTTGTTAATTATAATACACAATTACAGTATTACAAACACAATGTAATGATATGTAAATATAAAATGATGTATCAGTCAAACACAACATAATTTTATTATGTTTATTATTGTACTAGGGCAACATGTTTCGATTCTTAAAGAATCATCTACTGGCCCTTCTAAGAAAACAGATCCTTACACAGCAATGTTTAAAAATGCGGTGTGGGATTTTAAGTAAGGATGTATTTTCTTAGAAAGGCTTGAAAATGATTCCATAAGAATCGAAACATGTCGCCCTAATACAATAATATACAAAATAAGTTTTTTTTGGTGTTTGAATGGTACATTATTTTATATTTATATATGTGTTAAACACTTCGGGATGGCAAACAAACAATGTAATGATTTTGCCGTCAATCCGGAAGAAATTAAGAGCAGATTGAGGTTAGGAAATGCTTGCTAACATTGGGTGCAGAATCTTTTGTCTTCCAGGTTGCTATACAAAAATTTAAAGATCAAGATATATAGAACCATAATTTTGCCTGTTGTTTTGTATGGGTGTAAAACTTGGTCGCTGACATTGAGGAAAAAAGGAAGCTGAGGGTGTTTGAGAATATGGTGTTGAGGAGAATATTTGGACCTAGGAGGGACGAGGTAACGGGGGAATGGAGGAGATTGCACAACGAGGAGCTAAATGATTTTTACTCCTCATCCAATATTGTGCGGGTGATAAAATCGGGAAGAATGAGATGGGCTGGACATGTGGCTCGTATGGCTGAGGAGAGGGGGTGTATAGGGTCTTGGTGGGGAAAAAGTAGGGAAGGAGACAACTGGGGAGACCTAGTCGAAGAGGGCGGATAATATTAGAACGGATCTCCATTAGGTGGGATGTGGGTATATGGACTGGATTGGGCTGGCCCAGGATAGAGACAGGTGGCGGACGCTTGTGAGTGCGGTAATGAACCTTCGGGTTCCCTGAAATGCCGGGAAATTCTTGACCAGCTTCTGAAGAAGGACTCTGCACCATGGAGTGATTAAGTAAGTAATGATTTTGCTGTCGGTTGGTACGTGTAACGACTATTAATACTGTATAGTATTGTATCTTAGTACGTTTTAAATTGCTGTGTGGAATCCTGATGATGGTCAAGTTATATGGCGAAAATTGCAGGAGTAACGAAAGAGGGTGATATCGTGTGTATCTTATGTACATTTGGGTCGCTACATAAAAGAAAACAAAAATAAAATTATATTAAAGCTGTGCCAAATAAAGTAGTTCAAAATAATCTATTTCTTTTCTCTTCCAAAAATTCTTTAAATTTGAGAGTGCATCTAGTTTCAAATTACGTCATTTCATATATTGTTGTTAAGCGGCTACTGTTCAAAAAATTACTTCTTCAAACACTTTATTATCCAACTAATGCACAATATACAGGATGTCCCAGGAGGAATGTGCGAGAATTCGGGAGAGTGTTCCTTATGTTAAACTATACCGATATAACCCAAAACACCTATATCCAAAGTTTAACGGCTACGAATATAATGGCCAGAGAAGTTTGAAACTTTGACAGCTGTTACTCACTTATAGATTACCAAATACATATTGAAACTGGCAGAAATATGTGGTTTCTGTATTGCTAATAGCTGTACGTAACATCAAAGTCACTTGTGAATGACATAAAGCCATTAAATTGAACTACAAAAACACTCGCACTCGTGTCATATTTGTCCTTAGGCTTTCAAGTACTTTACGCAGGGCGCAGCTGATCTGTTATCTTGTAACGTCAGAGCTACCGTGCTGTAGCGCACACGCCAAGGTCACTGCGTTATCATGTCTCTTTGATCGGGCAGGCGCATTGGACAAGTATGACGTCACGGACGGCGTTCAGTATTTCGACACCTATGACGCCCACACTTTTCTTTGGCCATTATCTCCGTAACCGTTTTACTTTGGACATAGGTGTTTTGGGTTTTATCGGTAGTGTTTAACATAAGTAACACTCTCCCGAAGTCTCGCACATTCCTCCTGAGGACATCCCGTATAATTCGCAGATAAAATTACAATTATAAAATATTTAAAATTGCTCCAACATGTTTCGGATCACAGAGGATTCATCATCAGGGAGCATTGTACAGTGCTTGGCTAAAAATTACGAGAAAGGTTCTATCGTATCCGTTGATATGGACACGATAGAACCTTTTTTTAAATTTTAGCCAAGCACTGTACAAGGCTCACTGGCGATGAATCCTCTGTGATCCGAAACATGTGGGAGCAATTTTAAATATTTGATAATTTTAATTGTGTCTACGAATTATATATTGTGCATTAGTTGGATAATAAACTGTTTGAATGCCATCGATGCACGGTGCAAACATGAAGGTTTATTTATCTCTTTGCTGTCTTTACCTACGCCTTATCTTTTTTTTTATTGTATTACCACTTGTGTTATTGTACTCGTATTACTTTTGAGCAGGGTTGTACCTGTCACTGCTGTGACGTCACATATAGATACATTTATTTGTTACTTATAGGAAAACCTTGCACTTTTCAACACATTTTGCAACTACCTCCTAAACGAAAGAAGCAATTCCGACCAGAATATAATGGTAATTTTAACAGCCTGTATTTACTTTTTTTAATGTTTACCATCCCGAAATGTATAAAACATATATAAATATACAATTATATGTCAGTCAAACATAATATTATTCTCCCATCTACGCCTGGGTCTTCATATTGGCCTCTTTCCCTCAGGTTTCCCCACCAAAACCCTGTATACGCCACTCCTTTTCCCCATGCACACTATATGTTCCACCCATTTATTTTTTATATTACTATGCTTATTCTATTTTTGTTGACTAGTCCAGCAAGGCGTCCTGCGGCACCGCAAGGAGATGATTCTGTGAATTAAATGACTGCTGATCAAGGAAGCAGCTACAAATATTTTTATGGATTTCACATTATAAACTATATTCTAATTTCCTACCAACAGGTAAAGAACGCAGAAACGGAGATTAGCAAGTGGAATAATCCAGACCCACGAAGAAGACAGTTAAATCCCATCTGCCACATGCTGGCATTATTAGGAGCTCATATATTAATATACAATAATGCATCAGTCAAACACAACAAACCCTTATTATGTTTATTATCGTATTAGGGAAAAACGATTCGATTCCTATAGAATCGTCTTCAAGCCCTTCTAAGTTATAGCTCGTTAGCAATGTTTAAAATGCTGTGGGATCCCAAACGCTTATATTGTTATGTAAATTAAGTGTTTGGGATCCCAAAGCGCATTTTAAACATTGCTAAGTAAAGATTTTTATCTTAGAAGGGACTCAAGATGATTCTATAAGAACCGAAACATGTTGCCTAATACAATTATAAACATAACAAAGTTTTAGTTGAAGAATAAGAGACCAACTTGATGTCACAATTTACTAAGTTTATTTCAATTTTTCTGTGCTCAACATCTTTCGGACATTAATAAATTCATCATCAGTAGCCTGAGACTTTTCTATTGTATCACCACATTGATTTTGTATTCTTGTTTGGATGTGTGTTGGAGTTTCGTTGTGGTTTGGTTGGGGTGGTATCCGTGTGGCAGGCTGAAGCTACAGCCTGCCACACGGATACCAACCTAAAACAGACACACCGAAACTCCAACACACATCGAAACAAGAACACACAACCAATGTGGTGATAAAATAAAAAAGTCGCAGGTTCCTGATGATGGATGTATTAATGTCCGAAACATGTTGAGCAGAGAAGAATTGAAATAAAACTTAACAAATTGTGATATCAAGCTGGTCTCTTATTCTTCAATTATCACAATGATGCACGGTCCAATATAAATATGTACGCTGGGAACATATTGGGTTGAATAGAAATTAATCTACTCACATGTAAATGCTGGTCAATGCAAATGTTTAATTTAGATACTGTAAGCTTGAAAATATAATTTTGACACAAAACTGGTTACGATTCAAAGTAAAATACACTGGATACAAATTGTAGTGAACTCTTGTAGTAACACTGTTTGTATGTTGAACTACACTGTTTGTAGGTAGCAACATTTTCACCGGTGGTAACACTATTTGAATTACCTTTACACAAAAATCACTGTGGTAACTGTGGCAACACACTTGCCATACTGCTCTTTGTGTGTGTCGCAGTGAAGTAGTAATGCAACTCGCTAGCACTGACACGATCACTTACACTGTTAACTTGATATGTTGAAGTGAAAACACAAACAGTAGTTGGGTATCGACCCATTTAAACTGCAAACACAGGGGACTGTGATTGCAAACGAATGCCTCCGGAGACAAAAGAATACAAAAAAACTGAAGTCATTCTGTGCCTAGTAGCACACAAAGAATAATATGCATGGCTGCGAGCGCAGCTTGGACCGCGTGTGGTTTCCGCAGTCGCTGGTTTCTGTCTGACGATACAGGCATTCAAAACCTAGCGTCAGTTTTTAGACAAAGAAAAAGGAGTGCCTGGTAACGCGTACTGACGCTTTGGAAATTTTCCTACAGGTCTAATTGGCTGACAATTGTTGATGAAGCAGCTTTTAGCTGTTGCTATGACACGTTCGAAACCAGATGCCCTACTCTCAATATATAGTTAGAAGAAACTTAAGGTTGTCCTGCTAACTAATAATTAATATATTCCCTAAATTTGTTCCTAGTGTGAACACATAAGATAACCAAATTTTGTTGGGTTTGACTAATACATCATTGTATATTTATAGACTGCATTAACATTTATCACCGTTATTAGTATTAACTTATTTCCTTTTGGTGAACACCCACTCACTAACCAGAGGCAGTCTATAAGTAAAATTGGACATATATATATACTCTCAAAAATTTCCGACGTCGTCATGTTTTTAACTCCTGAATTGCAAAGAATATCTCTTTTATCTTTCATTTCATTATTAAAATCCAAGCATCTAAGTTGAGTTTTATAATATTTATGTTCATCAAACCAAATACTAAGGAAAACTTTCACACTGTCACAATTTGTTAATTTTACGAATGTAGTATAAAGTTGTTACATCGACGGATAGGGTGATAGAATTGATGGGTCTCCTGCTGTAACAACACAAGGACGGGATTTTTTTTTTTGAAATTGTATTTATTTTTTATTTTACCCTTTAAACCACGAATTAAATTCATCTGCAAATTGCTGGCAGTGGTAGGAGCTCGCCATATTCTCCACGTTAGCAGCATAAGGGTTAATCCACACAATAAGCAGCAATTAGTTCACGGTACTGAATTAACCTGTTGGTTTTATAACGGCGAATGTTTGTTTACTGTGACGTAGGAAATGAGGTTTTGGTTATTACTTACTCACTTACTCCATGGTGCAGAGTCCTTCTTGAGAAGCTAACTGATTTGCAGCTAGTCAAGAAATTCCTCGCATTTCACGGAACCCGGAGGTTCATTACCGCACTCACAAGCTTCCGCCACCTGTCCCTGTCCTGGGCCAGCCCAATCAAGTCCACAAACCCGCATCCCACGTCCTGGAGATCCATCCTAATATTATCCACCCATCTACGCCTAGGTCTCCCAAATGGTCTCCTTCCCTTCGGTTTCCCCACCAAGACCCTATACACACCCTTCTCCTCACCCATACGCGCCACATTCCCAGCCCATCTCATTCTTCTCGATTTTATCACCCGCACAATATTGGATGAGGAGTACAAATCATTTAGCTCCTCTTTTGAGTTATTATCTGGATAAATTCCAGTTTCCAATAAGGAAGTCTTCCTACAGGCCTACTCGAGCAATGTTTTCCGCGTCTTTCCAAGGCATTAGAGCATTATGCCCTGCCTATACCCCAATTCAACGTTGCACTGCAAGCTTTGTTACAGTCTTTCCATTGTTAACTCCCAAATATCCGCCCAAACACCGCTTTCTTATCTATATCAAAATTTCTTTGCAATGCTGCCCTCTAAATACGAGCACAAACAATTCTAAATTCAACCTAATACTCAAATAGCTTCTTCTTTTTACTTAAACGACCAACGTTCCAAAATCCTACCTTTTCACTTCCCGACGCTCTACTCTTTCTCCAGCCCACTTTACCCTATCCACGCAGTGGCGCAGTTGGTTGAGGCACCGCGCTATAATCTGAAAGTACGTGGGTTTGATCCCCCATGATTTCATTGACATTGACATAATTCTTCCGGCCGCCCTGTGGTTCTGGGGTCTACTCAGCCTCTAACAGGAATGAGTACCAGGAATATTTCCTGGGGGGTAAAGGCTGCCGGTACGTAGGTCTGATAACCTTACCATCTTTATATTCCGATTTTCTTGAAATCTGGGAGCCCAAACTTCCTGAAACCCTCATGGCCTGTCCAGGCCTGTACAGAAATTGCTGTACTTTTACCATAAGGAAGTAGGGCACAGTTTGGGAAGATTCAGAGTAGTAATTTTGTTGTCCCTTCTTTGGAAAAAATACAGTGTCTGTCACCACCACTACTTCTTTTCTTTGCCTTCTCATAATTCTGCAGTCTTTAAACAGAGCTGTCGGATCTCAAGTGTTATTAAGTTTAAGAAATTTATACGCCTGTTTTCAGTCAATGAAATAACCCCCCAGTCATTCAGTGAAGTGAAATTTCTGAAGTTAGCCCATTCAAACACATATGTGCACTGTGGAGCAAGGAGCTAATATGATGTAGCCCTCAAGCACTGTCTATAGAACCTCACAGCTCTTCTGTAGGCAGAGTTTTGATATGGTTTCAATCGATCTGGTGCCCTGTGTTTACCCTCTGTGAACGAATCTTGTAGCAGACACTGTGTGCGTTACCCCTAGCTCTTTATGCAATATGGAACCTGTATTAGACAAGATGCCTTGGAGATATCACTTTAAATATATTCAGTAACCCCATTTTTAAAAATCCTCCCTAAAAGGTCTTAAGGACTGTTGGGTATTTCTATTTATCGAGGTTGGATAGTTGAAACAGATGTGATTGAGAGTCTTCTTTCAATCACATTTTGGACAAACTTACTGCTGCCATATTCACGGCGGTACCAGAAAAGTAAGCACGTTTATAAGAAATTATATTTTACCTTCCGGCCTTTATATCCCATTTTAGCTGCTAATGGCAGGAGTTACTCTTAATTTAAATGCCCATCCGTGCACCTAAGTGGGACAACATTTTCCCTTTCGTCCATTAAAGCGTTACATTTAACTGGATATGTGCGACCCGTTTGGCCAATGCAGAATTAACGGTGTCGTTTCCCAAAGACCGTTGTGTTTGTATTCACCGTTACGAGGATATCAAACGTCATAGATTATGAAGCAAAAGTTACAAGCTTTACAAAGTTAAATTCTTTATAAAACCTAATTACAATGGATATAATCGTAGCCAAACTTATAAACAACCCCACCAAAAACAATTTTAATTCCTACTTGGAAGACAGTCGCAGAGAGAACCACCTTAAACTGAACTGTTGTTGTCCGTCAGCGTATCGTGAAGAAGGGTGGTTTAACCCTTTAAACGCAGAGTTAAATCCCATCTGCCATTTGCTGGTATTATTAGTAGCTCATCATATTCTCCACGTTAGCAGGATAAAGTTTAATTCTTTGAAACCGATTACATTGCTTAATCTTACCAGTTTATGAAGAAACTAAATGAAAAAGGTAAAAAGAAGGTAAAATATATGCTCTTAAAAACATTTGTTGTGTAAAGCAAACACCTAATGCTTACTTATTTACTTACTTACTTACTTACTTACTTTCTTACTTACTTACTTACTTACTTACTTACTTTCTTACTTTCTTACTTACTTACTTAATTACTTAATTGCTTACTTACTTACTTACTTACTCAATGGTGCAGAGTCGATACCACCCCAACCCAGCAACACCAAAACTCCAACACACATCGAAACAAGAACACACAACCAATGTGGTGATACAATAGAAAAGTCGCAGGCTCCTGAT
>Ga0123357_10011951_pt1 | contig 11170 bp, 6 predicted proteins | sample TergutEmb28metaG_FD_89873 | JGI IMG/M metagenome (GOLD analysis project Ga0123357, IMG submission 89873) | Embiratermes neotenicus P4 segment gut microbial communities from Petit-Saut dam, French Guiana - Emb289 P4 | ecosystem: Host-associated > Arthropoda: Insects > Digestive system > Gut ... | reverse complement strand
TTTTTGAGTTTTTTGGTTTTTTGTATTGTTTTTTCTTTTTTTCAGTGGGTTTTTTTGCTGAAAAATAAAATTAAAGAGGTAAACCATTTTACGTTTTTTTTTTTTTTTTTAATATACAGAAAGTTCCTAATGAAGAATGATGACGTATTAGTTGCTGTCAAGTTGGATTTCAGATTTGGCCCGCTACCTGTTTTGAGATTGACAGGCTTGCGCTGGACACTGCTGATACAGTGCGATGCAGACGTGTCGTACAGCGCATACAAACGTTGTAGCCACTTGTACTCTTTTTTAACATTAGTAACATTGCACATAAGGGAAACATGATCACATGTGGTTTTGATACGTAAATGTAAACACAGTGTAAAGGGCTAACTGTTTAACTGTGCCTCTGAATCATTGGCCACCTTAGCTCTGGACAAGCATACGTGTTTCGCGTTGAGTGATATACCTAAGTGCTGTATGAACTCTAAAGTTGATGGAGCAACTACGTAGCAAGTCACCTGAACTCAGGTCATTTCATTGCATTGCACGTGTGCCTCTGTCCTGTCAACAGAGTTCGAGTCGCCCCACATTTCCGTCTGTTCAGAGGCTCAGCGCGAAAGAAGCAGGTATGAAGAGAGTGCAGCCGGTTGCTCTGTGTAGTAGCTGTGACATCTGTTAAGAGACATGATCTCTGCTGCAGCGCAGCCACAATTTTGTTGTTGTACACTGTGCAAAGACACCTGAACAGAACGTGCATGTTTTTATCTATCATTACACAGTTGAAGACTTTACAGCGGTTCTTCAAAGACGAAAACAAGCCGGAATTATATTTAAAGATCCCGTTCGTACCGCACAGTAGACATACTTCGTCTAGGTTGTAAAAAACAGCAGTTTATGCCGTAGAGAGCCGTATCGATGTTCTGAGACACGGATAAGACGCTGAAACACGCTCCGTGGCTTCTCTCGAATATCAAACGTCATGGTACGTAAACTAACCACTGGGTTTTCAGTGAGTAGGCATAGCTGTTGTTTCCACCTCAGACTTTCGTGTGACTGTCACATTAATATTACTGGTGGCAAGACGTAAAGAATTGGCAGTGATAATTTGGCATCTTATGGTACGGAGGGAGTAGTAATGTTAATTACAATCTGCTGTTTAGTCAAGACATACAGACTCTCTCGAACCACGTCGCCCCCCCAGAATCTTAAAATCGCTGAGCTAGAACACAGAGATTCGCTACTGTAACCGGTGCCTAATCTGATCCACATGAATCCTGTACACACTGCCGCACACTGTCCTTTTCTTGAAGTTCCAGTGTATTATTATTATTACTACTACTACTACTCATTTCTGTCTGTTCGATTACTACTACTACTACTACTACTACTACTACTACCACCACTACTACTACTACTACTACTACTACTACTACTACTACTACTACTACTACTACTACCACCACTACTACTACTACTACTACTACTACTACTACCACCACCACCATCACTACCACCACAACTACTACTACTACTACTACTACTACTACGCGCATTTGCAAAATGGCGAAAGGCGTTTATTAGCATTGTCATTTCTGTCTGTTCGTCAGTCTGTCCTCCCTCCGCATGGAACATCTCGGCTCCCACTTGACATATTTTAATGAAATTTGATTTTGGGGGTTTTTTTTTTTTCGAAAATCTATCGAGAAAATTTAAGATGCATTAAAATATGACAAGAATAACAGGTACTTTACATGAAGAACTGTGTACATTTATGGCAATATCTGCCGTTATTCTTCTTAGAATGATTCAGACGAAAGTTGTGAAGGAAATCAAAACAGACACTTTATGTTCAATTTTTTCCCTCACCGAAACTCGTGCCCTTTGTGAGATAACGTGGAAAAATGTGGTACAGCCAGAGAGGCCAAAGATGAGAATATGGCGCATGCACTTTCCATCCTGGATAACTAAGGCAAGAATACAGACACACACGTAGAATATGTAATGTTTATTGATTTTCCACTGCTACAGTGGTTACGTGGACGTGCCTAATTGTTTCCGTATATGCACTTCACCTGCCGTGTGTTATCAGCTATGCCTGTGTCGTCCACACGGTGCTTCGACAAGAATTTTGTACGTGTTTCATATTCATTCCGTGTATCCTACATGCCCCACATCTTCCCACATTTGTTAACAATGTTGAAGAGTGAAACTTATGAATTGTTTCGTTATACAGTTCTTTAAATTTTCCTGTGACGTAGGTACAAATCCCATTGTTCTCCACATCACCCTGGGTGAGGCACGTGGGCACGCCTACATGTTTCCTATATGCTTGTTCTTGTAAAAGAAGGAAAGTGGGCTTAGTAAGAATCGCTTGCATAAGTGAATATATTTTATGAAATACAACCCGTAACGGTGTCAGAAAAGTGTCTTAATGCCTTGTGCATTGAACAACTTTGAAAAGGGAGCCTGAATCTGTAAACACACTGTCAGCACTATTACGTGTTCCTTTAACCTTGTATTGTGTCTGTGCTTTCCCCTGTTATCATTCGCTTCCTTTGCAGCGGACTAGGTCAGGTTTATTATGTTGCACATTCTAGCTCGTGATTGTACGTAGTATTTCCCACAACGGAAGTTACTATGAATCATTCGCGCGCCCGCGCGCTTGTGTAGCTCTGACATATCACCTCCAACCCCGAAATTTTAAACACAAAGTGCATTTGCTCTTCTGCACTATATGAATACAAGTGGGGAGTGGAGATATAGCGCCACCCATTCTCTACCACAACACCAGGTGAAGGTGAATGGTCGTCTTCACAACCCGACCACTTTACCTTTGGGTAGGATACCACCCTCCCGTCTCTACTGAATGTGTACCTTGGTATTTGCCATTGCCGGTTTGGACGCACGCGTCTTGTCCCTAATCGGATCACGATTCCTAGGCTGTCCAGCCCGCAGCGTAGTCACCAAACACAGTCGCTCCTCCTCCTAAATTTTAAGTAGCTGTCGATAAGTAGACGCCTTTGATGCGATTATTACGAAGCCGTTGTTTGTTCTAAATTTGTATGGCTGCAACTTCAGGGTTTGTAACGTAGCCTGTGTATGTCGTGGTTATTGTGTAATAACAGCTGTATTGCGCTGCTGGTCGGTTTCAATGCCCGACATTAATCGTCAGTAACATTTTTCTAATTTTAAAAAGTGAGATCGTTGTAGCTGCGACGCACACTGTTTAACGAAATGAAGACATGTATTCCAATTGTAGCACCGATCCATGTTTTTCAAACGCATTCTTTACGATTTTGCACACCTCATTGCCCTTAGTGTGCCTTTAATGCATGTACATGCAAAGCCAACCACACTGAAGATTTCACTATCCATAATTATATTCTTTCCCCCCTTCTGGCTCTCTAAATGTAGCCTTTACTTGTTAAATATAACCTTACCACCTTCATGTGCTGATTGAAAATCTGGGAGCCTCATCCTCCTGGAAGCATCAGGGCCTGTCACGGCCTGGCTTTACCTTTTGCTTGATCAATATTCCAGATAAATGTTTAGATAATGGTGGGCCGTGACGTATTCTTTTAGCTCTCAACTTTGGCACTGAATGGATGAGAGTCATAGGTTCGTGTTCTGGTTGCCGAACTGCCCAGGATAGAACTCACCATATTGATAGGCTGTGTTGGTACCATAGCTTGATTGAGCGTTATACACGTTTGTTCTGTTTCACCTCCCAGTAGTCCAAGCACGGCCGTCCAGTCTGTATTCACTGTGTTTAGAGAATCACTGTCCTGAGCCAAAGTTACTTGAATCCGCTTCGCGTCGCGTTTCTGTGCAATTCGCTGTAGTATTATCCCGCCAGTTAGTGTCTACGTCTTTTAGCAGGTCTTTCCCTTCGAGTTTTCCAACCAAACTTTTATATTCAGTTCTCTTGCGTAATCATTTGCAGAGGTTTTGTGGCGTCGAATGAGTGATAAGTCGATAATCGGTGACGAATTGAACAGAAGAATGAAAGCTTACAGTACGGCACTATAAAATTTCACCTGTCTCGCGACATACAGTCTGGAGGCAGACAACGTAAATTGAGGTGGAAAGATAATACTTGGTGAGTATGGAAGGAGAATTTTTTTTTTTTTTAAATTCTGCAGAACGAGAAAACTGCAACAAGCTCTATTTATGACACTGAGATTGGAACTGTCTCGCTGTGCAAGTTCCTGACGTGTGCTGAAAACTTGTTAGGGCTTGTGGCCATTCTCACGCCGACGATAATGCTAGTTATGTAACGATATCAATAGTAACAATAATACTTTCTGTTGCAAAAGGAGGATTGTGTAGGTTTGCATGTCAGTTGATATCTGTAGCAGTGCTGGACTAATCCACCTCAAACTGGGCATGCAGTAAGAAATGAATAAATTGTACAGGTGTGGTGAAATGTTGATAAAGTGGACAAGGGCCGCTTACTCCTTGTTACTGTACAGGAATCATGCTGATATCATGTAAAGAAAATAGATCTTCTGAAATGTGACACCGTCTAGCCTGTTCGACGCACTCTAACGTTTCGTCACGGCCCACAAGCACGTCATTCCAGCACTCACCGCCGTGAGAACCACAAATTTCTCAAGGAGTGAGATGTGTAGGCCCTGTTTCATATTTCGGAACACCTGAAGTTTACTTGGATGTGACTTCTTGTAGGCTGGTTGAAACCTACCGACGTTTTTTTAGGTACTTACTGCCTCTGTCTTCGTAGTAAGCTTCGCCCAGCAGGCACATGCAGAATGCATTACCACGTATTGGATCAAGGCCGTCTAGAGAACTATGGCGTGCACGTATCATTGTGTAGGAATTGCTTGAAGCGTTGCTTTGTTCGAAGCCGGTTTTGTTTGCAGGAGGAGCAAGTGTAGAGTTGTATTTAGTCCGTAGGTAATGATATTAGCAGCACACACCGTCTGTCTCGTAACGACGTGAGTCGAATTGCATTTGCAAAAAATTAAGTGCAGATTAAATTCAGGGAATTTCGCATCTATGTCTTCGTGTCTGGTGTGTAAAAGCATAATGATTAAAATATACAATGTGTACTGTAAATTTGTCTACTGTAAATTTGTCTGGTCTCTTGTGATCGTGAAACCTGATGTCACATTAATGCAAGAACATACATTAGAGTAAGGGTGTTTGAGGAGGATATTTTAACCTCGGAGGGAGGAGGCCCTAGGGTTTATATAAAGGTCCGGGGCCCTGAACTCGAACATTCTCAGAGCAATTTTTTCAGAAAAACTTCCTTTCGGAATGTGTACACCTAGTATGATTGCATGTTTCTTTGATTCTTTTATGTCTTATTGAAGGATGCTTTAATAACGCACAAGTTGTGTGTTCTCTCCATGATATCTTGCCGTATGACTACATGAGCGTGATTGATCTAGTTAGATCGGTTGGTTGAATGCATAGAGACCATGAGGTAGGTTTAATAACTTTTCCAAATGACCGACATTAGTTTCTCCTTTAGCATAAGATACAGTTGTGTGTGTACCTTTGATACTGTTTATGTGATGGCAAAATAACAACTGGAATATACTTGAAAACGATACAACTGACTGGATTATAATAGTGCATTAAGAAAACCTGTTGTTTTTTGCAAGAGGCATATGCGTCTGCATCTGAGTACCTCAATTACAGGAAGTTAAATGTATAAAGTGTACAAGGATCGTTTCTGAAGAGATGGTTCATTGGTTAGTCGAGAATTTGCTGCCCCATTTATCCTAGGAAGTTCCAAGAGGACTGTTACTGCGTCTAAAATTACCGTATTAAAATCTTTGTCTCTTATTGTGCCCCGTCCATTTCACTCTTAGCCTTTCAGTCATGCTAACACGATTACGGGAGTAGTAAAAACTGTGAATCCCCTCATTATCTATTTTTTCTGTTCTTTGTTATTTTACTCAGGCCCAGCGATTCCTTTTTAGCACTTCCTCTTCAAATAACCTCAATTTGCGCCTTTCCTTCCGAGAGAGCGATATTTAGCTACACCCACGTGAAATTACGAGCTTGTAGGTGTATTTTACTCTGCAGTGATCATTGCAAAACTGTATTTATTTCTGTCGTGTTGAGACGTATTGAGGGTAACAATAATCAAAACTTCGTCTGAGGTACACAGTAATCTGTGAGATTTAATTACTGTACGACATATTTAGACAGCATGTTTCTGTGCCAATAATGAATCACCTTTAGAGGTACTTTCAAATAACTAATCGGTAGACATGTCAAGAGTTTTTATGAAAAACAGTTTTATAGCCTATCACTGAACGTATAATGTGAATATCATTAAAATCTCTAGTTATTTTTGTGTGCTTGATGTGTGTTTCTGTGCTGTAAAAGACGTATAATTATATGAATAATTAATAAAATAATTAATAATAAATTACACACTGAAAACGATGATAAATTAGTACAGTTGTAAACACATTTTATGGTATATAGTTGGTTAAAGTTGTTATAAGTTGTTATAAATGTGTCTTAGACATCTGAGTTCATTGCGGGAACGTGCAAGTAGATGGTAATTATATATATCAGGTTTTTGTTTTATGATCTATGTGGTAAAGTTGCAGTAGAGTCATGCTGATTGGTAATTGTCCGTTAGTAGATCTTGTCTTGTTGTTTGTAGACATTCTGACTGCAGTGGTATTATTCCGTTTATTGTTTTGGCAATGAAGTATCGTATGCTCCTTACTGGATGAAGTGGGCCGAATCTTGTAGCAGCTGAGAAACTGGTTGATTTTTCTGGTTCGTGTGAACAGTGTGACCAGATATTGATTATGATTGTTAACCGAGAACATATGCAAAGAACGTGAACGTAGTAAACGATATGCCTGTTTTTTGTGTGTTTATTGTCGGGGTTTGTTATATTATTGTAGTTAACTGTTTTCTGAAGGAGCACCACACGTGAGGAGTGCACGTGTACGTGTACGTAGGAGTGCGTAGGTGCTTTCTCACTATTCTGCCTGAGAACGGAAACATAACCTGTTTCCAAAAATCTGTGTTTACTTTTATAATGTTGTGCTTTTTTATTTTCGGAACACTAGATCGAGGACAGCATGTAAAAACAGTGTCCTGAAAGAAAATAAATATTGTTTTTAGTATTATTATATTAATCCTTGTGTGCAAAGCTTGCTGGATGGTGACAATTTTTGATCTGCCTTGAAAATGTAACCTTAAGGTACATTTTTGTTTGTTACTGTTATTTGCAATTCCATTTTAAAACTTACTTTAAAGGCTTATATTGCCTCAAACTAATCCAAAAACAAGCCTTCCACATCGTTCTCGATATCGGTACATTAACCCCTTAAATACACACTTATAATCTGATGGAGCATTGTTAGAGAAAGAGTTAACTCATAGCATAAAGGACTTAATTTGCAGGTTGTGCGTCGAGCATGGCGGAGTCACGGGAGTCGGTGGAAACAGAAACTGATGCTGGAGCTGAGGCATCTGCAGTGGAATCCGAGGTGCTGGGGCCTGAGAAGGTGTCTGGGGAAGTGCTAGACAGTGGCATCAGTACATCGGTGTCTGCCTCAACCGGGACGTCTACTTCTGGCAGCCAAGAGCAGCTGCCGCAACAGCAGCACCTGCCTAGGTAAGGAGCAGCGTCTGAAGGATGACCTGGGTGGGCAGTATGAATGTACTCTAGTGCCGTGACAAGGTCCGGCCAGCATCATCTGAACAGTGTAGATACTTCCAGTACGGTAACAGGACCTGCCCAGATAATGTCCACCTCCACTGAACAGAGACCTGAATGTCTTATGTAAATGAAACACGATAACCGCCTACCCTGGTAAGGAGCAATGTCACCTGTTCACGCGCTTGCGTGTGTCTGTGTGTGCGTACACACGAATGTATTTGAATCAGTCAAATTAGTCTTATGGGAGTACGAGACTGACTGAGCTGCACAGATTATAAACTTGAATGGCTGAAAGACAAATATGTATCACTGAAATAGCCGACTTGGCATCGTGTACCCCACGTCTAAGAAGCTCTGACCGCTTGTTCTCACATTCTTTCTGTGCCGGTGTCAGGCACGCATCCATTCGACGCTATGTAAACACTTGTTGAGCATAAATCCGTAAACAGATAAGTAAGTGAACATGTTGAACATTGCCCTATTGTTTTCAAATAAAGTTCTGATAAGGGAGGGGATTGTCGGGTAGGTTCGATAATTTTGGCTGCTCCCCTTTAGGCAATTCTGGTATTGTGATTTGGCGGGGAACGGATGAAATAAGTTCTGCTGTAGGAAACTTGTTTTGACCTGTAGCCACATTGGTAAACTGAGTTGTGTTTATTTCGCAGCCACTTTTATGTGTTTTCCAAGAATCACTGTTTCTAAGAAATCGATTATTATTACATTTGTCGCGGTTCATGATACTGCTTTGAAATGAACTTGATTTCGACTGTTGGAGGCGTTGTGGGTGATACTGCTAGCGCCAGTGGGTTTTGTATGACGATTCAATACGTATGCATGAGTTGGCCATAAGTGACGGATAGCAGACTAAGGTAATGTCGAACGGTACTCGACATTAGCTGTAACACTTAAGCTATGTTTTATTGGAAATTCAACATCTTAAGTACGTTCATATAGTTTCAGCGAAGGGAGTTCACTTGATTTGGAACAAATTACAACCGTACACGCTCTGGGAGCCCACCTGTGTTTCGGCAAGTGATACATATTTTGTAATTGTGCTCTGTTGTGTTCCTGTTTTCAAAACAAAGAGGAGGCCAGGTTTTCTTACCTTGGTACGTTGCTTCCTTCGTATGTATAGAAGTTCAGGCGAAAGGAAATCGGGTTAGAGGTCCTGGGACGGCGTAGACAAGGTAAATCAATCAGGATAGTACGTAACAAGGAAATGACTATCATACAGCTTCCTAGAAATATATAGCGTTTCTCCTTCTACATTGTATGATTATTTTCACACCATCTCGGACCCTTGGCAAGATAATTAAGCTCGAATATATATATATTTTTTTTAATTTTTCAATGTCATACATCGTAGAGTCAGTTATGAAGGTGCTGTCTTCTGTCATCACTTCATTGAATAGTAACCAGTTTCCTGAAGGTCAGTGCAGACATCACCTGATTCTTGTCTTGTCTGAGCGTGTCTTGATTTAGATTAGAAGTGTTTGTCATTCGTGGCTGTTAAGTCGGATAGTATTTGACATCCTCCAGGGTTTTCAAAAGTTTATTTTGCATTCTTCTTCAAATAATTATATCTCCGATTATAGTTATCGTAAAGTCTTCGGCTTTTCAAGAAAGTGAATAAAGGATATCAGATAATCTGGTATAAAAAGTTTAGAGAGGTTTTTTGACATTCCAGGAACTTAAGAGAAACAAAACAGTATGCGACAGTTCCCCTCTCTTACTCTACATTATGTCACTATGCAGCAAACGCAAAGATTGGGGAAGAAGGAATGCATTTTTAATACCGTGCAGTTTAATGCATCAATATAGGGGGAAAATATGGAATTTAAGACGGAATGGAAGAAACGTTTTCTACAATAAGAAACGTTTAACGTGTTCCAGAACCCAGTTTTCCTTTTTTGTGGGTGCAGTTTTTGTGGCCACCCAGTAGCCATTGCGTTTACAGTCGTTATTACAGTTGAATGCACTCTGAAGACAGCCGTAAGCCAAGTAAACAGTGTTGTTCATTACAGATGGGACCCCCACCACAGACACCTCCTGCACACGGCTATGAAATAGTGACTTTTCTATCAGTTCACACCAACTTTCATATCCAAGTGAACTATTATAATCTTCCATTGTCGCACAAGAATGTCGACGAAGTCTTGAGATGTTGAATGTCACGACGCGTTTTACACTGTCTGGCATAGAATGGCACAATAGTTACTGATCGGTAAGCTGCAGTGACATGATCGTGGCCTATTTTGCAGTACGTAATGTCCCTGTACTTTTCTGGAGATATCGACGGGAACCATTTAGGCTATAATCTCAGTTACGATAACGAAGATTTCTGCCTGAAACATTTCGAATAAAAGGGAGGAATGCCAACCGTTCACCTCTCCTGCGTAGCTTCGAATGTGATGGTAAATCAATAGTCGATGTGTGAGCTAACAAATGCACTTAATGAAGCGCAATTCATGACAATATCGAACTCCTAAATGTTTCGGCAGTGGGGTGTCATGCTCAGGGTGTCATATAGTGTGGCATTTGTCATGAATTGTATTTTATTAAGTGCATTTGTCCGTTAAAATAGAGATGTTAAGAATATGCGCAGTGTGAGTAATGTAAGAGATGGTAAATGCCTAGTGGTTATCACCATGAATCCTCGCATATATAGCAGGCAACCCCATGTTGACTTCAGCAAGGTGTGCATTTTTTTCGAAGCTCTGTTGCCAGAGTTTTTGGGCGTACTTAACCGTCTCTCGCTCGTCAGAAGTGAAGCAGGTCTTCGTGGTATTATTGATGGTATTAAACTGAGAAGTGTGAAAATTCACTGGCATGATAGTGTACACAGTTCCATTAGAACCCGTCTGTTGGCTGGAAAGCTATGCGGCTTGCATGCACAGACGTAATGGTACCACGTGTGACTTCTCGTTTCAGAGTGAGACACACGTAAGACAGCGCTGTAGTTTCTAGGGAACTGTAAACTTGACCCTCCTTCGTATGGCTTCGAGCCTTTTGAACATAGAGAAACAGTACCGGTACATGAACTTGGCGTCCTTCATTGTATGGACACTCACCCATGGTCATATGATGGCCTCAGTAATTCCCGGAAATGCGTGGATAGTGACAGATCTGCTTTATGACTGTGAGAGATAAAATGTGCATAATTTATTTGTTATCTCAGATATTCCGCATCGTTTGACGTGCAACACTTCCTACTCACGTTATTGTTGTGTGAATAGTCATACCTGCTAGCATCCACTGTTCTTACACTGTAAATCCGTGTACTGGTCATGTTAACATAACTTTCCTCTATAGGCGATGTGTAACGCAGTTCTTCGTCGCTTTGTACGTACACACATACGTGATGATGATGATTATTGTAATTGGGTTCGGGACCTCACGATCCCGATGCACCTAGGCCTTAATTAACGGGCCCTTTGTGCCCCATATCAATTTATGGGAGCCCTGTTGCTTTACTAAAGTTCCAGACAGTCCACAGACATATGCTCTTAATGTCCTCTGGCTCCAAGA
>Ga0123357_10011950_pt1 | contig 11171 bp, 3 predicted proteins | sample TergutEmb28metaG_FD_89873 | JGI IMG/M metagenome (GOLD analysis project Ga0123357, IMG submission 89873) | Embiratermes neotenicus P4 segment gut microbial communities from Petit-Saut dam, French Guiana - Emb289 P4 | ecosystem: Host-associated > Arthropoda: Insects > Digestive system > Gut ... | reverse complement strand
AACATTTTTTTGAAAAACCCGCCTAAGGGTTTTGTGTGGCTTGGCTGTTGGGACCCCCTAAAAAACCCCCCCCCCCCCCCCCAGCCCCCCCCCCCCCACCCCACCCCACATTATAATTTCACTACATTCTTTTCGGCCGGTCCCAGTGGCGGCGCGGTCTAAGTTGTAGGTCTACGGCCGTTCGCCTGTTGGGATCTTGGGTTCGAATACCACCGGGGGCATGGACGTTTGTCTGTTGTGAGTGTTGTGTGTGTTGTCAGGTACAGGTCTCTGTGACGAGCTGGCCCCTCGTCCAGGGAAGTCCTACCGACTGTGGTGCGTCGTTGTGTGTAACTTTGAAACGTCATGAATGAGGGGCCAGAATAAAGCAGGCTGAACCGTTGGGCGACGCCTGCAGCAAATAGACAACTTAGCAATTTAGGTCAGAATAAAATACCTAGGTAGTCTCCAAAGACTGGGTGGTATCGTGAATAAGAGAGGAAAAAAACTACGCTCTTTTCTTCTGATAACACAGAAGAACTTCAGGCTATGTAATGTAATTGCTCTTTGAACATTCTATAAAAATGAAAAACGTAGGACCTGCATCAGAAGGATTTACAAGAACCCAATGGTCAAATATATGGCCAACTTAAACTTTCATTTCTCTGAATTTGTCACGAACAGACGTGGAAAAAGGAAGCAGTAAGACACTCAAACGTGAGTCGTTGCAGTAACGATATGGAATTTATAATCTGTTCGTCTGACTGCACAAAATGGGTTCGTAGGAAGCAGCAGCGTTGAAACAGTGTCAAAAAGGAGACGTCATCCTGCCATCCTCCGAGACAGTTATACGTCAAATAACGAAACACTTCGCAACCCCGAAACTTCTAAAGCACTACCGGCAGTTGCAATCAATTAGAGAACTAACCTAAGTAAAGTTATTACTTTATATTCAATTATCCATAGCATAAAGGAAAGTGACGCCGTGACACTGAAGCCGTAAAAGGCAGAGTTTATTCTCTGTCATGCAAAGGAACACAAACCAAGCCCAAATAAAGCACACCGTACCAGCTGTTATTTCTCAGCTGCTTCAAAATTAACCTATTAACATAACATGGATAAAAAGGTAAAATTTTATCTACAGCATGATACAGAGGGGAAGTAGAGATATAGCTCTACTCTTTCTGTAACCTCGACGTTAGAAGAGGGTGGGTGGTTAACGCCACACCCGGCCGCTCTACCTCCTGGAATGACCCGGTACCTATTGTACAGGAGGCTGAGTGGAACCCTAAGTTGGTCTGGAAGGGTATGGAAAGCCTCACCCCCACCGGGATTCGATCCTCGGGCCAGCCAGTATGTAGCGAGACGTTATATCGACTGAGCTATTCCGGCCAACACAAAACATGAATAATTTAAATAAAGATACAAATAAATATTTTCCTGCTTAATAAATCGTAAATGAAGTAACAAATGCAATAAATAACTTTATGCATTATTAATTATTCTAATGTTACACAAACGTGACTGACAAGAGGATATGCTAAAATGATGTCTTTAAATATACATTATTTAACTAGTAAGAAAACGGAAATATATTTAGCATATTCCTACACTCAACTGTGACAAATTTTGTTTACCGCTTGTCATTGTCAGGGTCAGCTTCTTATCGTGAAGCGAAGTTGCGCATGTTATTTATCAACTGCTATAATTATATGGTAGCGGTGACAGGTAAATGGCTGGTGGATTGACACTGGCTGGGAAAACCAAAGTGTTTAGGTCAACGCCACTCTTTCTACCACAAATCCCACAAGGACTGGTCTGGATTTGAAATCGGGCGTCCGAGGGGACAGGTCGGTAACAAACCGCCTGAGCCATGACACGACCCAGTCCTTCGTCATGTGAATCTAATTGAGTGTAAGGTAATAGAAAACTGGAGCAAATTACATTTACAAGCGTAAAAGGGACGATAAGACAGAAAAGATGATAAACAATGTTTGTGAAATTTGAGGTCCTTAGGGCGCTAGATACGTACTGAGTCTTACTCATCAAAGTAAGTGGCGTTACATCCCAATAGACGGATAATCTATTATATGTTTCCACGTGCATGTCCATGACAATTAAATGAAATGTATCTCAGGTCGCAAGCACCTTCCCTCACCCTCGTACCACTTCTTTGCTATGTTATTTATTTATTTTACCTGTATTTTCCATTTCGATTCAGCACGTAGGTAGAATGCTAAAAACAACTTTTCCATATTTTTAAGAATCTACGAGACACATTCAGAAATCGATAAAATAAAGTGTGAAATGCCTACTGAAATAAATCCAAAAGAAGCCTAACCCACTGGCTACTTGACCATCGTGTTGCCTACTTTCCACCGACTCCATCTTTAACCACCACCGCCAATACTGCAGTTCTAAATATGTGTCACTTGTGTCCTGGCACAATGATGTTAGATGCCATTAATATATTCTGGGTCTGAGATTATCTCTACAATGCATCGCAAAGCTTTCCCTGCCTCTGGAAATAACAGAGAAGACATTTTTTTACGGTTTTACCCGAAGGTGGAAAATAAGCCAGCCTCAGAATCCTATTCATGGCCTAATTCCACACAACGAACAATATACATACACCACATTAATATCAACGTTTTTTAATTCCGGAATATTATTAAAGTCAACAGGCTCAGACAAAAGGCTATTCCAAATAAAAATAAAAGCCTAATTGATGAAATTATAGCGTAATTAAATAAAGCTACATTAACGTCTGTGTGAGAGTTCAACGCTATTCCATCGTTTAGTAGTGTTAATATTGACTTTGCTCAAACATATTTTAAAATATATGCGAATGATAGGCTTGCAAACAGAGGAAAGCCTACAGAACAATACGGTGTACTCCAAATAAAACATTGCGATGTTTAACAGTTTCAGCTGCTGCGATAAAAAAAGTAGCCATACAGTTCACCTCCAGCGAGTACGATACGTCTGTACACGAGTGAACAGTGTATTACGTAATACGTACATATATATATATATATATATATATACACACACTTTCTAATGATTTCTTTTACACTTCAATCAGTTCATAACGATTGATTTTCGTGACGTCAGCGTAAAACGGAGTAATTTAAAAGAAAAGACCTATGTCTACCTTCAGACAATTGAATATCGCTTTTTTAATGAATTTCAAACATAATGACTCCGAATTCACATAAAAAATCTCCCTTTTTTCAGATAACCCCAAATCTCAGACCGAAACTAATAGTGTATAAACTCTTAGGACAAAATCTTCATTTGGCTTTCTGTTAATTCCAGCATTTGTAGCGAAGTAAAAACGTCCATATTCTTATTACAGAATCCCTACTTCATTTGCGAAAACCAAGAGTCATAACACAACACGTGATATCTGGTTTCATCTTAGATGTTCCCCCTTACATTGAAACCTAAAATATCATAACAATTGCAGCTGCGTCTATGTTTAAACGAAACTATCGCCAGTTAGTTTTCGAATAACACAAAGGTTGTAGCGAAAATATTGACTTCCAGTTTTATACAACGGAGTTTTTACTTTGTCTCAGAGGCCGAATATCAGTTCTCTCCATATAAATTAGTGCCCGCGGAAAAGCACGAAACTCTCCACTTTTCCCGTCCTCTCTTTCTTCCACAATTTAACCTTTGTGCAACAAAACAACAACTCTCGAAACGTCATTCTTTTAGAGTGCTGTTAAACAGCATGCAACAACACACAACTTCTAGGTGTACGGAATAGCAACTATAGTCCCTAATCCAAAAATTCCAGTTCAAATGTCGGCATAAACTTGGCTGTTGTCAATAAGGTTTTACGCAGCTCCTAAAGACAAACAATATGTCACACCTTAAAACAGGTAACCATTAGTTTCGCATATCCTTGTCACAAAGCTACATATTATGAGACTTCATAAATATTCATTATAGCAACAAATATACGAATCTCTAAATGGCACAACATGTCACGAACTACAGACCGAATTGCAGCGCTTATTCGCGGAGAAGCTTCCTTCTTGAAATATTTCAAGCCGATCAAATGGACAAAAATTTCCCGCCATTTACTCCTTTAACCCCCATTGTTTTATTAGTCTTGCGGTATTCACAACAATAACAACAACAACACTCAACTGTCTGTAACATAACTGTGACTCTTGTTACTACTTAACTTGTTATAACAGCAGCTCCGTCTTGTATTTTAAAAGACTAAATACGAATGTACCCACGCTATGTGAAGAGAGTACCAACAACGAAACATTTATTCTTCTGTCTTGGTCACATCAACGACCATCAGCTACAACTCTATTGCACTTTTGAACACCACCGAATGCAATAAAGCGCCATTCGACACTGTACTCACCGAGCAGCAGCGCAAGGCTGAACAGAAGCACCTCGGGAACCATCCTTTCCGACTACCGCATGACTCGCCGAGAGCTGCCTAGATCCACACTGATGATCCACAGCCCTCTTACTGTCAGGTCGAACATAGACCACCCGCCCGAGCGCATGCGCCCCCCAATATCGTCGCGGCGCTTTAACGTCGCGCCACTCCAGAGTGGTTACAGGTTCGTGTCTCGAGCACAACTGGAATGTGAATTGATGTGCTATATGTCTATTTGCACAATTACTCACCATAACAATCTCAATAAGGGCTCTGAGGCAAATTGTCTAACTTTCAGTATTCTTGTTACGTCAATGTACATGGGCAAGTAGATCATTTAATGGCATTGCACCAGTCACTGATATTTCGTAAATAATAATCACGACTGCAAAATATGTTCTTTCTTATTCGTGACCTCTTTCTTCCTACTCATTGCAGGAGTAGAGGCTTAATGCTACACTTGATCACAGTAACACACACTCCTTAGGACTACCCTAGACAAGGGATCGTCTTATCGCAGAGACCTTTACGTGACAACAAACAACATTCACAAAAGAAAGATATCCATGCCCCGGCGAGATTTGAACCAGCAATCCCAACATGCAAGCGGCCGCAGACCCACGCCTTGGACCTCGTGGCCACTGAGATTGGCTTGTAAAATATTTACGAATAATAATTACAGACAGTTAAAAGAGGAAGATATAGCGCTGTATAGAAAGAATTCAAAATATGTTCTCTTGCATCACTGAAGACATGACAATTTGTCGCCCAGTATGGTTCCTTAGAACTCAGGGTACTTCACCATGTTTTAAGTCCGTCAGTGCTTATTGGCCTAAGCAAACCTCGGGGAATAAACAACAACAATTAGGGCATCGGGTAGTCTAATTGTCTTCCAGTTTGGGAACGGGGCGGAAGACTAAAAATTCCTCACTCTAAAACAATAATAGATGTTACGAAATATAATACTATGCTTCAAACCTGGCGACCACTTACGAACATATTACAAACTTCGGGTAGCATAAAACAAGGAGGAATTCTTGACTAGAAAACGGCTATTAGATATTCAATAATTACTTTGCCGCTTGTAGTTAGTTAAGACAATTAGTAAGTTCCGTAAGTCAGGTTACTTCTGCTTAGTTGAGCACTGTAACTTGAAAACCAATATAGGGCAGGACATACAAATCCGCCCAATTTCAACCTTCATAATAAAAAACGTTTAGTGGTTTTACTCGCGCTCTAGCCACTTAGCCACTCTATAGCCGTGATCTCGGTACCGCCTGTATGAGATGGGGTCTGGCGGCAGTGGGATATCCGGGCAGGATAAATTGATCTATTCTCGGACAGTGTCTCCATAGATGACTCCATAAACTGGAATTTTCGACCATTAATCTGGTACGTGTAACTTAAGAGAAACTTGCATTTGGTCTCCTTGATTACAGCACTATATTTATTTGTTTTTAATAATCAAAATTACAACAACACGAAGATTGTTTGGAGTTTAGACCCTTTTGGACAGAAGTGTGGGGTAATCCACGCATGAAAAATATAATGGAAATGCTCTCATGAGTTTGTTCTGCTACAAATTTGAACTACAACCTGCGCCAGGCACATGCCACTGGAACTCCGTCGGTTATTGTAAGCGGCAGCCAATAAGATTCGATTGAGCTTTTTCCCACAGATCCGGGGTTCCAAAATCTTGACACCAGTAACCAATAACAAATTTCCAATTGAATTTATATTCCTGCGAAAGAGATATCATGGGTTTATTCTAGATAAGTCCTGACTCATTTTGTTTCGTTCTCAAGCCATCCAAGTGCAATCTTGGTACAGTCTCAACCCGTTCTGTTGCATTCGCTCTACACTCTGGGCACAGCATTTACTGCAGCATCCACTGAATTCATCTTAACAGTGGATCTGTGTAGCCTAACATAAGGCGACTACAGCTTCTGATTTTGTCTGCAGTACATAAAGTTAACGTAATTACAGAAATATTGTTTCTGCCTAAACTAGCAAGGTGCCCTGTAGATAACAGTCCGTGAGCTGGGGTCTAGGATTTTACCATAAATAACCCTTTCCAGAAAAGTGTGCTAATAGACAAACTATTCTACGAACGTAACCAGTGGCTGGGGCATCACTATGAGCGTGCGTTGACGGTTGCAGTGGGGAAAAAAGATGAACAGGACATGTAGAGAGCGCACGGGGAATGTAAAATATTCGGAGACTTTTGATCAGAAACCTGAAATGAGGTCACCATTAGGTAAATCATGATTCAGATTGGAGGGTCTTAAAAGAATGGATGAAAATATGGACTGGATTTTATGGTCTGAGACTAGGTTCAGTTGTTGGCTTTTGTTCACTTCTCTAGGAACTTTGTTGTTTTGTGCAAGAACGGATTTATTGATATCTATGAAACCGCTCTCTTTTGAATGTCATTGTGACAAGTGTAGGTGCACGTGGAGGTCATAAAACGTATACTTCACTGCTAGTACTTGTCCCTACGCGTAGACCTCCAAGTTAATAGCACCGATAATTCATTCGACCCTCTAAGCCACATCTTACAGTGATGAATCTTTTATGGTACAATTTAAGTTATCTGCCAGTCATCAACACAATTATCGTAGTGTTAATTGAGACGTATTTATGTCACCCTATATATAGCCTACTGTAAGAGAGGAACATGGATAGGAAGATAGATTTTCTGCAAGAAACCACGATAATATATAAAAAACAAGGAAATTACGAAGTTAGCTATTCTTAAATATACCACAACACGAACATGTGTTGGAAAGTAATTCCTCATAAATTTTTACTTTAAAGAAAGAAATGTATAATCGTAAACCGAATTGAATTCTGTTCTTTAAACTTTCTCAGACCAGAGGCTGAATTTTAAACTTCTGCTGAAAGACAGCATGGGTTATATCAGTAACCACGGAGGACGTAACAACAGTGCGTTAGTGTAGACGAAACAGCGTATAATGATAAGATTTTCTGACGGAAGACAACGTGCCTCCGGTCGACTTTCATCAGTAAATGACAATTCTTTACAGACAGGGAAAAAATCAGCAGCACCAAAAATTTCAAGACTGCAGCTTCTGCTGGCAGAGTTCTTTACCCGAATTTCTGGGATGTTAAAGAAGTGGTACTTTTAGAATTCATGTCTACAGGCACAATAAATAATATGATCGGTACTGTGAAACACTGAGACAACTGCAAGTAAGACTTCGAAGATTTCATTCCCTCAGAGAGCGTCTCTGCTTTAACAAGATACAGCTTGACCGCGCAGAAGTGCGTGAACAGCAGCAAATATGCGTTGCCTTTGTTGCATTGTCTGGAATATCCCAGCATACAAGCCCGACATGGAACCCTCGCATTGTCATCTCTTTCCTAAACTGAGGGAACATCTTAGAGGACATCACTAAGCGTCGGGCGATGAAATCAAAACAGTTGTTGAATTGAGGTTCCGTCATCAACATCTACAGTTCTATCGTGACGGAATCATTAAACTACTTGGATCCTTGCTGTAGTATGTAAACTGCAAAGTAATTTCGGGAGAGATAAATATACAGAAGTGAGCAATATAGTCAAAGAAATGTATCTGTTTTGATTTTCTTAGTAATTAACCAAATTAATGCACAAAATCTTGTTTTATAATAAGTTTATTATATGCCTCCACATGTTTCGAGCTTTATGTGCTCATCAACAGGAGGTCAAAATTGTATTATACATCATCTGGTATCATCACACCTGTAGGTGGCCGTCCCGTGCACAGGTTGAGAGAGGACTCAGCAGCACCTCCTGGTAATGAGCACATAGTGCTTGAAACATGTAGAGGCATATAATAAACTTATTATAAAACAATATTTTGTGCATTAAGTTGGTTAATTACTAAGATTATACTGAGATGCACTGCCAGCAAAACACAATAATTTGTTTTGGTTTTATTTAATACGTGTACACCATTTCCATATAAAATTAGGAGATGTTACTTTTCGGTACACACTCGTAGTTCGTTGCCGTTTTTTTTTTGTATAAATTCACGCAATTTTGCAAATCCGTCAATGCACTCAGCATATGCTTCAGAGTACATACATCAGTCGAGCAAATTTTTATAAATATGGTCAAAAAATACAGGGAACCGGAATGACAGCTTTTATCAGTATGTCAACGAAACAGCCATAAGAAAACAGAGAAATCAAGAAAGAAAAAGAACATAAGGAAAAAAAATACGATAAGTAAAACAATATAAAATAAAATGCAAGCGAATGAAAATAATTAATAAGAAAAGAAAGAATAAAGTAAAGGAAGAGCAAGGAACGGATTGAAAAGACAAGGATTTAAAGAAAAAAACAACAACTTGGAATACCAAGTGAATGTAATCAGACATAGCCTATCATTTCCTAAACAACGCTGGATATTCTCCAGCACTGTTTGCGCAATCTAACCGAGTGCTTTGAACATGTTTGTTCTGGACGCTGTTTGTCGTCAAATGAATGTTAATTTACAGTGATCTGCAATGCATACCTGCACTACTGCCCTCGAGGCTGCGGACTGCAGCAAAGTCTAGGTACGTACGATCGTCTAAATGGCATTAATATACCGCCGAATGCTGTAAAAATTGTAATATTCATTACATATGCCTTGGTATGGATACACACCTACGTCACTTCAATACAAGCTCCCTAGCTCTAGAAAAATTATTATTTAACCAAGGTCTAGGAACGACTACCCTGAAATGTTTCGTCTTTTTTCTTCTCTTCTTTCTAGAACTTCCAAGCCTAAACAGATAACGTGCATTTTACTTCTTCAATAAGTCGTTGTTGTGAGCCATTTTCTATACATGTTCATTACACAACTCTGTTGGAAATATTTTCAATAACGTCTGTCAAATTATGATACTTGGTATGGATCTGAATCAGGCGTCATAGATTACGTTTTGTTGGGTTAGTCACTAACAGCGCCGCAAAAATAATGAGCGTCACACCATTGCTTTAACATCGAAGAGAAAGTCGTTAGGACATCAGAGAGGAACTGCCTGGAAAAGTCAAAACCTACAACCCTACAATAAGCTACCTACAGCAACAGGGACACACAGTATCATTGCCCACAAATCAGGCACCGCTTCAGACTTTAAAAATTCGTAATGTTTGAAGGTCACGATCAAGGATAAAGAAACTTGTAAATGCGAGGGAATTATGGAAGAACATGTGAGATTTTGAATATTGTAATAAAATTGTTGTTTTCTATTATTACCATAAATTTTTAACTCCTAACTGATAAGTTAGCTCAAGGAGCAGCACATTCTGACGGGTATTCGGAAATACAAAATTTGATTCTTGACTGGGATATTGCCCTAAACGTTTTCTTTAAATTCGCTAGATAAATTCCAGGAATGAACTTTCATACAAATTTCAATCTTTTTCTCATCAGTCCTACGCTTTACACTGCAGCTGCAGACATTTTCAGCACTAAATAACTTCATAAATTTATTAAAAATTTGCAAATGGACCTTAAATGAAAACCCTTTAATATACCAAATTGTCCCTATTGTTACGTTCAAGTCAACAATTTATTTTACATTAAAGAATTATGTCAAAACATAACACAGTGACGGACTTCTGTATCTTCGCAGACTTATTTGATCACAGGTTTCGTGGAGAAGCATCGAAGACGCAAGACTGCACCTTTTGTTCCTATCATCAAGTTTTTTTCCGCAATTCAAGGTCTGTGAGCATTACACGTTTGATAACACAGGAATATGAGCGAAATAGATGGGTTACGGACAGACGCCATTCTTCGCGTCTTGCTTATTAACATATATACTCTCAGCCTTTTCAGATGAAGCAATAAAGTAAGACAGTTATTTAACACCAATGAAAACAAATTTAAATGGCATTAAACCATTCGACAAACTCAGTTTCATTTTATCTTTAATGTGCAAGAAGTATAGTGTGTTCCTTCTTCCCCTTTTCTCCAAAGTAAATTCTAACTAAACAAGAAACTATGAGGTACCTCTTTGGATGCTGGCAAGAGTACGTGCATTGTGATTCAGTTTGATACCATTCTATACAAGAAACACAAGTTACAATTATTTGTCAGATCGTTACAGTAAACCTGCTTCGGCCTTCATAGTTTTTCGGTTTGGATCCCGGGCTGTGGTTGCCTAAGTTCTGTTTTCCTCGAGCCATTCATGCTAATTCCTACAAAAGTAGGCTACGGCTGCTTGTTTTGAATTTCTTAAACATGTTGTAACACATTTATCATATGGATAATTGTAACCTACATTCCATATGTCTGACACAGGATCAAATAAGATAATATTCGCGTAATGATTAAAGAGCTGGAATAGATTAGGACAGGCTACGGGTTGGAGAAACAAAAAAAACTTGGTTGGATTTCCGATACAGGCAAAGAAATTGTTTCTACGCGTCTAGATCCGGCTAGGGGCCCACTCAGCCTGCTATTAACTAACTCCAAATAGGCCCATGTTTAATATATGTCGAACTATACTTACCCTCCTCCATAAGCCTTTTTGGCGCTCACTGACTTACTTTACCCTTATATTACACGAAATAAATTAAATACAATCTCAGTAGTCTTTATAATAAATAACATTTAAAGGACACATTAAGAAAGAAAATCCCTTCACAACTGAAGACTAAAGAAACCAACTAGATGCCACTTATTATTTTATTGTACTTCTTATAGGCTCAACATATTTCGGGCATTACTATGCCCATCATCAGGAGCTCGCGACTATGATGTTGATTACCGCATTGGTCGTTTT
>Ga0123357_10011949_pt1 | contig 11171 bp, 4 predicted proteins | sample TergutEmb28metaG_FD_89873 | JGI IMG/M metagenome (GOLD analysis project Ga0123357, IMG submission 89873) | Embiratermes neotenicus P4 segment gut microbial communities from Petit-Saut dam, French Guiana - Emb289 P4 | ecosystem: Host-associated > Arthropoda: Insects > Digestive system > Gut ... | reverse complement strand
TAAATACATATTAAAACTGGCAGCAATTTGTGGTTTCTGTAATGTTAATATCTGTACTTAACATCTAATTAACATCTGAGTCACATAAAGCCATTCAATTCATCTACATAAACACTCCCACTAATGTCGTAGTTGTCCTTTGGGTTCCAAACACTTTACATGGCACATGAATATCCAGCAGTTTTGAAGTGCTGATTTACCATTATTGACTGCGGATTTTTAAGCCTACTAATTGCCTGTACTAAAATACAGTACCTGCTTTACAGTAACTGTTCAAAGTGCCCTAATCCAGTTTCTATGCAGTTTTCGGCATGCATCAATAGAGACTGAGTAGCAGATGCAATGTTGTCAGGATGGTTGCTTATGTGTTCTGCCGCTACAAAAATATGACGATGCAGTGCTGCTCGTGAATCGACCTTAATTTCATACACCAATGTCTTCATGTGGCCCCAGAGATAATAATCAAGAGGTTTAAGATCTGGCGACCTCGGTGGCCATGCAACGGGTCCACCACGACCTAGCCAGCGGTTAGGGAAAGATTCGTTTAAGTACTCCCTCACGTGCCAAGTGTAATGTGGGGGAGCCCCATCATGTTGGAAGTGCATTTGGCTCCTTATCATTAACGGGATGTCTTCCAACAAACCTGGTAACACATTCCTCAGGAAGACTTCATAAGTGTTTCCCGTTAAATTGTTGTCAAAGACAAAAGGTCTGATCAACTTGTTACTAAGCAAACCACACCATACCTTCACTGAAAATCTCCTTTGGAACTTGGTTACACTTGTTTCATGTGGATTATCATGGGGCCACATATGCAAACTTCGTGAATTATTTATACTGTCCCGGGTAAAAGGAGCCTCATCGGTGAACAAAATGACGCTTAACAGTTGGGGACGTGCTGTTATCCAGTGGCAGAAATCCATACGTCGAGCAGGGTCCCCTGGTTCCAGATGTTGTACTCTGATCATGATAAGGATGTAAATCTTCCACGTGTAGAGTTCGCCACACCTGCATACATGACACGCCAATGCGAGAGGCAATTCTACAAGTGGACAATCGTGGACTCCTCTGAACCATCTAAAGAATGTTCTCTCATGTGTTAATCAATGGTACCACCTCCCTTTCAGACTGCACAGCAACACTTGGAAGACAACCAGTCTCACGCATTGTCTGGTGAATACGATAAAATACACCACTAGATGGAGTCCTTCGGTCGGGAAAACGCCTTTGGTATCCGTCAACAGCAGCAAGTGCATTCCCATCACAAAATCCATACACAAAATGCATGTCACAATATTCCACGTGGGAAAACACAAAAGGAATTTTTACAACTCCTCACATTTAACTGTAACAGTGACAACTTTCAACAGTAAGTCGTAGCGTGAATGTGCTTGGCCAGGCTGTAGGCTAAAGGACGGACATGCGCAGTGTACGGGTAACACATCATGCGGAACAGGTAGAGTACGTGGAACCGCAAGAAGACCACACTTTTCTCTCGCCTTTATCTCTGTAACCGTTCAACTTCGGATATAAGTGTTTTGGTGTTATATCGGTATACTTTAACTTAAAGAACATTCTCCCGAAGTCTGGCACATTCCCCCCGGGACACCCTGTGTAATGTACAACTTAGTATAACTGGTAATATTGCAGTACTGTTTAAGAAAATATGAGTCGTTAGGCTTTTTTGCAGTGGTGCATTTCAGGTCTTTGTTGGGGATGTGGCGCTGTGTCACTGGGTGGTTGGTGATTGGTGCCTGATTGGCACAAGCATGACAAAACTTCAGATAAGTTGTTTTCTGAATTTGAATTGTTGGCTCCTTAGATTTGTTTCCATTTAGAAACATTTGCTGTTTCATTAGTTTAGCAGAATTAAAGTTACAACAATGTCAACTACACTGGAGTACATTTTTAGTATGAACATATAATAACACTTTTTATATTTCATATACTAGTAAATATTGTGTGTGAATCGCTTCTTTTGCAGTGAGAGGCAGTTATCTCTTGTCAGGATCAAGTGGACCGTGCCGTGTGCCCATTGCCCCTCGAGGTGCTGTCATTCCTAAAGCAAGAACAGTCCGTCAAGGTAGGTTGGGCTTCGTCTTCTGCACATTTTTTTTTAAGGATGCTGTGACTTAATTAATTTTCTTACTTCTCTGCAGCATGGTAAACCCAAAGAGGTCTTGTTCCTCTTTCATTTTTTGACTGAAGTTTCTTGTGAACTCCATTTTGAGATATGTTATGTCTTAAGTGTACAACGTTAATTTCCATACAGTGCTTGGATCAGGGCAGTAAAAACAACATTTGTGCCTCTTCCATTCAGTTGCTTAATTCAAATTTACACACAACCATTCATGGTATTTTTCTTTGGAGCATAGTGTGTTTGACATTGAAAACTGATCATATCATTTCACTCAGTCTAAAACATGCTTGTTAAAACAAGCATGTTTTTTATTGTGCATACCAAATTATCATCTTAAAATGGGAAATGTAGACTAGAGTTGAAATTGTCTTGGGGTCAAAATCCATGTGACTATGCATGGTATTTTATGTATTTTTCCCTGGGGAAAAGAATAGTCCCACTGCTGCCCATGCAGGTCATAAAAGATGACTAAAATGGTTACCCAGTGCCTGAGAGTACAGCTGGGCCACCCTACCCTGGGGGTTTTAAATATGGCCGACTGGCCTTCCAGGTTGAGGGTTGGGCGACAGGCCTACAGCCTGTCACAGTAAAAAATCTGTCAGGAAACGAAACAGTCAGACTGAGTGGAATCAACCTAGGCAATGGAAAAGTATTAATAAGATAGGATAGCGACTTGGAATTTTCATGCTGTGGAACTGTATAAAAACATATTAGTAGACACAGAATTAAAAACTGGAAGGAGAGGTAAAAAAAACAGAGCTGCCTGGGAGCAATCTGTTAAGGAGGCGAAGGTCTGCATTGGACTGTAGTGTCACCTAAAAAGAAGAGAATATTTTATATATTTACTGAGTTTGAAAATTGATTATTTTATATGAAATTGTTCATATGTTGAGTGATATTGGACTGCAATAGAAGCTTTACTGTTTTCTTCCAGATGCAAAGCCCGGGCCATCAAAGAATACCAGACTTTCAACATCAAAGAGAAAGAAGCGCATTTCTTCAAAGGATGAAATGAAAACGGTCAGGAATGCTGTTGCGCTCAGTACGAATGCAACAGTCAGCAAACCAACTGCTACAGTTGGTGTTATTTTGAGTGCTGACAACAGCAGTGAGAATGTCATTTTGAAGTCCCCAGATACAGGACAACAGTCTTCAGCAGGCTGTGGTCTGAGTCTTCCCAGTATCTTTCTGGAATCACCAGAAACAAAAATGTTATCAATTAGTGCACAAAAAAGTAGAGTAACTCCATCTCAAGGTTATGGACAGGAGAAGTTGTTAGGAGCTCTTAATCTGAAAGAAGCATCAGACAGTTCTTTGAATCAAAAACCTGTGGGGATTGATCAGGACAAAGGAATAAGGAGTGAAAACAAATTGAATGCAGGTGACAATGAAAGTGTAAAATCAAAAACTGCATTAATATTGCAAAGTGTTGGTAAATATCCACCAAGCCCACAGCTTATGACACTTGTGAACCTTAGCAGGAATATTGCCAATAGTGGATGTTCACCATCAGTTCTTGTTCCTGGTATGATAGGTGAAACCACTGTGGGTAAGGTAAATGAAGTAAATTTATCCCAGAAGCCTCGTGAGACTCCACAGGCAACAACTTCTCACAGCAGGACAAGTATGGATTCAAAACAATTGAGTTTTAGCACGCCTCGTAGGCACCGGCACGTACGAGTGTTGGACTTCACGACACCGCCCAAGGCAAGAACTGTTCCTAAAAATCTGCAACCTAAAGAACCTTCTCCTGAAACAGTGGAGAAGGTAACAAAGACTTCGCAAAGATCTGTCAGGAATGGTGTAAATAAGGCCAGATCGACTCTTTTTAAATCTCCTAATGAGTCAGAAACTACTGTGTGTGATATGCCCATGTCAACTATAAAATCATCTGCATCCAGTGCATATTCAAACACTTATCTCAGTATCATACCACCCATAGCAACACGAAGCCCACTCCCTCGACTTTGTGGAGGTTGGGACAATGCAGCAGGAGTTGGGCAAATTATATGTGATGAAAGTGGATCAGATTTTTTTGTAGCAGAAACTCAGTGTGAGGTGAATGTGATGGATAAACAGTCTGAAGTTACTAAAGGATCAACAACGCTCATGAAGAACAGGGAGACTGGATGTAAAATGACTCAGAAACTTGCAGAAGAAAGTTTGGTGAACGTGAAGAGCCAGCCGTCTTCAAGAAAGGCCTGGGATTTTGAACTTCGAGCACACTTAAATGATAATTGTGAAGGAGTCCAGCTATCGTCAAATGACAGCAGTTCTATTACTAATAAAACTACAAAGAGGAGAAAAACAAAAACAAAATCAAGGAGGAAAAAATCACATGGAACTGAAAAAGAGGTAATGAGTTTAGAAGAACACCTGAGTAAGGATGAGCACACAGACAGTGGAAGTTTAATTAAAAATCAAGGAAGTCAAAATGGAGCATCTGAAAACACATCTTCAGATTTTATTATTCCTTTTAACACATCAACTAAATGTTCTGAGAAAACAAATTATAACATTGAAGCTAAAAACCAGAATAGTGACTTAAATACGGTTGTCACTCCTCTAATTAGCGAGAAGGTTCATGATTTAAGAAAAAATGTTGAGCCGGCAAGTGAAAGTGATCATGCACATTTGGTTGAGAAACCGTCAGTGAAGTTCAGTGGTAAATACAAAAGCTGTGTTCCAGGACCAAAATTGAGCAGAAAAAAGGATGATGATCAGCCCACTGACTTGTCAGATAACCGAGGTGCCAGTGAAAAAGGTGAAGTGGCCAGAGAGCCGGATGGAAAGGAGCAGGTTAAGGGGGCAAAAAGAAAAGAGATTTTGGCTCTAGAAACTTCAAATAGCAGAAAAGCTGACCTTTCAAAATCTTCAAGCTCCTCTACCGTGGGGGTACAAAGAAAAGAGGTTTTGGCCGTGGAAACCTCAGATGGTAAAAAAGCTGACCTTTCTAAATCTTCAGACTCGTCTACCATGGTAACTGTAAGTTCCAGTACGTCTGTTGGATCTGTTGTTACCATGGCCAGTTGTTTCCAAGTTGGACAGTCTCCAATTGAGCAGAATGCTGGAGAAAGAAGAATAATGGATCACAGTATGCATATCCACCAGTCACTGAACACTGTAGCCACTGAAACCATTGTGAGCCATACTAATGATCTTGGTACCAGTACCAGTTTGGTTGCGGCTGCATCTCAAGTAGATTGTGTATCGGTAGGTGGTGCAGCTTCTTTGGCTGACAGTCAACCTGTGCCTGTTTCACAAAGCGAGGAGCTCGTTTCCTCAACTTCTGGATTTTATCCTTCAGAGTCCCAGAATAAAGATTTCCAAGCATCTTGTCATCTTAAATACAGTTTCAGTAAAGAACAGTCCTTGGCAAATGTACCAGATAACCCCCTGTTAAAAATTTCAGGCACACAAAAACTAGTATGTGATACTGTGAACATGTCAGATTCACAGACAAAAGTGGTCACTTCACCCATTCTTGATACACCCAGAAAAATAAATGACCCTAGTTCAAATTCCTGGGGAACTGCATATATGTCTATTCCTCTTACACCCCGTTTGAGGAGCCCACATCCAGATGATACTCCAATTACAAAACAAGTAAACGGAAATTCTTGTGTAGCATTTTCTGTAATAGAAACCCCCAGTTTTCCTCCTACACCTAACATTGCAGTGACACCTCAGTCATATCATACAACTCAAAGCACTCCAGCTTCTGCAAGATCAACAGAGTATTGTGCAGGTTTAGCATATTACAAACCTTCTTACAATCTGGACTGCAGTATCTCAGCCAAGCCATTGGAACAGGTGTTGATAGAGGAATGCAGGAAACTAGAAAACACCAATACTGCACAGACTTCGTACACATATAATGCAAGTCACAAGAAAGATACTGATCGTGGGCAGCAGCTGCCATTGTCTGTTCCAGATAAAACATTTGGGGAGGCAAACTCTGGAACTGATTTTCAGGTCAAAGTACACGTCGAGAAGGACGTGGTGTTACATGAAGTAGATGAAGGACAAGGAAGTGTCGTAGGTGGGACACGGTCATCAAAGAAACAAAAACGGCAAAAGGCAGTGGCAAAGAAAAGTGGTGTAAGGAATCGCAGGAACTGTGACAAATCAAAAGATAAAAAGATCACAAGAAAAAAGGCTGCAGGATCCCGCTCTAAGAAAGCCAGTGGCATAGATGATGAGCCATCAGAAATGTGCACCTTGCCAGGGAGGAAGCCAAGGCCTCTTTCAGACACTGCTAGTGGAAGTTGTGATGTTGAGCAACAGTCATTGAGAGGACAAACTTCTGCATCAGTCTGTACAAATAGGGACTCTGTGTACATTTCAAGTACTGCCAACGAAAGCAGTAACTTTGATGATAAACCGTCAGAAACACATACCTCGGCTTCATTCTTGGCACACAAGAAAGCAAGGACTGTTAACAAAAACCATGAAGGCCAAGTAGATTTCTTAGTTGATACACTGTCATCAGAGAAGAAACAGTGGGCAAAAGAGAGAAAAACGAAAAGAGGAGTAAGAGATGGTGGAAACAGTGCCATATCAAAAGGTGCAAAGATTGCAAGGAAGAAAAAAACAGGGTCTCCGTCAAGCAAAGCCAGTGCCTTGGATGATAAGCCATCAGAAATGTACATCTCGTCAAGGAGAAAGGGTAGGCCTGTGTCAGGGACTGCTGATGAAAGTGGTGACATTGCTTCAGTCTCAAGTAAGAAGAAAGTAAGTGTTGCTGGTAAGAGGAAAGCTAGGCCCAGATCCAGAACTTCTAAAAAAAGCAGAAACTTGGAGGATGAACCATCAGGAACTCAGAAGAACCAGTGTAAGGGACTTGAAGGTAAAACTGAAGATGAAATAATCCAAAGGTGCATTGATGCTGCTCAATCAAAGCTTTTTGGTTATAATTCGCCCAGTGATGACTCTGATTTTGAATCAAGCAATGATTTTGGACAAAGTGAAGTTGAAGCTAAGACTGTACAATCTAATGATGGGAGTGATGAACGGTATACAGAACTGAAAACAGCAAAAGAATCAGGTACAGAACAAGAGACTGGTCATTCTTCCAAACTGTATAGTACATATTTAGGTGATGGTAGTACAGATGTACAACAAATGGTAGAACCTCAGGGACAGGATGAGGTTAAACGTGGAAGTGGATTATCTTTAACGAGGGAAAAGTCCCCACGTTTGCCATCTTCATATAGTGAGGAACATATGAAAGAAACACATTCTGACAAGACTGTGAACTGTGAATCATTATTGTGCCATTCAGAAATTCCTGGATTTGAAATGTTTACAGAATGTGATCTGTCTATAAATGACTCTAGAAAATCACCTTCATGCTTCACAAATGATTCAGTTGATACAAACTCACGTACATCTCCTTCTGGAAAGAACACAACACTGGATGACAAACATGTTGAAAAGAAACACTGCGGAGTTGCCAGATTGAAGGATATAGATGTTTCCAGCAGCATGCCTAATAGTGTGGTTAAAGAATGTGAGGAAAGGGATAGGAGGGCAATATTCAGCTCACAGTCTGTTCCCAGTAGTTTGGAGCATTCAGGATCCATAGAGAATAATTCCATGTGTAGTTATCAGGATATGGATGCAAGGAAACAGTTGAGAGAGAAAGAAGACAGCTTGACCAAGACTGCACTTTCTGTTCCTACAAAGGTCATCAGGGGGACTGGTGCTGAGATCACACCAGCAAAGAAAAACTCTCATCTGTCTGTAGAGGCTATTGCAGACCGGCTTACAAGAGAGAAGATAGCTGTCAAGGCCCCTTCCTTGACGCAGCCTCCAGTCGGCCAGCCTTTGACAGACGACAGCAGTTCTGAGGACTTTCCGGTTTTACATCTGAGTGCCGATTGTGATTTAGTCCCTGAATCCATAAATTTGTCTCAAGTGGAGTCTCGATTGGCTAAATTGCACGGAGTAGAAGGGGTAACATCCGATGTTTTAGCAGTGAGATCAACACCCAGATCTGCCAGTGATGTATGCAGAGATTTGGAACAGACCCCTAATAGGTTCCAGGGTGTTCAATCAAATGTGAAATTGTCACCCACAGTTGATATGCTTGAGCATGAGAGGCAGGAGCTGGCATGCAAGAAGCAGTCAAGTACTGGCAAGAGAAAACATGGAGCAGAAATTGCAAACAAGAAACTGAGCGCAACTAAAAGACTAGAAAATACCAATAAGAAGATAAGGGCTTTACTGGGTGATGATGTCAGTCCCATAAAGACTGTGACTGAAGCAAGTGAAGTCAGCAAAGATACAGAACGTAGAATTTTAAATGAAGTATTGCCTGTTACAGAGAAGCATAGTTCATCAATTAAAGGCAACCAGGATGTTAAGCTAGAGGATAAACTGATAGAAAGATCAGGGATAAGTACTGCAATAAAGGAAATGGTGCAGGAAAAAGAAGTCTTCTCAAAGCAAAATAAAGTATGCGAATCAGATAAAACAAAGACAACAGACACATCCAAATTCTGTCAAACTTCTACTGTTGAAGTGACAGGTGCAGTGGATACTGTGGGTTCCAGAATGGAGGGTTTGCCATCAAAGGGCACAAGTATGATATATGAACGTCACCAAGTGTCCAGTAATGAGGCATACATAGAAATAGTGTATGTAGATGAAGGGCCTGAAGAACATAATCTTATTGTTGAAGATATCTCCAATTTTTCACTTACTTTTGAGTTAGATGAACACTTGGCTGAAGGTGTGGAAACACACAAGTGTACAGTTTCAGAATTCCAGGAATTATTTTTTGCTTCACCCAAAGACTGCACCAGCAGGTCAGAGTCTTGTGAAAGTTATCAGTTTGATGGTAAGGGAAGGAACACTACCACAAATTGTACGAATAACAAAGGCTTAGGTCATGTTACAAGTAGCAAAGACAGGGACAGAGAATCACTCCATGAAGGCAGGAGTGCTGGACTTCACATAGAGGAGCATGAAACGGCCTCTTGCTCTCCATGCCATAAAAAAAGTGCAGACTTTTCACGTGACAGAATGAGAAGCTCACATTCTCACAAGGGGTCCCCACCTCCAGTCCACAGGAGACGGACATTGTCTGCTAATCCTGGAAGAAAGTCCCAGTGTTGGGATCACAGGGCACCCTCATCTTCATCTTCAGTATTGGTTAAATCTAAATATTCAACATTTTCACCGTTGAGTGAGCTCTATAATGAATATTTGAAAGACGGGAGGGAGTCTACAAGGTTTGTTTCCCACTGCAATAAAAGAGGTCAGTATTTCAATTTTAGAAGTCATGAGCGGCTTCCATTTGGGCACAGAGGCAGAGGAAGGACAAGGTATTATGACAGGCATATTCATTCACAAAGAGTTCTTGATCATTCTTCTTCAAGAGAATCCAGGTGTACTTCAACATCATCATCACATGGACGTAATGACAGGAGGTCTGTCCAGGATGTGAGGGCCACAGAAATGGACTCAATGAAGGTCTCAGGTGGCACAGCTTTATTAATTGGAGCACCTACAGCAGTTGGGGACGTGGAGCAGCAGCCTGTTACAGTAGATACACAAATTAAAGGTGTTGTGCATGGAAGGCAAAAGGTGCTGGCACATGATGAATCCCCAGAGGAGGGGGAATTATTAGATGAAGATTCATTGCCAGAATATGACGAGGACAGATGGCTCCAGAAACATCCGTCATCAGGTAATGGTAGGATATATTCAGTACAAGTAAGGTAGTGACTTAAATTAACCCACTCACTTCTGTGGCTATGAAAGTTGTGTTAAATGGGAAGAAAAATTCATGCTTTGTTGTGGAAATATATGCTTTAACTTCAGACTTTAAGAAATTCCAGGTGTAACAAAAAACATGAAAAACCATCTCAGAGATGGACTATTAATGTATGGGGTGAAATACTGTTTGTAATATTCACATTCTATTAACAGGGTAAGTACTACTCAATACAGGGCTGCCTGGAACATTGTTACCAACACTGAAAGGTTTTAAATAATGATTATATGAAATCACCTATGCATGCTCAACATTTCTGGGAAAATTTATGTTCACTACATTATAGATGGAGATGTGCAGATAAAAGGTTTGGCTGTTTCAGTACTTGGACTCATTATGTCACACAGCCTGTTGTGTTACATTAGACTTGATTTTGTGAAGTCATGTTTTTTCATGTTTTGGGTTGCACAGGGTACACTTTCAACACTGTAGTATGAGTTTTGTCACAGCTGTGGCAGAAATGAGAGAGGACAACTTTTTGCTTCCATAATGTGGCTATAGTATGGGTGTATTGTGTAGAAGTTACCTCCTATACCGCTGGGAAGTGTTCACTACATTGACCTGCTCACACGTTGTCAAATTCTGTGCTTAGAATATACCACTGTTTGACGACAGTGATAAAACAACTTAGTCTTTGTTTTTATTTCAACCAGCTAATGCACAAATATATATCACGACAGTATCTCTTTATAAAATGTACACTCCTACATATTTCAACGTCTGTATGTCATCCTCGGGGAGTTTTAAATTTGCGCCATGCTAAGTTACATAATTTCTTAAAATTGAAGCTATTAAAATTACGGTTCCATAAAATTATTGGATTAAAGTATACTAAAATATTATTTGGTTGTCATTTAGTGATACAATGAAATCTGTTTGACGTTATATCTTGTGCAAGCAGTGTGTCTTTGTGGCTGCATATGCAGTCCTTTGTTGATGTTAATGTACCAGGGTACCACACTAAGAACACCAACAAGGAATTGTATATGCAGCCACAAATACACACTGCTTGCCCAAGATATTATAACGTCAAACAGATTTTATTATTGAGTAAAGAGAAACCAACATGATGTCACTTGCTTTATTATTTCTTTATTTAATGCTCAACATGTTTCGGATATTAGTACATCCATCCTCAGGAGCTTGCGACTTATTTGTTGAGTTATTTCATGTGTTGTATTGTTCTGGTTCGATGTGTGTTGGTGTTACGTTGTGGTTTGGCTGTGGTGGTGTGGTATCCGTATGCAG
>Ga0123357_10011948_pt1 | contig 11171 bp, 4 predicted proteins | sample TergutEmb28metaG_FD_89873 | JGI IMG/M metagenome (GOLD analysis project Ga0123357, IMG submission 89873) | Embiratermes neotenicus P4 segment gut microbial communities from Petit-Saut dam, French Guiana - Emb289 P4 | ecosystem: Host-associated > Arthropoda: Insects > Digestive system > Gut ... | reverse complement strand
TTAATAATATCCTCCCATGCCTGGGTCTCCCAAGTGGTCTCTTTCCCTCAGGTTTCCCCACCAAAATCTTGTATACACCTCTCTTCTCCCCCATACGCGCTACATGGCCCGCCCATCTAATTCTTCTAAATTTTATCACCCGAAAAATATTGGGTGAGGAGTACAGATCATTAAGCTCCTTATTATGTAGTTTTATCCACTCCCTTGTTACCTCGTCCCTCTTAGGCCCAAATATTCTCCTCAACACCCTATTCCCAAACACCCTCAGCCTACGTTCCTCCCTGAATATGAGCGACCAAGTTTCACACCCATAAAAGACAACAGGCAAAATTATACGTACTTTATATTCACTTTGCCGCAGATTGCGAGTTCTTTCCGTAAATTCTTCACTTTGGATCGAAAAGAATCTCGCGGATAGGTAACCCCTGCGTAGTCCCAGTCAACATGAGGCAGGAACGAGCCTATTAAACGCCCAAGTCAACATCTGAAGTGAGACGTCATCTACCCCCTTCCCACATTCTGACCTTCGCCTCATTTCACAGTCACATGAGCGCAACAACTGGCTTCGGTTACTCAAAAGAAATACCATCAAACACCCTTCCCACAAAACAAAGTTATTATTTTTTAAGTAAACTAAGTAACTGACCTCCATTCAGAAAAGTTAAGAAGCCGACAGCCGCACAGCAGCCAAAAAATAACCTGTTTATCGAATATTAGAGTTCCTTTTTCCAGTTTCTCATTCACCACTTATCATAACACTGGACGTAATACTGTCTTAAAATTATTATTATTATTATTATTTACGCTTTATTTTTACATGCTGTCAGTACCTGAAGCAAGTTCTGTACAGAATAGCACAGCGGTGGCAAGCTATACGAACTTCTTGAGCCGAATTTTAGGAGGTAACTTAGTTAAACGTACGGTAGCAACTGTTAACTGCTTGAGAGAGAGCACACAGAACTCTCTGTTGGCGACATAATGAATCAGTGTAAGTTGAGGAAAACAGATGCGCCAGTGATCTGATCTACAGTATTGTTTACGAGAAATTTAGATTATTATATTTTACAGGCAACTCCGCATACGGTTCGCGAGTCACGGTGTAGCTACAAATCGTATAGTACCTCAAACTGGTTTCGACAGTTCGTGGAGGACCATTTGGAAAGAATCGTAAAAATATCACTGTGACAGAATTTAGATAATATCCTGGAAGCTGCATGGGGTGGCTGAAGAAATTCCCGGAAACATCAAGTAGATATCCGCGTCTCGGTCGGGATTCAAATCACGCACCCTCCATTTGAAATAAGAAATATTACCGCTTGCACCTTCTTGCTCAGGATTTTGAGTTATTACGTCCTTGTTAAAATAAAGCGAAGATCTTCCTATATTTAATACCTTCACGTGCGTGAATGGGTGAGAGAGTGAGTCACACCTCTCTTGTCATGGTTCTCCGTGAGATTGCAGTAAGGCAAAATAAAGTTTTTATAATCGAAACAGTGTGTGTTCTTCTGTAAGGTACGAGCTACAGCTTAAGAAATAGTTTAGCACCGAGCACAAAACACAGCAAAATCAAATGAAATCACTCCGATAGATGCAATGAACGTCCATTCACTCTAAGAATAAAGAAATGTCTATAAAATTTACAGTGGAGTAGCGGTTGAATATTATGATGGCCCGTCATATGATGGTCACGTGATTGAAAATTGACAACATAGGTACAGATGGTCTCGTGAACTGAAAGTCGGATGTCCGGTTTATGGACAGTACAGCTGACTCGGCTCGCCGATGCAAACTTACATACGAAATCTATGAAGGTATGAAAGCTACACAGATGTAACATTTCGGGGCCGTTACAGTCGAAAGGCTCTTACATGTCTCTTCACCAACGGCCATAAATGAATAAACATTCTCATAAACTCCAAAGCTTTTGCCACGGCAGTCTTTAAAGCTAATTAATATTGACGCAGAAGCGTCGGACACTCGTCAAAGGTACTGAGGAAAACCTCTAAAAACATCATTCTAGAAGGCCTTCATGCCGATGTGTAAATCCTGCCCCTCCTACTTACACAACGGCACTCGACCACAAAAAAATTTCCGGGATTCAACAGTGGACAGAACCTCTGACCTCTGGTCTTCCATCTGATCATCTATTTCTGGCTCAAAGCCAGAAACACCCGCTTTATATTCCGTCCGTTACATGTATATGTTATTTCTCAATATCCTTCAATATACGCAGTTCTACCAATTGCTCCCTAACCACATCCTAACCAAGACAAATTGGCTATGTGGTGAGAAACGGAACTATTCATTAACAGCGTTGTGTTTAACAGCTGCAGCTCTCAGTGCCCTCACGGGCTACATAACCACTTGGTTAGGTTTCACTTCATTAAGCAAATTATCTCTTCTTGAGACACCCACAGGCCGACTGGAGAATTTCACTTGCTGACCTTCTGAACTTGCCATGTCCGGGTTTGTTAGTGTCCAGGTTTCCGATCGAAATGTCAGCTCAGGATTGGTTATTATTTTGTGTAATCTTAACTAAATACCTGTGTCTATGCTTTCCCTAAAGCTCCCTCCGAAATGACATTAAACGAAAAAGATTTCTCCAAAACAAAATATCGCTTGTTGCTCCTGTGCCCTCCACGTCTTAGAAATAATTTGAATTGATATGTTATATATAATAATGGACTTAAATATGCTACCAGAACGCAGTAACATTAAAAACACGTAGCATTAGTGTCAGAAGGTCACGTACTTGTTATCTCGTTTACTCTGGAAAAAAACCCCTAAACGGTAACCACTGACGCAAATAATAAGGATGGAAACCTATATTTACTAGACGCCTAACCTTGTAGTTTTGTAACAAGAATGGAAAAATTTTTCTGGACAGAGGGAAAACATGACGTAACAACTGACGTACTGTACAGTCAAGACGTGATCACACACTCTAACAAGTTCTGTCCGTATGTTTCACATCAGCTTTTACCAGAATGGTAGCCGTAAAGCTTGGTGTTTAGCGCGCCCTTCAATAAAACACGGTGAAAATGTTAGCCCTTTTCAAGTGCCATTTAATGAAGGTGTCAATGGCTACGGTGACTGGGTACGGAGCATAGGTGGGAAGATACTGACAGGGGAAAACCGAACTTATAGGAGAAAACCCTCATTCAGTGCCACTTTTGTCACTACAAATCCCAAATGGATTCGCTTGAGATTAAACCCAGACCTTCGCGGTGGAAAGCCGTCGATTAACCGCCTAAGTCAACTGTTTTTAGGCAAGTTAGCATTTCTGATGAGCGCCTACTAGAATACGTCCGACCGTCTCTCTATATTCGTATAACATTTTGAGGTGAGGAAAATATTACTTGTTACCCAGCCCTATTGAAGTGCATTGAGGTCTGTGATGTTTAATACACAGTTTAAAAGAGGACCTACATGCGGTTCTGCATACAGACTCAGTGTAAACTGATTCATATTTATCGAAGCGACAGATGTTTGGAATAAAAGGTTGTAGAAAAGAAATGATCTACAACCCCACATATCCAATTCAGTTTTAGTCGCGTTCGTCAAATAATGCGAACCGACTATAAGCCTCGTCAGTTTGTCCGTCCTTCTGCCTACCTGTCTGTCCGAATGGGGCAACTCAGCTGCCACTATACGAATTTTTACCAACATCTGTTGAACAAATTCAAATTTGGTTAAAATCGGAGAAAACATAAGAGTTTCCAAAAAAACCTAAGAAATTTTACGTTCAAATATCGCCAATCACTTAATAAATCAAATATCTCGCCATTTACGAGACAGGTACAAGAAACACGAAACAACCAGATGAGCCGAAGAAACAGCTGACGATCCAAACAGAATAGAGCTCCACACAGAAGCGATCCGTATGCCGGTTAATATGGGACAAAAATCTAAGCGCTTCAAAATACATGACAAATTTACTATAGTGTTTCAAAACTATTGTGGTTTTCAAGGTAATTAAACAGATTGTGAAATTCCTTAGGCAGTTTTCTCCAACATCTTACCACTTCCTTCTTCTTAGGTTCAAACAAACAATGGAAAATGTTATGCTGCTATAAGAATAGGCTTATATATTCATGTTTCCGGTGACGGGGGAGGTTTGTATTGAAAGGTAAACAGTTAACGAGACTATAAGCATCACGTTACCGTGCTATGTACGGTCATACAAATCACGAAATCTACTTGTCAGGGTAATCGAAGCGTGGTGATTTAAATCCGTCCAAGGAAGTAGAAAGTCCCGCTACAATTTATAATTCCTAGCCAAAGAAGGTCAGCCCTCTTTACGTGTTCAAGGTGACACAGAAACAGTGTTGCCAGATTAGAAAATATCACTATTATCTTAAAAATAGTTCAACTTGCAATGTCATTGTCAAACGGCGAAATTTATGCTCTTAGGAATTACCAGTTAATAAGTAAATAAAATGCCATTAACCCTTTACCTACTAATGTGGAGAATATGGCGAGCTCCGAATAACGCTAGCAAAGGTCAGATGGGATTTAACTCGGCGTTTAAAGGGTTAAGTCACATGGGGGGAGCAGAGGTACAGCTCCACTCATTCGTAACCGCGGTGCCAAATACAGGTAAGTGGTTATCCGCAAGCCCTACCACTTTACGCACCGGAAAAAGAATCCCGATAACCAACAAATAGGAGGCTTGGTGGGTTCCAGGGCCGATCTGGACGTTTGAAGAAAAATATTTCTACGGGGATTCGAACCCCGTAACGTCCATCCCGTACCCAGTCGCTATTATCGACTACACTGCTCATGAATTTACTTCACTACCTATTACCATACTTCCAGATGGTGTCATTAGAATTTTTCATTGACATAATCCTTCCGATCGCACTATGGCCCTGGGGTCGACTCAGCCTCTAATAGAAATGAGTACCAGGAGTATTTTCTTGGGGTAAAAGCGGCCGGTACGTAAGGCTGACAACCTTACCACCATTCTGGGCCATTGTCAAGTAATCTGGGAACCTTAACTTCCTGGAATCCTCTAGGCATTTCGGGCCTGTAATGGGACTGATTTACCTTTACCTTTACCTGTTACCATACACCGAATACAGTTAACCTTTTCTCAGGCGGTAGAGTCGGATGCTCTTCCCGTCGAGTCGGCCCGACATACAACGCATAGCATACCGAGGCACTTTAGCGTCGAGGTATTAGGAACGGTCCAAATTAATGCATATTTCTGACTGTAGGTAATGTGATAATTTGTTGATCTGTGCCTGGTGGGGAGGAAGGTCTGACTTACCTAACCCAAAGTGCTTAGACTAACCATCCTTCCACATGAACAGTTACGCCCAGCATCAGAGGCCCTCACCGTGCATGTTTTCTCTCACATATCTCAAATATCGAGATATTTCGGGCTTCCGTTCCGATGTACTTGAGGCCTTCGCTCTTCTAGGACGTTATATGGCGTAGGTTGGCGTTGCATCGCCGATGTTTCGGGGCAGTCTTTCGGTCCCATCCGCAGAGGAAAACAGTGAAACAACATATCTTGTTTTAGGCGCGTTCGCAAAATTGCGTAGACAGACTATTTAGCTTCGTCATGTCTGTCTGTCCGTCCGCCTGCATGGAACTCTGCTCCCACTGGACTGATTTTCATAAAATTTGGTATTTGAGTATTTGTCGAAAATCTGTCTAAAAGATACAAGTTTCATGAAAACGTGACAAGAATAACGGATACTTTACATGAAGACTAATATACATTTTTGATCGTATTTCGTTCACTTCTTCTTAGAATGAGAAATATTTCAGAAAAACACTTGCAGAGAAAATCAAAACACATATTTTATATTCAATAAGCTTTTCCCGAAAATCGTGCCGTTTATGAGATAATGTGGAAAAATATAGTAGGGCCGGAAAGGCCACAGATGATAACTGGCGCATGCGCATTGCATGCTGGATACCTAAGACTACAGACACACATTCAGAATATGCAATACTAATTGCTTCTCCGCGGCAACAATGGTTGCGTAAACACGCCTCATTGTTACGTTAAACGTACACTGCGTGTTTTGTTGAACATTAAGCTCCTAAGCAGTACAAATTTCGACAGTTACGTTCAATTCGCGCGATTTGAGATTCTCATAGTGATTATGATGATGATGACGATGAAGATTAAAGACACATGGGGTGCTACTTCATTATACACTTCTCATTCCTTAACAGCATTTTTATTTCACCTTTTCTCACGTTAGATATCAGAATTTATTATACTGTTATTTCTTATTCTGCCTGTGCCTTATTCCACCAACCTCCACACTACTATTCTATCTTTTCACAACTTCGGCAATTCAACACCGCTCTCCGGACAACCACACATCCCCTGATCACTTCCGTACATCTTTAACCTTCAACCCCGACCTCCAGCCCGTTGGACTGTTTGACCCTGCAGATGAAGGCACAAGAACCCCTCGAAACGTGAGGAACTATGCAAACAGCGATAGAGTGAAATATCCCACAACATTCAAATCTCAGCCACCATTTATCGGGTACATTTCCACTGTGTGTGTGTGTGTGTGTGTAACTTGTACGGTTCACTACTTATCCTGTACCTTACATACATCGCATTGCCGAGCGGATTGCAACAGATGTGATGACGAGAACTGCGCTCTTCTGGGTTATTACGCAGCGAGTAGTGATAATTCCTTAACGACGTTTCAGAACATCCTATCGGACGGTACGTAATAACCCAGAAGGGCGCAGTTCTCATCTACTTCGCGGCGGAAGCCTGAAACCACGCAGATGTGATGACCTTGAAATGAATTCCTCTGGGAATTCAGACTACCAACCGACTCACAAACCTGAGATGCTGGTTGCCCATATCGTTCACCGAATGCAATAGTGGCACAATCCAAAAATTGCCCATTTGGATTTAATACTGAGATTGAGCTCAAAAGTATAACTACATCTGACAATACTGGCGCATCTGGCGGGGTGTGTCTTGAATAAGAAGTGTGCCGGTATTATCGGATGTATTTGAAATATTTTTAGCTCTATCGTAGTATTAACTGCAAATGGGAATTTTTTAGTTGTGCCGGTATTGCATTCAGTGAGCGACACGACCCAAAAAACTAAGTTCTCGGTAGACATGCGCTGCCCACATTCCTGCAATGTGAGATGTAACAAGGTTGTTATTAACACCTAACTACAAGCACATTCCTCCACAGCATAGGCACTTATTACGTAATTTTAACGTTTTCCAGACGTGGATGAACAGATTCTTGGACTTTTTTTACGAAGTAAGGAAAGAAACATACGTGAAAATAACCAACGAGGCATCGTGTTAACTGCTAGACACCTATAGATGCATGGTAAAATACTGTATGTTGCATGTACAGAAGTAACCTCCTGATGATGACCAATTATTTGTTCGAAACATGTAGAGGATAGTGTAATTGGAATAAATTAATGAGAAAAAGTGTGCGTCTGGTTCGTCATTCTCACGTATATGTACAACGATGCACGGTTCAGAGAATGTGAAGTAAGGAAAGATAGTCTTATATGGAGACCACGTCCGTCTGTCCATCTTTGACCTAGTGTCAGCCACCAAACAACTTGGCTTATTTTCATTAAATTTGTATTGGTGTAACCTACAAAAATTACAAGCGATGTGTGAGTTCGTGAAAATCACCTCGGTGACAATCACAATTTATTTAATGACGTTGGTCAACTTCTGCCCTACTTTCAATAATTCGTCACCGACTTGTGGCAAATTCGGTATGGAAGATCTAAACACAATCCCACTTGGCAGTTTGCGCGTTTCATGCAAATCGGTGCAGTGAAACACATGCTCTACTTATGGGCGTAAAGGGAAAGAGACGTAAAAGTCACACCGTAACGTGACATTACTTATAGGCGTAAATGAGAACTTCCCCTTATATTTGTTTTATCATTTTTCGTTCTGTTTGGACAGAATTTGGTACAGCGAATGTCAGCCACGAAGTGTTGGTATTCGTGAGCTTTTTCAACACATCGCGGTAAAAACCAAACTATTTTTTGGGGCTTAAATGAATTTCTGTCCATGTTTTCCCAAATTTCTCAGCTCTGTATGGAATTCGGTTCGATAGATCTGCTAATACTGCTGTTGGGCATCTCTGACTTCCATTAAAATATGCGCACGTTATTAACTACTTTTCTTATGGCCGTAAAAGGTAAAGGTAAAGGTAAAGCAATCCCATTACAGGCCTTGACAGGCCCAAAGGGTTTCAGGAAGTTAAGGTTCCCAGATTTCGTGACAACGGCACAGAATGGTGGTAGGTTGTCAGCCTTACGCACCGGCCGCCTTTACCCCAAAAATACTCCTGGCACTCATTTCTGTTAGAGGCTGAGTCGACCCCAGGGCCATAGCGCGATCGGAAGGATTTTATGCCAATGAAAAGTCCACTGACACCAGCTGGGATCGAACCAGCGACATTCCGATTTGTAGCACAGCACCTTAACCACTGTGCTACCGCGGTCCCCCTCTTATGGTCGTATATAAAATTAAATTTTCGCGTGTACCGTAAAACCGTATAAAACATTTTGAAAGTAAAGAACGCCATGACACAATCTGCGTATTATGTGACGGCGAACTCCATATGCAAACCTGTTTTATTGCCTTTTTTTTAAAAAAAAACCAAACTTGCTGGTATGTCAAATTTGAATATTGGCATTCTGGATGACGGGGTACCCTTCACCAGATTTACCGGGACGTTCCTTCATCGTCAGCAATCATCTGTCCGGAAAAATATTCAAAACAGCCAGAGACGAAAACGGGGTTTAGTAGCAATTATACTGAGTTAAAAATAAACATATACTAATTTTCGTGATACCTCAGTCGGTATAGTAACTCGCCACGGGCTGGACTGTCTGGAGATCGAATCCCGGTGGGGGCGAGATTTTCCGCACCCGTCCAGATCGGCCCTGGGGCCCCTACCCAGCATCCTATACAATGGGTACCGGGTCTTTCCCGGGGGTAAAGCGGCCCGGGCGTGGCGTTGAGCACCCACCCCATATAGCGCCGAGGTTAAGGAAAGAGTAGAGCTATACCTCTACTCCCCCTCTGGGTCTTCATGGCCTGTTCTGGGGTGAACTTTACCTTTACCTTACTAATGTTCTTGATGCACGCGGTAAAGTCTTCCCTGTCCACACCATGAAGGCACGTACAGGAAGTACAGACACATCTTCAACATTTCTTAACCACAGAGGCGAGTCGTTAACTTCAAGCCCGGAACGCTCTTCACCCGGGATATAATCCCGGTACCCCTTGGAAAGGAGGCTCAGTGGGGCCCAGAGATGGTATGGAGCTTTGGAGAAGGGAAAATCTGTTGTCCCTATCGTAATTCGTACCACGGACAGTCCAGCCCGTAGAAAAGTCGCTATACTGACTTCGGCACCCCGATTGGTGCTACACATACGCAACACAAATTTAAAACTGACACAGCACGCTAAGGGGCCCAAAAGTACTTCAGTGAGGTTATATTCGGTACACCTATTACGCACTTTTACTTTTAACGGGACACTGCAGGGGAACATTCTGTAACATCTGCGTCGAGGATTCCGGTCTTCAGGTATGTGACAATGCATCGGTGGGTAACTGGTTCCCGAGGTCTTAAGTTAACTTCAGGAAACACTCACCCAGCGACGCACCGTCACGTAAGATCGGAATCCTCGATTGCACCTTTTGTGGAAACCTCAACAAGACAGGCAATAGATGTATAAACGTAACACTGAGGTGCGTTCGCGTAACCATTTTTGACGTTGAAAAGCAATAGTATTATATATTTTGAGTGTGTGTCTGTAGCCTCAGATATCCAGCATGCAAAGCGCATGCGTCATATTACATTGTCATCTGTGATCCGTCTGATTCTACCATATATTTCCACATTATCTCATAAACGGCACGATTTTCGGGAAAAGGTTATTGCATATAAAATACGTGTTTTGATTTTCGGTACAACTTTTGTCAGAAACAGTTTTCATTCTAAGAAGAACTGGGCGAGATACTATCAAAAATGTATATAGATCTTCGTATTTTTTTTAACCTTTTGGCGCCGGATTTTTTTTTATTTTAGCACACCCTGTATACAAAATGTGAATAAAACATGAACCAAATATGTTAGAATTATGAAACAAACTGCATTTTGAAGAGAAAAAACGGAGAGTATATACCATGTTTAAAATATTCAGTGCCTATATTTGTTGAATAAATATATAAAATGCAACGTTTAGAGGTTAGCCCGTGCGGTACGACCACTATAGTGGTCGTTAGGCGTCAAAGGATTAATAAAGTGCCTGTTTCTCTTGTCCCATTTTCATGAAACTTGTATCTTCTCGACAGATTTTCGAAAACAAATATTCAAATACCAAATTTTATAAAAATCCGTCCAGTGGAGGCCGAGTAGTTCCATGCGGACAGACAGGCAGACATGACGAAGCTGCCAGTCGCTTTTTCCTAATTTTCCGAAGGCACCTAAAACTGTCTAGTTTGCCATGAGGCTGAGTTTGGGGTCAACTGTGTAGCCGACATGCGCGCGTTATAAATAATCCCTCCGACATTTTGTGTACCGCCGCTACTACAGCAGCACGCGCCCGAATACCAATACGAACGAAACTTATCCCACCTAAATTTAAACACCCAACTTATGCCAGGTCACAGATCGCGTGGCGACTCTCCACAGACTGTCGCCTGGCTTTTTGCAACCGTTAAACAATTGGTACGTCCTACACGATCTTATCTTGCGACATATTTCTTCTGTTTCTTCAACCCTTGCAACCCGAGTGGTTACTATTTGTACCAACAGATTTAACGTGCACCAGGAGAGCGTAATCGATATAGCGACTCGCTATGGGCTGGGTGGTCCGAGGATCGAACTCCGGTGGGGCAGCGAGATTTTCCACACCCGTCCAGACCGGCCCTGGGGCCCATCCTGCCTCCTGTGCAATGGGTACCGGGTTTTTCTTGGGGTTTAAGCGGTTGGGGCGTGATGTTGAAAACCCACCCCATCTAGCGCCGAGGTTCAAGGAAGAGTAGAGCTATAAAGTTGATGTGTGGTTGACCGTGCATCGTAGTTCAATGTGGAATAAGAAACCAACTAGATGTCACTTAGTATTATATTTATTTCTCCTTATAAGTTGCTCTTTATAAGTTGCTCAACATGTTTCGG
>Ga0123357_10011947_pt1 | contig 11171 bp, 12 predicted proteins | sample TergutEmb28metaG_FD_89873 | JGI IMG/M metagenome (GOLD analysis project Ga0123357, IMG submission 89873) | Embiratermes neotenicus P4 segment gut microbial communities from Petit-Saut dam, French Guiana - Emb289 P4 | ecosystem: Host-associated > Arthropoda: Insects > Digestive system > Gut ... | reverse complement strand
ATATGATTATTAATTATGAAATATTGGCATTTGATAAGTGATTTTATAAAGTCAGAGGTACTCCAAAATTCTGTTCTAGTGGAAACCGTGCTTAAAGGTGTACAGTATTGTCGGGACTACTGAATGAACTGCGCTTATACTATTTATTATGTTCTTATAAACTACACCAGAAACATTAAGCTTTGTACTTTATGTCCCCTTGCAATAAAACTGTAAGTTCTTGCGACATCTTACTTTAGAACAGGCTTGATCAACGTTTTATGTGATGTGGGCACCTTCAGCAGTTTTGATGTGCATATGGGCAATAGGAAATTAGTTTACAGAATGAAGAATGAATATGTATACTCTTACTTGTGTCTTTTAACGACACATTGTGTGAACCTAGGCTAGGGGTTTGCTCCTTGTAGTGCAGTTTTACAAAATTTATCAGTAATGCTATGAATGTCTCCATAAATAAACAGCTCATAAGTTTTCAGTATTGCTTCGGCGTTCTGTCTCGGCTTTGCCAGGGTTAAGGGTTAAAAGACATTTCCTCATACCAGGTTTCTCCACGTGCACTGTAACACAGTGTCACTATGTTGTTTGCGAGCTACGGGTTATGAAGACCCGTTTGTATTTTAAGTTAATACCAGTTGATCTCCATGCTTGGCATTTGTTTTTTCCCATGTATAGAGTATGTGGGTTTTTATAGGCACAATTTGAACATGAGTGATCTGGTATGAGATAACGTGTGCATGTGTGATGGTGGTGATGAATGATGTGCTGTATTGTTATCTTGTTTATCGGGCCCTGTAGCCATGTGTTTCTAGTATCATAGTGTTGAACATAAGCTGCAAGTATTTGCAACTGGTGCTCACAAAATGTGAATAAGGTCTGTAGCTAACAGACTTCTCAATAAGTTTATTTTTATGATATTTGGCCACTATAAGTATAAAAGTGTAAGTGGCATTTCACGAACACGTTATTGGAGAGTATTCAGTTGTAAAATTAATAAAACTTTGTTTAGCATCAGAAAAAAAGAAAGCTAATTTTTTTAACACTAAAAACGTTACATGAAATCTGATAGGACTGAAAACGCCAAAATTTATTATTCAGAATATATCACATGTTAAATTTAACGTGTGATAGGACGTTAGTAACAAAATAACTTTATTCAGCCCTTCTTCTGAGCAGTTCGTCCAGCTATGATTTTAGTCACTTTAATATGTTTGTGCTGTGGGGATAAACTAAGGTATGCGGCATAATGGTGACTATGGCATTGGGAAGGTCTCTTCAGTATGAAATATGCAAATGGGCTAACAGCACTGTTTTTTTCTTAAACTGAGATGTAGTGTTATTTGGATACAGAAACTGGATATGCATAGAAGGAATGCAATTTATTTCCTTCTCATAGTTATTATAATTAATGCTTTCTAAACTGCACAAATTACATGGCATCAATTGGGATGATTATTATGAATCAGGAACTTGAAATGGTGTAGAAGGAAGGAGCTGCTCCAACATTTAATTGAAAAATAGTGTTGAAACGTTTGTTGTTGTTGTGAGAGAGTGCGTGTGTTGTGAGAGAGTGCGAGTGCGTGTATTTGCATTGTAACATCAGTGATTCAGTTTCTTCTACCACAGCCACTTTTCATACCATGAAATTATAATGCAGAGTGAGCACAAATTATTGGAACCAGTTTTTGTACCGTGGTCCAGACCAGATACAACTTAGCATTCAGGCATTAAACTATATCATATATATAATTTAACAATGTCAGTCCTATCACAGTCCCACATTGGAATTCCAGGGACTGCCACCAGATGGTAGGAGACGTCGGTGCACAGAATTCAGCCACACAGAAGCACAGAAAATATATAACCGACACCATTAATTGAGGTTTCCACGGTAAATGCATAAAGGGTCACCGGGCATGAATACTAAGGTATAATATACATACATATTGTGGGCCGGGTAGCTCAATCGGTATAGCGACTGACTACAGGCTGGACGGTCCGGGATCGAATCCCGGTAGGGACGAGATTTTCCGCCCATCCAGACCGGCCCTGCGGCCCACCCAGCCTCCTTTAAAATGGGTACCGGGTCTTTCCCGTGGGTAAAGTGCGGCTGGGGCATGCTGTTGACCACTCACCCCCTTTTAGTGCCGCGGTCTTGGAAGAGTAGAGCTATACCTCTACCCACCCTCTGGGCCACACTGGGCCTGTAATGGGGTCACTTTACCTTTTTTATGCGTACATATTATACGGGTTTCCACGCTAATTACAAGCACCGCTATGAAAGTGACATTGTACGTATATGCTCATTGAGTTGGCAGTTAGAAAGGTTTATGTGACAGCTGTGGTGGCAGTAGTAGCAATGAAAGTTGGTTTGTCATCTGTGATGTGGACTGAACAAGCATGGCTCTGAATGTACTGATTTATATTAATCATATTCTGACTTGTTGGTTTGTTTCATTCATACTGTAGTGTTCAATCCCCATTTTGATGGTGGAAGCAGCAGACTCCTGCAGAATATTGGTACTACACATCTACCAAACTACACATCACATTCTGTACATGTAATTTTAATATTCAGTGCTGTGAGAACCTCATCTAAGAATAAATGATGTCTAGGCATGTTTCTTGTATTAGAAAACAGCAAGTTTCTGGTGTGTCATTGTACAGTGACCATGTTAGTTTTCTCACTGATATGCAAACCTTGTTGACCTCCAGTGACAGTGTTCATGAAGCTTTAAGAAAATTTGTTCTTTAGCAGTTCTTTGATTAGGCTTTCTATGTTACACTGCTAGGATTCTGAAGTTGAAGGCAGTTTGTCACAAGCAGCCATTATAGTGTCATTTCACACACGATTACTCAGTTACCCAACCTGAAATACTAATTCATCATTTCTGCAGGTTGAGGGCTCTCCACGACACTTGTTGCAACAAATGTTTGCCATTTTTCAGAAAATATACCACTCAAGGACTCATGCCTACCTCATTGTTGCATCTTCAAATAGTATTTACCTTAGACATTATTGGGGACAACTTCATGCATCTCGCAGAATTTATGCAAACGTTCTTTACTCTGGGATGTCATTCAGCCATTGTGCGACTGACACACTCCTGACGGTAGAATGCAGTTACAGTTGACTGAAGTAATGGAATGAGCTGTAATCACACTGGACTTGCAGTAATTTGTCAGACAGTGGTCATTGCAGTAAAATTTGTTGGGTTTGGAGTTTATTTTCAGTACTTTTTCATCAGACCTTGTGTATGTGGAAGATTTTGTACAAAATATTGTCATATGTAGTCTTGCAGGGAAGAGTTAGTATTAAATAAAGCATGGATCAGATCATTTGTTGATATTGAATGATTCTGAATCATATACATTTATTATGTACCTTTGATTGTCTTCAGTTTTCTGTCAGATTTTTAATTCCCAGATTTATGATTACTGCTGCAGTCAAGTAAATTCAGTTTGTTCTAACAGTTGTTTGGGCAAGTCGTACTCCAGTGTAGGAGACACTACCCCAGGAATGGTATATTTAAATTCAGTGTTTTTGTTTCCAGGGAAAGAGGGTTCACATGTGTCACAGAAGGAGCGTGAGGAGAAAATCCGAGCACTCCGTGATCGACAAAATGAGGAAAGACAGAGAAAGTTGGAGGAACTAAAGCAACAGGCATTAGCTGCCCAGAAGTTCCGAGAGCAGAAAGAAGAGGAACGAAGGCGACGCATAGATGAACTGCGACAACGAGACAATGACAGACGTCATCAGGTGGAGGAAAGAAAACGCCAGATATGGGAGGCAGAGCGAGATCGTAGAGAGGCAATACTTAGAAAAAATCAGGTATGAATTTGAATTCATTGCATTGTGTTGTCATGTACATAAACATGTGTTGAAATAGCATTGCGATTTTGTGGTATGTGTACATCTCATAATTCTGATTATTGCAGTACAGTGCTGCATTTCTGTTTCTATGTGTCTCTTTTCTTACAACATCAGTTGAACTGTAGTTACTTTATTTTTCCTTTTGTATTTGATTTAAATAGATGCTTCCCCTGTATGCCTTCATGGTGTATGTAGCCAGGAATAACTTTTTACTTTCTTTTTTACTTGGATCTGATGAAATTTCAGGTCTTAGATAAGATGCCATGTAGTTTGTTGTGTATGTACCAGCATTTTTAGGAGCTTGTCCTGTTATGTTTCAAGATAGTACAATAACCTGAAGATGGAGGCAGCTAGCTCATCGAATACATTGGTATCCGTATACAAGTCTGTAAGGTATCATATCCCAGATGACTGGAATGTTCACCATCAGCATTATGAGAACAATAATTGTTGCATCTCTTTATTGTTGTGTCTGTCTCTTTTTATGAAGCATAACAAAGAAGTTCAAAAACTAGATAATTCTCACCACCATGTCTGTCATTGCCATAAATTATTTTCACAGTGATAACTGCAAGCACTATAGCAGGCAGTAAAGGTGTTGCTGTTTCATATTGTATCCTGTTGCCATTTTTAATGTCTTACATTTATGCAATGACAGAATTCACAAAGTGTGACACTCTGTCCTTGGGTGAGGAGTTCCATGTGTTTTCAAGGATCACAGTGCCTTTGTGTTCATTCTTGTCAAAGTTCTTTGATTCTATAATTGTGTGACAAAATGTATGACTAATAAAAACTGCCTATCACAAGACTGCTATTGGCATAAACTTCTGTGTCTTAAATGTGGTTGAAATATGTTAACCAATGTTGAAGCGGTCATTTTATTTTATGTAAAATATGAAATAACTGTATTTCATAGTAATTATGTTCGAAAAAACTGCCAATCACAACTTAAAATCTTTTTTTATGAACAAAATTTAAAGATTATGATGACATGTTTCAACTAGCTTGGCCATCATCAGCTAGTATAAAATACTAAATCCTTCAAGGTTTAATTGCAACAGTAGGCTTTAGAGATTTCATTTCTATTTCTAAAACCAACTGTTGGAATTAACCCTCCAAGTATTTTGTATTTCATATTACCTGATGATGGGCAAGCTGGCCAAAATGTGTTGTAACAAATATTAAATTTTCTTAATGAAAATGTAGTTGTGTTTGATGGTTTTTTCTAATATAATTTATATATCTCAATGGGATGTACAAAATAAAGTTTATACTAATTAATGGTTGGTTGCTTCTGTAAGTTTTACTGCAATTTTCTTTTTCTTCTCCAGGAACGAGAAGCTCGGATGGATTCAAAACGAAAGAATGAGCGCAGTTCGATAGTATTTGCATTTGGAAGCTCAACTCCAAGGATGCTTGAGGCCGCTGATACTGGCGGTTCTTTCTGGGGTAGTAGGCGGTAAGTAAAGCAGGAGCTGTAATAAATGTGTGCTATGTGCTCTTAGTATTGTGTATGCGGAAAGATGTTTTTTTAACTTTTGTTGTTTTGGATGTACTGCTCATTGTGTCATCTGGTACAAGCATGAACCCTCAGGATTACTGTGCAGAAGTTTTGACCTTGAGGGGCAACTGTAGTATTGACACAGCAGAGTTAACATGGTGGCAGCACTTTCCATTTGAACTAAAAAAGAGCAGTGTGTTGTGATAAAGATTTCTGTGTGGGCCAAAGTTCTACCAGGGGCAGAAAATAGTCATAGACACTCAGTTGTAGGGGGTACAGTGTTGTGTCAAAGAGCCAAGGAGTAGTGTATTTAAATGGTGTACCGTGTTTAACAACAGTCGCATAGGTTTCACCTGTTGCAGGATGCCCTTCCATATACGATACTGATGAAAATATGGAACAAGTCCATGTCGTGATTCTGGTTAGTCTAGTGAGTCGCTATTGACAAAGTTGCCCATCGTCTGCACATTGGTCATGGTTTGACCCATGAAGTAAGTCATTGTAGATATGACATAGTAAAGTGTGTGTCTGGTGGCTTACAATACAACTCACAGAAGATCACAAATGCAATTGTTTGACAATCTGCTGAAGCATTTCAAATCACTTTTGTCATGAAGGTGAGGCATTGCTGGGAACAAGACAGGTATCCACCACTACAAGCCAGTAGGTACCAGAGCATGGAATGGAAACATCTTGCATCTCCAATGAAAAGTACAAAATCCAGCCAGCAGCAGGAAAATTGATCTTGACACTTTCTGGGATTCACAAGGACAAGTCTGGAATACTTTCACAAGAGGAACACAACAACAATAAACAGTATCTGTAATAGCAAGATGCTGTAGGACTGTGTGAGACCAGCTGTTCGAGCAAAACGCCGAGGAATGGTGACAGGGTGTTGCATTGTTGCATACAGTACCCATCCAATGTTGACCTCCAACAGCACCTGATATATGAGGTGCTAGAGATTCCTTCTTACAGTCCTGACCTGGCTTCTTCAGTTTATCACATGTTTGGTCCACTCAGAGATGTTGTAAGAGGACACCACTTTAGCAGTGATCAACAGGTGAAATAAGTGTTGCGTGAATGGCTTGTCACCCACTTTTTTTTAAGCACTACAGAAACTTGCAGCTCACTTGACTAAATGTGTTGAGAATAAGTGTGATTATGTGGGAAAGTAATCCTTTGGTATGGACCTAAATAATATTGTATAGCTCAAAAACGGTTCATTCTTCATACTTTTGTGACTCACCCACGTGTTTAATCTGGTGAACTTTGATTCACAGTGAAGGGGGTGATGTAAACAATTGCATCTTATCGTTATATGTGTTTAACCATTTTTATTTTCAAATTATAATATTCTGGGTTTTTGTTCCATGTAGTAAGGTACCTGGGGGGAATATGGCCACCTTAAGGAAAACTGAATTTTTTCACCTTCAAATCGCAGGAAAAGTCAGGCCTTATCAGGGGTGTTGCTTAGACAGATCATTTTTCTGCATAAACAGAATAGATCATTAATGAAATCCCATTGGATATGAAGATGTAAGAGTTTTCCTAAAAGTTTGCAACTGGCCATATTTCAGCACCCCTGAGAGTAATATGGCCAAGGAGTGCTGGTAACGTTTTCAGTCAACATTTCTTTAAGCCAGGTCTACAGCTGATGTTTTATTGAAGAGATTTATTACAGTTGCATGTGAAAATGTGAAATGGACAGTGCCACAAAATGAAGTTACAATGCTGATATTGTAGTATTATTTAAAGAAGCAGAAACAATTCTTCTTTGTCTGTAGCTGTTAATCAAATGCAGATTTTGTGGACATGTGTTTTGCATAATATGCGAGCCCCGTATGTCTAGCACTTCACCACTTCAGCAGATAGAACAGTCAACTTTATTTAGACTTCTGTGGGCGGGGTTTTGTTCCTTTCTTTCGCCCAGAAGAACAAGCGGCACTTTTCTTATCATCCCCGGTTAATGGCTGTTTTGCACTGAAAAGGTTAGTTTTCAGTACTACTGCCTGTTTATTCAATGACATCCTTCTTCTTGCATTTGTAAGAAATTTCCGTGAGGTCGACAGAATGCTTCGAAATGAGTTTGGTGTTAAGACCTGTGATTGTTCTGGTGGTTGTTGTGAAGGTGTAATGATGGCATTCCTCTTCATATCAGCAACATCTTCTGTGCCGGCAGAGACCACATCAGAATTAGATGTGCTTGGCACAACTCTGCTAGATGTACCAGGCACCGGAGAAGCCTTGCGAGTCTTCTGTGACAGAGGAGCAGCTGCTGGCGTCTCGAACACTGTCATAATGTTGGATACTTGAGCATCCTAATTTTGTCTTACAAGACTGGGAGCAAGTGCTTCGTCAGGACTAATTGAGGGGTTGAAAGGATAGATGCCAGTGGCACGAAATCCTGCTTTAATGTTGGCTGGTGTGGCTGCTTTATCCCATGCTTCAGTAAAAATCTTGCCAAAACTCTGCTTGCTATGGTAGGACCTGTTCATCCCTGCAATGCTCAAATGGTCCAAAGACAGGTTTGTCCATATGTTGCAGTTCGTGGGTAGTCCAACTTGGAAGGCATAACAGTGTAATATCATGACGGTCTGCGGCTTCCACTGTACTGTGATCCAGGTGTGATGTCACCTCATCAAACGCCAATAAGTAGGAACCTGCAACTTTATAATGGCTGAAATGTGTAAACCAATTAACAAAAGCTTGTGTTGTCATACTGCCATGACTGGTCATCTGAGTTATAGATCCTGGAGGTAATGCATGAAGCCATTCTCCCTTCATTCTTTGTCCTTTAAAGAGTAATATTGGTGGTATGGTTGATTCAGTGGCATATCCACAGGACACAATGGTGACATTTTTCCCATGTTCGACAGCAACCAGATTAATGCGTTTTCCGCCTTTTTTTGTCAATACAAGGGGCTGTTTGTGAAGGCACAATGTATATCCTTTTTCATTGATATTATAAATGCACTCTGGTTTGTTCATTATTCTTAGTTCTTCCATTGTTATCTTAAGTTTTTCAAAGTAGTCACTAACAATGAAGCAGTTCAATTTCTGGGCTCTTCCAGGATTAAGATTTTGCGCTTTGCGCGATGCAGTGATGGGATTACAATGCCAAAAAAACCAATACCCAAGCATGACCAGCCATTTCTGTTTCCTTCACAAATGGATTTTGTATATTGTTTTTCTCACAGTATGTGAGCACATGCATTCTCAGTATCTGTGAAGTTATGGGGTACCCAGTTTGAGCTAGCCTAATATTTCCCTTGGATAACTCTTTGTCCTGCTGTGGTGAAAGTACAGTTTTCCTCCCCATTCTGGATTTACTCTGCTTATATGCAGCCAGATATGCTTTAAGAGTCCTTCTCTGGACTTTACAATGGATGTTAGTTGATAGTTTTCTTGTTCTCATGACTCTCATTGCATTTTGCAAATCCTCCTCCTGCCAGTTACGTCTTAGATTTTTCTTGCTGTATTTTCCCATTGTCTAAAACAAACGAGGTAATTTCTTTCAGAAGCCCTTAAAACTTGCAAGGTTTTCAATCACATATGCTAAGGGTAATGTGGCCAAGGCATGGCTTTGTAACCGGCACACGCCTTGTTTGCCTTTGAACGAATATTACATTGAACAAACAATAATTTATAACAGTTGCTACTACAGCAGTTTAAACTACAATAAATGATCTTTTCAGTGGTGTGCATGCAGTTTAAAACATGTGTATTGAAATAAAGTTAATAAACTGAAACCAACATCGCTGGTATTACATCAGCCACTTTCACATCTGGCAACTTTCCATGTGGCTACGATGTGGCTTGCTGGGATGCCTTCAGATGGAATGTGTTACAACAAACATACACTGCCTAATCCTCCCAACGTGCTATATACAGGGATGCTGATAATTCCTTAGCCTGACCAGGAAGGAAACAAGCTAATGTTTCTGTCAGAATGGCGTGAATTTCCTTCGGCACCTTGCCTTGCAGGACAAGAAACATTACAGTTCGTGTCGCGATGTTGTTGAAATCACACGCATCCCTGACATGCTTCTGAGCTTGTTTCCTTCCTGGTCGGGCTAATGACTTATCAGCACCCCGGTATGCCATCTGTTGTCATATCAGACCATTTTGTAAAGGCCATGTGGCCATATTACCCTTGTTGGCTCTATTCCCCCCAGGCACTATATAATGACTTTGTTCTAACATTTCTGGGGAATGTGCAACCATTGTCTGTAGGGTGACTGAATTTGTTCCTTGTGGGTACAGAACCCAGAAGACCATCATTTGAGCAGCATCAACTATGAAAGGCCTATTTTCTGAACCATATAGTGTTCCTTGGTGGGATTACCATGAATGAGTAGGCGTGAGAAACACTGTAAGGCACTGGACGTTAGGATAAGTAAAAGAAGTGAGTGAGGTAGGGCATAGGGTAAGAAAGTTACATCTTTCTAATTTAAGTGTTCTCCGTTCAGGTCTGAAATTCATCAACATTATATTTAAAAATTCTGTTCCTGTGCCACAGTAAGCAAAGACTATGTATTTATAAGGCCACACAATGTGAACCAGTTAATGCTGTTTACAGAAATACTTTCTGTTTATTTTGAAACTCATACACACCAATATATATCCTGTGTGCAGAATACACAGTTTGTTAAAGTTAAAGAGGGTGGAACATATAGTAACCACTGTACTTTAAAGAGTCATGTACAACACCTGAAATTCTCTTGGTTTTTCTATGTTTGTGGTTTTCTTTGTTAGTATTTGCAGCTTAGATTGGTCTGCAGTCAAAGAGATATGGGTAAAACTTGTCCACATGCATGGATACTGTGTGAGTTGTACAGATGTTGGAAAAGGCAATAATTGAACATGGAGCATCCCCTGTTGTAATATGTGACTCAGAATATTTTTATTTCAGAGCAACATCTACAACAAATGTGATGACGTTCACAGCAGCACCCTTGACTCGTCGTTCATCAGAGCGGGAGCTGGATGGTAGTAAGAAAAGAGCCACCTCAGCCAGTGGTCTGGACCGAAAACCTGGGGAAGGTCAGTGGTGGATTTCAGTTTTGTTATGAGAAATTTTAAAATTCATTAGGCTGGAAGTACTTTTTTAGTTCTAAGAACAAAGTGAGGACTAGTCAGTTTACACTGCAACCTCAGATGGGCCTGTTCTGACAACCTATGATGATACTTAGTGGGGAGTGCTGGAAGAATGGTAACTGACAATGGAAAAACCTACATGCTTAGAAAGGAGCCTGCCGCAACACCACATTGTCCACCACATAACTTACATGAAGGAAGTGAACTAAGTACTGAGTTGCTTTTGCTCTTACTTGTTGGAATGGTGCGTGTGAATAATTATGATTTCAAGATACAGCCGTAAATGGTATTAGTGTTACTCCAGTCTTGTATGAGATGTTAAGAAACAATTGTTAGCTGACTGCAAGGTGATGTGACCATAATTAATACAGAGTTATCTGCTAGATGGCATAATATAAGTCTGATGGACTAGTTGCCATATTATCAGATAAATACATGATCATGGACCATGTATAGTTTAGTTTTTATCTAATAGATGATGGTAGAATATAAATCTGGTGAATTATTTGTTGTAGTTTGTGTAATTCAGAAGTGACATGTTTGATGTAGAGCTATCTGCTTTTTTATTTTTTCAGAAAATGGCATATTTTAAAGATGAGTATATGCATTAAGTGTTTTTTCAAACTAGGCACAACTGCTGTGGAAACCTACACATTGATAATACTTGCTTTTGAGAGAAAACATCATGCAGAACTCATT
>Ga0123357_10011946_pt1 | contig 11171 bp, 5 predicted proteins | sample TergutEmb28metaG_FD_89873 | JGI IMG/M metagenome (GOLD analysis project Ga0123357, IMG submission 89873) | Embiratermes neotenicus P4 segment gut microbial communities from Petit-Saut dam, French Guiana - Emb289 P4 | ecosystem: Host-associated > Arthropoda: Insects > Digestive system > Gut ... | reverse complement strand
GGCCGAAACATGTTGAGCATTGAATGAGTATTGAATAAATAATAAAATAAGTGGCATCAAGTTGGTTTTCTCTTTACTCAACTATAAAGATGATGCACGGTCCCATAAACATAAGATTCATTACAGTATGTGTAACAATAAGTTGAATGTTCACATTACAACTTTTTTGGGTGAAAATATATAAGTAACATAATGTGTGTATTTAGTTTGAAATTAGTTCTGTATAATTGTGAAGTTTAATGATGGTTGTATAAATAATGAGGGCAATTTGGGGAATTTTATCTTTGTAAAGATATGGGGGGGGGGGGGGGGTGAGGAAAAATCTCATTAAAGAAAACCGAAAGGTATAATAATGATAAAGGAAATAATACAGTAAGAATTTGTAACTTATGTCGCTGTAGAAATAAGCTGGATTCTTCTTTGTATCACCGTATAATATTGTCAAATTCCAAAAACATTAACAAGTGCATCTTATGTGATTCAGTTCACTGCGACATGTACTCCTAAGTCTTTAGGCCTATGACACTATATGTATACATTATTAGGAAGATGTGGTGGTGTATGCAACGTACATCATGTGGCTTTCACTTCTGATAACATGGATACAATCGAAAAGCTTAAGATGTACACAGAAAGAGTAAATAATAATCAAATAAATGACAAACAATGGCACAGAACAAAATTGTTGAAGCCTAAGAAGTTGTTATCTAAACTTTCACACACATCACCTTATTGTTGTATATCCCGTCATAAGTACATTGCAGAATCAAGTAACACATACCGTCCTTTTAAAAGCGTACAATTTAAAATTACAAAATTAATTACTTTAACTTAGATACATTTTTCACATACATCACACACAACTACAATGCGCCATCTATATTTATATATTCTTTGAAATACAAATATAAATGTACAAATATACTTATACATACACACACACACAATACATTTCAGGTCACATGTTTTATACGGATTGTGTGTGTGAATTCTTTGTAAACTCTGATATCTTATTACATTTTGCAGTTTAAGACAACAAATTTATATTCTTCTGTACAGCCCAAGGATGGCCACTAGTAGAGCTGAAGAATGGAGTTGTTGATATTTTTATAATATATGTTATGCAGATTATATACTAGTTTTATAGACAAACACTTGTTCCAAGTACAGAATACATTTTTATAAATGGTCTCATACAGAAATGAGCACAAACATGCATATAAAGAATTATTTCATACAAATTTACAATTATTAGTCATGTCTGTAACTAAAATACATTCTTAACAGTTAACGAAACATCCATTCTTAGTCACAAAACACAAAGAGTGAATCTATCTGCCTAGCTGTTTAAGGGGGCCCAATGATAAAACAGATGAAGCACCAAGGCCTCCCAAGTTACACACTGCAGGGTTACGTGCTCCATCCACTGACACTATTGGCAAACCGAAATAACCTCCAGACTGGCTCACTAATTGTGACAGAGGGACATAGTGATGTATTCCAAGGCCAGCCAACCGATTCAGCGCCCCTGGAGCTTTCAGGTCGACTACAGGTATGGCTAATTCAGCACCAGGCTGCACAGCTGGCTCCTTATGGTATGCCTGTCTGTGCTGGAGCAAACCTTGCTGGGTTGGATACTGTGCTGAGCACAGACTGCACCTGCAATAAAAGGCAGACTTGGCATCACAAGCATCAAACTCTTTTTTTAACTTATGTGGCACTCCTTTCAAGTGGAGAATTAAAACATGATCACAGCTCATTAAATTCACTGTAATATTTATTCAGCACCATAAATATATTTAAAATTTAACTGCAGGAAATGCAAGGAGTCCTTTAAAATATCAACCGTGTATTCATTTCCAAACAAATGGCAAATGATGGTGGAAAGTTCTGAGATGTGGTGCTGGAGAAGCATGGAAAAGATCAGTTGGACTGATCATGTGAGAAATGAAGAATTATTACTGACAGTCAAGGAGCATAGGAATATCCTACATGAAATAAGGAAATGGAAGGCTAACTGGATTGGTCACATTTTGTGTAGAAACTGCCTTCTACAATGGGTTATTGAAGGAAAGATAAAAGGAGGTATAGAAGTGACAGGAAAACGAGGAAGAAAACATAGGAAGCTACTGGATGACCTTAAGGAAAGGAGAGGATACTCACATTTGAAGGAGTAAGCTCTAGATCGCACTATGTGGAGAGCTCGATTTGGAACAGGCTTTGGACCTGTCTTAAGACAGACTGCTAAATGAATGAAATGATGGTGACATGGAAGATTCATCAGTGTGTTCTTTTCTGTTTCAGACAGCTGTTACATTCTGTACCAACTATACTGCACATGAACACCAGAAATCCAGAACTCTCAGAAAATGCATATTACATCAGATACACAGATACACAGCACAACAATAACGTAGTCTGATTTGTAGGCAGAATGTGTGAAACTGAAATCTGAAGTGGAACTACATTATCTTGGTGTTCTTCTAAGCATTCCTCAGTCCCTCCATGCAAATGCCATAACAGTATTTTGAAACAGTTTGTAGCTACATCCTCCCAATTCTTGCCAATCTTATTGGGGACTATATCATGACTACTAAGCCCTATCACTGCAATATGCTGCCTCAATACCAATCCTCTATTATCTTTCTCTTCCCTTTGTGCCTAAATTTATGAAGAAATAAGGATATGACAATATGACAATGCTATCACATTTCAGCTATTCATATGACATTTATAATATACCCCAACCTTGAATCAAATTTACACTGACTTAAAAACAATTATGGAACTCTAAGAGATACTTCTGAAACTCTTGGTTTCCATGGACTCTAGGAGAAAGTCACGGCTGCAGTAATACTCTGAAATAGGCCACAATGACACCCTCTGCGGGTGCAATGAACCTGTCGTTTATACTTATTCTCAAAATCGTTTGATACTAATAACGGTTAAATGCACTTTTAAATAACAAATCAATCAAAATACAGAACCAAAATGATCACGCTCGTCTACCAGGCTTTTCTGGTGTACTGTACGCTACTTTGGATATCAGCATAGATAGACTGCACGCCTATGACCTTACCTAAACCCCATGATTTACTTTAAACAGAGGAAGCAGTCTCTTCATTTCTTACCTAGAACAAACTATTCCAGTTCAATCACTGTACATAAGTGTAGCAGATCATTTGGTAACTTATGTGGACTAAGTGAAACAATATACATACCTACCAAGCAACTAAAATTGTCAAAAAGTTTTTAAATTCACACTTGCTACACTGAATGTACTTTGGTCCCTTTAGCGTCATGTCACTATTTGTTATTATAATTGTAGAGAACCCATTATTCATATTGTTGTGTAGTGGCCAGAACTCCCTGCTTCTAAGGTTCCCTGCTGCCCTGATGATTGTCACCATCTTCCTCAATCCTCCCAGTAAAAGTCTAGGGCCAGTTTATTCACAGAACAACACAAAGCAACCCTCCCACATCTTTCTATTCAAAATTATACAAGTTATCTGCACTCGTATTCTTTGAATATGAGAAATTTTCCCTGCTACCCCATAATCCGTATAAATTCCCACCTATATGGAAGTTTGCCAGGGCTGCGATGAAGAGTCATGTGCTGACTCAGGCTCTCTGGTGTTGAGAATGCTTTGTCACACACTTGGCATGTGTGTCGTCCCATTATACTCCTACCCCTGCCTCTTCCCCTCGAGACACTATGCAGTACTGGAACTGGAGGAGGACCATCCCCTGTCAAATCCACAGTAGGAGGACGAGGTGGGCGTTCCATCTGCTGATGCAGTGACCGGTTCACACTTCCTCGCCCATGAGGCACCGCAAAATTCCCCTGTCATTAGGTATTCAATATTTACAATTAAAAATGGAAAGCAAAGCAAGTTCATTAAATATGAAGCAGACACATGAGTACATACATTCATTCCACACTGTAAAACTAATACACACTACTGTCATGAGTATCGACAATTCATCTGTACAGTGCTAACCTGTGGCATCCACCACCACCAGTCACATAATGTAAAAGATATGTAACAACAAACTGGCAGAAACATGCTAACAGGAAGGGTTGCAGAGAGGGGAAGCTGGGTTAGCAAGTGTCTTTGAATGATACCATGCTTATAAATAGAACACGTAATGAAAATGAAAGCGGATTTCCACCCCAAAAAACAAATAATAAAATAGAAATAAAAAAAAACAAAGAACAAAAAATAAAAGAGCAAAAACAATGACCACAGAAAATCAGGACAAACTGTATATGTGGTACCAATCTTGTTAAAATTGTGTACATACTGTACTCATTACTGTAACAGCCCTTATAAACAAAATGGTTAACAAATAACTGTACCAACAACATACACAGAAATAAACTATACATTACATACATGTATCGATGGCTTATTATACACTTGTCAAGAATAAATTCAACAGTATGGACTGTATGTAAAATGCCAGTGGCATTGTGACTTGTACAGATACCTAACAACAACAAAAAGTGGTACACCATTGCTTCCATGAGAAACTGCAAAGCATTTTGCAGTATGGTGTCACTGTGAACTGACTGCTAACCACAGAAATAATGAGTCCCATATGCAATGAAGAGATGATGACATTAATTATTGAGCATTAAAAATCCCTATGATTTTTAACAATCTGCCATTACTAAACCAGGTTCTTTACATGTCCCCTTCAAACATTTAACTTGTTAATTCACTAAAAGTATACATAATGTACACGATCACCCTTTGTACCTCGTTTGCCCTGGCGTGCTTGTTGCGGTAGGTGAAATTTCTTACGGGATACAGGTAGGGTTTATCAGATCCACACATGGTCTTCACTATTTGTTTATGTATTTATTTGTATTTGTGGTGTAAAGTCTACTGTTATCCAGTCATGGAAACAAAAATCATATTCTCACAACAGAAAAGAACACAGCTGTAGCGTCCCTCCAGAAATAACACCTTTGTATTTGTTGACCACACTCTACACCACCTCACTCATACCGCTCGCCTACTCAACTGCTAGCAGTCGTCACCCAATTCCGTTATCTACTGCTAACCATTTCTCCGTTTAAATCTCTCTGTAGGTAACCCCTCCTACCTATCACCAATGGCTTTTAAATGTACTCTGGTAGTTTAAAATTATAACTGATGGCTATGAACCACCCGTAACTGTGGCCAGCAATTGCTCTACCTAATAAACAAATATACCAAAAATGTTTGGCTACAGTAAGATGTCTCTAATGCCTATCTCCACCTCTGACTAATCCATGACCAATCAAATCCTCTCTACTTCATAACCTCGAAATGCTGATTCTAAAGTATCCTTCAATTACCAAACCAGATGATACAACTGGTACATACGGACGTTACTGATATAAACAGTAAGGTATACTTCCGAAAAACACTAATTATCTCCAACGCAACCAACCATGCATAAAATTCATGATCAGTCTTGTAATTCCAATGCATTTCTTAAAATGGTGACAATTAAGAATAATATGAACAAGCTTTAACCATTCTTAAAACCACCCTGTGCTTCTGCACTTGGAGCTTCCTAAGTGTCCAGCCAGAACTACTGGCAATACTTTTTAGCATGCAGTAAATTGGACCGAGTTCAATCGCTGTATGCAACAAACAACTACGTGTGTGATATAAACTAAATATAAGACATGATTTTGCACCACATTTATTAAAATACATGTTTCAGCTCGGTATCTTAAGCCTTCATCTCACCCTGTTATGGTGTGCAGACAGTTATTACATTTATATAATTGCCTCTAAAATGAAAAGTTCTAAAATACCAATCTTTAATACATAACAGGCATTAAATGAATATTAAAATACTTAATTGCATTTTTGTTTTCTTTGCACAAATATAATTTTATTAATCAATAAAATATTTTGTACACTGAATTAAATCTGCATATAAAAAGTTGTTCATAAAATATTGTTTCTGATCTAATCTGCATAAGATGAATAAGACAGCCCTTTATAAGGTGATATCATTAATAGCAGCATTCTCCCTTAGTGAATAGTGCCATTTTTGACTGCAATTTTAAAGAAAAGCTATAATGACATCCACCACACCTGAGATGATATGCAACTTTCACATATTCTTTTGGAACTGGGTGTTAAGAGTAAGCAACTATTAGTTGAATTTGTGGATTTATGTACGACAATTGAAACTAGATACAATTAAAGCCAGGATACATTAATGTTTGAAGAGAAAAAATGTGCTTGTTTTCAACTGCTTTCACTGTCACACTAATCAGATGACCCCCATAAACAGTTGCTCATATGCCACCAAGAGAAGACAGAAAATTTAAAGTTTTTTACTGTACACCTTATGCATACGTGATATTGGTTAGAAAACCTAATAGAAACAGCCTGCCTGGAAGACCTTAGTATAGACAGAAGGATATCACACTGGGTCTTAAAAAAGTAGATTCGGAGGTAATGGACTGGATTCAACTGCCTCAGAAAACAGAGAAGTGTCGAGTTCTTTAGAACACAGTAATAAACCGTGACATTCAATTAGATGAAATTCTCTACAACCTGTTGACTTACTAAGCTCCAAAAAAGGACTCTACCACATGCAGTTACATAATACTTATTCTAGTTGATTAGTCAAAACTACTTAAGTCCTAAACCTGAGAGTGAGTTCATAAGAAGGAACATGTCTGGATACATCATACACCAGCACGTATCCTTCCACAAACATGCTTTCTACTGTAGATCTGGTTCAGTACAGCAAACTGCTTATAGATTTTCAGTTCTAACTGGATTTCAGCTTTTGGTTAACTTTATTACTGGATGTCAGTGAATAAGGTACATGAGGAAGCACAGAGTTAACAATGCCACTACATATGTTATGATGGCATACACATTTGATTCTCAGTGACTGGTGTCGTAATGATGAATCTTTAGCAACCTACCCCGTGTAATCATAATTGTCAGAGTCGATTCTGACCAAATTTTCAGACTTGTTGATGTTTAGTGAAGAAGTGTTGCCAAGCTGACTTACTAATACTGTACCTAACTGTATAATAACACCAACATAAAAAAAAAAAACCACACTTTATGTTCCACAGAAATAAAATTTTCTCCTGTGTTGCATGTACATATATTACTAATACCTGCTGTTGTCTGGATGGTGATGACCCAGTTGGCTGAGCTATGATAGAAATGGCAGAGTTCAAATTAAGGGTGGTAACTGGCTGTGAAGCTGCAGGTACTGCAGACGGATTTGCCGGAGGTGGCCGTGGTTGTCTCTGTTGTTGCTGTGGACTTTGCTGGGCCCCAGGACGGCCTACTGTTCCTCCTGCAGGTGTAACTGTAATGCCCCGGGTGGCCAGAATATTAGCAACTGCCTTTGCATCACTCTTGTTCTTCCCTCCAGCTGTCACAGGCTGGCCGGCACTTGCTGCACCTTGAGGCTGCCTCACAGACAATGTTATTGAATCTGTTAAGTGAATCATTGATTCAGGTCGTCCACTATTTGTTGCACCCTGAACATTCCCAATCATGGGACCAGTTTCTGTTCTCTTTTGCATTGCTATTACATGACAATCAGCATCATCATGGCTGTCTGGTAGAAGGACATCCATCCTCCTTTGTTTATTTGGAGAGCTACTAGGTGCATTGGTCACTACAGCTGGCCGTTTCTGTTGTAACCCCATTCTTGGTTGCTGCTGCTGCTGGACTATATTTGGCCGCTGCATACTATGTTGTGAAGGGGCCCGTGGACGATTCATCTGTTGAACCACATTACCGTAAGTTCTGGGAGGAGGTAAGGATCCGGCAGGAGCAGAATAATCATTCTGAGGTTGAGGGAAAGACTGTTGATTGTACATCTGTGGTGGCATCATATGCTGCTGTTGGGGTTGCTGTGGATGATTAGGATACTGGTGTTGCATTGCCTGTGGTGTTCCAGGCACACTACCAGTAGGTGGCACACGATACAAGGGCGGTGGACGGCGAACTTGAGACTGTGGGTAAGGTTGTTGTGGTGGCATTAGTTGGTGAAGCTGAGGAGACATCTGCTGGACCACTGGTTGTGGTGAATGGTGGTTCATTTGACGTGGAGAAAGCTGTTGGGGTGGAACTGGTAGACGTTGAACTTGTTGGGCTAACTGCTGCACAGGTGGTGGTTGGTGATGGGGCATTGGGTACTGCTGAGGTGACTGTTGTTGTTGCTGTTGTTGTTGTTGTGGAGGCTGTGATGGAGGTTGTCCACTACCGCCATGAGCCAGATGTTGATGAGAAGCTAATTCACTCAAATTTGGAAAAAGCTGATTCCCACATTCCTGATGTCCACATTTATAATGTCCAGCCCTTGCGCGATGTTCTTCCAAGTTCGATGTCTGTTCACCACACACATCACAACACACTAAAGCACCAGTTTCTCCAAGGCGTTCTAATGAAATATATTCAGAACCTAAGCCATCAATTACATTCCCAACCACACCAGATGCTGGTGTAGTTACTGGTATGGCCTTATCGCCTGTTGAAGGATCACAGAGGAAGCCACGGAGCAGGGAATCTGGCGGACTTCCTTCCCGTAAATTTTCTGAAATACCGATAGTTTCATGCTGCGGATCTGCTGACGCCTGTTCTGGTATCATTAAAGGATCTCGCTCCTCTACTGTTCCTGAATTAGATGCTGGATCATCTGTAGCATTGGCAGTTACATTGCCAATGTCATTCCAGTTGAAATTCCCTGTTTCTGAAGGCAAAGGCGTTTCACTACTTTCCTCGCCTCTGCTTCCTAAGTGAGTTGGCAGTTCTTCTTGTGGATCAGTCACAGGTGCAGAATGCTGATCCTGTTCAGATGCTGAATGTTTAAAGTTGGAGTCCCCTGATGTTTGAGGTGGTGCTGGCGAAGTTGTGGGAAATGCTGGTGACCCAGCTTCTGATAAGTTTGTATTGCTGACCTCAACCATTGCTGGCGACGGTAGGCTATCAGACGATTCTTCTTCAGAAGCAAGAAATTCTGGCCGAAGCTGTTCACTGGGAGAGGGACTGGGACAAGCTGACCTACCCTCTTGTTGCTGATCATCCAACTTCAAGTTAACTACCGTATTAAGACTAGGATCCTCAACTGCTTTTTCATTTTCAGTCGCTTCCTCAAAGTGTCCTGTCACTTCCTCCTCTCCCTCAATCCTTTCTTCACTTTGGTCCTGTTCCACCCTTTCCACATTAACAGCACAGTTTCCTTCGAGTGACTCCAACGTACCATCCAAATTCTGTTGCGTCCCCTCCACCTTCTCTGCTCCCTCCCCTGCCCCTTCCACAGTTTTATTATTCCACTCCACGTCTTCACTCTGAGTAAATACCTCTGACTTAACTTCGTCTAGAATGCCGTTTGTGGAATATACACCTCCTGGTCCTATAAGAATCTTCTGTGGTACAATCTCAAATGATGGTCTATCTGTAGTGGCAGCAGTAGCCAACTTAAGGGTCAATTTCAACGGTCCGGTTTCTTTATTCTTCTTTGCTTTTGGAACTTGGTATGACCTGATGTGTTTACGAGCAAAATTACGTCGTCTCCCCTTGTATCCACTCTTTAATCGTTTGTTTTTAATCATTCGCTGTACATAAGCAGGAGTTAGTCTCTGGGCAATTACACTCGGAAGTTCAACGTGATACAGATGATGACTGTGGAACTCAACCGTGGAAATAAAGGTTATGTCACAGTACTTGCAATGTAAGTTATTACCACGTTGCTGATATCTATATTTTGCACTTTCCGTTTCTAGCCGTTGTTCTACTGCTTCAGTCGTTTCTTCTGCCAAGTCACTCACGGCACTGTCGAGTTTCCCATTTGCGAAATCATCTGGAAAAAAGAGATTATGCATTACTTCATGAATTCACTACACAAAAGAAAGATGTGTCAAATCCCAATACAGTGTTATTGTTTGTTCATCGCAACTGATTCCGGTATATCAACGATGGTGGTAAATTGAAATATGGTATAATACGGAATTTTGATTCACACACTTTAGTGGGCGCCAAGTAAGGGTGACGCTTATCAGGGTTTGACTGCATGTCAGAAGCATTTACGGTGTTACAGCCAAACTTCAGAAATTCACATCAGAGGGTATACAATCAGAAGACTAGATTACAAACAATTCAATTAAAAGTTTACAATCTGGGGTTCTCATGGCAGTGACTATGAATATCACTGTCTTCTGGGATGTGGTATCACGTAATATTCTTCTTTGTTCTCCATACGGTAGCTGTAGATTTTCAGAAATGTTTGTGAATTTCCAACAAACATACGGCATCACATCCAAGAAGATGTTATGCATTACAGTCTTCTTACTAAGACATACACACCATCAACCTGGCTAAGATAAGTTCCAAAAAGGGCATCTAAAATGTGAAGTCTGTTCATTCTTTACCCTCTGGTAACATGTACAAACACTTAGCAAATTGTATTTTTGAATCATATACCAAGGTAAAATTTGGCACTGTGTGTCTGCATGTTGAAACTGTCCCAGCATGTTGGCATACATTCTGGTTACCATATTAAGGGCCAGTGCCTGGCAGAATGGACATGTTGACTGATCTCACAGTGTAAAAGCTGGAAGGGGGACGCTGGCCTGAAACATTGTTATATCTAATGGCCTCACTCAGTTGTCAGCACCATACCTCACTTCCTCATTATTCCTCTCCTAAGATTTATATATATCAACAGAACTCCCTAAAACATACTCTCCCACTGCAAACACTGCTATAAATCTTGTGTTGTTAATGCTGACGCACATTCATAATCCAAAAATATAATGCAATTTACCTCATACATGTGTGCTTTCAATTGGTTACATAACTGAACCACAGTGGAAAGAGAATTAAAGAGTGCCTACAAGTGTTATGTATGTTACTCATTATTAATCTTGGTTGCTATAAGAACTTTAAGCTATATGTGTAAGTTCAAATAACCCTGTAGCATAACGTAACTGTCGCCGTGGCGTGGATAAACGGCCGGGGCCCCTCTGCACATGAAAAAATCTGAGCCCCATATACTTATTAACAAAGTACACTCAGATCTGTCAAAAGAAAGGTATCCAGTCCATATGAAACCGTAACGAATTTTAGCATTATGTGCGTTTGGTAACACCCACCCCCCCCCCCCCCCCCCCCCCGCCGGCGCGC
>Ga0123357_10011944_pt1 | contig 11172 bp, 4 predicted proteins | sample TergutEmb28metaG_FD_89873 | JGI IMG/M metagenome (GOLD analysis project Ga0123357, IMG submission 89873) | Embiratermes neotenicus P4 segment gut microbial communities from Petit-Saut dam, French Guiana - Emb289 P4 | ecosystem: Host-associated > Arthropoda: Insects > Digestive system > Gut ... | reverse complement strand
TTACTCCTGAAGATGGGCATAAAGATGCCCGAAACATGTTGAGACATTGTCAATAACCAACATCCATAATTGACAATAAACCATCTATATTGTTGCATCTTGTTGGTTTTCTTTCCTCACGCAGTAGGTCAGTTGTTTGCTTTCGTTAATACTTTCAGTATATTTGCTTATTTTGCTGTCACCATGACATAATTTTTTGGTTCAAAGTAACGACACTGAGAGCTTTTCCTCTTGAATTAATTTGTTTTTAATTATTTAAATATAGACGCAGAAAATTTGCTAGGAAACTCTTTCTGTTCCATAGTTAATAATTCTCCATACCCCTGCCTATCTGGAAGTTTCGCCGCTTTCTCTATGTTTTATACAGAAAAGATTTAAAATATAATTTTGTACAAACTGGTAAAAAATTACGTTGGAATTCCAAACTGTTTAAACAATTAATTGCTAAACATCGAGAAAAAATCAAATACATGATTGTAGCTTATTTAAATGACTATTCTCTTAATAAAATATCTTTTTACAATCACAAGAAATGCAGATATGAGCCTTTTCCACTTTACTTGATGTTAGATTTACATACTTCATATAGCTGACCATTGCTCTTTGGGCTTGTTACGTGGAAATTCCAGTACATTCCATTACAACAAATATAGTAGTAGAACTGAATTCAATTTAAACTGGTTCATTCAAATCATTATATCCTATGGAAGTTGTGAAGGGAATTCTTTGTCGAATTACTATGAAATTAAGGGATACGAACAGAAAAAAGTTTTATCAACCAATACGAATTTGGCGCACTTTGGGGGTAGCCATGCTGTTGTGTGAAGAAGTTCAGTTTGGTTGTAGGTTTTCGGTGTTGCAGGGGTTCGGGGGGGCAGAGGTCTTAAGGGTCTTCGCCCCTCCTTTTCCACTTAGTCCATGTCGCTGTGCTGTCAATGTGGGGCAACCCACAGATTTGTTCTGGAAATACGCACCGCCCCTAGTGAGTAAAAAGCGCATGTAAACAAAGCACGTGATTGGTCCATAGCAGTTTGACATCACATACTCATTTGGAATATGATAAGTAGGAAAAATGAGTGTAATCTATTAAAAGAGACGTACACACTGGCAAAATTTTCTCGCAAGGAACTCCTGCCCTCTGGACAGGGAAAATTGGAACTTCGAAAGGGTTGTTTGCAAGAGAGAGGGAAAATATGGCTGTTGTGAGACGCTTAGTGTACTGATTTTATGGATTTTTTTGTTAATTCATGAAATACTTCTTAAGTAAACCTTTATGGGTTTTGTATCCTGTTGTTTCCAAGGAATTCAGTTGCCTCTTGCCTGCCTGTCTAATCAGAGTAGTTATGTAGTTTGTGGAACACTTTGAAGTTATTTTCCTCGTTTGGATGAGTGTGATTAAGAAAATTGTAGAAGAGCATCTGTGAAGTAATATCCCCTTGAAACCTACATTTGGTATTCTGTAAAACGGAAACGAAAAAATTCAAAATGTAATTTGTGTGTGCACATAAATTTACTGATTAATTTACGAACTCTTTCAAAATTGTACTAGCAGCACTGCCGTTTATATTTACCATTTTGACACTTTTGTAGAATATTTGGACTTCCGTTACTTTCTCCATGGAACAGAGTCCTTCTTGAGGAGCTAACCGGTTCTCAGGGAGTTAGGAAATTCCTCACATTTTATGGAACCCGAAGGTTCATTTCAGCATTTTCAAGAGCCCGCCACCTGTCTCTATCCTGATTCAAATGAATCTAGTCCATTCCCCCCATCCCACTTCCTGAAGATCCATCTTAATATTATCCTCCCATCTATGCCTGGGTCTTCCAAGTGGTCTCTGTCTCTCAGGTTTCCCCACCAAAACGCTGCACTCACCTCTCCTCTCCACCATACGATTTACATGCCCCCCCCCTCCCGGCCCCCATCTCATTCTTCTCGAATTGATCACCCGAACAACATTGGGTGAGGCGTACATATCATGAGGCTCCTCGTATGTAGTTTTCTCCACACCCATGTTACTTCGTCCCCTTAGGCCCGAATATCCTCAGCATCCTATTCTCAAACGCCCTGAACCTACGTCCCTCCCTCAATATGAGCGACCAAGTTTTACACCCATACAAAGCAACAAGCAAAATTATATTTCTGTATAACTTAATCTTTCTATTTTTGGATAGCAAATTGGAAGACAATAAATTCTGCACCGAATGATAGCAAGCATTCCTTGTTTCAAATTGCTCTTAATTTCTTCCTGAATAGAATTTTGATCTGTTTAGACTGTTCGACCCTTTCAAAGGAACTATTATCAGTCTTTATAGTATGAGTTATCCCGCATTCTGATCTCGTTACATGAACTTGTACTTAATTTTATCAGCATTTACTTCTAGTCCACTCACCCTACTGGCAACTACTAAAGCTTCTGTGCTGTTCCTTATAGTATGTACGTTATTAAGGTAAAACACAGAAGCTTTTAGTAGTTGCTAGTAGGGAGACTGAACTAGTATGTATTTGTACTTCTGTTACATAATTTAAATCTCAACTGTCAGCTGTGCAAAAGCTACATTTTTTTAATAAATAGTTTAAATTTCCGACTTCACTTACGAATATGAATTGACAAAAGCAATGCTGGACTTATTTTGTAAGACTAATTGTCTAGTAAAGTTTCTGTCCTCCCCCTCCCCCCCCCCCCCCCCCAAAAAAAAAACCGCATGTACCTAATCTCTCACGTTGCTGAACATTACTTTACATGTTTGTAACATAGTTTGCTCTTGTATGTACCAGAAGATGCATTAATTTTGTGTGCAAGTGAGAACATAATTTATTTGGAATTTGTTTAATTTTGTTACATGTTCTAAAATTGAATTTTACAAACAACATGTGGGCCAATATTTTATACATATAGTTCCTGTACTTACAGAAATTTCAGTGCCATATGAAGATCTCAGTGTCAGTTACACTGTCTGATTTCTCTTCTCAGCATAATGTAACTATGGGGTTAAGTGCAGCTTTTATGACGACGTTGTAACCCCAATAAACTGCATTTCTTTTGTCCTCTTTTTTATGCTTAAAAATTGTTATGGTGTTGCAAGAGTCTATTCGCAGACATAGAGGCAAGATTCGACTCCAGGGCATTATCTAATGCGTTTATGATGGTTTTAAAGGTGCTTTTTTTTTCATCTGCTCTTTTACTCCGAAATGGGATTCTTCTGTGGAAGAGTTTCGCATGTTCGTTTAATTGCCCCACATAGAAATCCCCAAACTCTGTATCTTTAGCTAGAATGAAACTGTAATTTATTTTAATAAGAAATACGACATTTGTTTACACTCAGTGATTCTTCTATTGGAGGATACAAACCTGTTATTTCTATTTGTTATTACATGTCAAACACGATTTTTTGTATTGACTATTATTTTCTTTCCCATGTTCTAATACTTTTAATTTTGTAGTGTGTAGGGCGTTTAGCCTCTTTCTCAGTCTGTAGGCCAGATCTGCTCAGCCCTTCATGTATGAGGCTGTTTCTTCAAAGTTTGGGCTGCACACAGGCAACATTCAATGCAAAGCACAAAACGAAAAGTGAATAAGCGTACCTGTAACTTTCATGTGAGACATCTCTGTTGTGTTGTATAGAATTATAAATATAAACACTATATAGTCAAACAAAACTAATTTAGTTGAAGAATAAAAGACCAACTTGATGTCACTTTGTTATTTTATTTCACTTCTTATGCGCTCAACATGTTTCGGACATTAATATATCCATCATCAGGAGCTTGCGACTGTGCTGTTGAATTACCACATTGGTAGTACTGTTCTTGGTTCGATGTGTGTTGGCGTTTCGGTGTTGTTGGGTTGGGGTGGTATCCGTGTTGCAGGCTGAAGCACAACCAAGAACAAAACGACCAATGTGGTAATTTAACAGAATAATCGCAAGTTCCGGATGATGGATATATTAATGTCCGAAACATGTTGACCACATAAGAAGTGAAATAAAATAGCAAGTGACATCAAGTTGGTCTTCTATTCTTCAAATAACACAATGATGCACGGTCAAGTAAACATAAGATTCATCACTCAATTAATTATTTTATTAAGGTGTATTTGTTACATTGTTTCTTTCAGCGACATGTTTCGGCTCTAGTTATGATGTTTACTATACAGCTGCTGTCACAGAAGGTCAACAAAATTCCGATAACCTCCATAGACCTATGTTACATCGTCACAAAAAAAAAAAAACCACTGCATCAATGAAGAATCCATTAAGATAGTTAAATAATATAACTTTTAGTACCCACACCACATTCCATGATTATTATACTCTGTAATTTTATTATTCTATATAATTATCTTCCACTAACTTAAATTTAATGAATGGAATCAATGTTAAAATTTTTCTATGTTAAACGAGATCTCGTAATTAACAATAACAATAGCATTGCTAATTTTTTTTACCTTACTGAGAAAAGTAATCAACCTCATGGCTCATAACTAGAGCCGAAACATGTCGTTGAAAGAAATAATGTAAGAAATAGACTTTAATAAAGTCATTAATTGAGTTGTGTTTGACTACATATTGTTCATAAGTATACGTGTAATTTTTATATAATTATACCAGTGTATTTTTCTACACACCGTGTTCAGTAGGAGCTATCCTGATTGTAACATATATAAAAGATGCAATTCACAGCCTTTCTTAGGCTGTAGAACGTTTCGTAGCACATTTTTACAAAATGAATTAGTAATATAATGTAATTCTCCATGAATAAACACGCCATTCGTGTTTAAGTTTGCTTCGGACTTCTACTCCTATCTTGGATTTTCCAGGAAAAGGGTTAAAAGACCTTTTCTCATTTTAAATGTAACCAGGAGCAAACTAATTCCGTGTCTCGAGCAACATATTGCTAGCGACCTGCGGGTTGAGCGAGACTGATCTAGGCTCCTAGGAAAGAGGCACAGAATGAACACCTGCATAAGATGAACACTGAACTTGGCTTGCAGATCGCCGAGCAGTACAAATCAGACCCACATATTGCTGGCTTCATATGATTAATACAAAAGCGATAATTTGAAACCAAAATGAATTTAATAAATGTGTAGTTTTATTCATTAGGCTCCTCCTTATTTTACCCTGCTTATTAATTATGATGGTGACTGTATGTGTTTATTTTTAACTTTGCATTGACTGTTCCTACATTTATAATTTTGATCTGACATGCTTTTTTTTTTATTTTCAAACATGGAGTTCTCTTGCATAAATAATTAGGTAAAAGAAATGATTTGTCAAGTAAATAGGTGGTCTGTGTCATCATTTTCGGTACAGGCTTAATTTGAGTTTCATTCTTCCTCTGCGACAGCATCTTAAAACATGGATACAGATACTGCAGCACATTATACGCGCCATAGAATATAACATCGAAAATTATTCAGGACGCTATGCCGTGTAGATATTTTTATGCTGGATGCTAAATTGTGCGATATCAATAATTCTTTGCAGCCTTAAGAATAGACACCTCAGACTTAATCTTACAGATAATTGTTTACAGTCAGTAGTAATATTCACTTAATCGAAAATCTATTAAATTAAGAATTACAAGGAACTTACTGTGCTTGATTAATCAGATAGTTAATAGTTTTTTTTTGTTAAGAATGAGTGTTTCTGAAATTCTTCCCCAACAGTAAGTCTTCACGACACTAACAGGGTTATCTTGACCTTTTCAACTTTACCTTTTGGATCTGGATAACTAACATACCAATTATTTTAGATACTCTATCTTCTATCTTCCTTGTAGTCTGCACTTACTCTTCGTATTATCAACAGCTGTCATTGTATGCCACTTAAAATATTTTCAGTTTGTTAGAAGCGGGATATTTGTCCAGTGTCAGAAATGTACTTAAAATTCATTTGGGTATGCAGTTTATTTTTAGAACTCCTCGTGTCAGCTGTTTAAAAGAACCGTAAATATCGAGCGCAAAGATATCTGTTATCAATGCACCTAGTTTTTTAATTATTTTATTTGTTTGAAGGTTAGTAAAATAAGTGTTAGAGAACAAGGTTTAATATAACAAGACTGTCTAAATATAAACTGAATTTCAGCAAATGTGACTGGTTCACAGTACATTTTTTAAATTTCATTATGCAGAATTTTACGTTATGTGGTTAATGGAGTACCGAGTAAGACAAAAACATATGGGATTTGAGGTTTTCACTTAGTTTAGTGGTTGTGTATCCCGAAGATGGAAACACAAATTTCCTCCACAACTTTGAAAGTCTATTTACCAAACTATAAATTATCAAGTCTCAAGAAACTAATACTTAGAATATAATGTAGTTTTGACAATTTTGAATAACATTTTTTACGTAGGGATTTTCTCCAAATATTGGCCGGCAGGCCAAGAGATTCTCCCCTTTAATGGAGACCGAACGATCAGTGTCTGCCTTGTTCACAATCATCCGCTAATGGAGCCTGTTTTAATACCGTCTCTATGCTTGTCTGTTCCAGTCAGGTTTTCCTGTTATGTATGTTATTAATTCCTCATTTCTGTATACGTGCCACACGCTTCGTCCGTCGCATCTTACCTTGCTGCGATAATCGCACGTTAGTTCAGTGAATTAACCAAAAAGCTCGGTTTTTCTGTTGTTCCTCTTACTTAAGTCTAGTTATGTCCCTTTGTACTTTATTCCCACGCAGCCTTCTTTCACTAGAACAAGAGGTGTTCGAAGACAGTAATATATAAAATTACATTTTGTATATTTACCTTTTAGTTAAGCCACAGGAATAATTTTTCTGTTTTATGGACTTTAAATTTTAAAATCTAGCTTTTAGAGTTCTTTTCGATTAGTATATATTTTTATTTGACGTAAATGGAATTCAATTCAATTATTATGAACTTCCTTTCTAATAGAAATTACGTATTTCAGAAATTTTGGTAAATACATTTTCTACAAGAACCTTGCGTTGATATTTACTAGTTCCAACAATACAGAACCATATTTTATAGCATGTTTTATTTCCTAGATGACAATGTTAGTAAGAGGGTGTGTGTTTATCAGAGATCTGAGTTCTTCCTATACCTCCCCTTCCATTTTATGCAACCCCTTAACCCTTGTGCAGCATTGGCTTCTACCCGCGAACTTAACCCATGCAGTTGAAGGTTTTATAGCCAATATTTCTCCCAGCGGCTGCCATCATCCATATATAGCCATTTGTGTTCCTTTCTCTTCCACCAAAAGAGAAAATATAGCTTCTATACCCAGTGTGGTAGCAACTCCACAACTTCGGTGGCTTTCTTTTTTGTTCTCTTTTATGGCTATTTTGTAGCTGGTTACATTTCTTGTGTATCTTCTTCTGTTCATAGACTTCAAAGACTTAAGTTGCCGAAGTTCATAAGGGAGAGTATATTTGTCTTTCATATTGTCCACAAGAGTGTAGTAGTGGCATTGAATGTATGGCTGAATCGTAGTGGTCAGATTGTATTTTCGAACCTATCAACTTTATCCATTATCATTCGTAATTACTACTCAAGTACACGTGCTTGCGTATAATTTAACCATATTAATAACTTGAATTATCAGTTTAAATCAAGACGATTTCACGTCTACAGTGCATAGTTTTGTAAGATCCCGTGCACACTCTGCGAAACCGGCTCTTTCGGCAGCCACATTCTGTTATCCTAGTTACAAATTAGCTTTAGCCATTGATATTACGTTAAATACAAATGAAAGATCGGCATTACTTTAAAATCGCAGTAATTATAATGCTTTAGGGTATAAATGTGTGTCTTAGAACACAAAGAAGAAGTGAGACATGTTTTGAAGGAATGCTTATCGAATGAATCTCTAATTTTTCCCCTCTCACGGAATGTTTAATAACACCCTCCATATTATCTTAACCTATCTTGGTTTGTGTTTGTTCCACTACTGCTTAAGCCTGATCGAGGTCTGTTGATAACGGACACGAAACCAACGGACTTTAATTTCTTATAACCCTGTGGCGACTTTGCGTCGTTTGAATAAATTCCGCCTTCTGTCCACACAGCGTATTGAAGTGTTTCTTCTGATTTTCACAGTAATCGGTTGTTGATCTTTATGATGTCAACAACGTCCCTTGTGACACATGAATTGAATTTTTATACGTAATTTAGAACATCAGTTCAAAAAGGATTGATGCAGTAAACACAGCTGAAATGCCGATAATTACAGAAGTAGTCGAGAAATCTACTGTTATTCGTGGGACATGAATCAACTGACTCCCTCGTTACATGTTTTCGAAACAAAATACTGCAGGCCAGTACAACATCCACAAATCTAAAGTAGTCTATGCATGTTGCATGTGGATTCAACACCTTCTCTTGAATTTCATCCCGAAAAAGTACTTGGTGCAAAGTGTTCTGGTGATTCCCTTATTTTTTTCATTTCGTTTTGTCCTCCAATTATTTTATGTTCTAGAACCAAATATTTACCATACAATTATTTACCCCAGGTACTTTCAATCTATGACATTCCTTTAAATTGTGAGACATTAAAAACAGAAGAATTTATTTATCTCTGTAATTAACCAAATTGATGCACGAAACCTGTGCACGAGACGGCCACATATAGGTGTGATGATACCAGAGACTGTGTAATGCAATTTTGACCTCCTGATGATGAGCACAAGTGCTCGAAACATGTGGAGGTATGAAATAAACTTATTGTAAAACAAAAATGTTGTGCATCAAGTTGGTTAATTACTGAGATAAATATACTGAGATGCACGGTCAGCAAAATGCCAAAAAAGAAAGAAAAAAAAAAAGGATTTATATCAAATATTTAAGATTCTATTATGTATGTTGGTTATACATATTCTTATGTTTAATATAGTGGTCGGATTTTTGTTGTAAATAGTTTTCTGGGTCACACTGTAGTTTGTTTGTATGTCAGCTATTCAAAAATAATTTCAAATATTTTGTGTTAGCAGCGTAAGTTCGAATTGTTCTCTTCATTGTGTAAACTGCGAGTTTATAGGCTGTGTATTGTCATAGTGTAAGAAATGTATATAAATGGCTGGTAATTTCCTCTAAAATGTAATATATTTGAAACAAACAGTATACAGGTTACACCATTATCTGCCAGCTGAAAGAAAGCTGCAAATCAAAATTCAGTGCGCTTCGCTGGTTAAATTTTCGCTCCTTTTGCACGGTTTCTTTACATCATTGGATATCTATAACCCTCCGTTTCGTCTTCTTTTAAAGTCTTTTTCCCTCCTTCTTACTCCATAAGTCATGGCCATAAATCACCATAAGTTCTAAAATCTAAACCCAATCCAATAGCCTTATTTTCATTCTTACACCTCACCTATCTATTTGGTACTATATTTTACATATAAAACTAATCTCTTCTCAGTTCTCTCCCTTTTGGTCGTTTCATTTCTCCCTGTTTCACTCTCTATACATCTCTCTTGCTTCAGTTCCTGAATCTATCATGCATAGAATTCATTTCCCTGACGTCACAAAATTCAATATGACAGGACGAAAATCAATATCTAACCAGAGCCTGGTACACTGCAAATTCTCAACGTCCAGATAAATTTAACTATTGTAACGTTCAGCATTGATTCTGTATGGACGGGGGAGTATTTTTAAAGGTGAGTTCGTAAATATTTTCGTGTTTGTACCTGAGTATTACACTCGCGCGAAGAACAGAAAGAGCAGTTTCAATTACATCCTTGTTACGAGAAAGAGGGCTGTATTTAGCCTCGCAAACTGTTCTCGGAAAAAATAAATCCACACCTTGAAGAGGTACCGGTACGCTTATTTCGTAATCGGTCGTCCTATGTTCAGTCATCACCCTCGAGGTCGGCTATGGTGAGAGGTTCTTGGTTTCTTTATTCGGATCCGTGTATATTTCGCTTCTGGCACAGCATGCGTAGGCTAATTAGGCTAAATAAAAGGAATCGGAAGAAAGGATAAGACCGTATATGCAAAATGTAAGGAAAAAGGAATGCTTAATATGAATGTGGAGAAATTACGCAATTAAGAATCGTCGAATTTGTTGGATATCCCTTGACAATATTAGTAGGGTGATTAAATATAGACGAGGAGATGGTAAGGATTTAGATATCATGGGAGAAATGATCAAAATAAGCTTACACAAAACCCTGACCTAAAAGAGTGAAAAAGCGTGAACAATTTAACTACCTAACCTAAGATTTTGGTGACGGTATTAAAATATAGGGTTTGGGGGCGGGAATTTTAAAACGTTATTGACACATCGGTCTGCATGAGGAGCAAATAAGACATCAAATAAATTAGAGACTAACATCTGCCAAAGAATTTTTCCCGGTGGTGATAAACAGGGGTAAAAAAAAATTCTAAAAGACAGAAATGCAAAGTGTGCTGTGTATTTTGTGTTACTCTTTAGGACCTGTCGCGCTGCACATGGGCAAACATTCGACGTACCTACATAAATTAACTTAATATTCATTTAATCGTCTTATCTGCGTAGTGGTGTTTAATAAAATGACGATTCTCTCTACAAATGCGTTACGCATATATCGCGAGTTAGAGTATTATTGATCATTCAGAAATCTGTTGATAGCACACTGCGTACAAATTTTTGAAGTTTAGATACGTCTTACCAATGTGAGTGAATTGACAAAATCCACATCATATTTTATTTGAACGTGTATCTGAAAATGCGTCTGTTCCGAGATGACCCTCATGTTAATGATGCTAGTCATTAGGATTGGCTCATCAGTATACAGACATCGTCATGAAGATGCAGAATGAAGATAATGTCCTGTATTGCGCAGAATTACGTGCTGCTGGTTATGTCTTACATTACAAGATTCATTATACTGTTTATTTTTCAAAAATTACAGAATGTGTAATGATCGTAATAAAATAATTAATAAATAAAGCTCAAATTAGGGTAACAAACCGAAAGATTCACACACTTGTAATTACGAGCTCTGCTACAGAAATTCGTTCTCGTCACCTGTATTTATAGTGGCACGGTGCATCATCCAAACCCCATTTTTTGTATAGATAAAGAATAATGTAAACTCACAGTACAAACACAACTTTATATTTGAATAAAGAGAGACCAACTTGATGTCACTTGTTTATTATTTCATTATTTAATGCTCAACATGTTTCGGATGTTAATACATCCATCCTCAGGAGCTTGCGACTTATTTGT
>Ga0123357_10011940_pt1 | contig 11173 bp, 5 predicted proteins | sample TergutEmb28metaG_FD_89873 | JGI IMG/M metagenome (GOLD analysis project Ga0123357, IMG submission 89873) | Embiratermes neotenicus P4 segment gut microbial communities from Petit-Saut dam, French Guiana - Emb289 P4 | ecosystem: Host-associated > Arthropoda: Insects > Digestive system > Gut ... | reverse complement strand
CGGCCACCTATAGGTGTGATGATACCAGAGGCTGTGTAATGCAATTTTGACCTCCTGATGATGAGAACATGTGCTCGAAACATGTAGAGGCATGAAATAAACTTATTGTAAAACAAAAATTTTGTGCATCAAGTTGCTTAATTAGATAAAATGTTATGTTATGTTATGTTATGTTTAGCATGACAGGGAACATATATTACTTTCTTCTACTGTGTTAAAAACAGCGAAGGGTTAATATAAATGAAATAAAAATGTTGTTGAAATACTCTCTGACTTCCCACTTGCTCTCTCGCAGGGAAATATATGTGAGGCCCAGTCACCACTTCTGGAGAAAACTAATGTTGCAGCCCTAACAGCCTCTGCCCCTGCTGATATAGAGAAACAGGAGTCAATTGGCAAGAAACCCTCTCAGCATATCTTCCGCATTGTATCAACTGCAAGTATAATGAGTCATAGACGCAAAATGTCAGTCATCTCCAGCATCTCCAGCCTGGACTTTACTGGCAGCACTGGCAATGTTCATACGGTAATAAATGCAAATAATTAAACACTAAGCTAGATGTAGGTTTGACATTTCTAGTGAGGTGATGTTACTGTAACATGTTGAAATGTTACCCAGTGTATCACCAGAGGAATTGCTGGTTTTTTATATATAAAGCAACTTCCTGGGGTGTTTGTACTTATATTTAGGGCTACTAAGATTTTGTTACTGCTTATGTTTCTAACATATTTTCACCATACACAGACTGGTTAACACATTCATGCTTTTCAATATCCACGAGTATATTAAAGACAAATTAAGTTGCACTTATATAGCTCCGAGTTAATTCACCCATAAAACTTGAGGTCAATATTTGCTCAATTTTCTGAACAGAGTTCTGTGTAATTAGAACTTGTGTAAGGTGACCGCTAGGACTGTTAGAAGTGCAAGAGAGAGAGAAAATTAAATAGTATATTCTTTTTCTCATCATTATCTTTTGTAGTCACATCCATCACCCATTAACAATGTAAAAAGTGTGTAGCAATTTCTTAGCGTCAAAAGCGTTGTACCAGTCTGCTGTATGCCAAAATTATTTCTGCCATTATTTACCATTTAGGTTTGTGATATGAAAATTTCACTACAACAACACAAAACACTCTCACTGCCACCTACTGACATTTCCAGTTGAATGGATTGTCTTATTATTACAAGGCCTCTTCTGTTTTTACTTCTTCTCCTGTGCATAAACATCCTTGCAAATGATACTTTCTTTTGTGTGTTTTTCATTACCACCTTGTCCCTGAATGCTGAACTGTCATGAAAATCAAATCTTTAATTTAGATCTTTCAAGAGTATCCTGTTGTTGCCTAAGCATAAAACCACTGTAAAATTAAGTTCCCTAGCTTATTTAATGTTTGTACATTCAAACATGTTTCTTGATAGTTTATTTATAATACACGTAAACTTTGAGTTCTTCAGCATTATGAATTTTTACTCAGATGTGTCATAAACTCAAGGAAAGAAGGTAAATAAATGTGTCAGAAATTTGGAGTTGTGTATGGCAAAATGCAGTAAATTTGAAAAGAACATGAATACTTTGTAGGTTTGTCTTTGCGGTTATGTAGTGTGTTGTAGTCTGATTATCATATATGTGGCCCTGTAAGCTATGATAAGTATGTGTAAATGTTACACAGTTGTCGCAGGAGAGAGAGAGATAGCTGGATGGATGGATGGAGAGAGAGAGAGAGAGAGGTATGATTTTAGTGATATTGTTCCTTCTGAAAAGTAACTTAACTTCTGTTCTTGAAGCAGTTGTAAAGGGAATTAGTTTCGAATTGTAGAACTGAAGAAAAACATCAAATAATTCCATGGGCTATGTGACTTGTGGCCGATATTTTTGCATTTAATGGTATTCTGGAACATTTACAAAAGCTTAGCTCTTCCCAGATTGTAGAGCTGGAGAAGGGATAAACAGAGAGCAATATACATAGAAGAGAGTATGTGAAATCTGAGGCTCCTACAGTGGTGCTGCTGAAGGTTGGATTCTTCTAGGATGTTATGCTATGTTGTTGGGTAAATCATTCCCAGAGTTGCAAAGGATATCTTGCCATCAGATCCGTTAAGACATCTGAAACTCTTCACCCATTGACACAGCATAACATCCTAGTAGACTGGAATCTGCACAACAGAATATTCTGGAGGAATTTGCCCTCTCCATCTAAGAACATATGAGATTTATCCTGACTGAATAGTGTCATAAATGAGAAGGCCCTAACTTTCATCTTGATTTATATCAAAATCCGAAATTTTGTATAAATTATTTCAATTTAAAATATTCCTTCATATTGTTAATATCTTTATCTTCCCAGGACTAAATTATTGTGTATATTTACAGTTTTTAATGATCATTATTAAAGACATATGGTAACTTCCTTGGTTTAATCTTTCACAAACCTCCAACATGCATTCTGTTATATTCTTGTTGAAAGTGCTTGATGGACTTCATCCCTGGCCATTTCCCCGCTCACTAGCATGTGCATGCTGCAATACAGAATTGTCAGTAAATGGCTAGATGTAAGATTTAATATAATCATGGGGTTTCTTGTAAAATGCTCAGCACTTATATCTGGTTCCCTCCCAACTTGATGATTATTTGAAATAATTCAGTCATTCTAGAACAAGGCATAGGCTCACACATCATAATTCATTGTGCTCAAAATGCTAGGATTCCCAGTTTGTGAAATGTGAAAAGTGGACCTATACCGTGCGTTCATAGTGATGTACGTGTAGATCTTAGACCATATTAATATTTTGAATAATGATACTTGAAAGACAGTTATGCCACAAAATTTATGATCTCTGACATGTACAGATGATTGCTACACCTGTGATGATTGTTATCGCAAACAAATTTTTCTGTACCTGCATGTCTGCAAAGTTACAGTGGTGGTTATGTAGGGCATGCTCAGTGACTATGGGCAATTCTTCTCATCCTCTAAAACTCAAGTACTTTGTTATGTGTTACCACTAGTAATTAATTAATAGTGGATGCTATTGTCCTGCCTGTAAAGCTGCCTGTATGGCATGTCACGCATGTGTTACCTGAAATGTGGCAACGTTTTGAACATTTCACATCAAACACCATAATTGTTTGTCTAATTTGAATAAGATATTAAGTGTTAAAATAGGGAGTTTTCTAGTCAGTGCAGTAAATGTCATAAATTGAAGTGCCTAATTAGTGCCTTTTCTCAGTTTGCATATTTTCTCAGCTGCCGAGTTAGTTTGTCATTGTAACTAACATTTTCAGAACTGTCATGGTAATACTTTCCACAAATAAAATTACCTTTTCTGAATATACAGAAAGTAGCGTTATTGGATGGTAGCAAGATTTGTAGAAGAGAAATAAAGAACTAAAGTGAATTTAGTTCTGTAATAACCAATAAATTTTAAGTTTGTGTTAAATTATTTAAGATGATGATAAAGATCATTTGTTAGGTTAATTTATATAAGCCAACAGTTTAGATAGCAATGTAAAAATGTATGTGAACTTCGGTGTTGTGAGGCTGATGATTAAAAGAGTGATGTAATGGTGTCTTGTTGGGTTTTTTAGATCGTATGTACATTGTTTTACACACGTAGCAAAGAAAAGAGATAGAAAGTGACAAATTAAATCGTTCTGTCCATGAGGTTACTAGGTACATGAAGGTACACTTTGTTTTAATCTTAAAAAAATGGCCCCTTAAACCGTGTAAACTATTTCAATTTAAGTAACTTGTAACACATTACCCCATGTGTTTCAGCTGTCAAGCCATTTTCAAGAAGATTCTTTTAAACACAGCTTTGTAGCTGGTACACAAAATTTGCAGTCCATAACAGAGGGTGTATAGGTGCATATCAAATTAAGTTAAAATATATAAAGAAAATCTAAAGATAAAACCTACGTACTACTTTAAGACTTATATTTAATTAACATCATTGTATGTGTAAAACTATTGCTTCCTTTAGGTACTCATTCTAGGTTTGTAAATTGGTCTACAAAAATGTGAACATCATACATTAGGATATGCTTGAAAGAGATCAAGAATAAAATGTGTGCACTGTTATGTGTAGGGTTTCTGCTGTTTGTGGACTGGGGCTGGAGACTGCATGCGGTCAATGATTTATGCATGGATGTGTGATATCCAAATATTTTGTAGCCAGCTAACAACTTCTATATATATGTGTGTGACTTGTCTTCACTAATAGTCAACATTTTGTTTGCAGCATGTGGTAAGTGAAGATGAAGATGACCATTCAGGGGGTCTAGTGATGAAAAGACTGGGAAAGAAGAGGTTGTCAGCTGTACGTAACTATGCCAAAAAGACCTTGCCAATGTCTGAGACAAAGAAAGTCAAAGATGAATCAAAATTACCCACACATCCCAGTCACGATTCATATTGGAAACGGGTTGTACATTTCATGGACTTCGACTTACTGAAAGATCCCATCTACCTCAACATTCTGTTTGGCCTCTCAGTTTTTTATGTTGCAGAAGGGAATTTTAAGATGGTAGTTCCTTTCTTTCTTCATGATTTGGGATATACAAAACAGGACATTGCATTCTTTCTGTCTATGACTGCAGTGTCAGACATCATAGCACGTGCTGTGCTGCCACCTATCTGTGATAGACTGAAGATAACAAGAAGGCTCATTTTTGTGATAGCTGCCATATTCCTAGGACTCTCCAGATCAGGTAATTTAAAAACCAAAGTATAAATTCCAATTTTGCTTGTCTGACAACCATGGTTACATAATGAGATTTGAAGTTCTGACAGCCACAAGAGTGAGGATTACTGTCTTGTGGAATGTGACACTGTATAGCTGAGGTACCCTGATGCAGGCAACAGCAGGAGCCTGTGTAATGTCGATGCACCCACCAGACTGAATGGCGTCACATTCCAGAAGACGCCACTATTCATGGTTACAGATGGTTCTATATCTGTGACTAGCAGCATTTTTCAACAGTAGATTATATTTGGTGGCAGGTTATCATCACTGCTTCATCTCTTTGACCAAGTATTTTTGCATTTGTTTGGCACATTTTGCCTTATGTAATTTAGCTCTCTTGGTTGCATAACTCCAGCCCATCAAGTGACTGTTCAGAAAAAAATTCTCATATTTATAAAAAAATAACATGTTATTTATTATGTATCGTTAAACAAATATAACATAATGTAGTCTGAGGTCTGAGAGGTGCTGCTATTGTGTGGTGGAGTACATTAAAGTAAAATACATTTTTAAGTTATGTTTTCAGTAGTGTTTATTTTAGTACCAAAGTTTGTGTTTGGATTCATTGAAAGTTGTTTTTCATATTACATGTGATTTTCCAAATTACAGAGCTGTGGCATTATTAAATAAAAAATGTTATTTAGTATATAATATGATTTCTTTAAATTTGCAGATTCATTTTAGTGCAGGAAGTCCTTGTTTAACATTGCCCCTAACAACATTGTTTTGCTTCAATATTGACAAATTTTAATGACCAAATGTCTGATAAACATTGCACGTACTTGGATTATAAAAAAATCTTTAAAGTTTTCAAGGAGGGTGTTGCTTAAATTGTGATCTTTTGGATGTGGTTTAGAGGTTATTCTGACCTTTCAGAAGAATATGTTGCCTTTATCTTCAGGGTTACTGAATTAAGTTGAGGTGGATGGTGATGAGATTGGGAGACGCAAATGTGTTGCTTATGTAGAAGGGTTGTCATTATATTCACGAGTAAGAGCCACGGAACAGAGAATTGAAATATTGAAGTTGGCACTGTAGAAGATGAATCCCCTCTTCCTATTTTCCTATAAAGCATGTGAAGAAACTTAATATCCTACACAAGGTAGGGTTCATTACTTTTGTAATTACTTCAGTTGTAACACTTCCATATTAAATACAAATGAAATGTTACAGTCAAACACTACAATTTAATATTTGTCATCCAATGTTACATGTATTGGTTCAACAAACCATAATCAGGCATTACGGTACAGAAATTTAAAAAAACGTTAGTACACATGCAGTGTATATTGTTGGTATGTGAGATCTCATAAAAATTGAAAAAAAAAAAGTAAGTACACAGACAGTATATATTGTTGGTTAGTGACTGGTTAGTGAAATTACTAACCATAATTCATACTATGTGTGTACTTATATTGTTTAAATTTTTGTAAAATGATACCTGATGATAATTTGTTACAGCAAAACATTTGGCATTGGATGAAAAGTATTAAAGTGATATGTTTGGTTGTGATACTTAATTTGTATTCAGTATATTATAACACAGTAGGATGAAAGAGAATAAAAAAATTCTATATTACTTCTGCTGTAATGTTGCTTTACATAATGCCTGTTATTCCCTTCCAAAACTGGAATAACCTCTGTCACCATCTCAATTTTGACCACATAGCCACTCATGAATGTGCACAGTGTCTATTAGAGGTTCTGGTTTTTGCATAAAGTAACTGAAAACAAAGTTTTCTTGAACTTCAATTCATGTTTTATTGTGCCTGTAATGTTCCAGTGCTTGCAGAGCAGACAGAATATGCAGCATTGATGGCAACACTAGTGATAAATGGATTCTTCAGAGGAGCTACATTAATCAACTTCACGCTAACTATATCAGAGCACTGCAGTCTGGACAAGCTGCCTGCAGCTTTTGGACTGCACATGGTGGCCAAGGGGCTCTTCATTGCGGCTCTAGGCCCTGTAATAGGTAAGGATAAAATACACATACTTTTAAAATGTTTTTTCTTTGAATCTGAATACCAGCGTTGATCACACTGTAAGTTTTATTTGCTAATTGTCAGGAATTACTTTTCCTTATAGCCTGTTAAGTAATCAGTACATACAAAACAGTATTACAAGAGATACCTACAAAATACACTATTAAAAATATAGTTGTTGATTAAAGATCCAGCATATTTAAGCGGGCCGCCGTGATGAGGGATCATACAAGAATGAATACATGTGGGAAGATTTATATCCTGTACAATTTATATTGAGATAAAACCTAACATACATAAAGCTATAAAATTGTGTATTTATGAGCATGCAAGTTTTGTACAAGGTCCATCAGTTATTATCTAAATGCTTAGATTAGAATCATACACCTCCTGGTCATGTCAAGGTTTTATATGTATATGCGTATGTCCTGTATAGTATTAATGATTATTTTACAATCATCTTGAAGCATGTGATTTGATGTACAGCATATGACAAGTTTCAGTGGAGGCTTGCCTTCAAAAGTATTGATCTCCTCCCCTAGAATCAGTGGATGAGTATGTACGAAGATTATATTATCCGTCAGAACTGTTGTCATAGGACAGGTGTGACGTACTCATATCTTTTAACTTACACAAATTCTGAGCATCTAACAATTGAGAAAAATTTTTTTAAAAAATATTTATTATGTTATTAGCACTCCTTTAATTTCTGAAGTCATCATAACATAGTTAAGTTTTATCCCTTGCCATGCATAATATATTAAAATATGTAAAGACTACCATGGCCTTGAGTTTGTCACCATGAACCCAGTTGGAAATTTGTGCATTTCAGAGGAACCTGCTGCCTTTACTTTTTACTGTGAAGATGAATATTGAATGAATTATTTCTGAATGAATAGTATGTGATATGGAAACACATTTAAAATGAATGAAATTATATGGTACAGCTTTCTACTTCATTCTGGATGACATTCTCTACCCTCTGGTTTACTGCAGGTGTAATACGAGATGTGTCTGGAAGCTACCCTTTGTGTATCCACTCACAAACATTGCTGATATTCATCTGTATAGCAGCATGGGCTATAGAGTACCTAGTGACAAGAAGATCCTCCAGTACAAAGCAAGATAACACAGAGAATAGAGATAACACATAACATTTATTATTACTGCGTTACTCTGTTTTATGCAGGTCCCATTTTGGGATACAACAAAGTATAAAGATTGTAACACTGTTGAAAAGGATCTAGCATTGCCATGTGAGTATGCAAGGTACTGACTACTTTGGCATGGTTAATTAAAAGCATCAAATCATGACAATGGTAGCTACAGCATCAGAGCACTTACTGCAATATGAATAATATTGCTGAGCTGTCACTGCTACATCAGAATTGGCATCCTGTGTTTGATATGGGCAGTAAAGGGACCCAAGACTAGTTTTCTGTAGGTTCAACCGCATTTTCCAAGAGCACAAGTAACAGTGCAAATGATTATCTAAAGGTCTGTGAGAGTGACCGATTCGTTATTTTGGTTTTATGTTTGATGTTGTCCTTTGATGTATAAGACTTTGTGATATACACAGATTGTATATACATCACACACACACACACAGAACATTATCCAATATAATATTCATATATGAGAATGAACAATAAAGTTACAGGACTCGGTCTATAAAAGAGAGAAACATGAAATCAGAAGAAAATTTTCTTAGTTTCCTCCAAAGGTATCTCCTTTGACTGAAATGGGCCTTTTACATCTTTCTAAGAGTTGAACAGGACAGTCATCAGAGATTTCCAAAGGGACATCATTTAATTTGGTGGTTACATTCTTCTTGATGTCCATTACATGCTGAAATATTTGTCTCTTGAGGGCCCTTTTCCCTTTAGGGGATAGAAAAATGAAGTTAATGAGAATGAAGTCACATGAATGAGGTGGGTGACCAATCTCCACAGCACTGCTATTTGCCAGGAAGTGGCTCACTATCATGTGCCTCTGTGAGACTGTGTGCACAAAACTTAACACAGATCTTCCTCTTTCCCAAATCTTCATGAAGAATGTGATTAATCATTGTACAGTTGATGTGAAGTTGATTATTTATCAACTTCAGGGTCATCTGATTTTCTATGGCCACCAGTTCATAGCCATTTCTGTTTCTAGTTTTGGAGCAGTTGATGGCTGTCCAATTGTTTTCCTCTTCATGGCCCTCAGAAGATACAGAAGGGGTATCCCTTTTGTATCCTTTAAGCCATTCAAAAACATGTGTACAAAATAGAGCTTTATTTCCTTAATAAGTTTAATTAATTTCATATATTTCTATAGCTGTTTTCCGAAGCTTAAAATAAAATTTGTTGCGTGCTCCATGATAACAAAGAAAAACAGACCTTATGTGCAGGGCTGCTATAAAAGAACTGACTGAAATAGAACTTTCTCTTATACAAATCCCTGCTTTATATATGAACCACCAGCAGCCAGTATAATTGATTTATGCACCAAACCATACTTGTGTGATAATGTAAGACTCAGAATTTTACTCTTTGACAATGTAAGACTGAACACTGGTGCACATCCCTTCCGATCACCATATGCACAATCAGGAGGTGTAGGCTTTGTTGTGAAAGGAAATCTTATAGTAATCATATGAGATATCAAAGGAAGCCTTACTAATATGGTGCCAGAGGATGATTTCTGGAAAAAATGTCAACATAGAAAGGTAAATTTGTCCCTATAGAGGCATAGTGGGTAAGTGGACATACATTTCCACTCATTCACAATCTGGACACTAGATGGAGGTGAGTAGTCAGCCTCATGGCCCAGCCCGTTTGTTTGTGGCTGAAGACCCCCCTGTGCACCCGTTGAATAGGACATTGGGTGGGCCTTAGAGCCAGTGTTGCCTGTTTTGGAGAAGAGATAAACTTCTTCTTCCTGCCGGGATTCATACCGCGTATCATGCAGCCCATTGTTTAGTCACAGTACTGAGCAGCAGTGGGGAGGAAATTTTCTCAATTAAACTACAGTTGTATCTAATGAAATATGTGTTTCATACATAGACTAATAACTTGGATGATCCATTAAAATATTCCCAGTAGCTTAAATGTAAATAAACTTTTTTTTTTTCCTCCTCTGCTGTTGGGAAAAATCCTATTTGTCTGCATGCTAACTGATGGTAATACTTGAGACTGGTTTTCTGTGTCACATTTAAGAACTGAAAATTTTGCAGAATGACTTAATATCCTAAACATAAACAGGATGGCATCACATGAAAGGAATTAGCAATTAAATCAGTTGCTAGCTTTTTCAGAAACTGTTTGTGTCACCATTTGCATAGCTAAGGTCATGGGCACCTGGTGTGAGTAATTGCAATGGTCATCCCTAACAGAAGTTAGGAACTGCAAGAACAATCAGAATCACTTATTTAGTTGTCTTTTATGTGGCTCAGTAATTTACAATTTCTTGAAGCAGAAAATATTTTTCTGCTTGTTTTCCTGCCCCTTGGCTTCTGCTGCCTGGAGGGGGCCACACTACTCGCCCTCCGGTAGCTATGCCTCTGGGTGTCACTTGACTTTCTTCAATGCTTGTGTTTGGCTACATCCTGCAACACAGTCAGTTCTTTGGGGAGCTCTGGATATCTGAGTCAGTAAAGTATAGGTTACAAGCTGGACAAGTGAAGCTGCATTTCCAGCAAGTGAGGGATTTTTCAGTTCACTACCATGCTGAGACTGGAGTTTGAACTTGTAGCCTCTTGTCCAATGCTTACTGGGTGCTCTTCACCGAAGGATATAGCTACTAGAGTCCAAAGTAAACTGCCTACATTCACCTAGTGCAGGTGTTCAGAATGTGTGGGGCTGTACCTCTACTTCCCAATGAATCTTCATGGCATGGTGCTTGATTAAGCACAGGGATGAATTTTCTGTTTGAATGTTGTTCATGACTCCCCCCCCCCTCAATAACACAGATGCTCGGTAGTTTATTGCAATGATCTCATGGAAAAGCAAAACGTTAAGCATGATGTAAGGAAGGTACAGTAATCCCTTGTCCAACACAGTGGTTAGACAGGCTGATCATAGCATATGAGGCAAAGTGCATTGTGCAAACTTGTTGTTGGAAAAACAGGTTTAAGTGAACATGGACACTTATGCCCCCTCCCTTATTTCCTTAAAAGATGTGCATTTTCCGACATTTTGGTCATTTAGGAGGACATAACATGGGTAGGTGTTGCTGCTAGCTTCCATGATGGTTGAAAGAGTAAATGCCACGTGTGTCCATGTGCATTTGAATTTTTTATTGTTAGGCACTTTTTCCCAGTATGTTTAGTTTCAACCATGTATACGTGGTCTGTTAGAAAAGTATCCGACCTTTGGCCGGGAAAAAGAAACTGGCTTACTTGGAGCGTTGGACACCTAATCACCCTCAAAGTAGTTCCCTTGGGACTCCACACACTTCT
>Ga0123357_10011939_pt1 | contig 11173 bp, 4 predicted proteins | sample TergutEmb28metaG_FD_89873 | JGI IMG/M metagenome (GOLD analysis project Ga0123357, IMG submission 89873) | Embiratermes neotenicus P4 segment gut microbial communities from Petit-Saut dam, French Guiana - Emb289 P4 | ecosystem: Host-associated > Arthropoda: Insects > Digestive system > Gut ... | reverse complement strand
GGGACTGGGGCAAAAGGGTGTAATCAAATGTGCTTCCGATCATTTTAAGCCTGACGGGAAAAAAACACCGACCGGGCCCCCCCCCCCCCAGATTGTGTTAGTTTTAAGAGGAAAACTTGATCGTGTTCTGTAAGTACTACAGCGTGAAGGCGTATGGAGTGATGGAGATACAACTCCACATACGTCACGATAAGATGTGATATCTTCGTGTTTCCGTCGATTTGTCTATAGAGCCGGACACTCTGGGGACCGCGGTGGGGTAGCTCAGTGATTAAGGTGCTGTGCTACAAATCGCTGGTTCGATCCCAGCTGGTGTCAGTGGATTTTTTATTGACATAAAATCCTTCCGATCGCACTATGGCCCTGGGGTCGATTCAGCCCCTAACAGAAATGAGTACCAGGAGTATTTCCTGGAGATAAAGAAGGCCGGTGCGTAAGGCTGACAACCTACCACCATTCTGTGCCGTTGTCACGAAATCTGGGAACCTTAACTTCCTGGATCCCTCTGGGCCACTCCAGGCCTGTAATGGGACTGCTTTGCCTTTTTGCCGGACACACTGGTATTCCTTGGTTGGGAGGTTTTGCATGTTCTTTGTGAATTTACGGTTCTATCGGAAGTTGGGAAATAGGAATGAATTTGTGCTAGATGTACTCGTATACAGTGTTATACTGTGTGGGGTCTGTTATCTTTCATTGCTTCTTTGTTCCTTTACCTTTGCTCTTTTTCAACCTTTGAAGACTGAAATAATGACTTTAAATACGGGCGGCGGAACTTTGATTTACTACGTCGCGTTAACATACTGAAAGAATTACGAGCACTCATTGAACAACTTTCATTTTAGCGTTTGTGACAGCAGCTACATGTTTCGGCTACGTGAAGTAGCCATCATCAGAGCAATTATCAGAAATGTATGAAGGGGAATTACAGTTCTGTAGCCGTACACATAATTATAAGATTCAATTCCAGATGGTGTCACTGGAATTTTTCATTGACGCAATCCTTCCGATCGCACTATGGCCCTGGGGTCGACTCAGCCTCTAACAGAAATGAGTAACAGGAGTATTTCCTGAGGGTTAAAGCGGCCGGTGCATAAGACTGACAACCTTACTACCATCCTGGGCCATTGTCACGTAATGTGGTAACCTTAACTTCTTGGAACCCTTTGGGCACCTCGGGCCTGTAATGGGACTGATTTACACATAATTATAAATATTAATGGACGAGGCCTCGTCCTTGCGTACGGTATATACGAAAGTATAGAAAGCGTTTTACAGTATGTAATAAGTATTGTAAAATTATTAATAATGAAGTGAAACAATTTTAAAAACGAAAATTAAAAATTAGAATCTTCGATAAAATGTCATTGTGTTTTTATCTTAGTAATTAACCAACTTGATGCACAAATTTTTTTTTGTTTTACAATAAATTTATTTGATGCCTCTACACGTTTCGAGCACATGTGCTCATCACCAGGAGGTCAAAATTGCATTACACAGCCTCTGGTATCATCACACATATAGGTGATGATGAGCACATGTGCTCGAAACATGTAGAGGCATGAAATAAACTTATTATGAGACAAAACTTCTGTGCATCAAGTTGGTTAATTACTGAGATAAATATACTGAGATGCACGGTCAGCAAAACGTCAAAAAAAAAAGTCATTGTGTTTGTTTGTTGGTTAGATGAATAGTGGGCAATTAGTGTGGCGGTCGTAAGAGTTGAAGTGGTGAGCCGTTCGTCTGTGACGTCGGATATTTAATGGCACATTTAATGTGTTCATGCGGCGAACAATATAAATCAATTAACGTACAGTCAGATATAATGTCCAAATTATGTGCAGGATTTGATTCAGTCACTACCCACTCGCACGTACAGTCATCAATATAAGTAATTTGCAGATGAATTGCAACTTGCTCAAACCACAGCATAAAACACCTTGCGTGTCCGATACTTGCAAGACGCACTCTTCGTGTCGGGTCGCGACGACCCACTGTAGATATTCGACGTCTCCGCATTTGCGTGGAAAATCAAGAAAGTGTCGGGATGACCGGTCGCAGGACCTTCCGGACAAATACGGACTTCTAACCAGCAGTCCGGCGATCACCAGGTGGAAATCCCCTAACGTTTCCCTGACGTGGTCCTGCTCCTTCATTCAATTCGAGTAACAAATCAGAACAACGGTACTTTTTTGTGCATGTTTTAATTGTATCCCGATCTTAACGATATTCATATGCCTTATACATAGAGACTCATGAAGAAGATTGCGTAATTAAGTTTACAGACATTATCAGTATTTCGTTTTGTGAGTTTTGAGGTTTTTACATCTATGGGTTGCGAAACCCCTGTTTTACTCCGGTCGGTATGTATCAGTACTTGAGAGGAACAGTGACTCCATCTTCAGGGTTTATATTCACTACGAACCTGAAGATGGGAGCATTATGTTCTTCCGAAACATATGTTTGCTTCTACCAGACTAAGGCACGGCGTCATGACCCAGGAAGTCACATTGTAAGTTAACGTCTGTATGTGCTTGAAGAGTGGAGACATTTGTCATTCGATATAAATCAAATTTTTGTTGTCCCCGAAACAATTAGTTTGGAAAGTTATCGATAGTCGTCAACTGTTTACCCTGACACCGGCAGGTGCCACTGCCTGACTGCGTGTTCGTTAGCGCACTTGGTGCAGTGAACACGCGGCGAATTGCAGCTTGGGACTAGCCCTTTACGTGCTGGCAGTACGTGATAATAACGGGTCTGTGTAGAGAGAGAGAGAGAGAGTGTCTCTCTCTGTGTGTGTGTGTGTGTGTGTGTGTGTGTAGAATGTTTCACTCGTCGTTCGGTCTGCTGCAATGTAGAGAGATTTTGTGTAAATATTTGGGCCCATTCTCAAGACAAACACTCCGGTATACAGTAATCCTTAACGCTTAGCTAAGCTTTGCCTCGCCTCACGTCACTCCTACAATATAATGAATGCATACGATATTAGTCCTTTTCTCCCTCTCCCTTCTCATTATCTTTCTGTGTTTTGCTTCTCGTCGTGTGACACGCTGTGATAAAGAAACATAACATTCACAGACACAAATCATTATCACTGCTTTTAATTGAGTGCAGCAATCTTGTTCACTCACTTCTTTATGCGACGAAGAATACCATTATTATTATTTTTATTACTAAACGAGGGAGGGAGACTAAAGAATATAATAATAATAATAATAATAATACTAACAATAATGAAAAGAATAACCAGTCTCTTATTCACATAATATAATGAAATGCTAAATCTTTGAATATACATGCACACAGACTCTTCATTTTCCTATTTTAAATCTTGTTTGCATATTGATGATGAGAGGGTGGGAAGGAGGGGGTTGGTTGTGTGGAAGAGTAGAGGTGGTGTTATAAGGGGGCGGTAAGGGTAGAGTGAGAGGCAGACAGAGACCCCCATACTAAATATTCAGCATTACAGTTCTGCATAAATTCATTTCATTACGTACCACCAAATATTGCCCGCCAGTCGGTTCTCCTGCTTCTACTCCTACTAGTAGGGACCCTCATGAATATGAATGAAGTCATTATATAAAAGCCCCTTTTCAATGTATAATTTACTTTATGTGACTCATTCGATTCCCACTCACATGCGGCGGCAGCACTGTCTTTCTGTCTCACTCCTCTAGGTCGGTGTTATAGTTGTTGGCCACAGAAGATGAGTTTTTTATTCGTCGTCCACAGTTTTAATAATTACAGCGATGTCCTCTAAATTCAGTAGTCTTTCGTTTAAGAACAAACAACTAGTATTCACGTGTACTGAAGTCCTCCACGTGAATGTTTAAATTGCAGTAAATACCAATGTGCGGGACGTCTTGACGCCACTAGTCGTCGCTGAGACGGATTGCTGTTGTTCTGAAGGCCAGCGTAAAAAGGTTTCTCCGACACGTTGTATTTGTGTGTAGGACCACGTGACGTCACATCCGTGAAGACCACGGTCTTAACACTCACTGCCGTTGGAACGTTAAACCTCGACGTAACTCCTAGAAACTAATGTGAATTCGTCCCTGTCCGCGCCCTGAAGGCATATAAGGGGTGTGGAGGTATAGTTCCACTTATTCTTAACATCGGCGCTAGGTGGAGTTGAATGGTCAGCATCATGCCCTGGCCGCTTTACCCCGCGAGGGGACTGAAACTCCGTTGAATAGGGGACTGGGTGGGTTCCAGGGCCACTATGGGCCGTTGTGGAGAAGGGAAAACATAGAAACAAGTATAATTACAAATGAAAACATGATTACTGTCTATTTCAAATGGAGATTGTAGTGTCTAACTGTTGGAGATGGATAGGTATATAGTTCTTAGCTACTGGCAGCAACTACTATAGTGTTGATATACCGAAGCTGAAGAGTATAGCTCCTAGATAAATATATATTGGAATTGAATTATAATTGTCACTCTTTGTGTTAGGATTATTTTAGAAAATATCTCTCACACCAGTCAGCTGTGCACAAATGCGGAGAGACAGTCCTCAGTCTGTTGAAACGGCAAAAGTGCAACTTTCTGCTACCCGTAATTTTGCTCAAAGTTACTTATCCAGAGGACTTTTTGAATACCTTCAATCTTTCAGTTTGTATTTTGATGTGGGTTTTAAAAATCTCCCACATTTTTTTCTTCCATATGGTTTGCCTGTTATGGCTTATACCTCCTGCCGCTTTATTCAGTGCAGACAATTTTAATCTTTGCCACACGCCTTCATTTTGCTGTTTGTAATTTTACCTTCGACACTGCCTCATGCCCACAGACATTAGGCCGCGAATTGCCTTTCGAAACCCCCTGGGGGGCGCAGCCGTTCGGCTGTTCAAGGAGTTCTGCGCGTTGATATAACATGTAGGTTTATTGCCTTGTTCAGAGCAGCTAGACTTTTAAGCCTGACTTGAGCCAGATTAATCCAGCCCATGTCCTCTTCTTTTAGGGATCTCATTCAACATTGTGTGTTAGGAATGTCTGAGTGTCGAACGTAAACGACACAAAATAGATCAAGCGTGTCTGAAAGCAATGATGTTAATTTTTGTTGGCGACTTTCAGCTTAAAATTCAGGTGACTAAATTATGAAAACTCTTTAACCCTTGAAGGTCCACCAGGTGTAGCAATCAAAAATTCTACGTTCTGCCCACATACTGTGTTTATGTGTTTTGTGTGGAACTCAGAACAACGAGCGATTATTTCCCTGTACAGCATTAACTGGTTGGTTTTTATAACTGTGATGGAGTGTGTTTACTGCTCGGTATGGACTGGGTATTTACCAGTATATGTAATTCAGGCTAATTTTAGACTTCACAGCGTAGGTCCGTGTTCGATCCCCGGCGAATAAATGTGAGTTTTGTGGTGCACACAGTGACACTGGGACAGTTTTTTTTTCTCTCCAAATACTGGGAGTACTCCGTGCCAATGTCACTACGCCAGTGTTCCATATTCCATCCTCATCTACATATTTATCCTCATTTTCACTGTTCTCATCGGAAGGTTAATTGGCCGAACCCAAAACACCGTCTCTCGGAGCAGTGCTGTCTACGACATCGGGGCACGTTGGGTACAAAAACTACTTTCACACTTGCAAAGGCCTTATAGTACACGTACATGGCGAGCATGCGGAAGCCAGCAACTTCCCGATTACAGTCGTGGGGTGTTTGCGTTAACACTGCTTTGAGACGTTTGTGCATCTTTACATTCTTCAGATCCTTCGTAGGAATTAACCAGAAATATGGAACATACAGCACACACAGCGTTTGGTGACTGACACAAATATCCATAAACTATACGTTAGTTACAGCAAAATATGAACACCTTCTAAAAATGTTTTATTATGCAGAGCAAAACAGTCAAGTTAGAGAGATTCTGAGGTGTGCCATCCCCTTTGTGTGTTGAAACTAATGGTGAGGTAAATTCAGTCAAAAATCCAGCTACCTACAAATTCATTGACCCAATAGACATCCCACCAAATTTAGCTTAACAAAAGCACGTGAGATGATGATGAGATCTCAACATCACCTCGCGGTTGGGCATATTATATAAAACTCTTTTAGCAAGAAATTTGTCAAAACCTGAAGATGGCCGCTATAGGCCGAAACATGTAGTTTTTCCATTGCTAATAAACGCCATCATTTAGCCATATATTTACCTCACCATTACTTACAGAGATGTTTTATTTTCGAATATTTTGAATACACAGAAATTTGTAACAAACATAAATCTCCTGAAGAGTAGAAGGAGTGAGATAGATGGTTATCTTGTGTGGCTGAAGTGTGTTCATATGCTTTTCATTCAAACTTGTGACGAGATGAACGTGAATTCATGTGTGTTATACATACAAAAGCAAATTTACTGCCTCACAGAAAACGCATAATTATCCACTACGAAGGCAAGTGATAATGCAAAATAATTGTTATTTATTTGAGAACCACGTGGAACCGACAATTTCGCTCTGTGAACAACATGCAGAGTTCTTAATATAGAAGCACATGGTATATATAGTTGCCGCTGGCTTTTAAAAGGGTTTTCTGATAGGTAGAACGTTACTAAAAAGACTCTGGACTGACTTGGGGTACGTCATCATCATCATCATCATTATCATCATCATAAACATCAAGGATTGGACCCTTTGATCCGTTCCGTCTCCAAAGGTACAACTGCCCTCTCCAACGTTTCTTCGGTCTTCCAATTGTTCTCCTTCCTTGTCTGTAGTAGCATGATTTCAAAGGATTTGGTTTTGTGGCATTCTTTGCAAGTGTTGAAACCAGTTCCTTCTGTATTGATCTATCTTACCTAGACTTGGGATAAGTAAGGAATTAAGTCAGTGTATGTGTGCTTCAATGACTGAATTTTCGGTAGTGTATCAAGCCCAGTTGTGTTAGGTGTCCTATAAATGTATCTCTGTTTGTATCTGCAGGTATGTAGTTTTGACATTATTTGCACAATTGAAAATAACTTAGATGCCGGTAAGTGTAAACATTTGTGAAGATGTGTGACACACATGTCGGACGCAGATATAAATGGATGCAACCGGGAATGTCCGATTTGTGTCTCAGATCCAGTAAACATTCAGTGTGCAGGCTAATGCATCGCGGTATATCGAGCTAACAGAAAGTTGTAACCACATCGCGCTGCATAACTAACTAACTGACTAACTACATTGAGCAGAGTCCTCCTGAGAAACCGAAAGTTCCTCACTAAGAAATTCTCCACATTTTATGTTAACCGAAGTGCATTACCGCTTTAGTAAGACCCTGCAGCTGGTCGCTATCCTGAGCTAGATGAAGTAGATCAATGTTCTGCCAACTATTTGCTTTAGGACCCATTTTAATGTTGTCCTTTGATCCAAGAGCTATTGTTCCGGGTGGTCTATTTCCTGCACATTTTGCTACCAAAAACTTTCTATATTTCTCTCACCTTCCGTGCATGCTGCATGTCCCTCCCATATTTATCCAACCGTTGCGATCACACCTACACCCATGCACGAAAATTTATTTGCGCATCTTACAACGGGCAAGTTCCAGTTTGCTATCCAAAAATTTAAAGTTTAAGATATACGGAACTTTAATTTTGCCTGTTGTTTGGTACGGGTGTGAAACTTGGTCGCTGACATTGAGATAGGAACGTAGGCTGAGGGTGTTTAAGAATACGGTGTTGAGGAGAATATTTGGGCCTAGGAGGGGCGAGGTAACAGGGGAGTGGAAAAAACTACATAATGAGGAGCTTCATGATCTGTACTCCTCCCCAAATATTATTTGGGTGATAAAACCGAGAAAAATTAGATGGGCGGGGCATATAGCGCGTATGGGGGAGAAAGAGAGGTGTACACAGGGTTTTGGTGGGGAAACCTGAGGGAAATAGACCACTTGGGAGACCCATGCTTAGATGGGAGGATAATATTAAGGTGGATCTTCAGTAAGTGGGATGTGGGGTATGGACTGAATCGAGCTGACTCAGGATAGGGACAGATGGCGAGCATTTGTGAATGCGGTAATGAACCTTCCGGTTCCGTAAGATGCGGGGAATTTCTTGACTGGCTGCAAACCGGTTAGCTTCTCAAGAAGGACTCTGCTCCATGGAGTAAGAAAGTAAGTACAACGGGCAAGTAATGCGCCTGGGTCCGTTAAGACATCGCTGTATCGGTAAACCTGCATCTGACTGGCAGTGCTATAAACTGCATTGCGAGTGACCTGAATTCGTCGCCTTCCCACCACACTTAATCAGCATTAGGTAATAATCATGTGTCATTAACTGTCAATTCCGTACTCAAACCGTAGGACAGAACATGGTACCAGGATCAATACTGTGTGCTACATAGCTGCCCCGTATTCGATTTAATGACGGTAATATATCACGAATTTAATAACAAGATGCCGAATTGGTTCACCGTGACAGAAACCTGGGATTTTATCAGTTCTGACATTTTCAACTTCGGAGTTACGTTCTGAAGATACGAGTCCTGTGAAGTACCCACACCCACACACGCACGCACACACACACACACACACAAGATACGAGGCATGTGAAGTACTCACACCCACCAACACACGCACACACACACACACACACACACACAAGATACTAGTCCTGTGAAGTACCCACACTCCCACACCCACACAAGATACCAGTCCTGTGAAGTACCCACACACACACACACACACACACACACAAGATAACAGTCCTGTGAAGTACCTACAGCCATCCTGCTAAAAATTCAAACTCTGAAACGAAAGCCGTTATCTTTGACCGTCGAATTTCTGGCATTCCGAGGCCGTATTTTTGGGGCCCCACTTGGAATCTTGTGTCAGAGACCGGTTTCATGACACGGAAGGTGTAAATCGGCGTTTGTGTACCCACAGAGACACGCGAAGCCTCGTCAGGGGTCGTCAAGCCCTGGGAGGGCAGTTGTTGCAGTACGAAGCACTTTCAATACGTGACGTTCGCCGGGTCCTAAAAGTTAAATCGTAAGAGATTACAATGCTAAACGTAGCTAATATATTCCACTAAAATATCATTATTCGTCACCATCTGTCCCATCTTGGCACGAGTCAAAATTTCTACCATGGAAGAAAGCCGGCTGTTACACTTCGAACCATTTACCAAAAGCCATTTCCATTTCTACATTACGTGTTATTTTGGGATGCGCCAAGATGGACCAAATGCGTGTTTTACTCTGGAACGTACCTTAAAAAATAACGGTATTTATTGGAATAAATGAGATATATTCAACAGTTTCATGACACCTCGTTTTAATTTCAATGACATAGGGAGTCTGTCCTAATGAAAATGTGTCGCGCACTTCACACGTTGCGAAACACGATCGAAAGGCCCAAGGAAACATCTTGACAGCTTGTTTCAGTGCAACTTATTCTGGTCGCGGTGTCAGTACATTCTGTTTAAAAAGAAATAAGCATCTTACCGGGCAGACTCAAACAGCGTTGATGCTCTGGACGTGTAGGCCTAGTACGGAGGTGCCGTGGCGTATCTTGACCACGTCCATACATATACTGACTTTTCCTCAGTCTTTGCAGGCAAGTACCGAGGTAGTAGGGTACTTCGATCAGTTTACAGCGGCTTCCTTTCAGATCCTTACCTTACATTTACCAGACATCCTTCCATCGATAATCGATAGTGCCAGACACTGACGGCACCGTTAAACAAATCACAAAGGTAGAGTCTTTTTACAGTCAGTAGTGATTTTCTCGTTGCTGCAACCGTGTAGTCTGGTCTTGTAAGGTCAGGGGCAATTTTTAAACTGGAGTCATTCCAGTGTGGTGCTTGTACCTAAACTAAACTTTTTTAGACGGTGAATGTATCGCTTCAGATTCAAAATTAGACATAATCATTTAAGTCGATAATGAAAACGCTTACTGAAATTTCGCTCAGAGACAAATGGGCACGTCACGTTTCACGGAGACAAGGGGGCACTCCGAGATCAAGGTTAAGTGTGGTTTCACTCTGAGATAAAAGGAGTACATGAAGTGTTTCTCTCAGACCAAGAGGTAACTCTCAGACAGGTACGTACAGAGGTACATAAAAAGAAGGTAAAGTGATCCCGTTACAGGCCCGGTGTGGCCCAGAGAATGGGTAGAGGTATAGCTCTACTCTTCCATGACTGTGGCACTAGAAGGGGTGAGGGGTCAGCAGCACGCCCCGACCGCAACAGAGGTACATACCTGTAGTTTAACTCTCAGACAGGTACATACAGTTTAACTCTGAGACCAACAAGCACATACCTGAAGGTTTACTCTCAGACCAAGAGGTACATGCCTGAAGTGTTTTGTTTGTTTACGAATTGTCTTTTCCTTTGTTGGCGGTGATTACTGCACTAACGCTGTGCCTTTTTTTTTTATCACACACTAATAGTGTTTATGGTGCACTTCACTGTGCGCTGCTTTTAGTGATCACTACACCAGATCAAGAGCCCCCCCCCCCCAGCCTTCGCAATAGTTCACTATTGGCGAGCAGCTGGATCGCTTCGACGTTGACGTGGTGAGGAAGCCTTCTTTCGCGCTTCTTGGCGGACTTTCCAGTTTCATTCGTAACCATCTGCATTTGAAGGTCCCTGTGGAGGTCGGCGTTTCTGATATACCGAGGTGCATCAGCGATGTTCCTAAGTACCTTGTTTTGGTATCGTTGAATGATGTCAGTGTTGCTCTGTTTCGTGCATGCCCACAGCTGTATGCCGTAGGTCCACACAGCCTTCAATATTTGTACAGCATCGGCTTATTGTGCACGTATCGACAGGCCGATCTTCTTCCTATGAGCCAATACATTTTCTTGTATTTTAGTCCAAGCTGTTCGCGTTTTTTTTTTCTGGACATGTGCCTCCAGCGTACCTTGGCATCAAGCGTCATGCCAAGGTATTTCGCTGTGTTTGAGTGAGATATGACTTTGTCATTTATAGTAATATGTGTATATGTATATGTTGACTTCTTTTGTTGGCAAAGTGCACATTTAGTTTAATTAACTATTTTCTGGTCCAGTTGTTTACTTTGTCGACTGATCTTTGTAATTTTTCTGTAGCTTCTTCGACGCTGTCGCCCACTGCCATATGGCAATGTAGTCAGCAAAAGTCGCCACAGTAGTTTCTTCAGGTTGCGGGAGGTCGCTCATGTATAGCAGGTACAGGACCGGGCCGAATACACTTCCCTGC
>Ga0123357_10011936_pt1 | contig 11176 bp, 4 predicted proteins | sample TergutEmb28metaG_FD_89873 | JGI IMG/M metagenome (GOLD analysis project Ga0123357, IMG submission 89873) | Embiratermes neotenicus P4 segment gut microbial communities from Petit-Saut dam, French Guiana - Emb289 P4 | ecosystem: Host-associated > Arthropoda: Insects > Digestive system > Gut ... | reverse complement strand
GTTTCACTTTGCAATTCATATTCACGAACACAGTTTATTTCTGTTACTGACAGCTTATGGAACAGAAACATTTGGAAGCCTTTAGTTTGTATGTGTGACTGCATGGCAATGGAAATACTGGGACATTAGCCATACAGAATCGACAAGCTGGCCGTGTGTTTTGGTTCCGTATTGGGTGTGATGTTCCGTGTATCAGAATTCTTACAGCGGTTCGAAGTCCATCGTGTAGATTTGTGATACGAGCCAAATTGATAATATTTATTTATTAATGTGGAAAAGGAGTTCAGGTAATACACTGCGATGCTCACATTTCCTTAAATATCTGAAGTCTGACTCTATGCTTGGGCAAAATTTCTTCTTACGTCTAGGCGTCACACCAAGACAGTGTAAAGGCGACCAAGTCAATATATTGTATGCGTTCTGGTTTTTTATTTTAAACGAAATTAACTGCTTGGCGTTACTGCTGGTTTTTCTCCAGTATATTAATGTTGATTTATGTATTTTAAAGAACGATTAACATTCCTAATGGCACTCGTTAATTAGAAACATTGGGTGAGCCGATCCCGGTGGGCGCGCGTGGGTCTGCATTCTCTCGCTTGTCGGGAATGCGGGTTCGAATCCAGCCGGCGGAGTGAATGTTCGTCTGTTGTTAATTATATGTGTTTTGCACATCGAACCCTCTGCGACAAGCCGATCTCTCTTCCAGAGGGCTATGTCAAGTGTGTATATGACCAGGTGTGACAATAAACCTCTACATGTACAGTGAATAAGTAAAAGGGTTTAGGCAAAAACTGTTTGAACACAATTACTATTTTACTTTTTTAATAACACAACAATTCTGAACATGGTTGGACATAATGTTACGGTACAGTACCAGGCATAAGTAAAGCCACATAATTGTGAATTTCCCAAAATAACCGGTTGTGAGCAGAAACAGAGATTCATGGCAAATATGATGTATCGTAAAAAGAAACTACAAAACGTTTTGAATAATACTTCATGTTTCCTTTCAGGCGGAGAGAGATGTAGAAGAGCTTTTAAAAAGCGTCGAGGACGAGAAGAGAGCTGTGGCAAACGAAATGGGTTCGAAAGGGAAATATTGGGGGAAATGGAAACAGTATTTTAAACCGCAGGTATACAAGCCATTCATTATCATACACGTTTTCAACCTTATGCAAATTGTCTGTGGAACCGAACTCTTCCTAATATGTGTTCCCGATATCATCTCAGGTGGGAAGACAGACGGCAGTATGGACATTTATTTCGACATGGATTTAATATTAATTGTAAGATCTGTATTTATTGTTGCCTCTTGTGTAATTTTATTGTGGGTTGGACGTCGAATAATTTGTTTGTCATCTGGTGTGGGCTCAGGTATTACGGCAGTACTGATTGGTACACTTGTTTATATGCAGACGGTTCACATATGGATAATAATTGGTTTGGTTGTCTTATACGTGGCATTCAATACATATGGATATTTTGTGATGGCACAAATAATGGTTGGAGAAATATTGCCATCTAATGTTAGGTGTGTTGGTGGGGCTTATATATTTACCATGAATTATATTATTACATATTTTGCAATTAAATACTTCTCTTCACTTGTCACCGCAGTTGGTTCCCACGGCCTTTTCTGGATATTTGGTGTGTCTTCGTTGCTGTGTTCACTGTTTCTGTACCTGATGTTACCCGAAACAAAAGGGCGCTCTCTTGTGCAAATAGAAGAATATTTCCTGCAACCAAATGTTTTATGGCTCACAAGAAAGAAATGCCAGAATATCAGGAAAACAAACATATAAGAACACACGTGGTATAAAAATCATCTACCTTGACAAGTGAGAGATATATGTTAATAATTTTCAAACTCCGTGAATTTCCATAATGTATTTGAATGTAATAATTTTGTCAACCACGTAATAATCGAGACAGTACCGATTTTTTCAATATTTTATACATTTTCCTTTATTAGACCATTATTAATGAGCCAAACAAAATGCACTTACAGACATTCATTACTAAAATGCCCAAATATCACCATCAAGGAAGAGAAGAACCTCGGAAGTCCGGTTAAGACGGACAGTCCGGCAGGCCGCACACACTCTCAGTAACCCCCAAGTAGAGTGTACTGGAGTTTTATTGTGTGTAATTATGGAACAATTGCAGTTACAACTGAACTGTATTGGTGACAAATCTCGCCAGCCGGCTCTTCATTACCGTTAACTCTCACTGACCGTCCAACTTCATTCTCTGTTGCCCAGTCACTGTTCCAGATACACAGCAGACTGCTGCTGCAGAACAAAGCAGCTACAGTTACATGCGTTAATCCTCACACTGCTCGCACTTAGCGCGTCCAGTTATAAACAGAAAGGGATAGAAGGAAATTATATTCCTCCCTTGCGTGGTCTTCTTACTAGGAAGTGGAAGTGTAAACAAATGTTATGAGTTACAGAAAGGCGAGAACTAAGCTTGATAAAATTAAGGTCATATCTTAATACAGTACATAAAAATGCTAGAAAGTAAAGAAAGAGACCACAACAACAAAATTAATGTATGTCAAGTACACAACAAAGGAATTCGGCCACTTGTGGATCCATTCCTGTCTCACACATTCAACAGTCTTTTCAGTGGTCTTCCTTGATTTCCTCTACAAGTTGTTCTGCAATTTTTATTATAGTGCGTAATTTGTCACGAGGCATTCTTTTGATACTTCCGATAAAAGTAGATTGAAACTGAACTTTTCAATAGCTGACTAATGCACGGAAATTATGGAATACACTAATCAATGACAGTCATTTTCCTTGTATTAATATTATTAATGATTTATTACTATTACCTCCTAATATTTGGTGGTTTTTCTGAGCCATGATCAGGGAAAAGCACAAGAAAGTTTTAAAATTTTTATTAGGAAACGCTGACATTGCGTGTAAGAAATGCAGCAAAAGGTTAAATATATACAGTATATATAATATCAAAGCGTGTTTTACTAAACGGTGTACAATTGGACTGCCTTAAAAACAATTAAATATTAAAGAGTTCCAACTTGTTTCCGTGTAATGACCATCACCAGGGAGCGGAATATTTGTTCTTGCTGAAGTTACATATGGTGAAATAATCAATTACATTGCATTGATGTGGTTATTTCGGTGGTTTGGGGCGGTATAAGTTATTCGGTCTGCAATTGAATACATTGTGTCAAGCACCGTAATATTAGTATTTGGAAAATAAAATGAATGGTACGGTAATATATTGGACTTAATGTTATTAGTGTATGTATGGTTTGCAGTTCGGAGTTTTAGGGAATGTGTAGATGGCCACGTGACGTTTGGGTAAAAATTAGGTAAAAATTAAATGCTGCAAGTTTGTTTTCAAGGGGGAGGATAGAACAGAATTGTATGGTAACATCGGCATGTGTGGGTTTGGTATAAAATGTATGAAAACATTAGTGTATGGGTTTCCTATTCACTTTATGGTAGCATCAGTATGTGTGGGTTTCTTATATACCGTACGGTACCATCAGTATGTGAGGGTTTATTACAAACTGTATGGAAACAACAGTATGTGTGGGTTGCTTTACACTGTATGGTAACATCTGTATGTGTGGGTTTGGTATAAAATGTATGGAAACATTAGTATGTTTGGGTTTGCTATACATTGTACGGTAACATCAGACTGTGTGGGTTTGCTATAAAATGTATGGAAACATTAGTATGTTTGGGTTTGCTATACACTGCATGGTAACATCAGTATGTGTGGGTTTGGTATAAAATGTATGGAAACATTAGTGTATGGGTTTCCTATTCACTTTATGGTAGCATCAGTATGTGTGGGTTTCTTATAAATTGTAGTGTAACATCAGTATGTGTGGGTTTGCTACAAACTGTATGGAAACAACAGTATGTGTGGGTTGCTTTACACTGTATGGTAACATCTGTATGTGTGGTTATTCTATGAACTGTATGGTAACATCTGTAAGTGTGGGTTTGCTATAAATTGTATGGTAACATCTGTAAGTGTGGGTTTGCTATAAAATGTAAGGTAACATCTGTAAGTGTGATTTTGCTACAAACTGTATGGAAACATCAGTAGGTGTGGGTTTGCTTTAAACTGTATGGTAACATCTGTATGTGTGGTTTTGCCTTAAATTATATGTAAACATCAATTTGTGTGGGTTTCCTATACACCTTATGGTCAAATCAGTATGTGTCGGTTTGCTATAAACTGTAAGGTAACATCAGTAAGTTTGGGTTGGCTATAAAATGTATGGTAACATCAGTACATGTGCATTTGCTATAAACTGTATGGTGAGGTCAGTATGTGTGGGTTTGCTATGAACTCTATGGAAACATCAGTATGTGCGAGTTTGTTATAAACATTATTTTAACATCGGTATGTGTGGGTTTGCTATAAACCGTACGGTAACATCAGTATGTGTGGGTTTGCTAAAAACTGTAAGGTAACATAAGTGTGTGTGGGTATGCAATAAACGGTATGGTAACATCAGTATGTGTGGGTTTGCTATAAACTTTAAGGTAACATCTGTGTGTTTGTGTTTGCTCTCAACTTTATGGTAACATCGGTATGTGTGGTTATGTTATAAACTGTATGGAAACAGCAGCTTGTTTGTGTTTGCTATAAAAATTTGTTTAACGTCAGTATGTGTGGGTTTGCTATAAACTGTAGGGTAACACCATTTTATGTAGGTTTGCTATAAACTCTATGGTAACATCAGTGTATGTGCTATAAACCGTATGAGATCATCAGTATAATTGGGTTTGCTATAAACTGTATGGTAACATTAGTACATGTGAGTTTGCTATAAACTGTGTGGTTACATCAGTATCTGTGTGTTTGCTATAGACTGTACAGTAACATCAGTATGTGCGGGTTTGCTATAAACTGTATGTTAACATCAGTATGTTTGGTTTGCTAAAAAATTTATGGTAACATCAGTATGTGTTGGTTTGTAATAAACTGTATGGTAACATCAGTGTATGTGGGTTTGCTATAAACTGTATGGTAACATCAGTATGTGTGGGTTTGCTATAAACTGTACGGTAACATCAGTATGTGTGGGTTTGCTATAAACTGTATGGTAACATCAGTGTATGTGGGTTTGCTATAAACTGTATGGTAACATCAGTTTGTGTGGGTTTGCTATAAACTGTATGGTAACATCAGTATGTGTGGGTTTGCTATAAACTGTATGGTAACATCAGTTTGTGTGGGTTTGCTATAAACTGTATGGTAACATCAGTATGTGTGGTTTTGCTATAAACTGTATGGTAACATCAGTATGTGTGGGTTTGCTATAAACTGTATGGTAACATCTGTATGTGTGGTTTTGCTATAAAATGTTTAAGAGCATCAGTATATTTGGGTTTGCTATACACTGTATGGTAACATTAATACATTTGCGTTTGCTATAAACTGTAGGGTTACATCAGTATTTGTGCGTTTGCTATAGACTGTACAGTAACATCAGTATGTGCGGTTTTGCTATTAACTCTATGGTAACATCCGTATGTGTGGGTTTGCTACAAAATTTATGGTAACATCAGTATGTGTTGGTTTGTTATAAACTGTATTATATCATCAGTGTATTTGGGTTTGCTATAAACTGTATGGTTATGAGCCGTGCCTCTTAGGCTCGCCTCAAGGTTATCTCCATGCGGAACTAAACTGGTGACGTGCCGGAACTTCTTTCTATGTCTTCCCTAGTTGTCATCAGCGGATTATTTCCCGTGAGTGACCGGAGTGGATATTGGGGGGTGGTTGTATGGGGAAAGTTTGGCAGTGAATATTTTGCCAAGGAGACCGATTGGAGCTGGCGACAAGACAGGTCCTTTGAGAACGAGAGAACTACAAGAAGGGCTGCCAGCCCGGGACATTGTAGCAACTATTGGTGATATAGCAGTGGAAGGAGAGGGAGTGGTTCGGCGAGCGAACGTAACGTAAGTTCTAAATTTTGTCTCGTGGACCTGCTCTGTTTTTTCTTAGTACGTTCATTTTGGTTTGTTACGTGAACTTGCCGCCGGTCCTCACTCTCAAAGGAGGCCAAGCCCTAGGGGCCTGTGTTAGTTGTAGTTACTACTTTGTGTTTATGCCCCAAATCTATGACCGTTGGCAGGTCTTGTGTGTGTTCGAAGCTCGCATACAGAGACGGAGTGCTGATGAGTCGGCTGGTGGGACGCGAGTGTGCGTCGTTAAGTTTCGGAGAAACGATAGCCGCCTCGCACGCTGTGTGGCCGAACGCTGGTGTGCTGTTACGCACTGGTTGAGGAGGGCAGTTGAGTAGTGGTGTGTATTACGAAGACAACTGTTAGCGGAGGTTGGATGCCTCGCTGTTGAAGGTTGTGTTTACTGTACTGTTCTGTTCAGTGGAGGTCGAACCCATGTGACTCGACCTGGGTGTTCTGTTAGTTCGAACTCACTGTATACGTAGTTTGCTATGAGAATCGTTGCCTGTACACGTCGCTATGTTTGACGTAAATTCCTTGTGAGTGTATACCTACCTGGCGGAAGACGCCGTGTTTGTTCCAAGAGTATTTTTATATTGTTAACTATGAACCTCTTGTGGTTTTAGAATATTTTATCTATGTTCTGCTTAAACTGTGATCATTCTTGTGTTCTTCTCTAATTTGTGCATGGCCTTTTCTACCACTCTCCTACCGGAGCCTACTCTTACGGGGACCAGACAGTCTGACGCGGGCATACAGGTTGCCGAGCTCCCAATATTATCCGCCTAGCGGAGCTCAGTTACATTTGTACTTGTGGATTTGTTATAAAGTGCATGATAACATCAGTATTTGTGGGTTTGCTCTAGACTGTACAGTAACATCAGTATATGTGAGTTCGCTATAAACTGTATGGTAACATCAGTATGTGTGGGTTTGTTATAAACTGTATGATAGCATCAGTATATGTGGGTTTGCTATAAAATGCATGGTAACATCAGTGTGTGTCGGTTTGCTATAAACTGTATGAAAACTTCAGTATATGTGGGTTTGCTATAAATTCCTAATTCAACGCCTTTGGTGTTTCTGTGAATGAAAAACTCCAGTTATTTTATGGTATTGTTTTCTTCATCCTTTAGCTTGAAAATTCCAAATGATTGTCTATGTTATTCCTATTGTTCAGTATTGTCTTTTCATTTGTTTTATTTTAGTCAAAAATGATTAAAGTATCATCTGCTTATCTTGTGTAATATATTTTTTCTTGCTTTCTGTTCATTGTTTAATACATATTTCTTCCAGAATTTGAATGTAAGTCTCTGCTATGTTGCTTGAAATGGGCGATAAATGGCAATGTCTTTTTCTGGTTGTAAATTCTGGATATTATACTGAAAATAATTTTGCTTTAGAATTACTTTCAAGAGGTACAAATTTCGTTCTGTTCTTGTGTTACTATTTCTATGAATTTTAAATCAAAATTTAATTGTGTGAAGGAAGTTTTATACTGGTAAATTAAAATATAAATCTTTTATTTTTGCGGTAATTATTTTGTTGTGCTTAATATTTTGAATTTTGTTCAATTCCTGCCATATTTCACTTGAATCCATTTTGTATGATATATTTATAAAGTTATTAACATGTAACTCAATTATTTAGATATGTATGGTTTACTTGTTTATTACTTACATCTGGTCGGATTGCTGCATTTTTTTTGTGTATTATTTAAGTGTACTGAGTTTAAATGTTGTTGGTTTGATGTATAGTAAGTATTGGTACATGAATCTGTCTATCATTATGTCACGTATATTATTTTTATATTAGTTACAACGTAAAAAATTACAATTATTGCGAACAAATTTGTGTTCTATATGAACATTAAATGTTGCAATATAATAAAAATTTGCCTTTTTCGTATCTACTGTATTTCTCCAATTCTGTTTTATGATGAATGCAGGCCCACAACTTTGATTACTACAGGTTTTGTGTAAGTAAGCACACTGTAGAGTGTAAAATTTGTGGTGTGATACAACTGTCTTCTGTTCGCAACATTCTCTTGAACCTCTGACAGTTTACAATTCTGCACACAATGATTCTGCGCAGGTTACAGTGCTCTGGACTGCGAAGAATTTTACAAAGTCCCTTGCAAATATCTCACCTAAATTGTGCCTGACAATATTTCAATTAGCAAATTCATAAACCGTCATTCCATTGAAACTCAAACCCATACCTAATCAGTGTTTAACAAGTTCTTGCTGCATTTCATTACTATCGGTTTTCTGTAACTTTCCAGTAAATGTGTGCTGTACAGCGATACGCAAAAAGTTTCAAAGAACACTGTAACAATTAAATAAGTTACAACACACAAAACACAACGGTGTCCGGAGAGAGGAGCTGCTGAACAACAAGTGGCCAGACATGAAGGAGTAAACAGCACTTAGGGTCACAGAACTGAGAAAATTGGTTACCGTTACGTATAGTATTAAATGTAAATATGAAGAACAATAAATTTAGTTTAACATATTATTTGGGGTCTTTTCGCAAAATCGCTATTTTTGTGGGAAAGAGTAATTATTCTATCTTTAGTGTGAACTTGTAGTGTTATTTGTACAATATGCGAAGTGCGGGTGACGTGTTATATTGCCAACTGTGGCTTTTCCCTCTTCACCTCATAAACTGCACGATTTTCAGACAAAAAACTTTGGAACTAAAAAGGGCTTCTTGATTTTCTCTACAAATTTATCTAAACACTTATTATTATGAGAAAAATTGAGCGAGATAAAATCATAGGAGTTCACAGTTCTTCACGTGAAGTAGCGATGCGCGTATCTTTGTTACGTTTCAAGGGAATGTGAATTTTCTGGACGGAATTTCAAAACATAACCAAAAGTCCATTTCAAAGAAAAGTCATTCAGTGGAGCAGATTTTTTTATGTGGACGGATAAACAGTGTTGTATCCCGAGTGTGATGGTCGAAGACAGGTAGGCCGGTGTTGACGGAGCGGCTGGTTCCTGAGGGAAACTGGTTCAAGGCTCGTGCTGGACGCTTAAGAATTGATATTCAAGACTCCAACCACACTTTTGAGAAGTAATTGATGTTGGTTTATTGTAGTCAGTTGATAGGAGAATACAATAAAATAACTGATGTAGTGCGTTGGGGTGAAAAATGATGCAACGCACTGTTAATTAAGTTGTAGGTACCGCTCGTAGGGAGAACAAAAAAAACTGGCTATTAATCAGACAGAGATTCCTCTAGCAAATGACGACCCAAATATCCCCCGAAATGTCCTACCTTAAATAGTGTTGAAGATTGGGTAGCCAGTGACGTCATAGGGAGTGGCTGTACCAGACGCACTAACAAATATAATTATAAGTTTCCACAAAATACAAGTAAAACAAGAACTGTACACATGGAACATTTCAATCAACAATCCCCCCAAAAGAGTGCTAAACAAAGGGGTAAGCAAGAAAATTCTCCCTAAGAACGGGTGTGTAATAGGCAAATGTGTATCGTTTCTGGTGGTGAGTGACATGGTCCACACACAAACGCACCCTCTTTCTTAAACCATAGCTGCAAAAAATTGGTCGCTTGGCGAGATTAAAATCGCCGGACGCGACACCTCCCCCCTTATGAAGAAATGTAAGCAATATATTGGCTTAAATTTCTCCTCTCAAAAAACCCATAAACATAGAGACAGTACAGTAAGTCAACACAATAAATACAAGGCAATTGATTATACACAATTACAAGAACTAACATGCTATTAAATGAACAAACGAAATACACGTGCTATTAATATTCATCATTAATATGATTAAATATAGTATCCTTAAGTCTAGTTAAGTTGTAACGTACAAGCACAATTCTCAAAATTTCTGCTCACAAAAAACCTTTCTGTGCCTTTTCAAATTTGTCCGAAGGCGCTGTAGTCTTAACATTGGTATTTAAACAGACGAGCTCATTGGCTTTTGCAGCATCGGTCAGCGAGTGTCTAATCTTATTGCTTGCCCTTGATCCTGGACATCTTACGCTTTCCCTAGACGAATTAATTTAATTTGCAATTCTGGGCTTGAAAATAATCTTAGTGCAGGGATTATTGTCCTTCCACCATTTTGAAAATTTAGGATATCGCTTGCAGCAACACCTTGAAAAACAACAGTAGCACAAACAGATCAAAGTTAAACTAGTCATAACCATTCCTACATAGGATAAGAATGAAAGGTGAGATTCTACCATTGAATGTTTAATTTTCCAGTCTTGTTCAAGTATTAGGTTCTCTATGTCCTCTACCTAGTGACTGGCAATCCTTAAATCATCGAGTGAATTGCTAACACTCCTTGGGGGTATGTGTAAGTGCAGGTCTTTTAATTTAAAAGTGTTATCTACACCGCCACAACAGTCATACTCCAAAGACAAAGGTGGAATGACATCCTTATTTGTATGGTTTCTAACTAACGTTGAGTGTGATTGAATGAAAATCCTGTTTCCATAAGCCTTACACGTAGAATTTAATTATAATTTTCCACATTCCCAATAATTTGACGTCTGTCGGCTTGTGCTTCGAGCACAACACAGTTAAAACGTCTGATTTTAGGGCAACATATAACCATTCATTGTTATCTAGCTGTGTCCCCAATGTGTGGTTTAGTTCTAAAATTCGTTGGGAGCAGGAAGCCGGGATAGTCCGAATAGGCTCTATCAACTGGGCTTCGCATTCTTCGTCCAACTGCGTTAGCTGCACTGGCTGAGTTTGCTTACACACTTTGTGAGTCTTGCTTACAATATTACATAAATTATTTCCGTCTGCCCCTAACCTTGTGAAGTACCGTTTGGCGGTTTCCATCAACATGTAGCCATGTTCAGGTTGGATAAATATAAATTTTGAATATGTTCCACTTATCTTAATAGGAAGGGGTAAGTTATGATACAAATTGTAAATCGCATTGTTTGTTAGGAGTAGGCGAATTATATACACAAGAAAATTACCCTTTAAAAATTCATGAATGGAAACAATTCTTAAAATTAATTTTTGATAAGTGGCTCTCGTGGGGATAGGTAATGAAAGGTCACTTGGCATGTCAGCTTGATTAATTTTCACTTGTTCCAATATCTGAGCTGGTGTGACAAGTTGTGGCTGAATCACACCCTTTTGAGAGTTTACAACTGCATCAATCAAAATTTCATATTCTCTACGGCACTCATCAATTGCTCTGTTCAATTGTATG
>Ga0123357_10011934_pt1 | contig 11177 bp, 7 predicted proteins | sample TergutEmb28metaG_FD_89873 | JGI IMG/M metagenome (GOLD analysis project Ga0123357, IMG submission 89873) | Embiratermes neotenicus P4 segment gut microbial communities from Petit-Saut dam, French Guiana - Emb289 P4 | ecosystem: Host-associated > Arthropoda: Insects > Digestive system > Gut ... | reverse complement strand
CCGTTCAACTTTGGATATAGGTGTTTTGGGGTTTTTCGGTATAGTTTAACATAAGGAACACCCTCCAGAAGTCTGGTCCGTTCCTCCTGTTACACCCTGTATAGTAGTGTTGTACACTTCAAATATATTTAATAGAAACTACTGTTTAGCAACAAGAATGATAATTAGCATGTATGATAAGCTGTTTTGCATTAAATATGTTTATAACAATATGACAATTTCTATATCCTTAAGGTTTTTATAACCTAATTTGGATCTATGGAATGTGAAAATAAACAAACAAACAAACTACACCTAGGCCTTCCTTCAGGTTCTCCTCCCATTTCTCTGTATGCATTTCCTGTCTCCCATGTGTCATATGCCCCACCCATTTTATCCATCTTAATTTTACCACCCTTACCCACTTCCTCATGGTGGGGGCATTTACATGCCACCAGTAGTACTCTGGCAGACATTCAATGAATTGAGTCAAATTGCAAGCAATATAAATGTCTTTTCTACATTACTGCAAGTAATAATTTATAACAGGGTTTGTAAAAGAAATGTTAGAGTATCTGTTGGGAATATTAAATGTATGCATATTTGAGGTATGTGCTGAATTATGGAGTTTTGCAGTGCCACACCACAACTGCAATGTGTAGGGACTTAACCTTTGCAGATGGAATGTCCTGAAAAGTGACACACTTCTGAGGCTTGAATTATTTTGTTAATTTTAGCAAATAAACTGCAAATATTTGCTGATTTCTCTCACATTTCCTAATATATATAAAAAACATAATTATATTTTATTATGATTAATTTGTGATTAAAATGGTAATACTTACCTTCTCATGTAAAAAAGAGTGAATTGTTTTTCCATTGTTTGTCAGCATAAAGAGATCATGTACTTCTGGTAATTATGTAGTGCTTTTATGAAATTAAATGAAAGTGGCTCACATACAACACACTGAACACTCAATAAATTACATTCCATCCACAGTAAAATACCTCTGTGAAGAAATGGTGACACAGCTGCCAAAATAAGGATAAGCTGTCATTATTGGTGTCATCCTGAGGTTTACAAAGAATGTAAATAGTTTTTCTGCAACTTGCAGACTGTTACATACATCATCAGATCTCAGGTTTGCACAGCATGAAAACTTAGATCATAGTTGTTTGGGTCATGACACCATGCAGTCTGAGAGGTAGGTACCAATATTTTGGAGCAACCTGTTACTTGTCTTGAGAGTAGCAGATAAAGGTACTTTCAGAGTACTTCGCCATGTCATAAGCCATAAGACCACAGTCTGAATATGAGGTACACACAAATAACAATTGCATATTCATTATAAACAATTATGTCTCAAATTCTGGTAAAGCTGTTACATGGCACATGCAACTTGACATTATAGAAAATGACATCTATAACCTTTACTTTTCCTTAGTGTGGTGTGAAAATTAAACATGAACTGAAGTTAAAATACTAAAAAGTCTTCATCATCCCCTTGGAATGGCCTCAATGTCATTAACATTCAAATGAGTAATCCATATGCACTATCACCATCATACGCATCATCTTCACTGTCATCGTTTCTTTCATTCTCCCTGTCAGTCCTTTACTAAATGTTCTGGACAGCATCATGTGGTGTTCTCAGATTATTATTTCATATAAAGGTTCTCCAATTAGGATGCTGTAAACATGCAACAACATACGTGACTGATCAAAATACTGCCATATATTGAAAACAGTGCAATGCATTCAGTACCCACCAGAGTGTAGAGTGCCTCAAAATGTGGAAATGGGGCTAAACTTTGAAATAAAAACCAAAAACTGACATACTTTTGTTTATATTGTAATCAGCAGACTGTAAAATCACACATTTTTCAGCAGATATTCTCATGATGACCACGTGTCTTCTTGTTGTAGCGTATCTTATCAATATCTACGGAAGGGAACTGTTGCTTAACAGCTTCCAAATCCAAATTTGGGAACCTCTTCATCAGTCCTATCACATGGTTGCGTTCACGGCTGCAACAGCAATTAAACATCAATTGACAGCATGTGGCTCAAAGTTTGTGGCAATGATTTTGGGATTACAGGTAGTTCTTGATTTGTGTGGTTAATGCATTCTAAAAATTACAGCATAAATAAAATTCACATAAAATGAGAACAATTTCCCCATATAAAATAAATGAAATGTTCAGGTAGCCTATCCATCACCAAAATTTCAAACTGTAATACACATACAATAAAGTACAATATACTGCACGTAACACAACAGTTTTTAAGTAGAAAATTAAATAAATATGAGACAAATATAAGGAACATGCACTGTTGCACTGACATGTTTTCTTCGTTGTTGAATCCATGGATGTCATGCACATGTTGAGGGCATCATCCTGTCATTTTCAGTTTCCTTAATGGGTCTTATATTAAGTAATAAGCCCCGAATGTGTGACAACCCTCTAGTCCATAGGCTGCATTAGGAACAGTATTGCTTGAGCATAGCCAGGGGCACTGTCAACAAGGAAAAAACCCCTTCTTCTTCTGGCAGTATTGCTTCAGTTCTGACTCAAACTTCAAAGTGAAATTATTACAGATGACCTTGACAGTTATCCAACTCTTTGGATTAGAGTTAAAATAAATAGGCAAATGATTCTGCACATAGCCCTACAGTGTCTGGGGATTTTCAGAAGGGTAAACCAGTTTGTACTTCAGCCTCTAACCCCCTTCAGTGTTGCCCCCTAAAAGAGGAATGAGGTGGCCTTTGGTAGTTTTAATCCTGGGGCTGAATTCTCTTGTGAAATGTAAGTTTGCAAGGGCATTCTGTTACAAAATAGCCCTGTCTCATTCATATTATCTGCTCTGGAGAATAACCACTTCCTCAATTATCTCCTTACACCTCTTAGGCAGCATGAAAGTAACCAGAAACAGCCTCTCCCCTTATCTTGATGTTTTGAAAAATGTGATGATTTTTCAAGTGTGTGAACCATCCTGAACTTGTCATGAATTCTTTCTTCTCCCCAAACTTCTCTGCTTCCAAAACCCTGTAAATACTGCTCAAATTGTACACAAGGTCAGAGGCACATTTTGCTTATTATGATGGTCAATCTGTGTACCGAGCATCCATTCTGTGCTTTCAATACTTGTATGGGAAGCACAAACAGATGATTTATTTTCACATTGTAGTTTTATCCTTGCAACTGACTCACAAATGGTGCAAAGCATGGCTTCATTACAGTGTAAATGCGTAACTGACATAAATAGTTCCATTTTTTTACTTCAAAAGAACAAATCTTTACATCTCTGAAAACTACAACCTGCAGAGTACATACAAGGATGTTTGCTTGACAAAACAGAAGAGCAAAACATTCACAACAGCATAACAAGAGTATGGAATGTCCCTTCACTATGAAGTCATGCTGAAACTGCAGTTAGTCCCAGCAACAGGTGGCTGGAATGACTACATGTCCGCACTTGGCATACACAACCAGCAACAAGTTGCAAGCCTCTCCTACATTTTCTAAAAATTGGGTGTTGTTATCAGCAGCCAGGGTTTCTCATGTCATGCTCTGGGGTTCATTTCACACTGCATTAATGAAAACTTTAGACCACATAAATTGAGAACATTCATAAATTAATAAACCATGCAAATCAAATTTCGGATAAATCAAAACCGCACAAAAGAACTACCCATACTTCCTTTGGACCCAGTCCCCAAATTAACATTGTGTACCCCAACAGAATACACTTATCTTACCCACACTGCATCATTTGTTCTCAAATGTGACGTTCACTGACTGCTGACAATTTGAGATCTGATGTTTTCAATGTGCAATTAACCATTTATGAACAGATTGTACTTTTAAAGTCTGAGACTATCATCTCTTAAATTCTGAATACACTGCCAAATGGTGCATCTACAGTTTACTGGTTGTAGTAGACGGTAAGCCACATATTTAACCAACTCAGTAAAAATATAATGTTGCATATGAACTAAAGTTCACTCATGACAGTTTTTCTCATCACCAAAATGTCAAGATTGGCTCTTGGGGCCACCCAGCCCCTTACTGATGAGTACTTCATGCTCTTTCCCTGGGAGTAAAGCAGTTGAGGTATGACACTGACCACTCACCTCCATCTAGTACTGATGTTACTAATGAGTGAAGCTATACCCCCACTCCCCCACAGGCCTTCATAACATGCACAGGGTCAAATTTTACTCCTTATACAAAGGCATGTTGCAGATATATCTATATTTTTCCCACAGAAGGTTACGGTTAAAGTCTTCTGAGATATATTACTATATATTATTCCATCCTAACTCCATTCTGATCCTGAAGCTGGAGATAGCACATTGCTCCAACCATGTTTCTATCTGGCCACCACACCATAAGTTGCACATACCAGAAGAACATAATCCTTAGAATCTGTCATTGCAAAGACAATCACACAGACACAACATTTTGTAGAATTTTTTTTGTATCTCATTAAATACGTCATAAAAATATTTCATAATAATTGTAGATCCTAATGAGATCTATATTTTATGACATGTTCCGATCATTTGTACAGTGAATCACTGCTGAGAAAACTGATATGAGATTTGATTTCAGCTTCATATAAAATTGCAATTAGACTGGAATTATATGAACTGAAGTTCAATATTCTGGAAAGCTTTAAGTACTATATATATATATATATATATATATATATATACCATACCATGTTCCATGAAAATCCACACAACAGTTTTTAGAGATATCACATGCAAATACTGAATGGGTTCACATAACAGTAAAACTCTAGGCTCATACTCTCAAGATACCTAGCTCATATCTTGGATGGGTTATAAACCTGAGGTTTTTCATGGTCTTCCTCAGTCCCTCCAAGAAACTGCCAGGATAGTATCTCGGGCCACAACCACTCCCCACTCCTTTGCAACTCATCATTCATGAATCATCTTACCATTCAAAGTTACACAGCATGACGTGCTGACAGCGTTTACAATAATTAATGGAAGAAAATATACAGATGGTGGCTATGACCTCCCATACAAGTGTCCACAAATTCTCGAAAAATCTAGAAGCTGCCACCAAATTCTAGGTGTCAGAAGGGTGACATTAATGAAATTCCATGTTGCAAACCCACAATTCTGCAGTCACCTGTGAATACCCCTGTTATCTGGCACTTTCTGCTTGGTACATGTGAAATGATACACACATGTACATATAAAGAAAAAAAAAAATGCAACAATTATGCTGACAGCATTAAGTGACCCTGCAAAACATTCAGTCACCCAAGAGACCAAGTGCACTGGACTTGTGCCCCTGCTCCCTTATTTGCATTTAATTAATGCAAGTTGTACCAAAAAAATGCATAATGTTAACATCCATTACTGACAACCTACTATTTGTCTTACATGGTAAGTCTATATGTGTGTGTGTGTGTGTGTGTGTGTGTATATATATATATATATATCATATCCACAGAATATAGATATAACTCCCATCTACACAGAAACCTTTGCACAACTTCTAAACAATGAACCTGTACAGACAATGTGTATGTAACATACCCCCATATAACAGAGTAAAAAACCTGAATTTCCTCCACAACCTTTCTCAAAAATGCAACCATTAAGCTCATGTTTAAGAATGGCACGTTATGCACAGCAAGCACTGCTCGCCAAAGAAAATAAAAAGTCCTCAAAAGTTACCAAAATATTACAGACACTTACTTTCGAGCCTTTCTCTTTTCAAGAAACAGCTTCTCTCTGTAGAGTTTCAAAAACTGCCTGGCATCACGTGTATGGCCATAAGATTTATAGTTCTGTTGCCATTTCTTATTCATAAACTGCGGTATGAGGTACTCTGACATTCGATGTCTGTACATCAAACCTACAAATGTATGAAAGAGAATCCAATCAGAATACTTTACTAAAAGTTAAATATTGTAACTATCTGTACAACCTGAAAGCAATATTATATGTACATTAACCCTTTCACTGTTATGAACAGTATACTTTCACCATGCTTAAAAGTATACTTTATGTTGTATGTGCAGCTGTCCTATCACATACACAATGACAGTTTGGACATACACCAAATAAAATCCAAAGTACTAGCTCAGTCTTAAAGCAGAAAAATGTATGTGCATGCATGCTGACATGTATACCGAACAATAATTCTTAGGATGCTTCAAACACAGTTTAAACAGGCCAGGTTTTATATATATATATGGTCAAATACAATGGACAAAAATCATGAAAGATAACAATTTGGAAGAAGGAAGCTGCATCCTCTCCAAAGGTATGTTCTGACTTCCATCTGGATGAAATGGTCTGCAACCTTATCAGAATTCAAACTGTGAACTTCCTCAACAAAAGTCCACAGCTTCACACTTGTACCATACCAACTGTGGTGCATATGTTATCACGAAAAGTGTTAAATCTGTCACTTCATGAAATGCCTAGTTATTTCATAAAGTAAGAGAAAAGTGGAACTGAAGTTTATACTGAGGTACCATTTAGCACTACACCTGGTTATTCCACAGACCCAACAAACCCCACTTATAGAATGTTTTATTGATTTTACTGCACACGTTTAATTAACACTCCACAGCCACTGCTTACAGTTTAAAAACAGGTCAAGAATTTCAGAAACATTCACGTAACAATAACTGCACATCAAAAAAGTGTACCTGCACAAAAAGGCAATTACAGTTGCACCAACCATACTGCAAAAAATGAGTTTGTTAGAAAGTCATTTGTTTATTTACATGTTTAAAGTTCAAAAATTTCTGTTTAGAGCAATCATGAGTTTCATTTCACAGTTTTTTTTGAGTCATTTATCAACCAGCACTTCTATTTACAGGAATATACAAGTATTTTATTTAAAGTGTAAGAAGTTCCATGTTGCTATTGCATACATAAGTGTGAATCTCTTAAAATGTGGAACTCACAGCACAATGACCTCTGTTTTACACTTGCCACAGTAGAAAACAGCAGGTTAATAAAATTATTAATTAGTTTATAAACTAACTAGTTTCCTGTTTTTCTTTTTATTTTGACACTCAAATGGCGATGGCCCATTAATGTATGGTGGAACTAGGTATTGAATAAAAGACATGAATTACACATGTTAAACAGCAACATGTATACAAGGCAGCAATGCAGCATTAAAAAATGGTATGTTTACATTTATTATCCCACTCATCTTTAGAAAAATAAACATGGATTTTGTTGTAATATATTCAATAACTCAGCAGTTTTTATACCTGACATGCAGCACATGTATAAACTTAAGCACACACAATTCTTTCAGTAGCAGTAATACTGTGTACCAAATGGAGTCTGCATGATGGCACACAGTTAGAAGGAAGTACTCTTTGTCACAGTTTGTTGAGTTTATGCAACTTTAAAATCAGAATGTCCTCACAAGATTTAAGTTCCTCACAGCATGATATTCAAAAAGACCTGTATTGCCAAATGAAACCTTTTTAATGACCATGTGTTGAAATAATGCCAAAATTCTAGCAATGGGTACTGGCTCTTGTTGTACCATACATACTGCTGACTGTAATAAAGAAATTTATGATGCAGTTAAAATTAATTTTGTTAACTTGAAGACATGATTTATGCTAAATGGCACATAAATAAAATAAGTCACATTAATTGTTACTTATATTAGCCCATACACTTCAAATGAACTCATAAGAAAGACACCGAAACCACTTGGCACATTTTTAGTGATTTTCTTACCTACAGCACCCTTTCTCATACAGACAGGTCGTTCACCAGTCTGTCCTGTTTCCAACTTGAAGTATGCTTCATTCCTCTCCCGCACAACAGCTTCCAAATTGTTCATGCTCTCCTCCACCTGGAAAAAAGTGGTACACATCAAGCCAGTAACTCAGAAGCAAACAGACTATGTTACATAGTACACAGCAAGATGTCACTTAGAATACTTCTTCAGAAACTGACAGAAGCCTAAACTAAACTAAACTCCGTGGCTTTTAGTCCGTGAGCGAACCATACCGACAGAAGCCTAGACAATCAAAAAATTACAATGTTCTTTTACAGAACCTAAAGTTCCATTAGAGTGTTTACATGCACATGCTACTAGTATTCCCTACCATAAAACATTTCAATCCCATTCAAACTCTCACACCCTGTATAGTTTCAGAATTAATTTAATGTAATTATCATAACTTGTTTCCAGAGACCTTATGATTTTTTGCAAACTCACTGCATTTTAACATCATGTAAAAGAAACTTCACACACTGCATTTTAATGTCATGTCAAAGTATCTGCATGGGAATTATTGTAATACCAACATCCTATTTTTGTTTTTTTGATTCGTAATGTAAACCATGTATCACTCAAGCAAAACATGTTTTCATGTTTTATTTTTGTCCAACACTGAACCTGTGATTCAATACTTTTCCTTACACTGTTCTGTCATATGGCACTGTTGACATGAACATATTCCACAAAATTTTCAGTGACATTTTTTACATGACACATACGCACTTCGTCGAAGTACTGCAAATGAACGCTCACTGAACAACGAAGAACACTGCTAACATGCATTCATCTGCTCCATACAAGACAGAACACAGAGCTGAACAAGCATCTGAAGTGACAATGCAGATAAAATGACACAACTCTTTGTCAATTTGCCTTGTCTAAAGGAGCTCATAGTTCCCTGCAGTCAAGGAACCAATTAAATATACACTCTCTACGTAACATATATGTATATGCAATGTAAGATGTTTGATATTACATTTTAAACTTAAGGGGACATTGTGACAGTGGTATCCCCAAGAAATGGTTTACTGCAATCTTTTCACATTAATCATCATGCACGTAAACTCCCTGTTACAACAACACCCACCCTGCTGGAACCTCAACCATGTCTCTCATAAAGTACATCATAATAATACATTGTTATTTATACAAAACAAATTACTTACTTTATCTATTCTTTCAGGATTTGGGAACAGTTCTGTTTGTTCTCTGCATTCATGTTCCATTGTAAGTAGCATGTTTTTCTCCTTCAGCAGCACAAACCTCACAAACACAAACATGAACAGTAAAGTGACAAGAGAATAATATTACTGCCTTCAGTAGAGATGGTGAATTCAAACCGCATCGTGGCAAATTTGTAATATAGTGACAATGAAAACCTATCCCTCAATGTCAGGTTAGTAGAAGAAACCAATCCTCCTACCCTATAATTGACAGCAGGTTATACTTAAGTTTACTGTAGGTAACATACAACATTAAGATATAACTAACACAAGTAGTCACAGTACTATAAATATGTGCCACACCTACCCAACAAATATTTTTAAAACTTACCATAATTTATGTAGGTCTGAATTACTTTTGATCCGGAGTTCATCTAGTTTCCATGATCTTCCAACTTTAACTTCACTCTGCCCCCAGTTGTTTTTATCATCAAAAAATTCCATTAGGTCATGTTTCACTACAGTGGCATGGAAATGTGAGCATGGATATACAACAAAATTGTTTCTGTAATATAAATAAAATTGTACTAGTTTCGTCACGTTGTCCTACCAATAAACACACAAACAACGGCCACCAGTGCCAAAATAAAAGCGTAATGCGTGACTGCACAATACAGCAATTACAACTACCGTCTTTTCATACAAATCCACAATTAAAACTCCCTAAAAGTTACTTCAATACTCGATTAATCTCACCGAATTGTCTGGTACAACCTAACCTACGAAAATCCCGTACAATAAGTAGAGTAGCCATACCTTGCTACACATTTTGATTTCACGGCATTTGTTACTGACATAGACGAAAAGATCTTGCACACACTATTTAATGCCCTTGTAGTATTAATCAGCCTTGCCATTTTTTAAAGTCTGATCATGTTCTTCATACCACTTCGGCCTTCCCCACAGATCATATACATTCCCTATCCCATTGCCATTATTCGATTCGAACAACAGACCATTTATGATCACAGATTAATACTTGTACAGACTGGAAACTCCATGGAAACATAAACTTACAGCGTCCCAAGCGGCTGCAATGTCGTTAGGTAGCCAGGTTGGCTCTGTGGCATGCTCATGGTGGTAGTTTTTTTTAACTATGTAGAACGATATCGGTAAAGCAGCCTGCTGCCAATAACCGCACTTCACACCCACTATTCGTCACCGTACTAAAAAATACATAACATCGAAATTATTATAAAAGAACTAAATACACTTATTACGCAATATACCTTAATATTTTTAACCATATTTCCTGCGACATATTTCTGCTCAGATCAAAGTACGATGTACGTACAATAATAGGGCTATGTGTTGCCTAACATGTCTACATAGATTTGCAATATTGTGACACAATGCATGAAGAATGCATAATATTATGATTCGAAATTTTGGTCTTCTGAGGTATGGGACCGTGTTATCTAACTGGTCAACACAAACGATTCGGCCTGGACCTACTACTTGCATCACCTGATGGCCTATGTAGACATATAGAATGCTCCTCCAAAACATTCATAACCATGTATGTACCAGACAATATGGTTTCCTAACTCAAACCACATTATGAATCCGCATCACTATGGGCACCTTAAATCCCAGACCAGAAATGTCACATTGGGAAAACTGAACTGTAGAATAGCAGTATATTTTTTACATAGTATTTAATATCATATACTTTTTTCACTAACTGTGTACATTGTTATATATTACGTCTCAAAAAACTACGGAAACAACCAATTTTCAATATGAATACAAATTGTACGATCAGGACCACATATGATGAATTTCAAAGATCTACCACCATTATACCACCGGGACTTTTGACTAAATCTTCTGACGACTTGCACACAGAAGAGACTCTTCTTGGTATGTATAATATATGAAACACACCCACTGAGCCAAGCCGGCTATGAGTAACTCCGTCGCAGCCGCTATTGGCGACACGAGTACTTTTTTTATATATATATATTTCTTTATTGTTGCAGCATGCTCCATTACATTACGTAATACTACATGCTAGGTTTGTTCTTGTTCACGGTTATGTGATTATTTATAGTGGTGGTTTCCTGTTCTTGGATGTTTTGGCTTTTGCCTTACGTCCTTTTCACTTTAGTTTTTCGAAATCTATAGAGTTAGCGAATGTTGTAAATTGTTTTAGATATTTTT
>Ga0123357_10011932_pt1 | contig 11177 bp, 9 predicted proteins | sample TergutEmb28metaG_FD_89873 | JGI IMG/M metagenome (GOLD analysis project Ga0123357, IMG submission 89873) | Embiratermes neotenicus P4 segment gut microbial communities from Petit-Saut dam, French Guiana - Emb289 P4 | ecosystem: Host-associated > Arthropoda: Insects > Digestive system > Gut ... | reverse complement strand
TTTTTTCACGGGACATTTAAATTTACGTACTATACCAGAAACGCTTTAGAGCGTTTAGAGGGGGAGGGGACTTTTAAATCCCGAGCGCTTTGGAGCGTTAGGGAGGGGAAAGGGTTAATGTGTCATGCCATGTGTTCTGTGGGGAGATTTAGAACACCATGAAAACCATCGTGGTGGGTCTGTGGGCTGAAAATTGAAACAGAACCTTTCAGCTGTGATATTCTATGAATGATGATGCAGGATTGGCTTTACAAGTTTTGTAGCGTTGGATGCAGTAGGCTTGTATGTGGAGTGGGCTGCAGGTGGGAAGTAGGCATAGACTATTGTAAGACATTGAAACTGCCTTTTGATGCTGATACTGAGGAGAGTACAAAATCCCACAAGATATCCAGTTCCATAGCCAGCATTTTTGCAGTGTTGATGAGTTAACAAGGTTTTACTGCTTACAAATTGGTGAATTTTTTTTCCTGGTAGTAAGATATGGTCCATCACTGTTTATGCGTTTTAATACACCTGTGCTCAGGGGCCTTGTAATGTACTAACTGTTGAGCCAAAGATGATGAGTAATATCATAGAGGCCCTCCAATAGAACACAGTAGTGCAAATTGACTGATTCGTTAGCTTAGTTAGTTTTTAGTGGAGACTGTTTTGAATGCACAGGCAAAAATGTGTGATTTGCAGGTCCCCACCACCTGGAAGTCGCCGTACCCAGAAAACCAAGGAGCCCAGAAGCCGAGGGTACAGGACTAACCGTCGGCGTTGATAGCGGATTCCAGCTGAATTGTGTGTGCATGCGTGTGAGATGGATTTGTTATAGAACTTTATTAATGCCATTAATTATGACATGTATGAAGTCATTAAAGGTGTATGTGTATCACTACTACCAGTTGTGGTAAATGGAATGTATCATAGCTGTTCCTTTTTCTTTCTTCATATGGGTGTGCATTGCAGTGAGTCACCTATGCGGTGTTATCTGTAATGAGCATTTGATACTCTTATCACTGTGTCAACACTGGGATAACATGTCAGTTATCTGCCTTCACTGGGAAGTGGTCCAGCTCTTCATTCTTTAAGACAAGACTGGATATTTTTCTCAACATATACCACAAATATTGTAATTTATTTTGATGTGGATTCATGCCAGTTGCTTACTGTGGTCAGAAGTCCACCAGTAAATGGAGTAAAGCTTGTGAAACAGTGACTTCTGTGTGTATCTTCTTGACGTGTTCGTCCATTCCTACCGGTTTTATTAAAGAGAAGTATAGCTTTTGTGATTGGTAGTGATTGGTGTTAGTATTGTCTGTGAGCACAAAAAATGCAGTCTGATTTTAATTTATCTAATAGGGATGTGCTGTCCGTTGCTGTGGAAATAGCCAGTGATAAACATCTGCGTAAACTGAACCAAAATGAACCACTGTCTGACATTATTCATTCAGTGTGTACAGACTATAGTGTGTCAAAATCTTCTGTTATGTATGCGTTACAGTTAACAGATGAAGGAGATGCAAGTGGTAACAAGTATTTGACAGAGGAGAACCGACATGAGATAAAAAATGGTTCTATTTTGCGATTGGTTTTATCTCCTTCGGAGTTGGTGAGGCAGATTGTTGCGAGGCTTGGTCCTGAAGTGTCTGCAGCAGACGGGGTGGAAGGGAAAGAGTGGGCATTGCGAAAGCTGTCTACTCTCAGTGCTGACCCAGTTTTTGCTAAAGCTTTCCATGCTAGTGATGGCTACAACATGATGATTGAGATAATATTTTGTAGTTCAGAACTGAATGATGTTACGTGCTGTCTGAAGTCCTTCATATGGTTGATGTGTCATCACTTGGTGCGTCCCACTTCAAGTGAGCTCGTTAGGCGATTGATGAACTTTGTTAATAGTCAACAGCAACTCCCAGTGGAACTTGTTGAATGTTGCCTTGTGATTTTGAAGGAAGCTGTAAAGCAAAAGGAGTGTGCCAAGATGACAGTAATTGGTATCCCTGATCTGATCCAACACTTGTGGAACAGGGAGAATACAACCATTCAGGAGAAGGCATTGGCTCTAATTAATGCCTTGGCACAGGGACCACATTCCTTAAACATTCTGGGTTCAATGGTTTCAAAACAGATAAGAGATACCATTCAGAAGGATATCTTGTGTAATAATGTCACACCAAGCATGGCTCATGAGCTGTATGTTTATCAGACACTGATACTTGGCTTGCTAGAGGCTCGTCTCAACCGTGCAGTTGATGTATCAGGTGCTGACTCTAAGTACATTACAGAACTGAATCAAATATTGGCGAGTGCAAATGATGAAATGCAGAACATGAAAGACAGCACTGCATCACTCACTGAAGATGGTCATTCAGTGGCACTTGTGGATAAGGATGTTCCAGGTGATATGGTTAATAAGGCTTTTGCTAATGAGGATTTTGTGTGTAGCACTCCACAGGTAATGAAGGCAGTTAAAAATGTTCGATACACTAGGTCAAAATCTAACCCCATATCAAGTTCTGACCCTGAAGTATTCCCTAAAAGACATTCTGCCATGATAGATTTCTCCTTTGAATCCTCTGTCCGGATCTGCAGACTTACCCTTGATTGTATACTGCATTTTGCCAGGCGCTATCGTAAGACATTCGTGAGGGTGTTTTTGGAAGAAAAGGCTTTATCACGGCCATTTCTATGGACTTGTGAACGTCTTGTCCAACTTATATGTGAACAACTGGGTGTGGGGAAACCCCCAAAGCATGATGGGAAAGTATATCAGCCTATGGTATTCACTGCAGAAGATGGTTGCTTTTTCATAGCGGAACTGTTCTGCCATGTGGCCTTCCTGTTGGGGAGAACACGCAGACAAATGAGGGCACGTACACCCAGTGACCAAGAAAAGGTAATTTTATGTTTCGTTATGTGTTTTGGTACATACCAGTGACCACTGGTCCCACTAGGAAACTTACTGCCAAATTTGGGTGAGAAAGAGTACTAGTGTGTGACTTCATGAAAGATTTTGTGTTACAAGTATTCCTTTGTACAGTTGATAGTAACTTACCTGATCAAGAAGTTTCCTGTTGTACAGGAACCTGCTTGCTCACCACTGTGTCTTCTGAAGCATGCCATTTCACATTCTCCTAAGCCATTTATTTCAGCTTACATCTTTGTTATACTAAGGAGACAGCATGGTACAGGCTTTTCCTGAAGCATCTGCTAGCTCTGAGCTACACAAACAATTCCCTGTAGGTGTGAATCACAGAGGTTCATTATGTTCACAAATGCCTGTGATTAGATTCTGTCATGACCTGCAGAATTAAGTTCACATCTGTTCTTATACACTCAAGGTCTGCCAAACGATTGCTTCACTTGGAGTTCTTGAGACACAATTTGGTGTATAGTTATTTGTTTCTTGTGTGATTTTTAAGTGACTTAATTTTAACCCCCCCCTTTCAGTTACTCACCTTAATAATGTCAGTTGTTCTTTATTTATGCATTGAACAAACTAGCTAATGAAGGACTGAAGGAGAACAAATAATTTGTGTTCTGTGTTGGATGAGTGAAAATGTTGTGATGCAGAGATATAGAATGTGTGAAGATAATTTTCCAGCTTTTACCCAATGACAAGAACAAAGAAAGTGTAATTAGGGTCTCTGTTACTTGTCCAAATTAGGGCAAAGTAAACATAATTTTTGGATTGTGTTAAAATATGCTTTTCCTTGATGTCAGGGAGCTGCTGAGGGTTGTCACTTGTGTGTGAATACGGAATTGAATGCCAAGAAAATGTAGCGTTCTTACATTCAGAGAAGACTCGAGTATGTAATGGCATATGTTTGCCCAGACTGTGATTGGTTAAACCTGTCTGCCTAACATGTTGCCATTGCAGGTCAGAATATTGCAGAATGTTAAAAATAACTGTGTGTTACTTTCAAGAGTGAAAGTTGCAACTGTCTGCATCACATAGTGGTGGTGTTCACAGGTTATGGTAGTTTTTTTTTTCTGGTTGAAGTTGTAGGTTTCCTGTAGGACTTGTGTATGTGTTACACAATACAATGAGGTATGTAGAAAAATTATTGTTGCATGTTGCTTGGGAAAATTAGTGCTATTTGTTGATGAAGACTTCTATGAGCAATACAGCGGAAATATTTTGGAATCTACTGCTGTAATCCTCTTGCCAATATGTTTTTTAAATGGCGCTTGGAAGACTGAATCCAGCCACCAGGTATTTGCTGTAGTGTGAGAGAAATGTCACACCTAGATGCAGAGACTTGTGCTGCATGAACAGGACCAGTAGGATATAGAGACCAGATGCACTTCTTAGTTTGTGACAATTGCAGGTTATGAATGTACTGTGGCGCCAACTTAAGGAGGCCCTGGCCTTGCAGCCGGCCACACTGGATCAACTGAATGAATATTTTCGCAAGTTTCCATACTCTGAGATTGCAAAGATTTGGCAGTCAGAGCGCGAAGAGAAGGAAAAATGGAAATTGACACACTTGCCTCCAATTTTGGAACTGAAGAAGGAACGCTCAGAAGAAGTCCTTTTGCTAATTCAGCAGCACCGTATCAACACACTACTGAGAGGGGCGAAGTTTCCCAAGTACACTGCAAGAGGGCAAGTATGTGTTAGAGTTTCATAAGTATGACAATTATATTTGTCCATTGATTTATTATGATAGCAGAATTTTTTTGAAGTGTTTTATTAAACGATGTCACTGAGTTGAATGTGTGGACATACAGAATATGATTTTTGGTCTAAAAGGAAACAGGTTTATGATGTGTTCTTTCCCGATTTTGAGTCAGTTGACACAAGTTTTTATGAAAGTTGATATGAACACAATATCTTTAGGGGCCACTCTGTCTTTGTAGTTTTTAATTTCATACCATGAATAGTGGCAGTGTGTGAACTGTGATTGTTAGCACCACTTAACACAAGATCCAAAAAATGTAATGTGATTTTTGAGCTTTTAAAAATATGGAGCATATGTTAAAGGCAATTTCTTTTGTACAGTGGGAAGTGACAACATGATAGCTGCAGAAATCTGTGTGTAGTTGTGTTTAATGGCAGCAATGAATGAATTGTTTGAGTAAGGCATGTATAGTTTATTGTGGAGGTATGATATGTCATAACCACACGAACACATTTTGTGTGAAACATATGTTAAATATAAATCGCAAGAGTGGGAATAGTACAGAACTTATTTGTTATATCTGACATATCTAACATAGGTGGATTCCACTGTGCTGCTGGAAATGTTTCACATAAATTAATAAATTGTATAATTGTTCATTTGAGATTTTATTGGCTTTCCACATCATGTCAATTAAAGCAACTGAAGTGATGTATCATAACCTATAAAATGTTAATGTTTGGCTGAGGTGTACACTGAGCATTTTGAAGCCACTGGCCCAATATACCATGTGTTGTGACAGAAATATGGTGACAGTGTTGCTGGAAGGACTGAGGCAAATGCATTTAACAGTGTTGTTGAAGGCCTGCAACTCTGAGAAAAATGTGTTAGCAGCTAGTGAATTTGTTACTCACATGAATTACTGATGTTAAGTTGAATATGACTGCAGTAATGCCACACTGGTTTCTTGTCTTGATTTTACACAGTAGCTAGAGAATTTAGATTGTGAAGTTTTTCTGAGGGTCTTTGTACTTGTAGGCCTTGAAGAAATGTTGCCAGCAAATAAAATACATACAAAAGAATAATACCAACTTTGCAGTACTCTTTGTGGCTTGATGTCTGACAGAGGTAAGAGGGATGTTTATTTGATGTCCAGCAGTTAAGTCATCTCTGAATGCTAATGGATGACTAAAGTAATAAGAGTAAAAATTTCAATGTAGAATTGTTATGAACACAACTTGGACGTCATTTCATATGGTACTCTTCATGTGTATAACTTATTTATATTATATTTGTAATTCAGTAGTATTGGTATCCTGTAGTGAATGTTTTTGTTGTCAGAGGGTGAAGCAGAAGTCATGGTTTGTGTGTCTGTCCACCAACCAGAAGTCTTTCCACTATGGTGACTGTGATGACAACAACAAACTCATGTTGGATTGCTCCAGCAAAATTGCTGTGTGCAGCATTAAGACGCTGGTCACTGGCAAGAAGTGTCCCCATGTCCGGGATGGCAGGTGGCGATCTTTGTTACTATTCTTTTGTTAAATAGTTGCTGCCAGAATATTTTGCATATTGCTTTATGTTGTATATGTTGCATGCTGGACGTTTCGCTTTTAATTTTAGCATTTTATTTCTCCATCACTTGTCATTTGTTGCCTAGTCAAAATTTTGTTAATCTGTTAAATTTTTCTTTGAAGTATGATTTGAAATTTTTCTTTGAAGTATGATTTGAATTACAAATAACTGTGTAAAGAAGAGCCTAATGCGATAAGGAATGATACTGGTAGTATTGAAAGTGGTGTCTTAAATCCAGAGGCATTTCCTCTCCTAAATGCTGTTGCATTCAAAATATTGTCCTCTAATTGTATGCTTTTCCTTTGTACAGGAATCGGAAATCTGATAATGATGTGGCTGACCTTGCTTTCTCTATAATGTTAGATGAAGAGCCTGAAAGGCTAGATTTTGTGGCACCTGACCAACAGGCCTTTGACTACTGGACAGATGGTATCAACTGCCTCTTGGGTAAGCTTTTCATACATTACAGTCTCAAGGAAAGACACTTGATGGGCATCACAGATGCACATACATGAAATTCAGAGCAGTGTATGCAAATGAAGGTGTGCAAATTTTGAATTAGTCTGTAATGTTCCTGAGTTGGGATGAGCTGTGGGTCAGATGACTGGGGTTGTATTCTCAGTACCTGCTGGGACTTTTCTGTTGCTGCCGTATCTAGTCCAGGAGGCTATTCAGTTTAATGAGTGCTTTCAGCTCTCTTCATGGTGATGAAGTTGCTGGTTATCCATTCCATCTGAAGCATGCACTATCAAGTTTGTCAGGTGACTCTAAACAATTTTCCCCACAAAATATGAATGAATGTTATATGTAAGACCCTCAAATATTATCATGTTTTTCTTGGTGGATATTTTTTATCATCATTACGTCAGGCTGCTGTAATTTGCCATTTTTTCCTTTTATAAAAAAAACTTTCATCATCAAGGTCTGATAAGTTTAAAACCGAATGTTAGCCTCTTTATTTATTTATTTATTTATTTTTGGAAGTGCCAAAATGACGTTCATATCATGTTAACTAAGGTATGCAAGTACACTGTCAAACAAAATAATTCTCAAAAATTTATGAAGTTTTTTTTTAATATGAACATAAAATGTTGCACGGAAAGCTGCCTTTAACTTTTGTCACTTAACTTCTTCCTATTAATTGCTGGCCAGGTAGCTCAAGTTATTGTTTCATGCATTTAGACTGTGTATTATGTCATTCAGACTCTGAAAATTCTGTAAAAATGGAGAATTCAGCAACATGTTACTTGGCCAATGAAGGTATTATAGCCTGGAAGATGACTGCTATCTTACTGGATGACCTGGGTTCAGTCCTAAGCTGTGGCACTCATTGGAGTTTCATATTTTTCCAGAATAGCTAAGCATCATACCAAGTATGCCTCAATGTGTTGATTATTGAGTTATATGCAGTTTATGTATTTACAGTTCACTTGTACTACTGAGTATAATACTTTTTCAAACACACAGGGGTGCAGTCCAGGATAACAGGGACGTGTTTTGTGGAAGTAATGCATATTGCATAATCCTTCATACTTTTGCCTTCATTTTTCATAATCTAGTGAAACTTGTCATTTAGCTTTTCTTCATTGCTGGATGATGGCCAGCTGGATCTCCCAGCACAAGAATTTCATGTATCACCAACCACTGCTTCACCAATTGCATTCTCTCGGTTACGAGCGTAATAAGTTTTAGGGCCTGCTTTTCTTGCTGGAGGTTACAGATTATTACACCTTCAACTTGGCCACCTTCAGAAATCAGAAGAACATTTTCTGCTATCACTTTCATATTTTCCTTGTGAAGGCATATGCATTGATGAGCTGTGTCTATAGCCCTCTAGTCATGCCACTTGAGCAACAGTGTATCATCATTTTTGTTTACAAATGCAGTGACTTCACACCTTTTCATTTTGAGTATCTGTGCTTGTTCTGGCACCTGTATTTAGTTGGTCTGTTTGTTTCCAGTTGTGTGCATTTTCAGCCTCAGTAGTTGTTATCAGAGAATTCACCTTGTGTAATATATGTCAGTGTGTGATACCCTGATCTGCCAGAAGATGTGAGCAACACTGGCTGTAGCTCAGCTCTGCCTGAGAACTGGAAACTGGGGCTTCTGAGACTGTCTGTAGTTGTTTTCTCATCATATGGGATGATTGCCGAAATATGGCCTGTTTTTATCATACAACTGTAAAAGTGATTGATTGATTGATCAATCGATTGAGCGATCGATCAATGATATAAATTTTGTGTGTATTTCTTATTTTCTGTGTATGCTACATGTCCATTGCATATCATCTTAGATCTGTTCCCTCTTCCAGTATTATGTGGTGAAGAATCTATATTGTGAAGATTCTGTGTGTCTTTTAGGTGCAAAATGTGCTCTTGAACACCTTTGTTATGGTACACATATCTGAGTTAAGGAATGACAAATTTCACACCAAAACAGTAGCTGAAAGTATAATAACGGTTTTATCATAGCAAATTGACATTTTCCAGGAGCTCCTATGACAAGTGCCACCAAGGAGTCAGAATTCAAGATGCTGCTGAACCTTGAAGTGCAACTGCAGCTGCTAGATACAGAAGGCATAACTCTACCAAGCAAACCTCCCCCAGTTCCTGGTGATCCACCAAATTATAACTTCCATTTCAAGTGATGCAGTTTTATTAGTTGCAGATTTTGATCTTTATTTGGGCAGTAAGTCAGATATTTTGCAGCTGCCCTACAAATCATCATCTTTTCTCATGGTGTCCCATACTAATTTGAAAGTTGGTAGTCAGAACTGCAGTTGTTATGCATTTTTTTCTGGTCTCAAAACCTAGCTTCTGCCACAGTTATTCTCTCTTTATTCCTCGTGACTTTGGTTAAAGGTTTTGGGTTTTGAATTAGTCTAGTTGATTTGCAGTTTGTAAGCTTTTTACAGGATTTATTCCAGCATTACATTTTGCACTTTGTCACTGGCTATTTCACACAGACTACTGGTGCTTAAAAATTTTAGCCTCAGTGTAAATGTATTAACAGTTTAATACACAGTTTATCATCATGTATTTATTTTATTTAAAATTAATCACTTCTAATTTCCTGGTTTTTTAATTTCATGTCCCATTTTAGAATTTTTATACTTGCAAGAAGCATACCATGAAATTACAGATGAGTGAATTTTGTTACCTCCCTACTGCCCTGTGATATACTTCACATGTGAGGGCTACATACCACAAGATACTGTGCACAAGTTTGTAGGTATCACAGCTCAGTTTTGGGCATGCTTTATATGAATATCTGAACTCTCATCAAGTTTTGTGATTATTAATGGTGAGGTAAAAGTTTAAATACCCCACTTTTCTGTTGTGGTCAAAATTTTTGATCCAGCTTCCAAGCTGTACAGCCCAACAGATTGGTGCTCCTAACAGCTGAACTGAACTAAGGCATTATATGCTGGATCTTCAATCAATTCTGCTTGTCTTTGTATGTGAGCAGTGCATAAAATCAAGTTGATGGTTATGCAATGTGTTGTATGTTCCAAGAAAGTTATGTTCTCTGCTGCTGTTACAAAAGTATTGCTTACTGCTTGAAAACAATTATTATATAATCACAGGTGCCAGTAGATGCTGTTTATTTATTGTCAGTAATAATGGCACTTGCTTTTATTGTCTTGAGACCATTATGATTTAAGCATTAATTTATGATTTTTATTATTTGTTATATTAATAGTGTACATCAGCACAACTGTTTTTTATTACACAAGTAATTATGTAGGCTACATGTTTTGACTATTGAGTAGTCATCTTCAGGCCTGTTCTTTACAGGTTAAGTCACAGGTTGTTGTGCATTATTCCATAGTCGAAACATGCAGCCTACATAATTACTTGTGTAATAAAAAACAGTTGTGCTGACGTACACTATTAATATCATAATACGTTTCCAAGCACATCGTGATGCCTCCATTCAAGATTAATTTATGAGTTGAAATCTGTGGCTGCCACTAGTACAGGAGGAAGCCAGCTGTGCTCTTAGAGTCATAGCTGGTGGAAAAGTTACATACAAGCAGTTCAGAGCAAAGTTTGAGTCAGATTGTGACGGTGAAAAGCTGAGTGGATGAGTAAGTTGTAATTGATACAGTTGTGAATGATAATAATGAAGGGGCATAGCCTGCTGTTAGTAACAGAGATTTTGCACTGGAATTCACATAAAATTCCAGGGACCTTTTTACTGTTGGATTTCAGTGACAGTGTATGGCAACAAACCACACAACTGGCATTTTTGACAGTTAACTGTATTTGAGTAATACATTTTGCAAGGTGTAACAAATACTGGCTGAGGACTAAGGTCTTCTGAGATGTGACACTCTGTTATTGCGTGACTGGTTCCCAACATTCCTTAAAAACACCTGGAATTACTTGCCCAGCCGTGAGCCACACCTACATTTTTTCGGGTTTTTATTATTTTAATGTTGTTCACTCCATGAATTTTTTGGATCAATGTACTTCAGTTTATTTCACCAATGAAATGCATATCCTGATGGCACCAATACATTACACAACCTGATCCACTCTGCATTGAGATACACACCAGAGACCTGAATGTATGGTGCCACATGACTAGATGTTTCCGCTGCAAAACACAATAACAATAATTTTTTTTGTATATGTTATATTTAATTATGTAAGAAATGTTTGAATCATATTTGAATCATATGTTTTTAATGGCTGGTTCAAGTTATAGCTTGTACACTTAATCAGCATCTACACTGAAGCTGCTACAGACCGAAGAAATGTGTAAATGACAATTTAAATTTGCAAGAAGTCATCCCGTTGTGTAAAGGTTCAATATAACCACCTCTTATTGTGTGATTCAGTCAACACAACCATATACGCGGTAAGTCAATAAGTATCCGCACACAATTTTTATAATTTATTTCAACAACAGCAGAGACCTTACAATTATATCATTTTTCAATATATTCCCCGTGCTTTGCAATGCACTTGTTCCAGCGTTCCAGAAGCT
>Ga0123357_10011930_pt1 | contig 11178 bp, 8 predicted proteins | sample TergutEmb28metaG_FD_89873 | JGI IMG/M metagenome (GOLD analysis project Ga0123357, IMG submission 89873) | Embiratermes neotenicus P4 segment gut microbial communities from Petit-Saut dam, French Guiana - Emb289 P4 | ecosystem: Host-associated > Arthropoda: Insects > Digestive system > Gut ... | reverse complement strand
ATATAATTATACTTGATTAAAAGGAAAAACCAGACCCCTATATAAAAATCAAGACCGTTTTTAACAAAAAAAAAAAAAAAAAAAAAAAAAAAAAAAATTGATTCTAGACTACGCTAAAGCACGCTACACTTAGTAAACACAAGGGTTAATTATAAAGAAATGAGTCTATGTGATTTCCACTTTACGTAACTTACAAATTACATAATAAGTAATATTTACTGTATTAAATCCCTTGAAGGGTAACCACATACAGAAAAATTCCATTAATCTGACTCACATGGAAGTGAAAAGGTACCAAATTTTACAATATTCTGGACTATCAGATGGTACCTATACTGACCTAAGGTCTTACAGGTTGCTTGCTAATGCTCCTATACTTGGGCTGTACAACTAATCAGAGATGTATTCCATTTGAACATCTCCATCTGCTGGTTCAGCATCAACAGAAACCTCATCTGTACTTTCTGGAGTCCTCACAGCTGAAGAAGTTAAAAGAGTAGGAGAGAAAGGGTGAGGAAATACCATAACAGTTGATGCACAGACACTCCTGGAGGTGTTTTTGTACATGTCCCTGAGAACTGCCTATTCAATGATGAAGCTCTTGTCTGGTAAAAAACAGAACTTCTGATCTTGGGACTACACTCCTCAAATGCCGGATTATCAGGATTTCCGAATTATAAGACAACATATTAAAGGAATTTTGCTGTATATTTAATGGGTACCAAGGTACTTTCCTGGGTGTAAACTGGCCCAGATGTGTGGTTAAATACTCAGTTCCTTTTACTGCCAAGGTAAAAATGTGTGCAACACCACATCTACTCCACCTATATGCCTTCATGGCATGGACATGGGCAACTTTACCTTTGCCTTTACCATGTGTATAGCACACTGTAACATAAAGTAATGCAGCAGTGTGCTAACAGAGCTTGTGGGGTTTGGGGTTTGCTTTGTTTGAAGAATAAACAGTAAGATTCCATAAAGAAAAAATGAATGTGATTGGAAGTATTCACATACAGAACCAAAATATGCACAATTACTATACATAACAATACAGTTCTTTGTTTATCCCCACATGTTTCAGCAGAGCTCCACCATCTTCAGGGAGTCTATACACTCTATTATATTGTAGTTATTTCTACAGCTAAATTTGGAAATATAAAATGTCATAATATACGGTTAAAATTCTATATATGTGGTGTAAGTATAACAGAATACATTTTGTAGCACACATTTTATAGAAGTGGTTTCTGCACCTAATGTAAAAAGTAAAATCTCATAAAATGTGGTTAAAATTCTAAAGCTTGATTTATCACTGTAGTTTCATTGTTGTAAACAAACATCTAGTCTTATGTTTAATGGACCGTGCATCATCTTGATAGTTGAGTAAAGAGAGACCAACTTGATGTCACTTGCTTTATTATTTGTTTATTTAATGCTCAACATGTTTCGGATGTTAATACATCCATCCTCTGGAGCTTGTGACTTATGTGTTGAGTTATTTCATGGGTTGTATTGCTCTGATTCGATGTGTGTTGGTGTTACGTTGTGGTTTGGCTGTGGTGGTGTGGTATCCATATGCAGGCTGAAGCTGAAGCAAGTGACATCAAGTTGGTCTCTCTTTACTCAAACATCTAGTCTTGTTCTTGATCCATTATGGATCATCATCCTCTAGTTAATACACAAATATCTTGTTTTATTCTTGATCCATTATGGATCAACACCTAGTTTGTATACAACAATGAAACTACAATGATACACCGAGCATCAGAATTTCAACCACAGTTTATGAGATACTGCTTTTTAAAATAGCTGCAGTAACAACTATGATAAAATATGTACTACATTATGTATTATACTCACACCAAACACATAGATTTTTAACCACATTTGAGGAGATTTTGTACTTCCAAATTTAGCTGCAAAAATGACTACAATATAATATATATTATTATTGTAATATACTATAGTTTAGTGACTTTTAAATACTGTTGTACAGAAAAAAAGAAGATGGACTTCCACCAAAACATGTTAAAGTAAACCGAGAAGTGTATTGTTTCACATTATAGTTTTGAATTTGTTGGTTTTATAAATGAATAATTCAATCACAATGTACATAATTAGTCATGTTAAAAAATAAATGTGGTATTGAACTGATCTTTTAGACTTCTAATTATAGTGTTGTCTCGGAAGTATGAACCAACTTACAAAACATTACTATGATGAGCTTTTGTTGCTGTACTGAGGGTTAATGTTATTGTATGTCTACCCTATTATACAACAAACTTGATGAGGTTATTTAATCAAAATGTGGGTACCTCTGTGACTAGTTTATAGCAATTATGTATGTTCACAAAGTATACAGAAGAAACAGTATACAAAATTTCTTGGTTTACAAATTGATAACCACATAAATTGGAAGAACCATATAGAACAAATGATTCCTAAGTGCAGCATGTTACGCTGCTAGGTTGATGGCCCATATAAGTAACATTATTAACACTCTTATATGAATTTACTATGCCTTTTCATTCTATCACATGCTATGTAATAAGTGTTCAGCGTATCTCTTCCGAAAGTGGGAAGATTTTCACTTTACAAAAGAAAATCATCAGAAATATGGCTGGTACACAACCAAGAACCTCCTAGAGAAGTCTACTAAAACAATCAGATTCTACCTGTTCTATGTCAGTAATACATTCATTAATGATCTTCAATATCAATAACCAGGAAAATGTTCAAACAAATTCATCCATACACAATAATAATACAAGGAATAAGCTTCATCTTCACAGAGCAAATGCCAGCCTATCTTGTTTTCAAAAAGTACATTCTACGCTGGCATAAAAATTTTCTACAGTTTACCACCTAGTGTGACAATCCTCAAGAATGACAAGGCAAAATTAAAAGCAGCCTTAAGAAAATAACTACCTACACCATCCTTTCACTCTGTAGATGATTTATAATACTCTTTTTGTAAAATATTTGTAGTATTTTACAGTGTAATTTGTATTTATGACTTTTTCCACATCATATTGTCTTTGTGACACACTTATGGACCCACAGAATATATATATATATATATGTGTGTGTGTGTGTGTATGTATACCTAGATCAGTTATAATTTTATATTTTGTACAGTACAGAATACATAGTCATAAAATAGTAGCAGGAACTATTGATGAGTACAAGAGCATTTGCATGAGGTATGAACCTATAGTAAGACTATGTGTGAGTGGGTGTTGCTATGTTTAAGTTGGCTAGTAGATTTAACATTTGTGTATGGGGGCTTCACAAATGGTATTTTCAATGTAGCATATTGCTGGTCACAAGAAACAAAAGCTTCTTTCATTTTTCTTCAACCTTAGCAATAGACAGAGCTTTCTTAGATGTTACAGCCTGCAGTATTTTGCACTAAAATCCTCTCAGGTGACAAGCCACATCAAAATTTGGTTAGCAACCAGTGTTTCAAAAGTCTACTCTGCCTCCATCATCAGTGTCAAAGTGTTAAGGATATAACATGTTAACATAAAAACAGAGCATGATCTGAGCAGCTAAATTATCACTCCACCACACTAAATGTTAGTTTACATTCTGACTATGAAGAGTTCACACATGGGAAGAACTAATGCTCACAGGACACTAAAGTATATCATGTGAGTGTGGATATGTGTTTGTATGATGGGCAGAATGATCGATTGAGATAAGATGTAAGAAATGTGCCTGGCATCAACTCTTGTCACAACCAAACAAATCTGCAGTAGTGAACAAAACACAGAATTGAGCCACTAAATCAGGCTCCAAGATAACAACATATTTACCAGACCATTGAATTACATGGGCAAATTTGTTGAAGATGTGATAAAAATATAACTACAATGATATAATGCCAACAAGAAAGACGGCTCCAACTAAGTCATACAGCTGATCATGTGAAGATTTTACTGCTTTTATTCACTGTGAAAGCTTCAAATTTTGTCATATGTTGTTTTGTAGCTGTAACTCAATATTCAACCTTAATCCTCACACTATCCTTGTTACATGAAAATGGTAACGCCCAGCTTAAAAATTCATCACTTATTGCTGACCAAGAGGCATCTGGTTCATATAACACTATGTTATTGGTGCGGAAAATACAACTTTATTGACTACTTGCAACTTTGCTTATGAAGCAAATACAGCATTACAAGACGCCGCATACTTTCGGTGTGTGTAGCGTTATTAACCACTGACTGAATTGGCCACTGTTTTATAGTTAGGTTATCCAAACTCCGATTATTTTCAGTACCCACAGATATTGATATTACAGCACCGTTGAGTACCTAATAACCTGACTCAGCAAGATTACATTACTCAGCCAAAATTACGGCTGAGAAATCAAACCACACCTGGGATTTATTTTCTTGTAATATGCATAATTCTTAACAACCACTGACGAATTACATTTAAAGTTGTAGGGTTGCCCTCTTCTATCTTTTCATACTGTCGCTGTTCATATTATGTATTTTAAGGTCTGTTCACCTGCCTCTATTCATTTGATTTCTGATACAGTTTTACTGAGGTTCGATTAATACTAGAGACTTACCCAAACACGATAAGTTAAATCGGGGGTAGTTCATTTTAACCACAGATAATCTATTTTAACGTACTGCGTCTCCGCTTAGATCTATACCAGTAATTTATTCGTTAGTTTAAAAAGATCATCACAACATCGTCATTGGAATCAAATGCAAGGAACGAGTGGAACTTCGTCTGCGCTCTTTTTCGTCAAATGGCTTGATTATTGTCAACTTTATGAACCAGAATATGGATAGCAGATCTTTGCAAAGAATCTACCTGGCACAGTTACAACAGCGAACATGTAAAATGTCCGAAGAAGCGACGGAAGAATTAGCACCATCTGAACTGGGAACAAGAGAATAGTAAGTTTTCTTTTTAAGTTCGTCCAGTAACAGTAACAATAATGCCAACAGTGGCAATGATAATGGGAACAACCGAACATAATACGTTAATATTCCATCGCTTACCTGGGCTTACATGGAAATATGAATAGTAATCGTACATAAATGAGGTTATGTGTAGTATACTAGATGCTAGTTCTTATTTAATTAAGAGAGAGCTTACGAGCACAGATAATACATAACGAGTTATCAAAATCTTCTCCCGTTCCGTTATACGCTCGAGTTACGGTTACAAAGAATAAAATTGCAAGCATTTGTAAATATTTATAACCAAGATTGTACCCAAGTGGGGCATGAGGGAAATGACAAAAGGAACTTTCTAGTGTCTTGTAAGATGTGAGGTTCTCACGGCGGTGACCATGGAAATTACCGTTTACTGGAAATACTCTTCAATCCTAAAGATGAAGGCTGCAAATCCGAAACGTCGGTGTATTTCTGAAAGACATGGCAACACACTCCAGTAGATGGTAATTCTCTCGTTGTGGGCAGAAATGTAGCATTAATTCAAAATATAAGCATTTAATGCATAGTATATGTAAGGAAACTCTTTTGGGAGCAACCACATAGCAAACTGAAGGAGCTGGGAGAGCAGTGTTAAAATTAGTGTTAAGTCATGTGGTTTTGCAGATCTGAATTGGATTGAAGGGATGGCAGGAATATTGCAACTTATGCTGCTGAATCAACTATTTATGTTACTGGACAGTTTAACTTTGACTGAAGGTCATGCTATTTGGATGACTAACTTACTGCTGCTTTTCTTTTTTAGCTGGAATGAGGCATATTTGGTTGAGAAGAGAAACTTCAAAGAATATGGAGATGTTGGAGAAGTGTGGTTTGGAGAAGATAGTGCTCTCATGATTGTAAGGTGATGTTCCATATTTATATAAGTATTTAGGTCATTACAGAATTTGGCCACCACTTAATTTTTATGCATAACTTGGCATGAAACTGACCACATACACAAGTGGATTTGGTACAGAAACTTTGTACATGTAAGTCAGGAGATAAATGAAGCCCTGTTGGACCCCTGTAAGTGGCCAGTACAGGAGAAGAGTAACCACACTCTGAAAAGAAATCCTGGAGTCCACAACTGGGGGATATCCACAGGGTAGTGTTTGACACTCCTGCAATAGAGCCAGGTGTTCAGTGACTTGGTCCAAGTGACTATGTGCTATGATACAGGTGTTCAACTTATGCAGGACCTACTTGTAGATCTGTGCCATATTCACAGAGAAAAGCGGGGGAAAGACAATTTGCAGCTGTTGTGTGGAGTTGTTGAAACTGTGCTATTCACAAGTCTTGTTGCTATGCAATGTAAGCATTCAGGTCAGTTCGTACTGCCAAAAATGAGTCCAACACAGCCTGAAATGCTAGCCATGGGTATGGAATCAACACTGAAATGGTGTAATAATACATATTAACTGAAATGGATGTACTGTAAATGCAGGTGATATAACAGTTCTAATAAATGGGTAAGTTCCTCAGATTATATCCAAGATGTCACACATCCCTGAGAAGTCCAGCAGAGGTATGATGAGACACACTCGACTGTCAGTAAATACAAAATGGTGGCAACAATTCTGCACCTGTAAAATCGATATAAGGGTCTTAAAGAACCAACTCTCTTTAATAAGAATACACATCTTTCCACAGAACTTTCACTAACTTTTGACATGGGGTTAACATGCAAGGCACAACTGGATAAAGTGACAAATAAGGTGTACTTGGCATTTTGGATGTCAATGAGCACGTTTGGAAAACTTGAGGTCTGGAACTGAAAGTAATACATTGGTTGTACACCGTGGAGTATGATCTGTCCTTGCCTATGCGGCCAAAGTGTGGTGACCTGGGGTTAAATATAACATGAGGAGGGTCAAATTCTGCAGGTTGTGGAAGTTACTGTGAGAACTGTTTCTACAGTTGTTCTTGAGGTCCTCCTAGGACTCCTCCTGCTACATTTGAAGATAGAGGCTGTTAACTTCATACTTTCATACCATGTGGCTTTGAAAAATGTAGGTATTACTAGGATTGCTGCCGCCTGTAACTACTGTATAACCTTGCCTAATTATATATGTGGGGAACGATGTGGCACAGTTGGTTAAGTACTGCGCTGTGAGCTGGCAGGTTGTGGGTTTGATTCGCTATAGACTCATTGGGATTTTTCATTGACTTATTCCTTCCAATTGCACTATGGCCTTGGAGTCAAATCTGCCTATAACAGAAATGAGTACCAAGAATGTATCCTGGGGTGTACAGGCAGTTGGTGCATAGGGCTGACAACCTTACCACCTTCATGTGCCAACTGTCTAGAAATCTGGGAGCCTCAACCTCCTAGAACCCTAGGGGACTGTCCAGGCCTGTACAGGGATAGGTTTACCTTTAGTTACATATTTGTTTTGATGCCTACATCCACATTGATGATGACATAGATAACAGGTGTTGAAACAAATGTGTAACTAGTTACGGTTGTACAGTGGATAAAAGCTGTTAGAATCACAATACCGGCAATATGGAGGCTGAGTTGGGGCAGGAATTTACAGGCTGAACTGCAGTGAACAGTGAAGGTCCAGATATACAGGATATTTCAGGGAGAAATTGCCATGCCTCAGAAAAACACTCCTTAGGTTAATATAGATTGATATAACCAAAAATACCTATACTCATAGCTGAATGGTGACAAAGTGATGCAAGAAAAATGTGGTATTCTGAGGGTTCCATGTATTTTACCTGTTTATCCTGTGTTTACATTGTGCAGGTTTGTCCTTGAGCCAATACCAAAGTGAAGCCATGCAGTAGAACGTGTGCTGTATAAAGTACTTGGAACACTTTAGGACAATTTTTAGGAAACTAGAGTGAGTTTTTTTAAATCAGTGTCTTTATGTCACTCAGATGTTAATTAGATATTGACTGTAGTAAGTATAAGTTTTGAGCTGTGTCTGGTAATCAATAAATTTATAGCAGCTCTCATTCTTTAACACTTCTCTTGCCATTATCTGCATAACTGTTATCTTCAGATACAGGTGTTTTTGTTTGTGTCAATGTAATTTAACCTAATGAATGTTATCCCAAACTATGACACATTCCCCCTGAAACACTGTGTGTGTCAAGTGGGTGTGCTGGCATGTCTTGGGACATGAAGAATGAATCCATCATATACATAGTGTAGGGGTGCACAAATCCCAGGCAGCAGGTAATTTGGGCTATGAATCTTTCTAGTGGTACCTAATATTTGTGGGTCCCGAGTTTGGAACATGCTACATGTTACCTTTATTGTGCATGAAATTTTGAGGTGGCTTCTAGAGACTGATACAATGATAGCAAAAATATATATATATATATATATGTATATATTACAGTATATAGTACACAGATGGATTCAAAACAAATTAAGACATTGGTCCTGAGGTGTCTGGACATGGCACGAGAGAGAGTCTTAGCTACAAATTTATGCAACAAACTACACTATTTCAGGCACAAGTAAATGTCATTAAGGTTTATGCAATAGAACATGTACATAAACACAGTGAACACAGAGACATATATAATGTGATGTGAACACTTGGTAATTACCAGATAAAATCCAAAATAGTCTTGGACTGCCTTCAATTTTTACTGCTAATGGCTAAATGTAACAGGATATAATTGATATGGGTAATAGGAGAATTGAAGGGAATGAGATTGCACTGATTAGTGGAATAAATAAGGCATCAGTGAGATAGTTGGCCTGTACTTTTCATACTCACGAGAAAATCTATAATGTTGGTACAGGTCTAAGCTATTCTCCTTTGGAACAGTATTTACAGAATGTTCAGGCCTTGATAATTTGTACAAATATGATGAATATGATTTTCTTATAGGTTCATAAAATGATAATTATCACCTCTGCTTTTATTTTCTTTTTAGATGGCTGTGTTCCAGTGATTTGGTAAAGCAAGATGACAGTGTTATTGATTTGGGTTGTGGAAATGGAATGCTGTTGGTTGAACTGGTAATTTAAAAAAACTAACTGTCCTGATTATATATTCGTTTAAATTTGTAATCACATCTTCTCACAGTCAAAATGGGGTTCTCTTCTAGGCTCGTCAAGGTTTCGTTGATCTTACTGGAGTAGACTATTCTCAAAATGCTATTGACTTAGCCGAGTCAATTATGAAATCACAAAACATGACTATCAGATATGAGATATGTGACATTCTGAGCACGGATTGCCCTGTAATGTCCAGGGAGTATGCTGTTGCTCTTGATAAAGGAACTTATGATGCTGTAAGCCTTCAACCAGTAGATCCCAAAGGAAAGAGAGAAAAATACATTTCAAATGTATGGAAACTGCTAAAACCACAAGGCTTATTGCTCATAACCTCATGCAACTGGACTGAGAAAGAACTCCTCTCACACTTCAGTTCAAGTGAGTTTTATTTCTGACATATGTTTTATATCCATGAGTTTTATGATTTTGGTGAAGGCATAGATTGTAGGTTATGATGCTTAAGTGCTGGAAGAACATATCTGGTATTCCTTAATTTACAGGGAATTGATAACTTGCAGCTGGAAGTGGTGTAAATACCTTTAAATTATACTTTTCTTCCAGCACCCCCTGACATCAAATCCAAGAAACTAATCTCTCTATGACTTTTTTTTTTACAGACTGATATGATTTTTTTTAATCTTAGTAATTAAACAACTTGATGCCAAAATTTTTTTGTTTTACAATAAGTTTATTTCATGCCTCTACATGTTTTGAGCACATGTGCTAATCATCGGGAGGTCAAAATTGCATTACACAGCCTCTGGTATCATCATAGTGAAACAAGTGAGTGGTCTAAAATTACTAAAATACAATTCTATAAATATGAGCAAATTGTAGTATAATTTATGTGTGAATTTTTCAGGTGTGATTACTGTGTATTACTTACTATAAACATGTTATGTCATGTAAAGGTTATGTTTATCCAGTTATTAAACTTATTAGAAAGGTACTATGTCTGCTTACATTTATGTTTGTTTAGTCTATCTAGTCATCAAATCATATAAATTGCTAATTAGTTGTTGTGTCTATAAGGTTATGTTTGTCCGGTTGTTAGAATTGTTGAAAATACGATGTCTATTTACATTAGCTTTCTAAAAAAAACTGTGTTTATCTAGTTATTAAGATTGTGCGGTGTCTATTTACATTAATTGTTGAATCTACAGAAAATGCAACTTAACTCTTGTTAAAACGTGCTTACCCTGTAAGTGGTTGTCCCGTGCATAGGTTGAGAGAGGACTGGTTGGAATGCATGGGATTGTGGGTTAGGCGTCAGGTGGGTTATGGCTTGTAGTATTTGAATGGAGGAGGTCAAACATAGGATTATGCTCGTTCAGATGTTGTTTGGGGATGAGTTCATTATTGTGGTGGAACGACTGGATGTACATTTGTTCATATGGAAGCAAAAGGGTTGGTATGTTGATCTGCTTGAGAAGAGTCATAGTGTCATCAATGTTACCATATTCATGTCTGCAGTTAAGTATATGTAGTGCATATGCCAAGCAAGGGTCATTGTTTTTAATGTACCGTATGTGTTCCCGGAATCTTAATTTTAAGTTGTGACATGTCTGCCCAACATAAGCTTTGTGGCAGGTTTTGCACGTAATTTTGTATATTCCACTTTTTTCATGTTCTTGTAACCGGGTTGGTGCTATGGGTTTTGTGAGATGGTGCAATGTTGTAGTCTTGAACGCTATGCCTATATTCGTATTTTTGAATAAATTGGTAATTTTTCTGATCTTTGGGCTGTGGAAGGTAAATGTAGTCCAGATTTTTTTTTTTGTCATTCTTGCTAGGTTTTTTGTTGTTGACGTTGTGTAGTATCTGTCGGTTAAGTTTCAGCAGCAGGTGTTGCGGAAAACTATTGTTCTTAGCAATTGATTGTATTATTTCCCATTCTGTTTATTTCTTGTCTGGATTAAGAGCTAAAGAATGCATTCTATTATGTTGAATCTAAAGGCTTCCATTTTTTGTTCTATTGGGTGATTAGAAAGAAAGTTAATTGTTGTGTCTGTAGTGGTTGGTTTCCTGTATATGTCTACTTCAAGTTTGGCATGTCTGTATGTTATTGTCGGACCGCCTGTGTGGTCTAGTGGTCAGAGTTTCTGGCTACAGATACAGAGGTCCCGGGTTCGATCCCCGGCGCTACCAGATTTTCTGAGTAGTAGTGGGTCTGGAACGGGGTCCACTCAGCCT
>Ga0123357_10011929_pt1 | contig 11179 bp, 5 predicted proteins | sample TergutEmb28metaG_FD_89873 | JGI IMG/M metagenome (GOLD analysis project Ga0123357, IMG submission 89873) | Embiratermes neotenicus P4 segment gut microbial communities from Petit-Saut dam, French Guiana - Emb289 P4 | ecosystem: Host-associated > Arthropoda: Insects > Digestive system > Gut ... | reverse complement strand
GAGTGCGTGTAGAAGGGAAACAGTGGGGAGGGGGTGGAAGTGGGTTGTTGTGAAGAGGGGGGGGGGGGGGGGGGGGAAAATGGAAAAATTGGAATGTGTCACTTATTGCTTTAAATTAAAAAAAAAACATTTCCCCCTTAAAAAATAATGTCTCCCAGAACAGGACTCTGTACCTGCAATTCAATGTATTACGGAATTTAATCAAGTTGAAATATCTATTGTGTTTAAATGTCGCTATTATAAAATTGATCGAAAAGTTTTTATGGCTTACCGAATTAAGTGTTGTAATTTAACGATTTTGTCTCTGTTGTCCCCTTAGTAAGAAGAAAGAAAATACCATTTGAATACTTTGCACAGGTTTTACATTACGTCACTTAATTCTGCGGGGTTTTGTATGTATTAGTGACGGATTGTATCTAAATGTACGTGTTACTGGCGATAGCGGTGCACGTGCGGTCTAACGCGTAGGTCTGCGGTCGCTCGATTGCTGGGATCGAGGGTTCGATCCCATTGAGGGCATAGATGTTCGTCTCTTGTGTCTGTTGTGTGTCGTGTAGGGGGCGGTCTCTGCGACGAGCTGATCACTCATTCAGAGTAGTCTTGCCGGGTGTTCGTGCGTGCGTACGTGTGTGTATGCATGATCTAGAAACCTCAACAATGAGGCGACCTTTTGGGCTGTTGCGTCACAGAAAATATGTATGCTATTTGGCTATTGTGTGTAGGCCTATAGTCCCTATGTAACGCTCTTATAGTTTTCCTGCAGAGGTTGCTTTGTTTTCGCAGCTGTGCCATCTGAAGGATAAAGATGTAACCCTATTGGTTATTGTGTGTTCTTCTGCTGTTTGTGTGTTAGAGCTACATTGTTTTTCCCTTGTCACAGGCGATGCTTCCCATTGGGAGGTTTAGGTGTCCGAATTAGTCTTACCAGTAGGACTTCAAAAGAAGAAGCATAAAATCAATTGGTCATGAAAGAAAGATAATGACGATGGCGACCTTGACAACTGAGCGACGCTGCCAGTGATCCTTCTTCCTGCAATTATGTGTTCATGTCCTTAGAACGGTGGTGTTTTTGTGTTGTGTTCACATCCCAGCACAAAATAGAGCACCCACTGGCTCTGTTTTATAATTATATTACAATTATTACGTTGTAACTACCATCATTATAGTTATCATTCTAATCGTTTGCAGTTTTTGATGAAAGCAACCATAATAAAGGCAAGAGACGAAGGGTGGTTTACATTGATTAGTATATTTTATACTTGGCTCTGCCATATTTATTATATCTTTGGAGGGTGAGTTTAATGGCTTTATGTTACGCTGTATCAGCTGCACAGGCTGTTTAGCGTCGGATGTTATGAGAGAAGAGAAGCTCTCCACTCTCAAGAGGCAGAGAAAGTTGCCTTCAACTGTGAAACTGATGATCTGTGTGCGAGATTTACTAGTTTCGAATCCCGTCCGGCCAATGTCTGTACCGATAACAGATATCCCCCTTTAGTAGCACCGCTTATTCTATAAAGCTGTTTTTCGAGAACTTTCAAAGTTCGTGGCTTGAATATTCAGTGACGAGGTTATGTCACAGTACAAAGAGTGTTTATTTATCGCCGGACTGAGTCTTGCAGAGAGGGCAGCACCAATGACTCTGTACGGTCTGTAACTCAAAGCAAGGGTTATTTGTGGAAATCTCAGCTGGATATGTGGATTGTCAATAAATAAATAATGAATACATAAATAAGTGAATGCATAAATAAATAAATAAATAAATCTCATGCTGTCGTAAGGATATTTGCTGCATCATTTTCGAATATGAAACTGGAATAAGATACGCTATTCCATTTACGTGACTTTAAAAAAGGGTTTAAAACTGCACTCATATTACGTACCGCTCGTTGTCTATATTTGGTTAAACGAATGTACTTCTGTAGCATTGTTTGTGGTATGTGACTTGGTTGTTGATATGCCCTTAGGATGTCGCAGAATACAACCCGCATTTGAAGTAATTTTAGAGGTGACAGTTTACCTTGTAAGGGCCATGAAGGTAGGAGGACGTAGAAGCTTCTTAATCTCGGAAATATATGGGACTGAGTGGTCAGTTTCACGCTCGGCCCGCTTTACCCTCGGAGAAAGGATCTTCGTTATCCACTGAAATATGTGGTTGGCTAGGCTTTGGTGGCTTAGGGAAGAGGTAACTCCCTTTTCCTTGCCGGGAATCTAAACACGATTTAGGGTTTAGAGTATGTAGCATAGCCACTGTAAGTTACTACGGTATCCTGGCTTCTGTATCTCAGGAAGACGGAACCCCGTACGCTGTTAATACGAAGTAGAGACCATGAACGTAACACATACTTCGTACCCCTTAATTTTACTAAATTTTGGGGAACAGCGACAATTGCAGGCTATACTGTACTGCATTTTGACGTAGATCTGGTGTCGAATTTCAACATATATAGCATTTCATACGACTGCGATTACGGCAGGCCATTGGGAAATGTGATGAAGCTAGTATGGAATATGATGATTACAATCGAATGAGATTTACTGGTGGGTTTTGGTGCAAGTGGAGGTAAAAAATTTGAACTCTTAACAAAATACGTACATAATACTGTGAAAACTGCCTTTTCAGCGAAGTGTAATGATTGATTTTAATTATTATAATGTCATTGTAACTTCACTTTTAAATGTTCTTATCTAGTGGGCTAACATTTGTCGCAGCTTAACGGGAACGTCCAGCCGTTGCCGAGAAACAAGTTTCTGCCACACAAAAGTGATTTTACATGGTTAAGGATCTACCTGAGTCAAAGGAACTCTTGTGTAACTTGTAGAATTTCAGTCGGCATTTCGATGTTGCATGTCATCTACGAATAGAAGCTGAAGCCTGCCCTCCTGTCATAACATAGCCGTACGTATCTCAAGGTTCAGAGTAGGCGTCCAAATACGGCTATAATTACGGATAAAAGTACTTGTGCTTAAGAATTTTCAGTGATAACTGTCAGGTCATTTTTGTTTGGTAAGGTTTCAGTTCAGCACACCGGCTAAAGCCGATCATGGTCTACGGCGTGGGTCTGCGGCCGCTCGCTTTCTGGGACTGCGGGTTCGAATCCAGCTGAGGGCATGGGTCTCTGTTGCTTGTGAGTGTTGTGTGTTGTCAGGTAGAGGTCTCTGCGTCGGGCTGATCACTCGTCCAGAGGAGTCCTACCGAGTGTGTTGTGTCTAACTCAGTGTGATCGTGCAGCCCCTGTAATGAAGGGACCCTGGCCCACTAGAGGCTGTTGCGTCGTGGGTGGGGGTGGGGGTGGAGGGGGGGGGAGAAAATTGCCGTCAAATATCGTGTTGTGCCCTTTTGGGTTATGATCCCTGCTATCTTATGGATGGTTGATGAAGTTTCGGGGAATATAGTGCCTCCATCTTAGGTGACACTCCTGGGTCATGACACCATATTGTCTTGTGGATCGAGGAGAAAGTTTCCCGGGGGGAGGGGGAGGAGGAGGAGGATATACTGCCTGTATCTTGAGGTGTGAGACTATGTGATGTTATAGCCGATAAGACAAAAATATTATTTTAAACAGTTTCATTATAATAGTATATTCATAAACGGTCGAAATGTAAGTGAAGCTGCAGGTCGGTGGTTGTAATGCATGGGTATTGTTTTATCTGAAAACTCCCATCCACTTGTCACTCAGACCGCTTTGCTTGACGACGGACAGCGTAGGGCTCGCCACTATTCCATTTTGCTGTGACTCTGGGTCCACGCTTCCCATTTACTGTTTATGTTATGTTACTCATTCTGTTTAACGAACATGCCGGAAATGTTTTCCTTCGGCCCGTAGACACGCGTCACATCTAATACTCTGCTCATTGCACGTCGAAGTTCTTTCACTTCAGCGAGCCGAAGGGAAGTGACTGGTGACAGTTATCAGATAAAATAATGCACCCCAAACTTATCCTGTTAATGGTAACACGTCAGCGCTGTTTATAATGAAGTCACAATTTATTTCACGCATTAAAACACCGGTGAAGTCACTGTGACACCACGGTTCAAATGTGTCTCTGCCGACATTTGCTCACCTCCTATACTGACTTTCTTATTCGCATTGCGATGTCGTGGCTTATGACGTGGTGTCATAACACGTAAGACCGTAGTATGAAATATCACCACTGTGGAAGTCTCAGATGCCATCTGCCTGACTGTATCAGCTACTTACCTGAGTTGTTCAGCTGTTGTATAACTTGCGTGTTGCTGTGCGAACCCTAGTTTCATCACCAGCAGAGTTGAGTTGTGTTACTGCGAGCAGCGTGTTCCCAGTAACACCTATTGCTCATTCAGCGGCGGATTTAAAGATGGAGTCGCGCACTAAATTAAGTAATTTATTGGGGCAGCCAACTGCATAGGAAGTTTGGTTCTGGGTGGCCCCACTTCTCATTTGCGGCGGCTCAAGGGCGATTATGGAAGAAGCAGGCGAACTGCGAGCGAACGAGCCACGCCGGAAATAATCAAGACATACTGTGGAGCCCATTAATTAGAAACTTCCAATACAAGCCAAATTGTGTTCATCATGATGTACTGTAAATTTAAGTTTAATTGTCGTGTATGTTTTTTTATATCTGGTGTTCAGCATTTTATGCTGCAGACATTTATCCTAATTGCTGTCATTATAGAAGTGGGCGCCCTTTTCATTATAAAGAACTCTGGTCATCGCTAAGAGAACACCGCACGACGCAGGGTAGATAGGGAGGGAAATAATTAGAGGGGGAAGGAAAATATAAGGAAAGAAAAATGAAATAATATAAAGAAATGAAAATGAAATATTAATATTATAAGGAATGACAAAAGAGTGAATGAAGAAAATAAAGGAACCTGACTCGTTTGCGGGAAGTAATTGGTTCTGATCTGCTCACCATCTGTTCTGACTGAAATTGTGCGAGTTTTGTATTTAGACGTAATGCTCGTATGTAGTCCATGATCGTCTCCAACTGAATATCATCTTTTCACTCTTTAGTAACTTCTGTTATCTCGTTTTATCCTCTACATTCTCTGCGGTTGAAACAAGGTCATTAAGTGATAAAACAAATGTATTAATAAATGTCCAACGAGATGCATAACAAAGCAATATATTTATTATTCTGCGAGTTCACTCTACATGTTTCGGGTGTCAACCACACCCGTCATCAGGAGTACACAAAACTGTAACTACAGCCTCCGGTACTGTGCAGCTACCTCCCTCCAAAGTGGCCAAGCTTGGCCACGTTGGAAGGAGGTAGCTGCACAAAAAATATGACCAGTACCGAAGGCTGTAGTTACAGTTTTGTGTACTCCTGATGATGGGTGTGGTTGACACCCGAAACATATAGAGTGAACTTGCAGAATAATAAATATATTGCTTTGTGATGCATCTCGTTGGACACTTATTAATGTAGATTAACGATGCACGGAACCATAAACATAAAATAAAAGAATCGATCACTTTCCCGCGTCTCATTTTGAGTAACATTATTTAGGAGTCTAGTAATTAATCAGTACATGAACATGCATCGAATTTTGTTTCCCATTTGATGCTAATTAGAGTTTCAGACATACTGCGAACTAGAGCGCTTGATGCGGAAGTAAAGTTTTGTCATTACAAGGAGTAACAACTTTACCGCGCTTCCTATCTCGTGTGCTCTGAGAACAGACGTTGGGTCGTGATGTGGGCCTGGTTCGATACTTAGCGAAACACGTGTTTAGTTTTTATGTTATAGCACTAGATACAAGACATTTGCGATACAGCTTTACTGAGAGATGGTAATTGCTGGTCATCAGACGGCCCTTCTGCTCGCCGGGCATCCAGAACTGCCACGGCTGGAACTCTTCAGTATCTATGGCCGACCATAGATGCAGTTCTTACACTTTCTTCTCACTACTAACAGCTTTCTTGAAAAATCAGGATACGAGAACAACCGTCTTAAATCCCCCTCCCCCAGAGGATACCCCAATTGCGTTTCCGTTTCTCACGTTCTTGACACCCACTTGACCTGACTCAGCTTAAACTTTCCAGGGTGTTTCAGCTATTCTGTGTTGAAGGAAGAGAATCACAATGTAACTTGCCATTACAGTTTTACATACAATTCGAATATCAACTGTAATATCTTTCATCTCTGCTTGGATTTCTTTATATGTGACATCCCGTTGTGATGAATAACCAAGAATAGAGAGAAAAGGGTAGTCAGTCACAACTGTATCGGTAATACATTACAGAGTGATGCAGTGCGACATGTTTTATAGTTTATTTTCATCAGTTGTTTTAAAACACTTGCGCGCCCGGTAGCTCAGTCGGTATAGCGACTGACTACGGGCTGGACGGCCTGGGATCGAATCCCGTTGAGGACGAGATTTTCCGCCCGTCCAGACCGGGCCTGGGGCCCACCCAGCCCCCTGTAAAATGGGTACCGGGTCTTTCCCGGGGGTAAAGTGTGGCCGGGGCGTGCTGCTGATCACTCACTCCCTTCTAGTGCCGCGGTCATGGAAGAGTAGAGCTATACCTATACCCACCCTCTGGGCCACACCGGGCCTGTAACGGGAAAACTTTACCTTTTTACTTTTTTTTATTTTAAAACACTTAAAGAAAAATGTTTTCGTACAGCACATTTAAAATGTAGTTCAACTCTGTTATGACGTCATGTAACGACTGAATACTTTGTGTCGTTATAAATGAGTGTTGTTCTAACCGAGCAGTATAGTGTTGTGGTTAACAGCGAGGAATTAATTGGCAGCACAGAATATCTGACTGTCGCCTAAACAGATTGTAGAAGGCTGAAACCCGGTCTTTACACGTACATGTATCTCTGTCTGTATAATATTCATGTTTATATGTTACCCTTGCTTTCCCTCTATACAATATCCGTGACCCCGCTACAATCCTTATCCGTGAACTTGTATACAGCTTAGTGAATAAAGAAGATGGCGGCATGCCAGTGTAGATCTGCGTCTGCTTTGAGACCTTGCTTCCTTCTACACAGAAGTAATTAAAACCTTGTTTGACTGTATTTTTATGTACGCATTTGACATCTCAACTTTACGACGCTTTGAACGTTGATCGACGGTTTTAACGTGTTTTAAAAATACATATTTTGTATCTTTTACAACGTGCACAGCATTGTATGAGTTTAGATCTCAGCTGCGTAAAGAAGAAATATGTTCAATATGTCGTATGTAAACACTGGTCCTTTAGGTATTTTAGAAGGTCTAATGATGGTTTTCTGTAAGGGCCGAAACATGTTGCATTTTACACAAGAATTTTGCCTTCAGTCAACAAAACATTAAATTCAGGAAGAAAAAGGCTACATGTTTTGGGTAAAAATGATCACCCGTCATCAGGCCTAATTACAAGAATAAAAAGGGGGGTTATTTCGCAACTATAATTCAGGTTTGTGATCTCAGTGTAATTTGAAGTTTGTGGAAACTTTAAAAGTAATAAATAGCATTATATGACGTAGGCAATTATTCTGTAATATTTTACAAATGTAGCTGTGAGTGACTGCCCTGTTCTTTCCATCATGGGCTTCGATCTTTTAGTTGGTCTGTCCCACTGCAGTACCGAAACCGTAACTGTTGATTTTGTGTTTTTAATATCAGTTCGTCATTCGTACTTTTATGAGACCTTCAACGTATAACGTTATAAGTAAGAATTGCTAATCTGATTATATATTTTTCGAAATTCTTGTATAATCATTTTTATACATTAAAAAATAACATTTCCTTAGAACTAAGGAACGCAGGAGCAACACACGTAACGTCATATTTTATGAATTTATCTCCAGTCATCTATATTGACGAGAGAGGATTTCCTCTCACGTGAAGTCCTTAAACCATTTCAGTGAAGGGAAAATCTTTTGCAATGAATGCAGCGGTAATGGAATTTTACGTTTACATTACTAACACTCACAATCGCAATGACGTCGCTGGTTGCATGCAATATCGTTTTGCGTCGAATTACTGTTCCAGAAACAGTTTTATGTACCACAAAACCTGAGGTTTTAACTGCCGAACCACAACAAATATGTTTGATGATTATTTCGACTTTGATTGACGTTTATGTTGATTGAATGCCGCTCTTTGAAAACTGATATTCATTATAAGCCTAGTGTTATAAAGTCAAATGTAAATATCAGAATTGCTTTTTGTCAGTTTATTGAATTCGAGGTCGAAAAGTGGGCCTAGTGTTGAAATGAGGTCGTTTAGTACTCGTAAATGAATGTAAACCAGATACAAAGCAAAGGAAAACGAAAAAAGCAATTACTTAAATTCTTTGTGCACGTGTAGTATAGGTATGTGGCAAACAGATTCCTGATTTTTGGTGTTCTGTTGTACGGCTCTGCCAGTAGCTTAGACTGCATTGCTACGAATGGTGGGACGGTTCTTCACTACAAAACTGGGAAGGATTTGGAAGGAAACAGTCGTGAAGCAATGGACGTAGTATCTCAGAGAGTGACAGTTGAGGGACAGAGGAAAAGTACAAAAACTCCGGTCATTAATTCCAGTATTCCAGCCGAGAGTTGAAATGGGCATCTCCCAAATTCAAGTCTCCTGCACCAATTTTCTCCCACCTGCCTTAATTACAGTTCTACAGAATATTTAGTTGCAGTGCAGCACACTGTCATCAGTGGCCCACCGTGGGCGAGTTAACGGAGATCTGTGACGGAATATCTTCCGGATCTAAGTGTATTTGATGTTCAGTGATGTAGACCTAATTTTGTTTCACAATTTTGAAATTTATCAACTGTTAACATTAAATAATTTGCGAGATTCTCGTCCGTAAATTACAGTCAAATTCCAAATTAGCGGATTTCAGGCCTATTGTCTTTACACAAAGCCATTTTTTATACGACTTCACGTGTTTTACGGCTTTTTGTTGTAACGCCTCTTGCTAATATACACCATTTCTTAATTTACGTCTTCTCATTTTTCTTTTAACGACCGTTGGCAAGCGGCGCTCTATTATGCGAACCTCTACCTATTCCATTATTTCTTATGGGCATATAATTTTTGAGCCACGATTTTTTATGTACGCCAAATATTTCAGGAACGCAAGTAGGTCGTAACACAAAGGGCTTATTAAACTCATTCGTTCATACAAACGGTCATACTATGTCTGACTGTTTCTGATACCTGTTCTCTAACACAAGTTAAAAATATGAGAAGCGCTGAATCTTCAAAGTTTTCTAGAAACCAGAACGTGTGAGACGTATATTGTTTCTACACATTCAGACGTCCAGCGTCAGGGCGTATCACTTACAAGTGTGTTGGCTCATGCCAGAGTCTCATGTCGCGACAGTGTTTCAGAGTGTGGCTAGAGGAGCCGTCGTCGTGAGATCAAAGCACTAGTGATCAGAATTTAGCACGCAGCACTAAGGGTGTCAGCTGTTTAATCCTATCAGCCTTCCTTACCCTAATAACAAGTTGAGTGTTAAGCATCGGCGACAAGAAGTTGTGCCTGTTTCTCCAACTCTCGTTTGGTATTCTGGGACGTGACTCTTTGTAGTATGGCAAACATTTAACAGTCGGGGGACATATCTTTTTGTCGCCCTGTTCTCAGGGTCCACTCACTTTTAACGCCTTTCCTCTTGTGCTGTTACATGTATCTTCAAGTTATATTTTTATCCTCACGGGTTCTAACGCCTCTTTGTCTCAAGTCTGAAAATCTCACTTTCACCATTTTTCCTTGATTTCTAACGGCTGCCTGCCTCCGTTAAGGCTCGTCCCCAGTTTCTGGTTTTGCCGTAATATTTTCCTGTACCGTCTTTCCTGGGTGGCTTATTCTGTGCTGAAGATGTAGGCAGATCCTTTCTCCGAAACGTCGGTAAATTACTACCATAAGACACATCACATTCCGGAGAACAGTAATTTCAAGGTCACCGCCGTCGGAAACTCAAAACTTGAGTCCATAACCTTGGTTATGAAGAGAGAATGGAACTGTGTTAAGAGTCATCCATGACGATATCCTCCCACATTACATGCAAAACAAAATTTGGGGTTTGTTTACATCGCACGGTGTAATGATGATGGTGGTGGTGAGTGTATAATAATAATAATAAGGTACGCCATTATCCTGGTCTTCATGTAGCTGTTCGTACTCATTCGGTTGGTGGAGAAACTGCTTGTGTTTGTAAAACACAAAGGGATACATTTGTGCGTAAACGGCTGGTACCGGTATTCGTTCTAAGTCTTTTGAATCCCGTTCAAAATTTGTACTCGAGGTCTCGGAGAGAACAATTTCAATATTATCATTCCGCCTACGCATACGTGTCCGGCTAGTCCCTGTACTGAATGCATATGGCGAAACTCCCGCACCAGTTTCCAGTTTCTTTAATATCTCACAGTTTTCAGGCTTCTCGATTTCATGACCATAAAGGATCAGGTGAAACGCGTGCCTGCAAACTGTGAAGGTTCGCTTTACGGAAACTTGTGTAATAAGACTTTTTAGATGCATTTCCTGTAACTTTAATAATAATAATAATAATAATAATAATAATAATAATGTAACATGTTCGTTAATAGAAGTTGCAATCTCAGGAGACAGAAATGTGATTAAAAAGGAAGCCGAGAATATTCTAAAATATGAAATCCTTACAATAGAAATACAGCGCATGTGATATGTAAAAACAAAGGTGATACCAATAATAATAGGGGCTACTGGGACTATTTCAAAGTCATTCAGAAAATACATGAGCAACATACCAGGAAAACATGAAGTCAAGGAACTCCACAAAACAGCCATATTGGTCACTGCACACATACTTCGGAAAGTAAAAGGTAAAGTGATTCTGTTTTAGGCCCGGTGTGGCCTAGAGGGTGGGTAGAGGTGTAGCTCTACTCTTCCATGACCAGGGCATTAGAAGGGGGTGAGTGGTCAGCAGCACGCCCCGACCGCACTTTACCACCGGGAAGGACCCGGTACCCATTTTACAGGAGTCTGGGTGGGCCCCAGGGCCGGCCTGGACGGTCGGAAAATCTCGTCCCCACCGGGATTCGATCACGGACCGTCCAGCCCGTAGTCTGTCACTATACCGACTTAGCTACCCGGCCCACACTTCGCAACGTACTAATGTAAAAGTACAATAGATTCAACACTGAAACTAACGATATAAGCACCATGAATAATAACAACAGAATAGCTGCAACACTGTATTCACTAGGGAAATGGTTTGT